>Ga0308419_1002844_pt1 | contig 11016 bp, 7 predicted proteins | sample HotsprSampleMS50_FD_203674 | JGI IMG/M metagenome (GOLD analysis project Ga0308419, IMG submission 203674) | Hot spring phototrophic mat microbial communities from Mushroom Spring, Yellowstone National Park, Wyoming, United States - 20090730_MS50 ... | reverse complement strand
GCGAACAACGAGTAGCCGGCGTACACGGGCGGCTGATGCTCGCTGGCCAGCAGCGTGTGCATCGAGTGGCCCAGCTCGTGCGCCAGCGTGCTCATGCTGAACAGGTCATCGTTGTAGCTCATCAGGATGAAGGGCGGCGCGCCCAGGCCGCCGCACGAGAACGCGCCGGCTGTCTTGCCGGCATTGGGATACACATCCACCCAGCGTTCTGCCAGGCATCCATTCCGCAGCCGGCGCGTGTAGTCCTCGCCCAGTGGCGCCAATCCTTCGCAAATCCAGTCCACTGCCTGCGAGTAAGGCACGACCGGCTTGCTCGCGGTCAGCGGCGCCCAGATATCGTAGGGTTGCAACGCATCGACGCCCAGCATCTTGCGCCGGACGCGCCAGTAGCGATGCCAGGTTGGCAGGTTTTTGCGAAACGTCTCGATGAGGTTGTGGAAAACGGATTCTGGAATATTGAATTCGAACAGCGACGCCGCCAGCGTCGAGGCATGTCTGCGCGCGCGCATGTTGAAAACGCTTTGTTTCAGCGACGTGTTGAGCGTGCTGGCCAGGGTGTGTTTGTGGGCCAGGTATTCATCGGTGTAGTGCTGCCACGCGGAGCGGCGGGCTGCTCGATCGGGCGAGGCCAGAATCTTGCTGAGCGTGCCTTGCGTGACCGGCAGCTTTTCTCCGCTGGCAGAGACGGCTGGCTCGAACTGAAAGTCGGCGCTGGTCAGCATCTCCTCGGTGCGCGCAGCGCCGGAGAAGGGGTCGGCCAGCAGGCCCAGCAGTTCTTCCACCTCCGCTGAACGGACATGCTCCTGTTTGCGAAACAAGTCCGCCAGGTAGTGCCGATAGATGCGCAGACGCGGTTTTTCGTCGCTCCACTGGTTCAGCGTACCCTGGCCAATGGCGAGCAACTCCGGTTCGACGAATGCGCCGGCGGCCATGACCTGGCCCATCAGGCTTTGCGCCTCGCCGAATAACGCGGCGGCAGTTGAGTCGGTTGTATCGACGCTGTGCGCCATGAGCGCGTAAGTGAACAGGCGAGTCAGCCGCGCGCGGAATCCATCGAGGGCTTCCAGCGCTTCAGCCACGCTGTCCGGGCTGTCGCTCAGCCGGCCCCGGAATCGGCTCAGCGTGGAGATGTCGTTTGCGATGCCGGCGCGCTCGGCTTTCCAGGCCTCCGTAGATGGAAAGAGGCTGTTGGCATCCCAGGTGAATTCGGGCGGAATATCCTTCCGCTGTGGGACAGTCGGTTGCGGCATGTTGCTCCTTGTTGCGGAACGGCGTCGCGCGGCGCGGTTAGCGCCGGCCCGTCGTCGTGAGATAGTAATATCCGAAACCCAGCGCAAATAAAAGCGACAGTGTGATCGTGGGCCATCCCAGCCCGGTCAACAAGCCCTGCCCCTGCGCGGTCAGCAGCACCACGAACACCAGACCATTGGCGGTCATGTTGCCCATGGCAATCGCGCGATGGGCGGCGGTGTCCGTGACGGAAACAGCAGCCCAGTTCAGCACTGCCGCGCCGAGGAGAACCGCTCCCAGCAACCGTGAAACCAGAACGCCGGCGCGGCCTGGGCCGAGGCCATAGAACGGGAGCACCTGGTCGGGCACAAACATTAACCCAATGCCGAACAGGCCGGTGAATACAGTGCTTAGCAGTAACAGATGGCTCAGCTTCATCCATGTGTCTCCACACCCCCCTGGCTGATGCGCGCTCATTGCGCGCCATATCGGCTGTTGACGTGGTCGGGCATATGGAAGCGGCGTGGCGGCGCGCAACGGCGCAGGCTGCTGCGCGCCGGCTTCTGTTAAGCGCGCGCCTTCTTGCGCTTGCCGGGCAGCGAAGCCCGCTGTGGCAGTTGCGCAGCAGCGCCATCGACGGCGCGCGCGGGGCGGCCAAACTGCGCCACCAGCGCGCTGTGGATGTACAGCGTGTCGATCGTTGCCGTCAGCAGCCCGCGCGACCATTTCCACGCCAGCCCTTCACGATCGGGTTCGAGCGCGACCGCGGCCGGTCGCGTGTCGCACTGCATGCGCACAGTGATCGGGCCGACGGCCGGCACATCCTCCACGCACGGATTCACCGGTGACAGCGGGTTCGAGGAGCCGGTGTTGATGAGATGGATGATGGTCTGGCCCGGCTTCTCGCGCACAGTCAGTTGCACCCAGGGCGGCGCCTCGATCTCCACGGGCATGGGGCCGGTGAGCGCCCGCAACACGTCGCCGGCGAACGAACGAATGCGCGGGTAGCGATAGTCGGCATAGACGGCGGCAATGGGGCCATAGACGGCTGCGATCCAGCCTTTGCCCACTTTGCGTAGGGTGGCTGCCGGGTTGCGCGTCGCGCCGCGCTTCGGCTCCTGATTCTTCAGCAAGGGGGCCAGGGTTGTGGCGCCGGCGGTCTTCACACGCAGCCACGAGCCACCCACATTCACCGCGCCGCCATCTGCCGGCACAAACACCACTTCGTCCCTGGGGTCGCCCTCGGCGCGCACGCCCAGCGTCTGCTCGCCGAAGTCGGCCGCGATGTGGCTGCCGGTGAGCAGCAGCCGGCCGCCCTGCTTCACCCAATCAAGCAATTGCCGTTTGAGTTCTGCCGGCAGATGCGTCTGCTCGGCCACGACGATGACTTTGTATCCTGCGCCGGCCTGGGCGCGGGTATCGCTCAGTCTCGCTTGTAGAGTCGTTTCGTTCACCACGTCGGCGTGATAGTGATTGTCGAGCAACAGCGCCAGCGCGCCGGTCAGGGTGCGGGCCGGCTGTCCCTCGTTGTAGATCGACACCGTGCCTTCGGGGTGATTGTTCGCGTAGAAACTGCTCTGGCTGTGGAGCAGGGCGACGTGCCGGGCTGAGGTCGATCCCTGGCACACGGCCTGCCGCTCGCGCATGAAACGGCCGACCTCGGCAAACACGTCCATGTGCCAGTCCACGATGCGGCCGTTGCGCACCGGCGTGTCGTAGATCTGATACGCCCCGCCGTTCGCTGCCACCAGCGCGCCTTCGACCTTGAGGATGGCGGCCGATTTGGCGGTCCACCTGGCCTTGCCCATTGGGCCGGCGGTGGTGAAGCCCCACGCCATCAAGTCCCACGGCAGGCCCCGGCTGTCCATGAATTTGCCTTCAAGCACGGCGCTGTCGAGGCCGAACGCCCAGGTGAAGTCGCCGCTCAAGTAGTCCAGCGGCGGGGTGACATCGTCGGGCATGCGCACGGTGTAGGCCCAGTTCGAGCAGACGGTGAAGGCCGGCTTGTGCGCGTGCAGCGCGTCGGCGTAGCGGGTCAGGTACTGCTCGAATTGCCGGCGGTTGAACGCCATGTACTCGGCCCACAGCGGGTCGTCCGGCTTGCGCGGCACGTCGGCTTCGGAGTAGTCGGGCATGTTGGAGAGGCCGCGCGCTTTCACATATTCGACGAACGGTTTCACCGTCCAGTCGCTCCAGTCCGGCGCGGCGGCCCAGCACTCGCCATCCACCCACACGCCGTCGATGTCATACCAGTCGATGACCTCCTTCAACTGCGGGATGAGCAATTGCTCGGCATACGGGCTGGCGGCGGCCATGGCGTGCGGGTTCCAGCCTTCGCCGCCGCATAGCGAACCATCCGCCTTGCGCCGCGCCCATTCTGGATGCAGCTTCCATTGAACCTGATCCCATGTGCCGGAGTAGTGCACAACGATCGGAATGCCCAGGTCGTGCGCTACTTTGCTCCAGATCTTCAGCGCGTCTTTGACCACGCCCGGCGAGGCTACGCCGACCTGAGTGGGGTAGCTGGTGTAGCCGGGGTGGCCCTTGCAGTCGTATTGCACCCAGTCGGGGGCGACTTTGGCAATCTCGGCGCGGATATGGTTATAGGTTGTTTCGGCGCCCAGTTCGGTGTCGCTCTCGTTTGCGTGCAGGTCGAAATGCAGGCCAAAAAAAAACATCCCTGTGCCAGTTGGGCCGTTCCATGCATACTCCGGTGAAAATGCGCCCACAAACCCGGTCATGCCACCACTTGCGGCATTTTCATCCGCTGTGGTGAACCGCCGGTTCATGGGCAACTCCTTGTTTAAGAATGTTAAAGAAAGCGCGCGGGATCAGGTTTGTCATTGGGGCTGACTATATTCCCGTTGGGCGGCTTGCGCAAAGTCACTCCGGCAATCCGCCGGGCTGGACGCGCGCAACTCGCAGGGCCGGCTGGCCTTTTGGCCTTTGGGCGCGCTCCCGTTGAGCAATGCCAACAAGGCCGGCTTGTTGCGGTGGAAGGGGCGAGGATGGTGAACCAGCCATATCCAGGTTGCGCTGAAAGAATGGCCAGCCGGAATCCGCATGAGACAGTGATTCGGCTTGCTTGGGCTGATGCCGGTCGGCCAAATTCGGCGAGGGCTTTCGTCCGTCTAGTCCATTTTGGGCGGCTGTCGAGATGGGCTATACTCCATTTCACCATCCCTTTCCCAATGATTGCATGGAGAGTGTGACGAATGAACAGACTCTTGTGGGTCCTTCAAGGATTGCTTGGCGTCTACTTCTTCTTCACCGGCATCATCCATTTCATCGTTCCGCCCGGCCTGCCCGCCCCGATGGCCTGGATGTATGAACTCTCCCCCGGTCTCCACTACTTTAGCGGCGCCGCCGAAATCCTGGCGAGCCTGGGTCTCATCCTGCCCGGCCTCACCCGCATCCAGACTCGCCTGACGCCTCTGGCTGCGCTCGGGCTGGCGCTCGTCATGGTGGGGGCAGCTGTCTGGCACGCCACTCGAAGCGGTGAGGTCGCAAATATCTTCATGAATATAGTCCTGATGAGTCTGGCGGGTTTTGTGGCGTATGGCCGCTGGAAGCTCAGCCCACTCAAGGATAAGGTCGCTTCGTAGCCGAGCGGCGCGCGACCGGATGTTTCTCTCAGATGCGCGACTGGGCGCTCAAGGCCAGTGAGGATGAGTTGAAAATCGGCGTGGCGGGATATCTTCCCGCAGATTGGCGCAAGATCGATGCAGCGGCGACGCGGCGCGTGCGCGAAGCCGGCTTTAGCGGCGCGCACATCTTTGTGGATCGGCCCTTGCAGGCGGAGTTAAGCGAGTTCGAGCGTGTCAAGGCGGCGTATGACGAAGCCGGCCTGGTTGTGGCGCAGACGAACGGCTGGTACGAATGCCTGATTAACCCCGACGAAGCGACGCGCGCCGAGGGGATCAAGGGCCTGTCTCAACTGGTTCGCATAGGCAGAACTTTGGATTCGCGCTTCACCTATGTGAGGCCAGGCAGCATCAACCCCAACGGGCATTGGTGGCCGCACCCGGAGAATCATGCGCCGCAGACATTCGACCGGCTCGTGAACAGCCTGAAACAGGTGTGCCGGGTGGCGGAAGCGGAGGGCGTTCTGTTGGGCGTCGAAGGCCATGTGGTGTCCACGCTCGACACGCCGCAGCGCGTGCGCGATCTGCTCGACGCCGTGGGATCGCCGGCGCTCAAGTTCAACATGGATCCGGTGAACTTTGTGGGCACAGTGCGCGACGTTCACGACACAACGCGCATCGTCAATGCGCTGTTCGACACGCTGGGCAGGGACATGGTCGCATTGCATGCCAAGGACTGCGCCATTCAGGATGCTCATGTCGTTCACATCGTGGAGGTCATTCCATGCACCGGCAGCATGAACTATGAACTGCTCATGCGCCGGTGGGTGGAATGCTGCCCGGACGGTTACTTTCTGATCGAACACTTGCCCGATGACAAAGTGCTGGTTGCGCTGGAGGCCATCCGGCGCAAAGCCGACGCGCTGGGCATTCGGCTCGAATAGGCGCGCGTAGCGCGCGTGTTCGATGCGCCTGCCACCCCCTGAAGTTGTCGAACCGTCAGTCGTCCTGCCGGCTGGCTCGATGTTACACTGTTTGAAAACCTACAGGAGAGGAATGACAAGATGGCGTTAAAAATCGGTGTCGTGGGCCTGCGCGGCATTGGCAACCAGCACGCAGATTGCCACTCCAAAGACCCCCTCGCGAAGCTGGTCGCGGTGTGCGACGTGGTCAAAGAGCGCGCCGACAAAGCGGCTGCGCGGTTTGGCGTCAAGGCCTATTACAGTCTCAAGGACATGCTGGCCAATGAGGATCTGGACATCGTGGATGTGACCACCGGCGGCCACGAGAACGGCAGCTGGCACTACGAGCCGGCTATGGAGGCCATGGCTGCCGGCAAGCACGTGCTGGTCGAGAAGCCCATCTCCAACGATATCCACGAGGCGCGCGAGATGGTGCGCTTCGCCGCCGAGCAGGATGTTTACCTGGGATGCAATCTCAACCACTACTTCACGCCCACCGCTGAGAAGGCTCGCCAGTACATAGACGAGGGCAAGGTGGGCGAGCCAGTGTACGTGCTGCACAAGGTCGGCTTCAACGGCGGCGAGGAACTCTACTCGCCCAATGCGTCCACGCGCTTCAAGGGCTTCCCCTACGCTCACTTGAAGGCGTTCCTGGCGCACCCGTTCGCTGTGACGCGCTACTTTTGCGGCGACATCACGCACATCCAGGCGTTTGTGGACCGGCCCAGCTTCCGCCGGCGCGCCGGCGACGCTATGCTGTCGATCGCCGGCGTGAACCTGCGCTTCGAAAACGGCGCGGTGGGTTATCTGCTCAGCCAGCGCGGCGATGCGGCCTATGGTCTGGGCGGCTGGTGGAGCTTCGAGATGGCCGGCACGCGCGGCACGTTCTGCATCGAGAACTGCATCGAGAAGTTCACCTTCTGGCCGGCCCCCACGCCGGCCAACCCGGCCGCCATGGGGCAGGTGAAGCCCAGTGAGGAGTACAACAGCGGCATCGCCGACTTCGGCCAGACGTTTCCCCGCCGGCTGCACGCCTTCCTCGAGGATGTGACCAACGGCGTGCCGAAGGAAATGATCCGCGCCTCCGGCCGCGACGCGCTGGCGACGCTGGAATACACCTTTGCCGTGATCGAGTCGTATGAAAGCGGCGGCGAGATGGTGCGCCCGGCCCCGCTGCCCACGCTCAAGGGCGACCCGAAGACCGAGCTGGATTGAGGCCTGTCGCAGGTTGTAGGGCAAGCCAGCGGCTTGCCCTACATTGCTCTCCCTTGCTTCCCTGCCTCACCGTATGACCGATTTGGGCGTCGCCTCGATGCGTTTGACCACGGTCTTCTCGCGGTCCAGCATCTCACCGACCTGCGGGCTGATCTCGTTCTTCCAGGTGTCTGTGTCGTAGACCGCCTTGTAGAGCGCTTCGCGCTGCGCCTCGCTGTCGAAGCGCCGCAGCCACACATACAGCGTCTCATCTTCCTGGCCGACAAAACTGCCGGCGACAACCATGCCCTTCGACACCTGATACGGGATGATGACTTCCTCCATGAAACGCACCCAGCGTTCGCGCTGGCCGGGTTTGGTGTGGTATTCGCGCAGTTCAAAGAACATGACAGACTCCTGGATTGTGTAGGATGACGCGATCGCATCACGATGACGCCGGCATCGCCGCCTCATTGTACAGGTGGTCCGACGTCTTGATCGGTGTGGCGCATCTGGGTTGACTCAAGGGGCGCATGGGTTATTCGGGAATATCCACGATGATCGAGCAGACTGCCTTTCGCGAGGAATCGCTGGACCTGCGGCGCGAGATTGTCAGCGCCAGCGTGATTCCTTTGCTGATCCTCTTGGGCTGGTTGGGGACGATCCTGGCTCTGTTTGCTTCGATGCGAACGATTGCCTGGGCGCAGATCGGGCTGCCCCTGGGTTTGCTGGTGTTGGGCCTGTTGTGCTGGCTGGTGCGGGATTTGGGCGACCGGCGCTGGGCGCTGTGGCTGTGCGGATGGGGGAGCTGGGCGGTGGCGTTAGCCGACCTGGCAGCCGGCGTGACGCCTTTTGCAATCATGTGGGCCGGCATTGCCTGCGCCGTGTTGCTGTTTGTTATCGGCGAGCGCGCCGGCGTCGCGGGCACGCTGGCGATGTGCGCGCTGATTGCCTGGTTGGAGGGTGTCCAGGCAGCGAGCGACGCGCCCGGCGTTCTGACGCTTCAGGCGCTCGCGCCCGTCCTGACACTCGTCGCGCTGAGCTTCGTGGTGTCGCGGGTGCTCTTCCGCACGCTCGAATGGATGAGCGCCGGCTACCTCACGGCCCGCCAACAGACCGAAGAACTGCGCGCTCAAAGCGCCGAACTGGCGTTGGCGCTGCGCTCGCTCGATCAAACCAGCTTTGCGCTGGCGCGCGCCAATGAGCAACTGGCGCTCATGGTGGATTACGCCGGGCGCGCCCGCCGGTCGCAGCAGGAATTCGCCGCCCACATCAGCCATGAACTGCGCGCGCCATTGAACGTCATCATCGGCTTCAGCGAAATCGTGCTCGAATCGCTCGAGGCGACGGATCCGCGCGGCGTTTCAACCATCACCGAAGACCTGCGCCTCGATCTCGAAGCGATCCATCGCAACGCCCATCAGTTGCTGCGCCTGGTCAACGACATTCTGGACCTCAGTCAGATAGACGCGAGCTACATGACGATCTCCCCGGCGCCGGTGAATATTGCCGACGTGGCGCGGGGGGCTGTTGAAACCATTCGGCCTCTGGCGCAAGCGCGCGGCCTGTGGTTGGTGGTGGATGCGCCGGCCGATCTGCCGGAAATCCAGGCCGACCCCCTGCGCATCCAGCAGGTGATCCTGAATCTGGTCAACAATGCCCTGCGATTCACAGAACGCGGGGGCGTCACGGTGCAGGTGCGCGCGCAGGCGCGCGCGCGCAGCCCGGAAGCGCCCTCGTTTCCGTCACCGGCGTCTGATGCTTCCTCTGTCTCGGACGGCGAAGGAAGCGCTTCGGAGATCATCATCAGCGTGACGGACACCGGCATCGGCATTGCGCCGGCTGATCAGGCGCGCATCTTTGAGCCGTTTGTTCAACTGGAAAGCGGCGTATCTGACCGACGCGGCACCGGCCTGGGACTGACCATCAGCAAGCGCTTTGTCGAAATGCACGGCGGGCGGATGGGGGTGCGCAGCGAGGTCGGCGCCGGGAGCACGTTCTACTTCTCATTGCCGGTCCAGGCGCCCACATTGCGCGTATCGCCGCTGTCCAGCACGCCGCGCATTGCGCAGCGCCGCGAGGTGGGGAATCTGCTTGTCGTCGAGCCGACCCCGCTGTTGTCTCGCTTGTTGAGCCGCTACCTGCAGGGCATTGCAGTCGCGTCGGCGCGCACGCTTGAGGAGGCGGCGCGAGCGGCGCAGGCCGGTCGTATCGAAGCTGTGATTGTGAACGAGGCGAGCGGTGACGGTGTGAATGTGAATCTGGAGACGATCGTTCCCGCCGGGCTGGACGATCTGCCTGTGGCGCGGTGTCATCTGCCGGGCGTTCTGACGGGACTGCCCGGCCTGGCGTCGATGCCGGCCCGGCGCTTGCTGGTCAAGCCGGTGACGCCGCAGCAACTGGCAGAGACTCTGTCCGAAATGCTGGGCGCGCCGCTGGCCTCTGGCCGGCCGCCGCGCGTGCTGGTGGTCGAAGATGACGAGGACGCCTTGCGGATGATGGCTGAGGCGTTGCGCTCGGCGCGCAAAGACATCGTCGTCGAGCAGGCGCGCTCAGCGCGAGAGGCGCTTGACTGGCTGGGGCTGAGCGGCGACGATCACGATTCCGATCACAGCGCGAACACGCCTCCAGACAAGTCTTTTGACGCCATGTTCCTCGATCTGAGATTGGGCGACGCAGATGGTGTGGATGTGTTGCGATCGATCGAACAGACGATGCCCGGCGCGCTGCCGGTGTGTGTGGTGACGGGGCAGGAACAGCACGCCGGCAATCTGTCCATGCCATATCTGGCCTTAAGCCGGCGCAATGGTCTGTCAGTCCAGGAAGCTGCGCAGACGATTGCGGCGTTTCTCGACGCTGTGCTGCCCGGCGTCACGGTTTCGGCGCGCTGGCCGGCGCAGTGAGTGCGCGCAGCATCTCATTCAGTTGCGCCGCCTTGAACGGCCGGGGCAGGATGGCGGCGGCGCCCATGGCCCGCGCCAGCTCTGGCTCAGGCAGCACCGAGCTGATGACAATCGGGATCGAGGCTGTTTCAGGATAGGTCTTCAGCAGCCGCAGGATTTCCCAGCCGTCGTGATCCGGCATCATCAGGTCGAGCAGAATGCAGGCCGGCCTCGATGCTCGAATCTGGCTCAGCGCCTGATCCATTGTGCTGACGCCGACGAACGCCAGGTCTGACGCGCGCTGGAGCTGCCGTTGCACCAGACGCAGCATGTCGGGGTTGTCGTCAATCATCAGGACGTAGCGCGCTTGCGCCGCCGGCAGGCGCACGATCAGCTTCTCGGTCTGGCGCGGCGTGATCTCGATGTGCACGTCGGCTCCGGCAGAGCGAGCGAGTTGCTCCAGCGTGTTGCCGATGGGCTGCCGGCGACCGACCATCGGATGTTCCAGTTCCAGCGTGACGAAAGGACGCGGCGGGCCTGTCAACGCGCGCACACGCGCCATAAGCCGTTCGTGATGTGTGTCGCGGATCAGCCAGCCCAGCGCATTGATGACCAGTTGGCGGGCCAGCATGGCATTGACCTGCGCCGCCGGCAGCGCGTCTTCCAGACTCACCGTTACGTTCAGGTCCTGTTGGGTCAACACGGGGTCCAGGACGGTCAGCGCGGCGCGCAGAAGCTCTGCCAGGTGGGTCAAATCAGAGCTTGTCGAGGCTGGGTGGCTGGCCGGCGGGACGGGCGAGCGGCTGCGATCGGCCGGCGCAGACTGGTCAAACAGCAGCGCGTCCAGCGCCTCGATGGCGCGCTGCTGTTCGCGCTTGAAATGACGCACGCCGATCCCCAGCTCAGCGGCGGCCTCTTGTTGGGTCAGGCCGTCGAGGTAACGCAAGGAAAGAAGCCTGTGCAACCGCCAGGCCGGCGCATGGGGGTCAGTCTCTGGCGGAGGTTGCATGCGACGGATCGCGTCCTGGATGGCCCGTTGCAGGGCTGGGGCGTCGGCGAAACGGCCGGCCGCCAGCGGGGCGCGCGCATGTTCCTGTAGAAATCCCGGATCGTGAAAGCGGGTGAGGGCCAGGCGCACCCAGGCCCGCCGCGCGCGCAGTTCTG
>Ga0308419_1002841_pt1 | contig 11016 bp, 5 predicted proteins | sample HotsprSampleMS50_FD_203674 | JGI IMG/M metagenome (GOLD analysis project Ga0308419, IMG submission 203674) | Hot spring phototrophic mat microbial communities from Mushroom Spring, Yellowstone National Park, Wyoming, United States - 20090730_MS50 ... | reverse complement strand
CGCCTTAGGCTGCAGGAAACCATAACAGATGTTTTTGTATCAATGGCGGCACTGGAAAATGCCGTGGGCTTGCCCATCGAATCGATATTTGCCAATATAAGAGAGGAATATAACTAATTATGAACATGTATGCATTTCTCATTTCTAACAAAAAGAAAATCTATACTGGATTACTGATATGCATAACTATCTCTACTGTATATTCCATAATATATTTCTTTTCTATAAATAAAGGCATCATAGAAGAAGCGGCACCCATTGAAGTTGAAACCTATACTGTTAAAGCTAAAACCGTAACAAAGAAAATAAATGCTATTGGTAGTGTACAGTATAAAGACAAAGCCATTATTTCATCCAAAATATTTGGACGTGTAGAAAAAATATATGTGGAACAGGGCAAAAGGGTGAAAAAAGGACAACTTTTGGCAAAAATTGAAACGTATTCACTTGAACTTCAACTCAAAGAAGCAGTTGCCGAACTTAAAAAAGCTCAGGCCAATCTGCACCTTGCTGAGGAAAAATTATTGCAAGCTCAAAGGAATGTTGAACAGCGGCTGAAGGCAATAGCAAAATCAAAATTGGAACTTACTGACAAGTATGTAACACTTCAAAATACAGAAGATATACTCAAGAAGAAACAAAAATTATTCAAAGCTGGAGGTGTTACTGAAACAGAGCTCAATACATTGCGTACTAATTATCACACGGTAAAGACACAATTTTTACAAAGTAAAAAAGACTATGAAACCCTCATTGTTGGATTTCGCAATAGCGATATTGTTAAAGCTGGTTATGACGTTCCTCAAGACGAACATAAAAAGAATGAGCTTTTAACCTTAATAAACACCGCAATGGAACAAGCAGAGCGTGATGCAGCAAAAAGTCAGGTGGAGCAGGCAAAAACACGCGTAGAGATAACTAAAACCAATATAAATGAAGCTTTAATTAAATCACCTATAGAAGGCATTGTTGCAGTTCGTTCAATTGATATAGGCGAAAAGGTCAGCGACGATACCAATCTTTTTGTTATCATCAACACTGCTCAGGTATATTGCATTGCACAGCTTAATGAAAAAGATATCCCTTTTGTACAACCTGAACAAAAAGCTGAAATCACCATTGACGCGATAGGAAAGACATACACAGGTAAAGTTAAAATTGTTAGCCCTGTGCTTGACCAGTCATCACGAACAGCAGATGTAAAAATTATTTGTTCAAATAATGATAATAGCCTCAAGCCTGGCATGTTTGCCCGCATATCAATTTGTACACAAACAATACCACATGCATTGTGTATTCCAATAACTGCACTTAAAGAAAGCGATAGCTCAAGCGTTTTCATCATAAAAAATAATATGGCTTTTGAAAAGAAGGTCACGGTTAAAGACAAGTTTGATGAAGAAGTAGTGGTGGATGGGCTACAGGAAGGCGACACTATTGCAAACTCACAAATAAAACTTTTATATGATAAAGCAAAAGTAAAACCTATAAATAAAAACAAATAATATAAAGGGGGTAAGCATGAAAAAATTATCATATCTAATATTCGTATTATCATTCATTTCATGCGCCATTGATATAACACCACCAGAAGTTGTTTCATATTCACCAACGCATAATGCTGTGGTGCAATCATCATGTCCAGTAACCATTTGTTTTTCTAAGTCTATGGACAAAGATAAAACACAAAGGGCTTTTACATTATTGTACGGGGAATTTGGCGATAGTTCCATAAAGGGAAGTTTTGCCTGGAGCAATGATGATACAGTGATGACTTTTACCCCTGAATTGCCGTTAAACAATGGATACTACAGATTAATAATAGAAAAAAACGCATGCGATACTCATGGCAATACCCTGATTACACAGCATATATCAAATTTTATAGTTGGATTAGATATCATACCACCAGAGATACAATCACTGCAACCAGCTGATTGTAGTGAAAACGTACCATTGAATACATTAATCACTGTTGTCTTTTCAGAACCCATGGATACTTCATCGGTTGAAAAAAATATACGATTCACCCCTTCTATTGATTATACCTGCACATGGAATGACGCTCATACTGTACTTACCATAACACCATACACACCTTTATTATTTAATACCTGGTACCAGATAGAAATAGCAAAATGTCAGGATATATCCCACAACACAATGATACAAACTGTTACAAGCAGGTTTAGAACAGGCAATGAGTACATACGTCCACTCATTACTGGACTGTTTACAACATCAATTCAACAGAATATGGCACAAAACCAAAACTTCATGGTATATGAAGGGGCAAACATAAACGATGAAATTATTATTACATTCAATGAACCAATAGATACTTCTTCAATTACGAGAGCGTTTATCATCTCCCCACAAAATAGCTGGGACGTTTACTGGGAAAATGTAAATCAAACCTGCAATATTCGTTTTCAGCAATCTCTGGAAGCAAATACCCGATACGAAATACGCATTAATACTAACCTAAAAGATGTAGCTCAAAACACGCTTCTCAATGATCTATGCGTTTTTATTGTAACCAATGGCAATCTTTCCACTATTCCAACAATCACACAACTGCAATGTATGGCACAAGAGCAAAGGATATTGACCCCTTCAAATGTAAATGACCTTGGTGATGAATTCAATGCAAACAATACCTATGAGTTTACAGTGCAGTTTTCAACACCAATGCTTAGAAATACCGTGCCAGATAATATAAAGATACAATGCCTGTATGGCGAACAACCCGAAATAAGCGGAAGTATTAATCAGTTTAGATGGATAGATACCCAGACATTAAAATTAACCATTGCTGCCATTGAAGGTGGTAATGTATACAAGCTTACATTCAAGGGTGGTGCTAACGGTATCAAGTCAATTAATGGCATATCCATGCAAGATGACGAATGGTATATATTCTATTTTCATCCAGTAGATTAATACAATTAAAAATTAATAGGAGCTCATCATGAAGCAATTATACATATACATCATAATATCTTTATTACTTATTCCTGTTTCCTGTAATTATTTTGTAGATATTGACCCACCTCAAGTGGTTAGTATTACACCAGCTAACAGGTCCACTATTACAGAAGATCGCCCTGTTATCTGTGTTGAATTTTCTGAATCTATGGATAAACCAAAAACCGAAGAGGCTTTTTCAATTAGCGGTGTTCATCAGCCACAAGGGCATTTCAGATGGGTACATAACACCCTTTACTTTGATTTAATTGAAAACCTTCACGATGCTGCTGTATATACTATCACTATTCGCTCAAGTGCTGAAGACAAAAATGGCAACAATCTGAAAGAGGATTATACATCATCATTTTCAACTGGAGTTGACCTTATCAAACCTGAAGTTGTATCAATATACCCTACTGATGGAGCACAAATATCTGACATATTTTTACAAATCATTGTGCAGTTTTCTGAAGCAGTCAGGCTTGATTCAGTGAAAAAAGGTTTTTTACTTACGCCGTATGTCATTGGTGATATTACACTACAAAATAATGATACAACGTTAGTATTTACTCCCTATAATAACTATGTACACGGGACGACATATACCATTACACTATCAACAGATATTTTAGATATAGCAGGAAATCCGTTACTAAAAGAATATAAAAGCATTTTTAAATGTGGCACAGACTTTACAGCACCAACATTAAATCCAGAATCATTACAACCACCCGATTATTCTATTGGATGTTTTGCACAGTACGATAGCACCTTAGTAGCTATGCAGCCTTTTACAACAACTGATAGAATTGATAAAAATGCACATCTACTCATACGATTCTCAAAAGCAATGCAGCGTATTGATACCAAGGAAAGCATCAGTATCTCTCCCCCCTGGGATGTCACTTTTTCTTGGGAAGATGATTGCAGTCTTCGTATCATACCTTTAGCACCCTTTCATCTGATGCAAACGTATGTACTAACTATCTCCACACAAGCAAAAGACATATCAGGCAACACGCTTGACCAGGAATATAGATGCCCCTTTAAAATTTATTCACAATATTCGCAACCAATTGAAGTAGTACCCTATGGTAGCAATTGCAAACACATCTACCAGATTGGCTGGGATAATAACGGCAATCCTGATGAAAGCAAATACCGATTATTAGAAAACGACGACATCATTGAATCAGGTACACCTTTTTCATGCAGCAAATTTATTAATAACACTAATGTACAGGTATTGATACTTAGAGTTCAATTTGCCAATACAACCAATACTTTAGCAACTATCGCTTCACTGGATTTAGCATCAGCAATGCAGGCAATATCATTCAGCCTGACTGCAACACAATCAAATTCTACCCTTACTCCAAAAATATGGAAGATAGAAGTCCCTCATAATCATTCTGATTGCATTGATATATATGTTTTTAACCTTATTCCACAAACGTATTACAAATTATCCATTACCCATGGAAGTAATGGCATCAAAGATTCATTGGGCAATTATATGCTAAACCCTTTTGCAATATATTGTAACATGTAAATGGGAGTATATGGGAACATTTATCATACAGCGCCCCGTTACAATCATCATGTTTTTCAGCGCACTATGCCTTTTTGGTATCATATCGTTGTGTAACATTACCATGGATCTTTTGCCACCTATTCAGTACCCTGAAGTTTCCGTTATAACACTTTACCCTGGTGCTGCCCCGTCAGAAATTGAACAGCTTATAACCCGCCCAATTGAAGAAGCCATAAATAGCGTAGCAGGAGTAACGCGCATTCACTCAGAATCCATTGAAGGTGCAAGCCTTGTTGTTGCAACATTACAATGGGGAAGCAATGTTGATTATGCTTTGTTAAAGGTTAGAGAAAAAGTTGACCTGGTTAAAGGAATTCTGCCACAGGATGTCTATAAACCAATCGTCACACGGTTTGACCCAAATTCTCTGCCAATCATGAATATTGCCATAACATCACGCAGTATGGATTTACGTGAGTTGCGCTATGAGGCAGAAAAAAATATTGTGCCACTATTTGAGCGCATTGAAGGAATTGGCAATGCCAAAGTAACTGGTGGTAAAATTCGCCAGATTGAAGCACTCATAAATCGTGATGCATTACAGGCTTACAATGTTGGAATACATGAAATAGTTGATAGCTTACAAGCATCCCACTACAACTATCCTGCTGGTACCCTTGTAACAGGAAGTAAAGAACTCATTATACGGACTGCGGGTGAGTTTAACACTATCAGTGACATACAGAATGTCCCTGTTAAGAGAACCAAAGAAGGCCGCATTATCTTTTTAAAACATGTAGCACGGGTTGTTGATGGCTTTAAAGAAATTACCAGCCATTCGTTTATTAACCGCCAGCCCTGTATTACACTGTCCATTATTAAGGAATCAGGCAAAAACACCGTTCTGGTGTGCCACAAAGCAGGGCAACTTGTTCACAGCTTGCAAAAAAAATATGGCAACAGATTGTCATTTGATATAGTCATCGATAATTCGCAATACATACGCAGTGCCATATCCAATGTTGTGTCATCAGCCATAGCTGGTTCGGCTATTGCATTTGTTGTTCTACTTCTTTTCACACAGCGTTTTTATGCCGCATTTATTATTACCATAGCAATACCCGTATCAATTATCATTACCTTCTTTTTCATGAATCTTTTTTCCATTAACATCAACATGATGTCGTTAGGTGGATTGACTATATGTGTGGGCATGCTTGTTGACTGTGGCATCATCGTCATTGAATCCATTGCTGCTACCAAACATACATCATCTATTCCAGACGCCATTCGTGCAATTACACCATCTCTTGTTGCATCTACATTGACCAGTGTGGTCATTTTCTTGCCGTTGCTTCTCATCAAAGGATTGGGCGGCGCATTGTTCGCCCACCTTGCAATTACAGTAACCATTGCACTTTTTGCTTCTCTTTGTGTTGCACTGTTTTTAATTCCTGCACTGCACACAATACGTTCACAAAGAATACATCACACTACACGGCACAAAAATTTTTGGGCGATAGTTACTGGTAGTATACCATTCCACAAAGTGGACTCCTTGCTACAAACTATCGAACACCATTACATTACATTGCTTAATATGCTACTTTCCCAAAGTAAGTATATCTACACAGCAACTGTCGCAATTATACTGCTGGGAATTTGTTCTGTTTGTATTATATCAAAATCACTGATGCCACAGACAAAGCAGAGTCATTTTACCATTCGATTGGAAGCACCACCGGGCACCACCCTGCAGCAAACAGTTGATATGCTAAGCTACATAGATTCATTATTAGTGCATTATCCTGGCATTGACAAGCGTTTGATGACCGCAGGCTACAATCCTGAAGATTATACCGAATACTTTGGCAGAGAAAAGAACACCAATATTGGCCAGATCCATGTATTGCTACAACATAATGCCAGCGCAGATGATTGCATCAAATATTTACAACAACACGTAAAACTTCCTTATGACATAATTGTTGAATACAATGCATCACATACTGATTTTGTCCAGGTATTACGTATAGGCAGCGGTGATATAACCATTAATTGTACAGGCGATTCTATCCATGACATTGATGAAGCAGCTACTGCATTTATACGTGAATGCAATACACAACCATGGGTTATGCAATGTGCTAAAGAAATGAAACAAGGCAAGCCCGAGCTTGTGATACAGGCGGATACCGATAAGTTAGCCTCTTTTGGCTTAACACTTCAGGATATTGCTTCACATATTCACACTGCTATTTACGGTACATATTCAGGAAAATATATAGAATCAGATTATGAGATTGATATTGTTACCCGATTTGACCAGCAATATCGCGACAGCATAGACGATATAGAGATGATACCAATTCAGGCAAATGAGGGTACTTCATTTATACCACTTACCACTATCGCTTCCATTTCCAGTTCACAAGGATATTCTTCAATCATACGAAACAATCAGCAGCGATGTATGCCTATTCATGTTGTGACACGCGGCATCTCACAAGATAAAGCAATTCAAAAACTAACAAGTATTTGGGAAAAGCATAAAAAACCTACAGTATCTTTCATGTTGTCACAGGATATGACAGAAACAAAAGAATCACTGCAATCCCTTTATGCAATCCTTATACTTTCCATTGTGTTGATATATATGATTATCGCTTCACAATTTGAATCACTTCTTTATCCAGTAATAATTATGTCATCAGTACCAGTTGCTTTATGCGGTTCATTCATCTTTCTTTTTATCACATACAAATCAATTAACATCATGTCACTGATGGGTGCTGTCATCCTTATAGGAACTATCGTCAACAACGCAATATTGCTTCTTGCTACCATTATTGAAAATCACTATATCAAAAAAGATGTTTTGGAATCAATAAAAATTTCCTGCACTCAGCGGCTACGTCCCATTATCATGACATCACTTACTACGGTGTGCGGGCTTATACCGTTAGCATTAGGATTACAGGAGGGATCTGATGTGCAATCACCATTGGCCATTGCCATCATTGGCGGCATGATTGTTGGAACAGCTTTTATCATGCTGTGCCTTCCACATTTTATTTGTAAAGCCATCAAGGATAAGCCATGAACTGTATACGATATTTTGTTACACATAAAATAACAACGTTGATGTTGTTTATTGGCGTCATGGCAACAGGCTTATTTGCATTTTCATCACTGCCATCATCGCTGTTGCCAGATAGCAATCATGGCATAATAATTGTTGTACGCTATCCAGGCCAATCGCCCTACAAAATTGAAGAGATAATTACTAACCCCCTTGAAGATGCCATAAGCACAATAGGCGGAATAGAAGAGATAGTTTCATCAAGCAATGACAACGAAGCCCGCATACACATAGCCTTTGAAAGAGAGGCAAATCTTCAATTTAAAGCGTATGAAATACATGAAAAGATAGAACCTGTGCGAGCAATGTTTCCAAAAGATGTCAATGAACCTGAGATATATCTTCAGGGCAATGACTACGCACCAGTTATGGTGATAGGGTTATCCAGCACAGCGTATAGCTTAAACAAACTGCGTGATATTGCTGAATGCATATACAAAAAAAACATTGAACGCATTGAAGGCGTTTCACAGATTGAGATAGGCGGAGGCAATAAACGTGAGATACATATAACTATTGATAATAATTACTGTATTGCCCGCAACATCGCATTAGACCATATAACAAAACAAATTCAAAACAATAATTTCATCTCTTCAGCAGGCATTCTCCACGATCCCATGAATGATTATACATTGCGACTTAAGAGCAGATTTTTTACGCTTAATGAAATTGAAAACCTGCCGCTTTTATCATCATCTGGTGGTTTTGCAACATGGATAAACCAAATAGCTCATGTAATAGATTATGCGGGTGAACATGATTCACTATCACGTTACAACACCCAGGAACAGGTTTCTTTATATATATATAAAACAAGCACAGCCAATCCTATCGATGTGTGTCGTCACATTACCAGCACAATATCACAATGTAGTATCCCCGAGGTTACAGCGCACATTACCTATAACAGTGCAGAAGAAATACAAAAAGCACTCCATAACCTTTATATCAGCTGCACAGTTGGTGTTATCCTCACCATGTTGACAGTATACTTGTTTCTTAAAAACTTACAGGCAACAATTGCTGTTATTATCGCAATACCATTTTCCTTGATGGCAATTTCCCTGTACGTATATTCCGTTGGTATCACACTTAATGTGATTACTCTGTCTGCAATTGCCATTGCAACAGGGATGGTTGTTGATAATAGCATCGTTGTCATTGAAAAGATATTTTCACATTCAGACAACAACACCATTTCAGATGAGCATATTATATCATCAACAAAACAGGTAACAAGAGCCCTGCTTGCATCCAGTTTAACTACTATTGTAATATTTGTTCCTGTATTATTATTAAAAACAAAAAGTACCGCTTTATTTACACAGTTGGCTGGCACTGTGATAGTTGCTATACTTGCATCACTAGTAGTAGCAATTATATTTGTGCCATGGTGTTTGCGTGTAACATCATCCATCCATATATTAGCAATATCGTCACATATTTCTGTAATTCAGGATATAAGCAGGCACAATGTATGTCCACCGGTAATTACATCTATTGTTAGAAAATGTAAACAATATCTCACCATCACGTATTGTAACAGTATTATGGAATACTTTTTCAATAATCAAAAACTGCTGTATAGTATTTTGCTACTTTTAATAGTAGCCACCATTATACCACTCACAAAATTAGATTTTGAAGATATCAGCTTTACCGATGAATGCAAAATATTTGCACGATTAGAAATGCCATCGGGCACATCGTTACAGGCAACATCACAAGCCGCTTTTTATATTGAAAAACAATTGCACGCTATTAAAGCTATAAAAAACATCTCTACCCGTATTCAGCAGGAACATGCAGAATTTATCATGGATACTGACGGCACAATAAATGCAGATGTATTGAAAAGCCTGATCAAAACTCAACCAGATACATCATTAATTTTTACCACTACAGATGGAACCCTTCACAATGAAATTGAGGTTATCATAAAAGGCAGGGATATTGATGTTATCCGACAATTGTCATATACATTTGCTGCAAAGCTACAACAATCACAAGCAATTGAAGATATTATCTATCACTTTAAAGACGAACGCCCTGAACTGGTAATTCAATTTGACAGGACAAAATGTTCTTATAGTGGTATACCTATTGCGTATGCAGGCAACTACATTAGAAGTTTGTGCTATGGCCCTGTTGTAACCAAATACATTGATGATAGAGAGATTGATGTTCGTGTAAAGGGGCAGTATGTTAGTTTTAGTGAAATTGAAAATATAGTTCTCCCTTTTGATAACAAGATTATTCCCTTAAAGAATATTGCAACTATAACCACATCAAAAACGGTGAACACCATATGGCATCATGATAAAATGCGAGCTGAAACTATCAGCATTGTCCCAAATGTCCCATATTATAAAATGGAAAAAATTCTCCAAAACACCATTAAACAATTATCTATCCCAGAAGGGTATTACATCGAATATGGAAAAACATTTGCACAAAAAAAGGAATCTATTATATATATGGTACTCTATATATGCATTGCTGTTGTATTGGTGTACATGGTTATTGCTTCTATATTTGAATCTTTTACTGTCCCATTAATAATTATACCGTCAATACCAATATCATGGATTTTTTCACTATGGGCATTATATCTCTTTAACATTGAATACAATGTAGCCACCCTCATGGGTTTTGTGGTATTAGCAGGCATTGTGGTTAACAATGCAATACTTTTGATAGATAGTTATGTACATAAATTTAATAATTTTAAAAAAAAGAAATTATTAGCATTCAAAGATTATCAGGAAATAAACAATCAACGCAATAAGCCAATGCTGATAACAACTATAACTACTGTCACAGGGCTTTTGCCATTAGTGATCTCATCTGGTGGAAGCCATTTATGGCAGGGCTTTGCTATTACAATAATCACAGGCCTTTGCGGATCGTTTGTATGTATATTAATTATAACACCTGTAGTATTTAACTATTACCAAAGAAAGTTCATGATTTGAACATTAAAAAAACATAAAGGCTCTGACCCCTTTTGATGGCGCATCGCAGTGTGCCCATACAATATCTTTTCTCTGACCAAATTTTATTTAAACAATCAAAACATTGAACATCGAACCTCGAACATACATTGAACTCTTCCCCTTGCTCTGACCCCTTTTATGCGATGCGCCCCTACGAATATGCAACAATTGCAATTTTTTTCACAATTTTTTTAAAAAATTTCCTCAAATCTTGTTAATTTTTTCATCTTCAAGCGTTTTATATAATGAATACCTTAAACTTATTTTTAAAATATGGAGGAATACTATGGCAAGGAAATTGCGTGTACAACTACCCGGTCTTACCTATCACATCACATCCCGTTGTATTGAATGGAGGGGTATGTTACAAG
>Ga0308419_1002836_pt1 | contig 11028 bp, 7 predicted proteins | sample HotsprSampleMS50_FD_203674 | JGI IMG/M metagenome (GOLD analysis project Ga0308419, IMG submission 203674) | Hot spring phototrophic mat microbial communities from Mushroom Spring, Yellowstone National Park, Wyoming, United States - 20090730_MS50 ... | reverse complement strand
CCCACCCGCGCCGAACACCCCCTGTCGGCGGCTCGCACCTCGAAACGGATCGCGCCGTGCTCAAACCGGGTCGGACGCCCCAGGGAATCGGTGGCGTTAAGGCCGTCGCGGTCAATCATTCTTGAGCTTGAGGCCCAATTCGCTCAGCTTGTCGCGGACCTCGTTGAGCGACGTCACACCAAAGTTCTTGCACTCGAGGAGTTGATCTTGGGTGTGGGCAATGAGTTCGCCCACCGTGGTGATTCCTAGCTTATTCATGCATTTGCGGGCTCGGACCGAGAGGTTCAGCTCGGTGATCGGCATCGCAAGCTTAGCGCGTTCTTCGGGCGAGATCGGCTCGTCAACCGGTTCCACGGCCACTTTGAAGCCACCCGCCTCACCGTTCTCGATCGCCATACCCAGCCTGAGCGACTTGGCCTCCATCATCGCCTTGATTTCGGTGAGCGAGGTCTCGCCGAAATTCTTGGAGCTGAGCAGCTGACTCTCGGTGATCCGGGTCAGGTCGCCGAGGGTGCGAATCCCCATTTTCTTGAGGCAGTTGCGACTGCGCACGGAAAGCTCGAAGTCGGTGACCGGAATCTCCAAGACCTGCCGAAGATGGTCGTAACGCCGTTCGGCCTCCTCGTCGTAGTACATCTCCTTGCTGGCCCGCACATCCTTGAGATAGAGCCGGGCTCGGGGGTGGTTGGGGTAGATGTCCAACACCCGTCGAAAGCACTGTTCGGCCTCGCGGTACTTTTCCTCGTCCTCATAGAGAATACCGAGGTTGATCAGCGCGCCCAGGGGAACCGGCGGCTTTTGAACGCAGCGTTGGTAGAGTTCACGAGCGGTCTCGTCGTTGCCTGCCAGGTCGTTAAGATAGGCCAGTTGAAAAAGTGCTCCCGAGTGGTCCTTGTCAAGTTTAAGCGCGGTCTCAAAGGCTTCGGCGGCCTCCGCCATCAACCCTTCCTCGACCAGCAGACACCCACGCTGATGGTGGTATTCCGCGATCGACTGAGCGCGATCCTTGAGCTTGTCGAGCAGTTCGCGGGCTTGATCGGACTCACCCAGCCGGCGCAGAGCGCCGGCGCGGTGGAGTTGGGACTTGTCAGCGAGGTAGCCGAGTTCGGCGGCGGCTCCGAACGCCTGGGCAGCTTCACGGAACCGTTGCTGACACTCCAGGGCCAAACCGCGGTAGTAGTGGGCCAAGCCCACCTCCCCAGCCTTCTCCAGGTGGCCGATTCCCAGGCTGTAGCGACCCAGCAAAACCTGGGCGACGCCCAACCGGAGATGAATGTCGGGACTCATCGACTGGGCGTGCTTGGTTTGCATTGCCGCGACGGCTTCACGCAGGGTGCTGTAGCGCGATGGATCGCGGCTGAGGGCCTCAAGCAGATCGGCCACCGCCGATTGGTCGAAGGGGTCGCGGTCCAACAACATCCGCACGTCGGTCGTGAATCTCATGGCGCTGGTGGCCATCGTCTACCTTCTCCCACTCCGCATCGACCGTCGTTGCCCCGACGGCAACCATCGTTCGTCCACTTTAACAACCTCGCCCCAATTCGGCAACCGAGCGTGGACCCGGGCGACTGGACGCGGACACGAGCAGAGGGTGTTGCGAGGGGAAACCCACGGCTCGCCGGGCGAAGCGTCACGGGCGCGGGTCAATCCTCATAAGACTCTTCAGGCCGCGCGATCTTCTGGAGCGAGGCGGCGTAGACCACTCCCAAGGTGGGCGCGGTTCGCAAGCGGGATTCGAGGCGGCGACGTCGTCGCCAACGAGCGCGCAGCCACATCGCCCCCAACCAACTGCTCGCCGGCCATGACAGTAGAATCACCGGCTCCAACCAACCAGGCTCTAGCCAAGCCAGGGGGGTCAGGAGGCCGAACCAAATTCCCAGGAAAACAAATTTTCGTCTGATCAACAACCCGCTCCAAAACCATCCCACACTCAAAAGCGGGGCTGCAACGAGGACGACCACCCGGCCGTCGTAGTCGAACGCGGTTCGGAAAAACTGGTCGAATCCCGCCGCCGCCACAATCAGCGTGCCGATCGCGGCCCACCCCCCCCAAAACAGAATCGCCAGGGCTCGGGTCTCCTCAAGGGGATCCACCTCGTCCTCCTCCTCGTCCTCCTCAATCGCTTCCAGGTCGAATTCGGGCGTGTCTTGGGTTGGAGTTCCCGCGGTGGCATTCTGGCGTTCGGAAGCTGATTCGACGGTTTGGCGCAAGGGCGAAGTTCCCATCGGTTCGCTCTGCGCCTCGCCCTGATGATGGGTTGGCGGGGCCGAACTCCAGGCGGTATTCGCATTCGCCCCGGAAGCCTCAGCCACGCGTTCGGTGGAGCAGGGCGGAGCAGGAGCGGATCTCAGCGAATTGGACACATTGGTGCGCCGCCCGGCCCACCAAAGGATCAACGGCCCGCCAAGCCAGCCGAACGACCAGGCCACCAGGGCCGCGACGGTCTCGAAACGAGTTTGGTCGGGCAGGGCTCGAATCAGAGACCAGATCAGGAGCCCCCAAACTTGAATCCCCCCCCATGCCATCAAAACCCAGTCCCAGACATAGTGTCGCGCCCAGTCGTCCAACGTGTGAATCGCCCTGGATTGGCCGCCTTCTTGAGTGTCGGGATCGTTGATTGGTGTGACTGCCGCGTGATTCCAGTCGAGGATTGGACCCGGTGACGCGCTGGCGTGAGCCGAGCGGGGGAAACTCGGCCGAACCGGCGACAGGGAGGACCAGTGGCGAAGTGTCAACTCCACCACGTGCGGCTTTCTCGAACGTTCGCGTTTTGGTTGGGAACGAGGCACTTTCCAGGCCGCCTGCGACCAGTGGATGCCGCTCATCGGAGGACGCTTACGGGGGCGTCGTCGCCGCCGCTTCCAGTTCCACCACATCAAGACCGCCCTCGAAGCCTACGATCAACGACCTCCCTGGGTTTCGCCACGCCCGGGTCGGTTCCCTCCGATTTTCCTCGCCTGGTCTTCCGAATCGTCCTATTAAGATGAGAAGTAGGCTCCATTCGCCGGCCGGGTCCGCGAACGCGAACGATTGTGTCTCCCTCTTGCCAAAGAGGCAATTGGTTTCCGAGCCACTGGCCGCGCTAGGCCGCTCGAATCCCGAGAACTGGTGCGATGGTCTCCCTGAGCTGCTCAATCGAACTCGCCGTTTTCGAATTTCGGGAGAATGGATGAAACGGTAGCGACGTCCATGTTTCCAGACAAACGCGATGCGGACAAGTTCGCCGAAAGCACAAACCCTCTTCGATCTTGAACCCTCTTGAACCCTCCGGCGACTAGATTAGGAGTCGATTGACGTTTCCCCTCGTCGCCACTTGCGACGCCATCAGAATCCGCCCACGGTATGACGATCCGCGACCGCAACCACCAACTGCTGATGGGATGCCTGGCTCACCGTTTGGGCTTTCTGGACCGGCGCGCGCTAGAACGGGAACTGGTCGCCTGGACCGCCGACCCGTCCGAATCGCTCTGCCAACGCCTGGTTCGAACGGGGCGAATTGACGAGACAATCACACCGTTGCTGGACCGGCTGCTCACTCACTTGCTGGAACGACACAACCACGATTTGGGAGAATGCTTCGCCGCTTTGGAACTGCCCAGTGGTCTTCAGCGCGATTTGGAGCGTCTGGTCAGCAACCCGACCCCCACCCCGACTGCGTATCCCCCCAGTTCCCCGGCGACCTTGGAACTCACTCTCGAACCATCCCGGGACTCGGACGATTCCTACGCGAACTTGGTTCTGGAGGAGGATTGTGTTGAGGATTCGATCCTCGAGCGGCTTCTGGTCGATGAACCGACCGCTGCCTTTCGCGTCGTGGCCGCCTCGCTGGAACAAGCCCTCACCAAACGGCCTGAGGATGCTCGCGTGCGTCTCAACCTGGCGCGCGGCATGGCCACCGCCGCTTGGATTCTCAATTTGCTGGACCGCCCCGAGGAGGCGCTGACCGAACTCAGACAGGCCCTGGGCCATTATCGCTACCTCGCCAACCGTCATCCTCAGTCACCCCTTCCTTACGAAGGGATGTTCTGGTGTCATCGGCTTATGGAACGGATCGCCCGGCGGTTGGAGCGTCCCGAGGACGCCCGTTTGGCGCGTCGCTCCGCTTTGCAATGCCAGGCTCAAGCACTAGATCGGTTCCTGGCCTGTCACCGTCAAACCCGCGATCGCGACGCGGAGCGAATCGGCCCCTCGTCCCAATCCCCCCCCTCCTCCTCGCCCGACGTTCCCCCTGGCGGCCACCCCACCGAACCTGGCTCGTCCTGGGAAACGTTGTTGACCCTCAACGAGCAGGGCGCGACGGTGGTGGCTCCCCCTTGCGTTGAAACCCAGGGTGAACTGGCTCGGCTCCAAGCCGAGTTACAATTAGTGGACGACCACCAAACCCTCTCCCACCTAGTCTCCGACCAACCGACGACCAGCCACGTTCTGTTTGACCAGAGCGGGTTGGACCCCGAGACCCGTGACGCCCCCAAGTCCTTGACGAGCAAGAGCAATCCGCTCGACACGACCGCGTCGCCTAAGTCCGAGTCCCTCACGGGGGAAAGCACGCTTCGGCCCGCCATCAAACCCACGATCGTGATCCGGTCCCGTCCGCGGCTGGCGGCCGCGTCCGGCGAGTCCTCCAACGTCCCCTCGGAGGTTTCGGATGCCTCCTCGCCCGGTCAGGAGGACGCCTCGCACGATTGGCCTCATGGTTGGCGTTATCAGGTGTTGGGCATCATCTCAAGCGGAGGCGCGGGACGTATTCTCAAAGCCGAGGACCGCGACCTAGGCCGCCAGGTCGCCATCAAGGAGATGCAACCCCACCTGGCCGGGGATAGCCTGGCCCGCGCCCGCTTCCAAATGGAGGCCGAAATCACTGCCGGCCTTGATCACGCTGGGGTTGTTCCCGTCTTCGACCGTGGCCACACCCGCGACGGACGCCCATTTTACGTCATGCGCCTCCTTGCCGGCGAAACCTTCCGCGCCGTGGTCGATCGCCTCCATCAAACCGAGTTCAACAGCCACGATCGTCGGTTCCGACGTCTGCTCAATCACTTGGTCAGCGCGTGTCAGACCGTCCACTACGCCCATACCCGAGGCGTCATGCACCGCGACCTCAAACCCGAGAATCTCATGGTGTGCGCGCCCAACGAGCTGATCGTGATTGACTGGGGTCTGGCCAAGCTGCTAGGGCCGCTTCAACCCATGGCCCACGCGGATCGAGACCCGGCCGGATCTCGCCTGGAGGTTTCCCCCAACCTCCTTGTCCCCGCCGACGCCAGCCAAGTTGAAAGCGACTCTTGGAGCCGGACGCTCGATCCCCGACCGATCCGTCCCGCCTCGATCGCCTCGATTGGCAACACCGTGTTCGACCGCGCGGTGGGAACGCCTCAATACATGAGTCCCGAACAGGCTCAAGGACGGATCGACCTGTTGGGTCCCGCGTCGGACGTGTTCAGTTTGGGGGCGACCCTTTGGTATCTCCTAACCGGTGGTCCTCTTTACGATTTCCAAGACCTGGATTTGATGCTCGACCAAGCCGCCCGCGGCGGCCCGCCCTCTCGTCACCCCGACCCGCGACGAATCGACCCGGCCCTCACCGCTATCGCTCTTCAGGCCCTCGACCCCGCCATCGACGCCCGACCCCGATCAGCCAAAGCTCTGGCCGAAGCGCTGGAGGATTGGCTCTGGTCCACAGGTCGCGCTCCAGCTCACGGTGCCGCCGCTCTCAGCTCGGGTGGTCATCGCCCCTTCAAGCCTCGCACCGCCGGACGACGCTCAGGTTGATCCCTGCCCTTGCCCCAACCACACCCGCAAACCAACACGGTTCGTCCCGACGGAGTCGCCGGGGTTGCCGCTCCCCGGTCGCGGTCGCCGCGGCACCGAGGCGTCGTGCCCAACCCGCCTCGCGGTTTCCAACGGCGATTTGGTCAACCGCCTCGAAGTTCGATTCGGCCCCTCGGGCGCGGCCTCCCTGCGATCAGCCGCAACTCGCCCCTGCCGCATCGAACGCCGACGGCGGCGACGCCGACAGTAGATCCCTCATCAAACCCAATTGGAGATCGCTTTGACCACCGCCTCGCCCAAGGGAGTGATGCTGTATTTGAGACGCTCGTAGCAGGCGACCAGCCCCATGTCGAGCAACCGAAACAGCGAATTCAAACGCACTCCTACCAACGCCGGATCCTCGTCGGGATCGATGCCCGGATGGTTCAACGGCCCGGCGGTGGCCTCGGTAAGCATCTCGTAGCTCTCGTAATCCAACCGATCGGTGATCTGACGCACCGCCATCGATCGGGTCAACTCCAGTTCGGCCAACGCTTCCCGAATCGCATCCACCACCAGCACCCGAGCGTGGTCGGGATGATTCTCCGGATCGTACCAACGGGTCCGAGCCGTCGTATTCTCGAACGCGAAATCCGACTGGTCCGATCGGAAAATTAATACCTCACCGGGCTGACGCGCTGAATGGGCCATCCCCAACCCATAAAACACCTGGGCGTTGCGGAAACTATACTGACGGTTCCCTTCGGCAAAGCGGTGAATTTCCGTCACATCCGCAAAAATCAGCTTATGCGTCGCAATCGCTAAGCTCAGATCTGCGACAGTGGAATCCTTGAGCCGCTTGGGGTCCAACCGGGTCGGCACCAGGCCGGCCTCGCGAATGGCTGGATCGATCACTTTGATCCAACGCGCTTCAAAACGGGGAGCGTGGGGAATGATCCCAAAGACCTTGTTATCCCTCGGGAAAGGGGGAAAGAGCGAAAACACCATCGCGGGATTCATGGCCGGCGACTCTCCGGAGGGCCGACGCGCGCCGATCCATCGGAAGCGCGCCCGCGCGGGGCGGGGTGATTCAACCTTACCTTCACCAAACCCAAATTGGATCGAATGCCCAAAGACCATCAACCAGAGACGAGACGATCGTTCCATGATCGGCCAACCTGGTTGAACGCATCGCCACTCTTGGCAACCCCAATGTTCGTTGCCGTTCTGGAAAATCCAAACCGAAACGCGACTTGAACGCTCCTCACCGGGGTGGATGATCCGCGTGGGGAACGGGAAAACCTTAGAACCCGCAGCCGCGTTGTCAATTCACATTCACAAAGTGAGGGACAATTCGAAGGATAGTCCCCCTCCGCGCGGGGCGAACCGCGGAAAAGCGGGGTCACTCGGGAGAGCTGGAGGACGAGGAAGCTTCCGGGGTGGCGTTGGTTTGATCCTCAAGCAGGTTGACAATCGGAGTGGTTTGACGCAATCGTTCGAGGAGTCGCCGGGACTCTTGCTGAAGTTTGGCCTGAAAGAGCCGCTCGCGCAGTTGGTCTTGAACCTCAGAGAAGGGTTGAAATCCGGCTTGGGTTCGGGATTCGAGTTGAATGACGTGAACTCCGTCTTCGGATTCCACCAGAACCGGCGGGCTTGGCGGCGTCATGGCAGCGAGAGCCTGGTTGACCTCGCGACGGTTATAGCCCTCGGGAGTGGTTTCCCAGCGTCCGCCGTCCGACGCGGTGACTCCGTGCGACTCCGTGCGCGCAATGTGGGCGAAGTCCTCGCCGTGTTGGAGGCGCTCTAGCCAATTGCGGGCCAGGCCAGCGGCGGCCTCCCGGCCTCCCACGCGGGCGGGGTCAGCCAGCAACTCGCGCCAAACCAGACGGGCCTCGCGGCGGAATTGCTCGCGGCGCTGCTGGTAATCGGCCAGCATTTCGGGAAGATCAACCTGGAGTCGAGGACCAAGGGTCATTCGGAGGTACTCAGTGGTGATGACCTTGACCCGATAGTCCTCAAGCTCCTGGTCCAGGTCGCGGCCTTGACGCTTCATCCACTCCTTGAGTTCGACAAGGGTCTCCACCCCGGCCTCGCGGAGAAGACTTGGAGCCTCCTCAGCTTCCCAACGCTGGTTAGCGAACTCACTGATCTTGGCCCACTGTTCGGGGGTTTTGAGGACGCGGCGGGCTTCCTGCAAAATCAGTTCCCGGTCGATCCGCTCGCTCAGCACCACCTTTTCGACCTGAAGCCGCTCCTCGGGCGTCAAGGTCGCCAGATGAACGCCGTTTTGTTGAGCAAAGCGGTCGATCTCATGGTCCAATTCGCCTCGGGTAATCACCGCGTCGCCCACCCGTGCGGCGAGGGTCGAGTCGGAGCGGCTCAGCACCCGTCCACCCCTTGACATGTCGGCGATTAGGCCGGGATCGACTCGAAGCGCTTGGGGATCGGTGGGCGGCGACCCCGCCACGGAGGGGGAGGAAGTCGCTTCAGAACGGAAATCCTCACGACCCGCAAACCAAGCGCGAGTCAGGGGCTGGGACACTGACTCGGGCCAGGGAGAAGACATCTCGGGTGAACGCTTGGCGACAAACCCTCCCTGAATTCCACAACCCGAAACGAGCGCTAACGCGAGCGTCGTCGCAACCGCCTCCCGTCTCCAATCTGGTTGTCCCGCCCTAAGCGGGCTGGACACCTGAGCGGCGATCCAGAACATAGGCCGAACGCCCTCCGGAGGGTCACGACATCAAGAACCTGAGAAGAACCCGAGTCCAAACTGTCCCGCAGGCTAGCCCGAGCCTCCCCAACCGACAAGATCAATGTCAACCCGTCTGGTGTGGCGAGAAATCAAGCTCGCCGCGCGCTGTCGGGCCTGAATGATGGGACATTCACCCGGCGCGGGGGAAAACCTCAGCGCGCCGCGGGAAACCATCAACAGTTTTCGCCGCGGATCGCAACCGAATCGCTCCTGGTTCCTGTTCCACACTGCATGAGGGAATGATGAAGTGGATGGTCGGTTGAGTTAGGTCGGGAGTTCGGTTACGCTTAGTTCGACTTGACGCCGATCACATGGGAAGAGAGGGCGGTTCGAGCGCGTCCCATCGACTCGTTTGACCAAAGCGCCTTGAGGATCATCTCGGTTCGTACCCGACCTAACCGCGGACGAGTGATGTTGGCGTCTTGGGCGTCGTCGTTCCAAATTTCGTCGTGGTGGTTTTTCCACCGTCACACAAGCAAGTGGGTCCCGTCACTGCCTTGGAAGCGCGATTGACCGATCCTCTCACACGACCGCCTGGCGAATCGAAAGGCGTCGAGGGTGCGGATTGCTTCCAGCAGGGAATGAACGGGATGGTCATCCCTACGAGTTTATTCATCGGAGCGTCCGTCATGTCGTTTACGTCGTTGGATTCGCCGAGATTCGCGGGTCGGTCGCTTCATGGCGGTCGATCCGGTTTCACCCTCATTGAACTCCTTGTGGTCATTGCGATCATCGCGGTGCTGATCGCCCTGTTGCTGCCAGCGGTCCAGGCGGCGCGGGAGGCCGCCCGCCGCGCCCAGTGCGTCAACAACCTCAAGCAGATGGGTTTGGGGTTGCACAATTATGAAAGCGGCAACGGCAGCTTTCCGCCAGGCCGAGTTTGGGCCTTGTTGCCTAATGGCAGCTATCCCCAGATTTTCTCGGGCGCTCAGAACACCCCGTGGTTCGTGTTGATGCTAGGCTTCATGGAGCAGCAGCCGTTGGCCAACGCCTTCAACTATCAACTCGGGTCCGAGGGTCCGTTCACCCCACTACCCGCCGGGTTCTTCGCCAACAGCACCGTGGCCGCCACCAAGATTCCCTGGTTCCAGTGCCCCAGCGACCGCGAAGTTCTGTTCCAAATCACCCCAGCCTACGCCGGCGGCGTGTTGAGCGGGCCTCGAATGACCAAGGGCAACTATGCCACCTCATGGGGCAACACCAACTGGCGGCAGCGCGACATCACCGGCCCGGCCGGCCTGGTTCCCTACCGCCGTTCGGCCTTCGGTCATCTGACCACCCGCATCGCCGACGTCACCGACGGCACCAGCAACACCGTCTTCGCCGCTGAGGTGCTTCAAGGCGCTCAGTTCGACGTGCGCGGCGTGGTCTGGTCCAGCGTCCCCGGAGGCGCGTCGTTCATGACCCGCTTCGCCCCCAACCAAACCCGCGATTACATCAACCTCATTCAACAAGGCGACTTCCTTAATCAGGTGATTTTCTGCGTCAACGAGCCGTTGCAGCAACTGCCCTGCGTCGGCGGCGCGGGTGACAACGAGGCGTTCGCCGGGTCGCGCAGCCGTCACCCCGGCGGGGTCAACGTGCTGTTCGGAGATGGCTCAGTGCGGTTCATCAAGAACACCATCAACCATCTGACCTGGTTGGATCTCAACACCATCGCCGGAGGCGAAGTCATCAGCGCTGACGCTCTGTGACGCGATTGGGCCGCGGGGAATGGAGTCGGAACAGTCCAACCCCAACTGGACTCCTAGTGCTCCCCTTTCCTTGACTCAACCACGACCCAACCAAAAGTCGCAACGAGGGGGCGATTCCTCCCACGAGGGGGGGATCGTTCCCTCGTTGCAAGTTAAGCTTGCGATTCGCCGCAGGCGCGCCGGGCAGCGATCTCGAAGGGGTTGTCGAAATAGCAGTGACGACCACGCAGGGAAACCCATAAGCTCGCAGTGAGATACGCTGGGATGAACAACGGTCCCCAACGTTCCGCCTGACGAACATGGGCCTGTTCATGGTCGCGGCAGATTGCCAGGACTTCCGCACTGTCACCCACGATGACATGTCCCAACGTCATCGCGCCGAAGCGGCAGGTCCGGGCCATCCAGCGCGAGAAGCCGCCGTAGAACTCCAACGCGCCCCGTTCCACCTGGACCCGTCCCCCGGTGGCGAGGGTCAGCACGCCCGCGACCAGACCGACCAGAGAGGTGGGCGCGACCCAGAGGTACGCCAACGCCCAATGCCAGCGGGAACGCGGCCCCGGATCGAACGGGCGAACAGAGAGCGCTGGGATTCGTCTCATGGAGGATTCTCCTTGAGGAAACGCTGGGGACAAGGCGAGCGTCTTGGGCGAATCCAACCGCCGCCCCCAGCGTCACGACAAGAACCCAAAGCTAGCGCAACGGCAGCAGGGATGACCCGCACCGTTCCGCCAGTTCAAGCCGAAGGCCGGCTCCTTGCCAAGAGGGAGACCCTCCCAAAGGGCAACGCGCCGCCGCTTTGTTCAATTCGCGTTAGTCACGGATCAGCGCTTT
>Ga0308419_1002835_pt1 | contig 11033 bp, 7 predicted proteins | sample HotsprSampleMS50_FD_203674 | JGI IMG/M metagenome (GOLD analysis project Ga0308419, IMG submission 203674) | Hot spring phototrophic mat microbial communities from Mushroom Spring, Yellowstone National Park, Wyoming, United States - 20090730_MS50 ... | reverse complement strand
GAAGCAAACCAAGCAGTATTGCTACAGTCTAAAATGGCCCGTCTGCCTAACCTGAACCTAAGCGCCAATCAGCAGTGGAATCAGGGGCGTTCTATTGATTTTTTTACCAACCAGTTTACTAACCAGTCGGTAGCGAACTTCAACGCTATTTTGAGCAGCAACCTAACGGTTTTTAACGGTTTTCGTCTTAGCAATACCATCAAACAAAGTGCAGCTTCGTTGGAAGCCAGCCGTTTAGATGTGGCACAGGCTAAAAATGACTTGATACTCAATGTCATCAGCGCTTATCTGCAAATTTTGCTCAATAAGGAGTTACTCAATGTAGCACGCACTCAGTTAGCCAATACTGAAGAACAACTCACCCGCACCATGAACCTCATCAAAGCAGGTTCTTTGGCAGAAGCTAGCCAGTACGACGTTCTTTCACAGAAAGCTAACGACGAAAACCGCGTGACGATTGCAGAAAACAATCTCGATATGGCAATTGTAAGGTTAAAACTACTTTTGCAATTGCCCATTGAAACACCTTTTGAGATAGTCATCCCTTCTATTCCTGACCCGTCAGTATCGGATATAATTATGTCGCCGGCAGAGGTTTTTGCTATTGCACAGGAAACACAACCCAACATATTGAGTGCGGACAAAAATATTGAGGTTGCACGCTACGGCATCGATTTGGCACGCGGTAATGCTATGCCTACAGTATCTATTTTTGCTTCTTTGCTGTCTGGTACTTCCAGTCAGACGCGTACTAACACCTTTGGTATGCCAGTAGCTACTGTTATCGGTTTTCTAACCGACAACCCTACACAAACTGTTTCCACCCTACAAAACAGGATTATAAGCAGCGAACGAACCCCCTATATGGAACAATTACAAAATAATTTTCGCAATAGCATCGGCTTACAGATACAAATACCTATTTTTAATCGATATCAAGTACGCGCAGGCATTGCCAATGCCAAAATTCAGTACAACCGCAGCGTATTGCAGGCACAGATTGTACGCAATCAGTTGCGTCAAGCCATTGAACAGGCATATGCTGATGCTAAAGCTGCTCAAAAGCAATTTGTTGCCAATAAAATACGTGTAAATTCTCTTGAAGAATCGTTCCGAGTAGTTGACCAACGCTTTGCAGCAGGAGCAGCTAATTCCTTAGATTACGCTTTGGCAAGAAACAATCTTAATATTGCCCAGTCTGACCTAATTCGCTCTAAATTTGACTATATCTTTCGGCTGAAAATCCTTGATTTTTATGCAGGAAAAGAACTGAAATTCTAATCAACACATCATTTTCGCTTAAACGATGGCCAAACGAAATAGTAACAGACTGTACATTATCGGCGGCGCAGTTCTTGCATTACTCATAGTACTGACAGCTATTGCACGCAGACAAGGCTGGATTGGCAAGGAAAAGCCAACGGAAGTTATCCTAAGCAAGGTTAAAAGAATTGACATTATTGAAAAAATTAGCGCATCAGGTAAAGTTCAACCTGAAACAGAAATCAAAATTTCTCCGCTAGTTTCCGGAGAAGTCATCGATGTGCTTGTCAAAGAGGGCGACTCGGTAACAGTAGGTCAGGTACTTGTTAAAATAAAGCCTGATAATCTCCGCTCAATATTAGACCGTGTACAGGCTAATCTTAACACTCAGCGGGCTAACCTTTCACAGGCAAAGGCTCGCGTAGAGCAGGCCAAAGCCCAACTGATTCGCCGCAAACAGGAATTAGACCGTACTAAAATTCTGCATAGCCAAAGAGCCGTTTCCGACTCTGACTTAGAAACCGCCTTTGCCAATTACGAAATAGCCCAAGCCGATTTGAAATCAGCAGAACAAAGTGTGGAGGCTGCCCGATTTACAGTGATGAGTGCAGAAGCACAAGTAAAAGAAGCCAGTGAAAATCTGTCTTTTACCATCATCACTGCGCCCATGAGTGGCATCGTTTCTAAGTTGAGTATTGAGAAAGGCGAGCGCGTGGTAGGTACTTCGCAAATGGCAGGTACAGAGTTATTACGCATTGCAGATCTTAACACGATGGAAGTCCGCGTAGATGTCAATGAAAATGACATTATTCGGGTTAGCAAAGGCGACTCGGTAGTAGTTGAAGTTGATTCTTATTCTTTTCGGGGGATTAAATTTGCAGGAATTGTAACCAAAATTGCCAATAGCGCCAAAGAAACACCTGGACAGTCATTAGACGCTATTACAGAATTTGAGGTGCGCATTCGCATCCTTCGCAGTTCATATGAGCAACTCATTAGAGAACGAAACGGTGAAGAGCCTTTTCGCCCAGGCATGACCGCCAATGTGGAAATTATCACTGATCGCAAAAATGGCGTTCTTGCCGTGCCTTTGGCTTCGGTAACTACCCGTGCTAATAAGAAAGAAACAAGTATCGGCAGTAGTGCATCTTCTAATGACCCGAATATGCCCCAAGTAAGCCGCGATAATAAAAAATCTGCTATCAAAGAAGCTATCCGAGAAGTGGTTTTTGTAAATGACAACGGAAAAGCCAAGATGGTAGAAGTCAAAACTGGTATCAGCGATTTTGAAAATATCGAAATCGTGTCGGGCTTGAAAGAGGGCGACGAGGTTGTCTCCGGCCCTTTTTTAGTTGTATCAAAGACGCTTAAAGATGGTGATACCATCACCCCAGCAAAAGAAGACATCAACAAGAATAAAAAACAGTAACCAAGCTATTTGACAGTGTGGCAATCAGCACTTTTTTCAAAAGCTTTTGCACTTGCGCTTCAAGCACATGCTTCGCAAGTCATACCGGGTTCAAACAGACCTTATATAGAGCATGTTGCAGCTGTCATGATGGAGGCTTTAAAAGCAGCACTGACTGACAACCACTTGAATTATGACCTAATTATTTGCTGCGCACTGCTGCACGATGTAGTAGAAGATACTTCTGTCTCGATAGAAAGCATTGAGGAGCAGTTTGGTAGGCAGGTAGCTATGGGCGTATCCGCATTGACTAAAAATGAAACTTTACCTAAAGAAAAGCGGATGTCCGATAGCCTTGAGCGTATCTTAGCCTTACAAATGCCTGAAATCAATATTGTAAAAATGGCTGACCGCTGCGACAACTTGCGCCCGCCGCCCCCTCATTGGGACAACCAAAAAATTAAAAACTACTACGAAGAAGCAATATATATTTTAGAAACCTTGCGCGGTGTTAATCGAGCAATAGAAAATTGTTTGGCGGAGCGCATCGAAAATTATCGCCGCTATTGGCAGTAAAAAACGCAACGGCAAGGCAAATCAAATAAAAAATCCTGCCAATTGAAATTTGGGCAGGATTTTTCTGTAAAACTAACAACTATTTTAACAAGAATTCAAAACTCACTGGCCAGCGACGGTAGGTATTGGGGCGCTCCGCATTTACTTGACTCCAACGACGACCTCTGCCAACATATTCATAGCGCGCTATACGCGACAGAGGAAACTCTGTCGGATTATCGGCAACCGCGCGCGCTTGTGCTTCGGGTACGCCCCAACTGCGAACCACATTAAACACAGTCGTGCTACGGTCGGCTTGTCCGAGTTCAGCAAGCATTAGCGCCACTTCTTGCCAAGAAACGATAGGATATAGCACGACAGGCGTAATAGCTCCAGGACCAGGCGGCACAGGGAAAAAATAATTAATGCGTGTTTCAATAGGCAACGCAGGATTGAACCACTCAACAGGCGCTCCTCTGCGGTTCACATCGCCGGGAATGCGATTAGCTACAAAGCTATCGCTAAAATCATTTACCCGAAACGAAATATAGTTCACCACTGGCGGATACAGCCCAGGTCCTGCAAGCGCATTAATCACTCGGAAACCGGCTTGTGTAGCTGCATCGGCAGCGGTATAGCCATTTTGCAAAAAAGCTGCTGCCTGATTGCGCGTACCGGTGTCAAAATGCAACATGCCAATCAAAGAATCGCATAATTTTTCACCTGAGCGGTTCACATTCAGCAGCAGACCTGTAGTAACTGGCACGCCGCCTACCGCAGGGTCTGGTGCTGTATTGGAGCTGTAAGCCTGAAATTGTTGCTTAGCAGCTTGCAAAGCAGCAATCGCGCGGGTTTTAGCTTCATCAGGCGAAAGTAGGTTGCCTGTACCAGGTTCGGGAACTCGCTCGTAGAATTTGGCAAAATCTAAGTACATCAAGCCTTCTATTACTTTAACGTTGGCTGTCAGCAAGGCTTTTGCCTTAGCGTCTTGTTGTGGATTTGTGCTAAATGTATTTTTCTGAATAGCTGCTAAAGCCTCTATGACAAGCGCATGAGCCGTATAAGCGCGACGCGAATTAGTTGAATTTTGCGAATTATCGGTAGCCACTATACCTTCGGCTTCTATACGGTTAGCGAAGATAAACTGTCCAGCTGCGCCTGTAGCCCGTAACTCTTCTCGACCAATCAAACCAGCTGACCAGCATATTTGCTGATGGGCTTCAAATCCATTTTTCAGCGCGCTGGCAACCAGCGCTACTGTACCGCTGGCGGCAGTCGCATTATCGGGCGTTATGGCAACAGGGTTATCTATCACTTTGAGTTTATCACAACCCATCAAGGCGATGCAAAGCCCAAAGACGGGTAATATCATTTTATGCATGGTTTTCATAGTCGTCAAATGTATTTGGCAGGTTAAAATCCGACATTAAGAGAAAAGGTGTAACTGCGAGGAATGCCACCGTCCCAAAAATCAATGCCGCGCACCCAAGCGTTTTGCTGACCGGCACCTGAGGTTTCGGACTCGATGTCATAACCGCCTTTGTACTTACTAAATGTTAGCAAGTTAGCACCTGTAATGGAAAGGCTCAGTTTTTTCACAAAGCCGCCCGGAATTTTACTTAACTGGCTTTTAGGCACAGTATAACCAACGGTTACAAAGCGCAATTTGGTAAAACTTGCATCTTGCACCCATCGACTAAAATCGTTGAATATGCCGCCTTGAGCAGCTGGTGCATTCAACTCCGAGGCAGAACGATTCCAGAACTCATCATGCATGCGCGTGCCGGGAGCAGCCAACTCGCGAGCTGTACCGTTGAAGCGCTTCAGTCCGCTCTTACCGCCAAATAGCACGCGGGCGAACAATCCTTTATAATCTGCTTGCGTGTTAATATTGAAATCAAATTTAGCAAAAGGTGAACCCAAATAAATATCTTGTCCGGTAAAAGCAGGAGTCCACAAACCACTAAGCGGATAGCCTTCTTTAATACGTGCCACACTCAGCACGCCGCCTAATATCTGAGGAGTTTGACCGGGCTGCGCCCCAATATTCAAGCTAGTAACCTTATTTTCCAAAGTAGCACCTGTAAAGCCCAGATTCCATGTTAAGTCTTTAGTGCGCACCAAATCGCCATTAACCGAGAACTCAAAACCACGGTTATACATTTCTCCCACATTGACTAAGTTTTCGGTAAAGCCCCGATTGGAGGCAGGGTTTACACCTGAATTCAGCAATAAGTCGCGGAATTGCTTGTTGTAGAAAGTAAGCTCAAAGTTCAGCCGCCCCTTTAACAACGAGCCGTCAATACCGATTTCGGTTTCAATTTGCGTTTCAGGTTTCAGCTCAGGATTACCTGGCACAAGGTAGTTGATAGTAGAGGCGCCGTTATAGCCGCCTGCATCCAGACCAAAGGTCGGATTGACAAAAAACGGTGGCGGTTGCGTACCCGACGAACCAACAGCAGCACGAGCGCGAATATTGTCTTTGATGCTGTAACTTACCGAAGCACGCGGATAGAAGAAAAACTGCTCGCGGAAAGCTGAGCCGCGGTCAAAGCGTCCACCCAAATTGACAAAGAGTTTTTCCTTAAAACCAATGGTTTCGTTGAAATAAATTCCCAACGTATTAACTGGTGTGCGAAGTTCAAAGTTAGAGCCGGCGTTAAAAAGCTGATAACCACCCAAAAACTGTTCATCAATGGTTGGTACGCGGTTCTGGAAACGGGCATACAAATAGGTGCGCAAATTTTCATCATATTGCAAACCTGCCGCTGATTTAATGTATAAATCCTTATTGATTTCCCATGCATGATTGATGCCTAGCGTAAAAGTGGTTTGACGCAAAACTTCCTTGTCTATATCCAGACGCCCTGTTGGAAAAAGATTGACTAGTCCAAAAGGATAAATCATTTTGCCATCAATTGTACTGTTATCTATGCCAAAATTGGCATCCACCACCAGATTTTGAGTGATATTGTATTTAGCGTTCATGCTACCAATGATGCGTTGAATATCATTTTCACGGCGAAGCGTAGTGTAAGCCTCAGTCGAGGAGATACCCAAATCTGTTCTAGACGCTAGTGAAGGGTTTCGCACTTGCTCTAAGGTCATAAATGGCATGGCATTGGAATTCCGCCCCCATGCGTTCACAATGAAGAAACCCGGCGCACCGGCTGGCAGTTGTTTGCGCTTATCGGCGGAGTAGTCGGCATTGACGCGTATTTCAAATTTGTTAGTTGGACGCGAAGTAACGCTTACGCGGAAACCGTTGGCGCTGAACTCTGTGCCTTTCTGATGACCGATGTTGTTTTGTGTGCTTGCCGAAGCATAATAACTCAATTTGTTATCGCCACCCGAAACGCGGAAGGTATGACGGTTGAAAGAACCCTGACGAAAAGCAGCAGTCATCCAGTCATTGCCCAAACCGCTTTGCTGTACGAACTGTTCTATTTCGGCTGCTGTATAGCGACGAGCAATGGCTGCGCCGGTCTGGGCTTCATTGACAAGATTTGCCCATGTGCGCACCTCTTCAGGCGACCAGTTCTTTTTATAGTTCAACACACCGCGATGCAATTCGGTAATGCCTGCATCTAAGTTGTACTCAAAAGTAGGCTGACCGCCGCCACCGCTTTTGGTTTTTACTACGATAACGCCCGAAGAGGCACGCGAGCCGTACAACGAAGCCGCCGCCGCACCTTTTAACACCTCGATACTTTCAATATCTTCAGGGTTAAGGGCTGCAAGTGCACGCGTGCCATTGTTCATGCCGAAAGAGGCGGCGCCTGTACCATTTACTGGATTAGCCCCTGTAGTAACGTTGCGATTGGAATTATCAAGAAAAATACCATCTACGATTACCAGTGGTTCTGATGCCCCAATGATAGAGTTGCCCCCACGCATACGGAAACGAAAACCACCTCCGGGTGTGCCGTCTGTAGAATAGGTTTCTACACCTGCCAAACGCCCAATTAAGGCATCCTCGACGGTTGGAATAGGAAGTTCCTCTAAGGTACGTGTAGAAATGTTCGCACGCGAAGTGCCTAGCTCTTTCTGCTTGGTTTGCACAGCCAGACCTGTTATTACGATGTCTTCCAAGTACAAATCAGTACTTTCTAATCCAAAATCAAAGGTTTTGGTTTCGTTAGCTGCTACATTAACAGCGGCTTCTTTTTCCTTAAAGCCAATGTTGCGAATCACCAGCGTAACAGTTTTGCCTGCGGGTACTCCCGTCAGACGATACTGACCTGTAATGTCGGTGGCTGTGCCAATAGTGGTGCCTTTCACCTGCACAGTGGCGCCTACCAAGGGCTCATTGTCCGCCACATTGGTAATTTTACCGGTGATAGTCCCCGATTGCGCCCAGAGCCATTGCGGCAATGCAAGCAACAACCCTGTCATCAAAAAGTGTTTAAGTTTTTCCATAGTCATCCGGCTTAGATGTAACGTCATTTACGCTGTACTAAATTAATTAACCTCATTAACAATTTTCACAAAGAAGGCGCAAAATTTCCATAAATTTGTTTTGCTTGGAACATTTAAAATCCCAGAAAGCATGAAAATAATACTGTTTAAATACCTTTGGCTGCCTTTTATAGCACTGATAACTATCGGCAATGTATTTGCCCAAAAAAACAACAACACGCTCCAACAGGAGCTGGATACCATGATGGTATGGTTCGCAGGTGAGTTTGACAACTTTCAACAGGTATGGATGGAAAAGCGCGACTCGGTAAGGCCCGATTTGATACACGAACATATTCACTCCATATTTGCTCCAGTTCAGGTTCCAGCATTTGGCAAACATGTATTTTATGTGAAGCAATATATGGACGGCAACCCCAAAAAAATCTATCGCCAACGGCTGTACAGTTTCGGTATTGACAAGGCGGAGAAAGCCATTCGCTTAGACATTTACAGTTTTCCTGTGGATAGTTTGTATTATGATGCACATTTGCAGCCTGAAAAATTGCGCGACCTTAAACCTGAACAACTTAGCACAATGCCCGGTTGTGGCGTATTTTGGAAACGCAACGGAGACCACTTTATCGGCTACATGAAGCCCCGCGCTTGCAATGTGGTTTCCAAACGCACGGGCAAACGCATTTACATTACAGACAGCCTCAAACTTACCCGCGATGAGATTTGGATTCGCGATGAGGCAGAAGACGAAGACGGCAATTACGTGTTTGGTCATAAAGGCAAAATTCCACACAAACTCAAACGCTCAGTGTACTACTCGGCATGGATGGTAGTACAAAATCCGCTCAAGCAAAACGAATACTTTACTATGCGCAACTTGCGGCTTCACAATCAGGGTGATAAAATGCGGTTTGTTACCGAAAAAGGTGAGCTGACCAAATATTGGCTCGAACTTTCCGAGGTAGTCTATGGAAAAGACCTCCATGTGCTTAAATTAGCTATTTATGAAGACGGAAAACCGGATGCAATTGCTTACACTTGGGGAAACACGAATGCTAAACGCCTCGGTATCAATATGAGAACTCTGCAAGCAGGCATTACATTGGAAGCCTCAAAATAATTATACACATGCTACATAGAAGGAACGCTCTCCAACTCATTGCCACGGGCGCTGCCGCCATCGCCACTCAAGCGTTTGCTGTTCACATGGGGAAAAATGAACAAGCACTCGGAAGTCTACTTTCAGGCAAAATCCGCCACTCTGTTTCGCGCTGGTGTTACAGCGACCTGTCGTTAGACGAACTTTGCATAGCCGCCAAACGCTTTGGCATAGAGTCAGTAGAACTACTCAGCATTGAAGAACTGCCGCTGCTCAAAAAGCATGACCTTACCTGTGGCATGGTTTCCGCTATTCGCGATGGTTTCGGCATTAGCAAAGGCTGGAACGACCCCAAAAATCACGAAGGGTTAGTAAAACTCTATGCCGACCTGCTTATTCCCCAAACAGCAAAGGCAGGCATGAGCAACCTCATTTGCTTTTCGGGCAACCGCAACGGCATGAGCGACGAACAAGGGCTGAAAAACTGCGCCGCCGGATTGAAAAAACTCGTTTCACTGGCAGAGAAATACAAAGTAACGCTTGTGATGGAACTGCTCAACAGCAAAATAGACCACAAAGACTACATGTGCGACCATACAGCATGGGGCGTAGAGCTTTGCAAAATGGTAGGCTCGGAAAACTTCAAACTGCTTTACGACATCTACCACATGCAGATTATGGAAGGCGATGTTATCCGTACTATTCGTGAAAATCACATGTACTTTGCGCACTATCATACAGCAGGCGTACCCGGTCGCAACGAAATTGACCACACCCAAGAGCTTAACTATCCCGCTATTATGCGTGCCATTGCCCAAACGGGTTATCAAGGTTTTGTCGGACAAGAGTTTATCCCCAAAAATCAGGATAAGTTGCTTTCCTTGCAACAGGCTATTCAAATTTGTACGGTATGACAAAGGATTGATTTTTGTAACAACGATGGATTCGCCATTTTAAACTTTCACCTATCATTGATGCTACACCTAAATTAATCATTGCGTACCTTGCGCTACAAACATCAAACCTTTTCAACCATGGTCAATTTTCAGGGAAAGAATATTTTAATTGTTGGTGCAAGTTCCGGCATCGGCTATGCCATGGCACACCGACTGATTGATATGGGCGCTAATGTATATTCGGCTTCGCGGCGTTTTCCGTCCGGACTGGATGTTGCGGGGCACATCATTTATGACGTGTTAGACCCTAACGCCAAATTGGAAAATCTGCCTGACCATCTGGACGGGCTGGCTTACTGTCCGGGCAGCATCACGCTCAAGCCTTTTAATCGCTTGACACCCGAAGATTTTCGCAAAGACTTCGAAATCAACGTATTAGGCGCAGTAAAAGTAATTCAGGCAGCCCTTCCGCTCCTAAAAAAAGCCCCTGAGGGAGCAGCAATTGTGTTGTTTAGTACTGTTGCCGTTTCGGTAGGTATGGGCTTTCATGCGAGTATTTCATCAGCCAAAGGTGCAGTGGAAGGACTGACACGCTCGTTAGCATCGGAGTTAGCACCTGCTAAAATTCGCGTCAATGCGGTAGCACCTTCGCTTACCAAAACGCCCTTGGCGCAGACCCTGCTCTCATCTCCCGAAAAAGAAGAAGCATCTGCCAAAAGACACCCCATCGGGCGCGTAGGTGAGGCGCGCGATGTGGCAGATGCAGCTATCTTTCTGCTTTCTCCTTCTGCAAGCTGGATTACCGGACAGATTGTAGGTGTGGACGGCGGCATGGGCAAACTGAAATAACATATAGGAGCGGTTTTTGTATTCTTTTAGTTATAAACCTCTGAAAATCAATATAATCAGTCAGGAAAATCTTAAAAATCACTTCAATCATAGTATAATTGCATTTGATTATTGAGTAACAATATTCATAGATTTGTGAAAACCTATTAAATCTATGAAACTACACGAATCTAAGCACGTCATTATTGACTGGGAACCCTCTACCTCAATTATTAGCTACATCTACACGCCCGATGCAGATGAGCGCATGACAGGTGAAGATTTCAAAGCTAACATGACAGTCTATGGCAGCCTTTGTCAACGCTATCAGCCGCAGCGCCTGTTAATCGACTTGCGAAACTTGCGATTTACCATCACGCCGGACTTGCAGGAATGGACAGCCAAAGAAATTGCGCCGCTTACCACGAGCCTCAAGCGCATAGCTATTTTGGTAAGTAACGACATTTTTGCACAGGTATCGCTCGAGCAGTTAATGGAAGAAGAAGGCATTGCCGATAAATACAGTGCACCGCGCTATTTCGACAGTGAAGTCGAAGCTAAAAGTTGG
>Ga0308419_1002834_pt1 | contig 11033 bp, 8 predicted proteins | sample HotsprSampleMS50_FD_203674 | JGI IMG/M metagenome (GOLD analysis project Ga0308419, IMG submission 203674) | Hot spring phototrophic mat microbial communities from Mushroom Spring, Yellowstone National Park, Wyoming, United States - 20090730_MS50 ... | reverse complement strand
TCCTTGGCTCCGGGTTCCTTTTGAGGAGCAACCTTTTCTTCCGGCGGTTTGGGCTTTTCTTCGGCGCCAGGTTCCTCTTTAGGAGTGAGTTTCTCTTCCGATGGTCTAGGCTTTTCTTCTAAAGCTGGCGGTTTCTCTTTCACTGCAGGGGGTTTCTCCGACGGAGCCGGTTTTTCTTCCGGCGGTTTGGGCTTTTCTTCGGCGCCAGGTTCCTCTTTAGGAGTGAGTTTCTCTTCCGATGGTTTAGGCTTTTCTTCTAAAGCTGGCGGTTTCTCTTTCGCTGCAGGGGGTTTCTCCGACGGAGCCGGTTTTTCTTCCGGCGGTTTGGGCTTTTCTTTGGGAACGACCTTTTCTTCGGGCGGTTTGGGTTTGTGTTCGGGGAGGGGCGGTTTTTCTGCTTCCGGCCGGGCCGGACCAATCCGACCTCGCACGCCAAACTCATGGACCAATCGGCCGCCCAATTCGCCGGTATTGACCAGGACCAGTCCCGCCAGCAGCAGAAGGATCAAAAATATCAGATTCATGAAAAACAGCCAAACCGGATTGTCGAACGGCCGAACGGCAATACTTAGCAGGAACAAGACCAAATAGATCACGAACAAGCCGCCATAGAGAGGCAAAATCGTGGATGCCAATTGCTGGTGCTTTTCCAAAACCTGGAGGGCCTCTGGGGAAAGTTTTACGGAACTTTGGCTCAGATAGTCCCTGGCGGCAAGTCCCGTGGATACCGACAGCGAGGCCCCAACAAGAGCCAGCCCCCACAGCACCAAGGCCGTCAGGCTCATCCATCGGCCCCATTTGAAAAGGATCATCGCCAAAAAGACAAACACCGGTACGGTCAACAACAGGGCCATCGGACAATGGACCATCCACGGATGCAGTCCATCCCAGCCCGGCGGCCAGGACGGAAGACGCAACCAACTTCCCGGATCCTGCAAAAGAGGCATCATGCTAGGGCTCCTTTCAAAAATGGGACTGACGGAGGCTCTCTCTGCACCCTACCGGCCGACAGGTCCGTCCAACCGCTTCGGCCAGGCGTGCACCGATATGCTCCAATATACCCTCCGGCCAAGCACTGGGCTATTCCCGCTGGGATCACGTTTGTCCGGGGGCGTTTGGAGTCCGAAGACGGTAGCACGGCCAGCCTGGGCTGAATCGCCAGAGAGCCGCTTCTGCAGAAGGCAACAGGAGATATGCAGCCTGCTGCCCCGCCCAGCTCCGATGGGTAGGCCTTTCGCCAGCCGGGGAAAAGCAATGGATGCGAAGGGCACGTCCACGCTGCCAGGAGGGGCTCCCTAGACTCTCCCGGTAGGGAAGAGGGGAAAAAGATCGCTGCGGCATTCGGCTCCCATGTTACGAAACTTGCACCCCTTCTTTGGGAATTCGTTTCCCTAACTCCAAATTTAGAAGGTAGGTCATTTCCCCACTGGCGGATGGCCAAAATGGCAAAAGTCGAGCTTATTCTTCGGCGGTGATTTTGTCGTAGAATTCCACGTATTTTTCTCGGAGTTCTCCATTACTGCGGGCGGCAATGGCACTGCGCGGATGCTGGTTGAGCATGCCGGTCATCATGTACTGCGGATAAGGGCCCCATTCGATGGATCGGCGGAGCGGCTCGATATAATTCTGAATAAATGACCATATCGGCCGGATGTGAAATTTCGGGTTCCGAAGGAAACCGATCAGCAGTTCCATGGGGCAGTTGCCTGCGCCTCGGCCCAGCCCGCCCATGCTCGCATCGAGCCGATTGGCCCCATGGATGATCGCCTCGATCGTGTTGGCAAACGCCAATTGCTGATTGTTATGGGCGTGGATGCCCACTTCTTTGCCGGTGGCCTTCGCATAGTGAAGATATTTTTTCACCAGCATTTCGATCTGTTCCGTATAAAGGGCGCCGAAGCTATCCACCACCACGATGACCGAGGCCGGCGATTGGGCCACCAGCTCTAGGACTTGCTCGATTTCCACCTCGGTATTTCGGCTGACGGCCATCAGGTTGGCCGACACTTCGTAGCCCTTCTGGTAGGCGTCGTTGATCATATCCACCGCCTCGGCCACCTGGGTGGCGTAAAAGGCCACCCGGATCATATCCAGGATGCTTTTGTCTTTGGGGAGGATATCGGTTTTGTAGTCCGCTTTGCCGGCATCGACCATGGCGGCCAATTTCAGGGGGGTTTGGTTTTCGCCGAAGACGCGGCGCAGGTCGTCCTCATCGCAGAATTTCCATGCCCCGAACTTATCGCGGGCGAAAATCTTCTTGGAAGCTTTGTAGCCCACTTCCATGTAGTCGATGCCCGCCTCCACGCAGGTCTGATACAACGCCCGCACAAACGGGTCGTCGAAGTGGTGGTCGTTGACCAATCCGCCGTCCCGCAGCGTGCAGTCCAGGACTTTAATCTCCGGTCGATACGTAATCCAAGGTGCCGGCACGGATCGGGTCTCCTTGCTGCCAGAAAGTAGGTGGGTCAGTCGTTCCTGCTAGGTGGATTGGCTCCACCGGAAGTAATTACCACAATTGATAGGTTTCGCGCTGATTTTACCCCCTATAAGTTGTAGTAGGCAGGCCGGGTGGATACAGTCAAACTAGGCATTTCGTACTCGTTTACCTAATTGTCGGTTGCAAAGCGGCCTTTGTCAACGGAAAGCGGCATGAAAAGCTGTCCGAACTCAGGAGCCAGCGGTGGCCCTCATGCCTTTTCCCGCCGATCTCCTGTATCAAATTGCCATTTTACCCGAATGAGACCCTGGGGATTTTTGCGAAAACCTCCCTCACGTTCATCCCCACGAAGGCGGCAATCCAGAAAGTAAAATTCCATCTTGCCTGGGGTTCTGCTTGTGCGGGAATAAACCTGGGCTGCTGCTTTGTGCCTGCTAGGGTGGAGCTGGGTAGCAAGCGGCGATCCGGCCCCATGCAATCCGCCTCCGTTCTGGACGGCCGCTTTCGCCGCAGTGAACATAAAGGCTCCCCCTCCCTCGGCTGAGCCTTCGGCTCAGACGGCCTCTCGATGGCCAGGGGAGAGGCGCATTGCTTCATTCGGCTAACGTATTACCCTTCGGCCAAGATGTTCCGGTTCCCATAGCCACGCTTCGCTCTTCCTGACATCTTACTTATAAGATAGACTTGATAGGTAGATCTGCCTGCCCAACCCCGATGCTGCTCCTGTTCGGTTAATCTGGCGTTTTTGTTCTCTATCAAGGAGAACGACCATGCAAGTAGGGCCGTTAGGAAACGTGGCCGCCGGAGCGGCTGGTGCCCCGCTGGCCCAAGTCAAAGGCACCGAACTGGACCGTACCCATCAGGAGTCGGCAGCCCATCAGCGACGGGTCCAAACCGAACAGCAGGCCGCCGATGCCGCTGGCATCGGTCAGACCGACGGCCAGGAACATCAAACCGACGAGCGGGATGCCGACGGCCGGCTTCCCTGGGAAATGCCCGCCCGACCGCCCCACAATCCCCCGCCCAGTCCGCCACCCTCCCGGCCGGAAGACCCCGACGGCACCATCGGCGCCCAACTCGACCTGCTCGGTTAGATACGCAAGGTCCTTATTTTGACTGTATCTGGCCGGCCCGCCCCCTACCAGTTGGGGGCTAAGAATCGGATCAAATACCACAGACTGTAATCCTCGTTCCGGGGGGATACAGTCAAGGTAGTGATCTTCGCACATGGTCCAGACACCCAATTCCCTGGGTTTTTCAGCCACGTCGGTGTCCCTGGGTTTGGCGAAGAGGAAGAAGTGCCCGGGCTTGTAACATTTTAGCCGAATGGAAGGGCGTGCTTGGCAGGTCCCCAAAACGGCGATCCAAGTAGATAGCTCCCAGGGATCGGACCTGCGAAGCAGGTCCCTCCAAGAGTCTTTTTGTTCGGCTAAAGTGTTCCACCGGCTTTTTGTTCCTGCCCAAGGGGCTGGGATGTCCTTCCGCCCCATGTGACCCAGCTTCTATTGGCCAAGGAGTTACCCCACAAGGAGGATTTTTCGATGCGGATTCTTCTGAGCGGAGCCACAGGCTTTATCGGAACAGCTGTACATGAGGCCTTGAAGGCAGATGGGCATGAGGTGGTGGCTTTACTGCGGCGGGTGCCGGCGGAACCGGCGGGGCCTTTTGTGCTTTGGGACCCCGCTGCCAGCCGACTGCCCTCGGCCGATCTGGAAGCTCTGGATGCCGTGGTCCATTTGGCAGGCGAAAACATTGCCGGCCGTCGCTGGAATGCCGCCCGAAAAGAGCAGCTCTGGTCCAGCCGGGTGGCTACCACTCGGCTTTTGGCCGACACCCTGGCCGGTCTCCGCCGAAAACCCTATAGCCTGCTTTGTGCGTCGGCTGTCGGCTTTTACGGCAACCGAGGGGATGAGATTCTCAGCGAAGCCAGTGCTCCGGGCACGGGCTTTTTGGCCGAGCTGTGCCAGGCCTGGGAGTCGGCTACCCAACCGGCCCAGCAAGCGGGCATCCGGGTGGTCCATCTTCGGTTTGGCCTGGTGCTTTGGCCTTCGGGCGGAATGCTGGCCAAGATCCTGCCGCTTTTCCGATGGGGCCTCGGAGGCCGGCTCGGTTCGGGCCGACAATGGATCAGTTGGGTGAGTCGGACGGACTTGGTGGCGGCCATCCGGCATCTTTTGGCCTATGAACATCTGTCTGGCCCGTTCAACATCACCGCCCCCTCGCCGGTTACCAATGCCGAGTGGACGGTCCTCCTGAGCCGTTTGCTCCGCCGCCCCGCCTTCTTCCATCTGCCGGCCTGGTTGCTCCGGTTGGTGCTGGGCGAAATGGCCGATCAGCTCCTCTTGACCTCCACCCGGGCCATCCCCTACCGATTGCAAGACAGCGGCTTTACGTTTCAAGACGGAATTCTCGAACCGGCCCTTCGCCGAATGCTGGACTCAGCCCCCACAACCAGGTAATCACAAGACCAATGTAGGTAAAAAGTTACAGTCATTCCGACCGTGTGAGAGGGAGGAGAGGCGTCTGGCCTGTCCCCTTCCGGGTCGGAAGGGAAGACAGGTCTCCCGTCTGCCCCTTTCCGACGGAGGGGAAATTGCTCCGCTTGGCACTTCTGCGAGCAGAGGTGGTCGGGCTGGTGCTGGTCAAATAGGCCAGGTACTGGGGACAGCCATCACTGCTTTCCTCCATGCGGATTAGGAACCTTCTTCGGCCGAGAGGGTCATGAGGAGATGTTCCAGCTCTTCGGTATAAATGTCCATTTGGAGGTACCAAAACCCCTCGTCTTCCAGGGTCCAAAGAGAGATTTCTCTGGGCAGACACTGGACCACCGCCTGGGCGATGGCCTTATTGAGATCTGGATTCGCACTGCCAGGCTGGAGGTTGGTTGGAAAGGATTTTCTCAGGGAGGCCAGGGCCAATTTCCACGCCTGCTGCCGTTGGGCCGGCGGTGTCCGGAGGGAAAAATCCCCGGCAAAATCCTGCACCCGAGAAGGATCAAACGCAAATGCTGTCGGTGGAACGAGCTCAGCCAGGGCTGCCAGGAGCAGATCGGTCCATCGTTCCACCTGGGTTCGCAATTGATTTAGCCGGGCTGCCTCTGAGATCAAATGTTCATCAGGCTGAAGCAATAGATGCAGCACTCGGCTTCGCACTTCGAGATGGTCCTGGAGGATGCTTCGGGCCAGAGGACCGGCTTGCTGAAGCTCGTGCTGCCGGTCATATCCGACCAGCAGAGCAGCCCAAATCCGGCTGAGCAGTTCGCTCAGCAGGATTTCTTCTACACTGGCCACCAGATGCCAACCCCGTTGGCCTACCTTCCCTTTGGCCCGAAGGCCCTCGGATCGCTCCGTATCGTTCCAGGCAGTTTCCTCTGGGGCGAAGCGTGGGGCCCAGCCGCTTGCCGACCCACTATACCGCCGGAGAACTTCTGTCCATCTCTGAATCCGGCATTTCGAGGCCAACCAATACTGCTGAATGGCCGACTCCGGCAGGGACGTATCGGACTGGATCAACTCTTGCCCATGGGCGGCCGCCCAACCGGCTAACTGAACCAACTGCCTCACGTGCATACAAGCCTTTTCCAACCAACGAACTGCCTTCCCCACCCAATAGCATCCGACCATCGGAAGGCAGACAAACCCCTTCCACTTTTCTAATCCGCCCACCAGGACGCCACCCGGGGACGAAGAACCAAAAGCGGAGAGACCTTTCCGGAAAGGCTTTGGACAGACACGGGTTCATCCCCTTTTCCCCTTCGGAGCAAACCCAGTGCCAGCCAAAGGAACCATCCGAAAAGTTTTCTGCAACCCTTTGGGAAAAAAGCAGTTACGGCAACCTTCTGGCCGATCCTACGTACAAGAGAAGCATCTGTTGTTGCCCGGAGACAACGGGGGACCGGAAGCGGTTTTGGTTGGACAACTCGAAACCCAAGCCCATCCAGAAAGCCTATTTTCCCTGGATCCACCGGAAGTGAGTTCCCCAATCTGGGGGGTTCAGGCCGATATTTCCCCCTACAAGTCCCCCTCCAAGTTGTAGGGGCCAGGCCGGTTGGATCCCGTCAACCTAAAGAAACCCATGGGACTTTCTGGCGTGGGGCGGCGTCCGGCTAGCTCCATTGCCAAAGGGCCATCTTCACCAGGTCCCGGAGTCCTTTTCGGGCCAGGAGGGCGGCCGGTTCAAATCCGCAGTGGACCATGCAGTGTCGGCATCGGAGATCGTGCTGGGGGCCTAGCCGATCCCAATCCGTCCGCTCCATCAGTTCCCGATAGGTGGGCCAATGCCGCTCGGCCCGCAGATAGCAGGGGCTGCGCCAACCGGCCCGGTTGAACGTCGGATTGGCCCAGGCCGCACACCGAAGCTGCCGCCTCCCGCACAAAAACTCCATATACATCGGCGATCCCACCAGCCGAAACCGCCGCAGCATCGGCCAGGCCGAGCGAAACTTCTGCTCCGTCTCCTGGCGGGTAAGGAAAATGGCCGAGGCCCGCTCCGGCTCCTCCGCCTGCACCGCCTCGTACCCATACGCAGGAGAAACCATCATGCCGTCCACCCCCAACTCCGTAAGGAGCGAAAACAGCACGGCCACTTCGTTCATGTCGGTCTGCCGATAGATGGTCGTATTCGTATAGACCAGCCAACCGGCAGCCTTAGCCTGGCGAATGCCCTCCAGGGCTTGGCTAAAGACGCCCGGCCGGCCCGCCAGAGCGTCATGGGTGGCTTCCATCCCATCCAGATGCACATTGAGCATGATCCGCTTGTGGCGAGGCAGGCGGGCAATCCGCTCGGCCAGCAACGTGCCGTTCGTACATAGATATATATATTTCTGTCTGGTCAAAAGTTCCCTGAGCAGCTCTTCCAGTTCGGGATACAACAGGGGTTCGCCGCCGCAGACGCTGACGATCGGGGCTCCGCATTCTGCTGCCGCCGCCAGACACTCGGAGACCGAAAGCCGATCCTCCAACTGCCCGCCATACTCCCGAATCCGGCCGCAGCCTTCGCAGTGTAAATTGCACGTATGGAGCGGCTCCAACATGAGCACCAGCGGAAACCGCTTCTGGCCTGCCAGTCGCTTCTGCACCAAATACCAACTCAACCTCCGTGTCAGCGAAAACGGAAACCGCATGAGGAAGTGCTCCCACATTGGCCGGCATCGCCGGTAGACGTAACATGGTAACCAAATGGCGTCGGTTGTTCTTCTCTCCCCAGGCGGGCAAGGTAGTTAGGGTGAGGGGCAAAACGGAATGCATGTCCACTTCCATTGTTCCCCCTCACCCGGCCTTCGGCCAGGGGACAGGCGGAACGCCTCTCCTGCCTTCCGGCGACCTTTCCACGGCCAGGGGAGAGGCGGAATGGTTCCTTCGGTTAACGGATTACCGGTGGCGAACCCTCCGGACGAAAACAGTACCGAACCCAGTGGTTGACCTCCCGGCGGAAGGGAAAAGCGGAAGCAGTTCTACTCCGCTCCGGTTGTTAGCACGGCTTCCCGCCACCGAGCCAAGGCCAACAGCGGAAAGGAAATCGGATAATAATGGTATTTCAGATAAAAGACGCGGGGGAAGCCGGTGCCGGTAAATTCCGGTTCGGCCCACGTGCCATCCGGTTGCTGGCGATCCAGCAAGAACCGGACGGCCCGAAGCACAGCGGGATCATCGGCCCTGCCAGCGGCCACCAGGCCCAATAGGGCCCAGGCCGTCTGAGAGACTGTGGTGGGGCCTTGTCCACGGCATTGGGGATCGTCATAGCTGAGAGGGGATTCACCCCAACCGCCATCGGCTTGCTGGCAACTCAGAAGCCAATTTCCTCCGCGGACCACGGCCGGGTCGGTGGGGGGTAGCCCAATCGCCCGAAGCCCCACCAGGGCCTGCCAGGTCCCGTAGATGTAATTGACCCCCCATCGGCCGAACCATGCGCCGTCCGGCTCCTGAGTGCGTCGGAGAAAGCGGACGGCCCGATCCACCGCCGGATGCCCCACCCGATAGCCCAACGTGCCCAATGCCTCCAGCACCCGACCGGTCAGATCCGGCGTGCTGGGATCCAACATGGCATTATGATCCGCAAAAGGGACGTAGTTGAGAAACTGCCGGTTGTTATTTCGGTCAAAGGCACCCCAGCCGCCGTCCCGATTCTGCATCGCTAGCATCCAGCGCAGGCCCCGAGTCATGGCGGCGGCTGTCCAGGCCAGGGCCTCTTCCGCTTCGGCCAGTTCGGAACGGATGGCCGGGGCCGGAACCACGGCAACCGGTGCGGCCGATCCCCCAGGCCGCTTTCTGGCCCACAAATGTCCCAACCGATTCAGAACCCAATGCACCCGGCGCCCATGCTCTCGAACAACGGGGACAGACTCCGAACCAAGCTCGGCCAGCCAGGGGCAGGCTGACTGGCTCCTGTGCCCCTCGGAGCGAGCCGCCCGATATTGCTCCCACAGCGCCATGAGAACCATGGCCGTGTCGTCGTTGTCAGGATAAAAATCATTATGATATTCAAAACACCATCCCCCCGGCTCCACCGAAACCGAATCGGCCCAATCGCCGGGGACGGGAATCTGGCGTTCCAAAAGCCATAAGGCCGCCCGGCCCAGCGCCGGATGCCGGGGGCCAACCGCCGCTGAAAGCGCCCGGATGGCAATGGCCGTATCCCATACAGGCGATTTGCACGGCTGCACCCGCACCGAGCCGGTCTGCGGATCCTCCAACATCAGATCGTGCAGTTGCCGATGACATTCTCGAACCTCCGGACTTTCGTCGCTGTAGCCCAATGCCCGCAAAGCCACCAGACTCCAGACAATCGGCGGAAAGATGGCACCCAGGCCGTCGCTCCCTCGAAAACGGCGGAGCATCCACTGTTGGGCGGCTTCGAGAGCCCGGTGTCGGCAGGGGAAAAGCCCCCGACGCTGCGCCCACTTGCAGAGCCGATCCAACCCAAGAAACAAATGTTCCCAAACCGACCAGCCGGTTCGGCCTTCCAGGGCGGGACACCGGGGCGGCGGCCAGTCCTCCGGCGGCCGAACAAATAGCTCCTCCACCCCACGTTCCGGTTCGATCCGACGGATCGGCTGACAGGCCCAGACGATCGACAACGGCACGATGATCGTCCGAGTCCAGGCACTCACGGCCCCTAAATGGATCGGAAACCACCGGGGCAAGAGCACCAACTCCGGCGGCACCGCCGGACAAATCTCATACGGCACCTGCCCCAACAAGGCCAGAAAGAATCGGGTGTAACTGTTGACGCGGTCGGCCCCCCCATGCTGGAGGATGGCTTGCCGGGCACGACGCATCGGCTCGCTTTGGGGGTCATGGCCGGTCAGCTTCAGTGCAAAGTAGGCCTCCACGCTGGCACTGATATTCAGCGGGCCGCCGGGGTAACTGGCCCAGCCGCCCTCCGGCTGTTGGATTTCCAATAGATACTGGGCCAGTCGGTGGGCCAGTTCGGACCGTTCCCGACCCAAAAAGGCCCATAGAATTAGGGTTTCACTTTCCAGGATGCTGTCGCCCTGCAGTTCGGCGCACCAATGGCCGTCGGGATATTGATGTTCCAGGAGCCAGCGGCTGGTCCGGCCGATGGCCTGTTCAGTATCCTCTAACAGGGGGATAGATGAGAGCCGAACGGTGCATTTAACTGGGGATGCTCCGTCTTGTGAGGTATTATGAATACCCCATTGGGAGTATGGATTCATGAAAGAAACCTCCGTGGTTTGGTTTGGGCGTCTGCCTTGACCCACAAACATCCGTAGCTTACGCGGGAGAGGAAAAATCGGCAAGCCCAGCGTGAATTTTCCTATTTTGCCTATTTTGGCTCTTTTGCCGAACCTTGTTCTCCCCCAGCCGGGAAAAATTGTTTTAAGTGTTTATACTAAAAAGAGTTATGCATATTTTTGGAAAACTTTCTTCGGGGCTTCTGGGGATCGGTGTTTTGGTTCTAGGAAAGGTAAATTTTCGCAAGTTAAAATTTTTCAAAGCTTTAGGATTTCCTTTTCCCAGCGATTTCGCTAGCACTGCTAGCAATGCCAGCGGAGCGATTCCCCTTAATTCCTTGTCCACTAAGGAGTTAAAACGACCGAAGTCGGCTTCTTGACGCCCGGGCGGGAAAGAGTAAACTTCTTCTCCGGCTATCCACTATATTGTGGTTTTTGGGGCATTGGCTACAATATATAGTAGATAGCCTTGTTTCTGCCCTCTGTGGGGCTTTGCGGTTCGATCGGACAAAAAGAGGCCTCATCCCGAGGAGGGCAGTCGGTGTTGTTCAATGTCCCAGGAACCTTACGAGCTATTGGAGGGCTCTACGATGAATCCGCTAGAAATCACCCAACAGATCGGTAACGTTGGGATCGGGCAAGGGGGAGTTTCGGAATCGCCCCGGCAGGGGTTAACCATCGAGTCGGTCTTCTGCCCACCGGAACTGGCCGATCCGTTTGACTCCGTCCAGTGGGAGCGGCGAACCGCCGCCATCAAAAGCGACGACGGCCAAGTGCTGTTTGAACAGACCGATTGTGAAATCCCGGCCACGTGGAGCCAATTGGCAACCAATGTGGTAGCCAGCAAATATTTTTACGGCGAGATCGGCACCCCTCGGCGGGAAAAGAGCGTTCGGCAATTGA
>Ga0308419_1002831_pt1 | contig 11039 bp, 9 predicted proteins | sample HotsprSampleMS50_FD_203674 | JGI IMG/M metagenome (GOLD analysis project Ga0308419, IMG submission 203674) | Hot spring phototrophic mat microbial communities from Mushroom Spring, Yellowstone National Park, Wyoming, United States - 20090730_MS50 ... | reverse complement strand
CGGCGACTGCGCGGGTCGGGGATCGTCTTGAGCGCCTGGATGACATTCATCGTCGTGTCCCTCCCTATCGTTGCTGCGAAGCGACGCTCATGATACCAAAAGATGAAAACCCTGAAAAGCCCTACATTACTGTGGACTGAACACCTGACGGCTATTCATAGCGGTTGACGATCCCATACCGTGGGCCAAGTATATCCGACGCTTTCCATTCAGTCAAACAGACGTACATATGTGATATCAAGCTGCAGGGTGATCGCGAAAGGCGCTCATGCTCTCTGGAAGAATCCTGTGCAACTTTCAGGGTATCGTACCGTTTTGTATGCAACCAGTCATACATATCTTGCACAGAAAGCCAGTTTACGCTATAGTAGCGCTATGCGAGCGCTTATTACCGGCATCAATGGATTTGTGGGCGGGCACCTGGCCGAATACCTGCTGGCTCACTCTACCTGGGAGGTATGGGGCATCGGGCGCACGGCAGTGCTGGCCCTTCCCCACCTCCTTGATCGCGTCCAGTTACTGCCAGCCGATCTGTGCCACGCCGATCAGATTGAGCAGGTTATTCATCATGTTCAACCCCAGGTCATTTTTCACCTGGCCGGTCAACCGTTCGTCCCCGAGTCCTTTCGCCATCCGGCCGCAACACTAACCGTGAATATTATGGGCCTCCTGCATATCTGTCTGGCCATAATCCAGCAGCGCCTGACGACACGGGTGCTGGTGGTGGGTACCAATGAAGAGTATGGACAGATCGAGGCAAGCGATCTTCCGCTGCATGAAGATACTCCTTTGCGCCCAACCAGTCCCTATGGCGTCAGTAAAGCCGCACAAAGCCTGCTGGCGCTGCAATATTATCGGAGCCATGGTCTTGATCTGGTATGTGTACGCCCCTTCACCCATATCGGGCCGCGTCAAAACCCGCGCTTTGTGGCGGCAGCATTTGCACGACAGATTGCCTGCATTGAAGCTGGTCGCCAGGAAGCAGTGATTCATGTGGGTAATTTAAGTGCGTATCGTGACTTCACCGACGTACGCGATATAGTGCGGGCCTACGTACTCGCAGTTGAACACGGAAAGGCCGGTCAGGTGTATAATATCGGGTCAGGTCGAGCGGTAATGATCCAGACCTTGCTCGACAAGTTACTGGCGCTCAGTAAGGTGCAGGTTGAAGTGCAACCTGATCCACAACGGATGCGCCCGATCGATGTCCCTCGGATGGTTTGTGATCCAACACGCTTTCGCGCCTGTACTGGTTGGACACCACGCTTTACGCTGGAACAAACGCTGCAAGATATTCTGGATGACTGGCGTATACGTATTGCAGCTGAACAGTAGTATACGGGTTTTCTGCCCATCCTGTAGTCTCAGGACGTACGCGGTGCTTCATACACCAACTCTGTACTGCTGCAGGCGCAAAAGACGTGCTATCGAACCGACTGTGGACGTTCTAGCTGAGGCCTGGACTACGGTACTTTACAACCGATAGAGGATTGCTCTATCTGGTATGTGGCCTGGTGGCAGTCGCTGGCGGTGGTGCCAGCAACCCATTTCTGTGTAACACATCAACATCAATAAAAATTGAGGGAATAATGTTATGAAAGCAGTCATCCTTGTTGGTGGTCTGGGAACGCGCCTGCGTCCACTGACCTGTAATACGCCCAAGCCAATGATCCCCCTGGTGAACCAGCCGTTTATGGAATACATATTGCTGAATTTGCGCAAACAAGGTATCACCGAAGTCATCCTGGCGGTACAATATCTGGCCGACCACTTCCGCAGTACGCTCGGTGATGGTTCGCAACTGGGCATTAATCTCCATATTGCAGAAGAGCCTGAGCCGCGCGGCACTGCTGGTGCCGTTAAGAATGTAGAGCATTTGCTGGATGGGACAACATTTGTGTTTAATGGCGATGTCCTGACGGATCTCGATTTGCAAGCGATGCTGGCCTTTCACCGTGAGCATAACAGTAAGGTGACGATTTCGCTGACTCCGGTTGATGATCCAACCCAATATGGCCTGGTTGAACTGGATGAAACGCGCCGGATCAGACGCTTTCTCGAAAAGCCGCGCGCCGAAGATATTACCACCAACTTGATCAACGCCGGTACGTATGTGATTGAACCGGACGTTTTTCGTTATGTGCCACCCGATGAGTTTTATATGTTTGAACGGGGCCTGTTCCCGGTACTTATGCAGACAGGCGACCCGATGTATGGCTACCCGTCACGTGCGTACTGGAATGATATTGGTCGGCCCCAGAATTATCTCGATGCCCATCATGATATTCTAATTGGAAAAGTGCAGTATACCTTCCGTGGGAAAGAGATTGCCAGCCGCGTCTGGCTGGAAGATACGGCCGATATTCATCCGAGTGCGCAGATCGTCGGGCCAGTAGTGTTAGGGCCGGGAGTACGCATTGGCCGTGGGGCCAGCATTATTGGGCCGACGGTGATTGGCGCTCACTGTACGATTGGCACCGATGTAACGATTGAAGGCTCGGTGTTGTGGGACAGGAATGAGATTGAAGAGCGGTGTGTTTTGCGCTCGTGTGTGCTGGGGCGTGGCAACCATATCGGGGCGCATACTCTTATTAGCGATGGGACGATCATTAGCGATGGATGTAACCTGGGAGCCGAGAATCGCCTGGAACGCGGGATTAAGCTCTGGCCAGGCACGACGTTGAAGGATCAGGCGATTTCTTTCTAATTTCGTCCTACCGTCAGATTTTCACCGGGCTATGCATGCGCCACTTCCGGATTGGGCCTGGTCGGACGTAATCGAGCGAGGTAGGCCGGGACGCTCCACGTTGATACCCGGCCTGTATATACGCTCACGTGCAGGTTTTTTGTTCTAACCGCATACATGGTGCTGCGGCATAGATCGAGGGGTTCAGGGGTGTACATGCATTCCGCAGCAGGACACCGTAGGGCCAGCTCTGTATGCCAGCAACCGACATCGGGCACAGCCCGCGACCATCAAACCTGCACCTGGCAGCCCGCGTATGCGGGGCATGGTTATCAACTTATTTTATTGCTGACGCTCTCTGAGCGTCTGTTCAATCTTAGCATTCACGTGCAGTTGTTTTGCGATATTGGGTGGGAGCGAGGACTCCTCGTGGCGATAGGAGCCTCGCTGTTGTATCTCACTCATGCCAGCCCCGGGATACCGTGGCGCACCAGCCGGTAGTCGCGGTTGCCGTAAAAACTGGACAACCCGCACCACGGCGCGGGAGATAATCAGCACGTGCAGGATCAGAGCGGTTCCCAGAATATACCAGGGTAACCAGGCATGTAACAGGCTCAAAATACTGTCTGAGCGAACGGTTGCCGCAAAAGCCGGTGGGCGCAATGCTATGCCATAGCGTAACACGAAGGCCATCACCAGCATACCATTCAGCACCCCCATGAACCCGCCGATCAGACGTTCATTGAACTTCATTCGTTGCGGAGTTTTCGGACGGGGCAGGAGCAACCCGCTGCCATATCCCAGGATTACCGTCATCAGGGAAAAGGCAATGATCGTCGTTAGCCACTCCAGGCCGGTCATATCCTCGATCTGGAATCGATCGCGTAGCTGCAACGTCCAGGTGCTGCCCCACAGGTTCACCAGCAGTGCCGCAAACAGAATAGCCAGCATGGTCAGGAACCCACGCTGTATGCCACGCCACAGGCCCCAGAAGCCAGACAGCGCAATAAGCAAGAGGAGTACAATCAGCAGCATGTTTTATCTCCTGATGTGGTATGCGGTCGTACGTGTGCGGTGATCACGGTGTCTTCCCGTGACCGTTCATCCGTGTTTATCTGATGTCGTTACCTTTTGAACGTCATTGTAGCATATCCCAGGTCTATCAAAGATTACCACGAGATGATCGCCCATTTTCCTCCCACTACCAGGCACCATGTTGCCTCTGACCTGTGCTATACTGATTACTGTTGCTCGTAGACGGCACGCGCATCGCGTACAATCCAGGCAGCGATACGGCTGACTGCCAACGCTGCAAAGCCGCTGGCAAGGATGTTCGTACCTGTTGCACGTATCCAGTTTATGTCCTGCGCATCTTCAAAGACCGGCCTGCCGGTCATACGCTCGGCAGCGCGCATGCTGCCAACGGCCATTACCAGTGGAATAACCGAACCTGTCGCACCGGCGAGCGCCTGCAGCGGGATGCTCGTTTCAAATGTACCGTTCTTGATCCGCTCACGAGTCTGGGCAATGGTCGTTTGCTGTCGCACCAGTGACGAGAGGGCACTAAAGATAGAACCGGCGCTGACAAACGTGGCAATGTGTACCCCCATTCCTACCAGCGCTGTATTTGTGTGTACTCGTGCTGGTTGGCGACGGTGACCGGTGAGGATGCTCATAAAGGAGATCAAGTAAAATACAAAACCCCAGAAGCCGGTAAAAGTAACCCAGCGGGCAACATTTTCACGCTGAAAGACGTTGTGAGCGGTATGATCAACTCTGGTCATAGGTCTTACTCCTGTTCTTCATATCCGGTGATAACCTGATGGTGCTGTGACATCTGTCACAGTTATGGTACTATATGTCCTGGATATAGTCAGTAGTGGCGACATCCATAGCACTGACTATAACACAAATTCCGACCAGCATGATAGCTATCACTATACATCTGCCAGATACCAGTGGAATAAGGTCTAGACACAAGGAGGTTTCTGTCCATGACAACGCTTGGTAAAAACATAACGATTAGCTGGCTAGGGCACGGTACGTTTCACATTGTGACCCCTGAAGGACGGCGTGTCTTAATTGACGCCTGGGTTGACACCAACCCCTCTTGCCCTGATCCCTGGAAGGCGCAGGCCCGTGCTGACTTAGACGCCATCTTCGTTACCCATGGTCATTTTGATCACATCAATGACCTGATGGCGATCGTTGCTGACACCAGCGCACGGGTGATCTGTCAGTATGACCTGACCCCGTGGCTCCAGAGTAAAGGTATCGCCGAAGATCGCATCGTGGGCTTTAACAAGGGTGGTACCATCGAGGTAGCAGGTATCAAGGCCACGATGACCACCGCCCAGCATAGCAGTACGCTGTACGAAGATGGCAAGATTATTGCGATGGGTGATCCAGCCGGGTATGTGTTGCGTTTCTCAAATGAGTTTACCGTGTATCATACCGGCGATACCTGTGTCACCTATGATATGCATATCATTGGCGACCTCTATCGGCCCGATCTGGTCATTCTACCGATTGGTGACTACTTCACCATGGATCCGCACCAGGCTGCCTATGCCCTCAAGTTGATCCGAGCGCCCTATGCGATTGGGGAACATTGGGGCACCTTCCCGGTTTTGACCGGTACGCCAGAGGCACTGCAAGCAGCCTGTAAGGAGTTTGATGTCACGACACAGATCATCCCTTTGCGTCCTGGTGAATCGGTACGCTGATAACCTGACCATACGAGCTTCCCCAAAACCGGTTCCTTCATGTGGCAAAGCAGGTGTCTTGTTGTTTTTGCCCCTCCATGCTCCATGCAGGCGAAAAATGGCGGGGGCAAAGGAAGGTAGATGGTCTTCTTCATAAGGACAAACGTATGTCTATAAAGAAGTATATATGAAGATAATTTTGGCAACACAGTTTGCGTCTGAGGTTACACCCCACCTGCCACCCGATGTAGAGGTCGTTTATGTCGAAAAAGACGGTCGCTTTGAGGGTGATGCCAGCGATGCCGAGGTGTTGATGATCTGGGGTACCCCCGATGTTGTGTTCGATACGGTGCTGGAGGCTGCACCCCACCTCCGCTGGATGCATACGCCCAGCGCCGGGATAGATCATGTGCTAACGCCAGTAGTACGGGCACGCCCCAACATCATCTTTACCAACAGCCCTGGCCTGCACGCGATACCCATTGCGGAGTCGGTGCTGGCCTTTATGCTCAGCTATGCCCGAAAACTACCCGAACTCCGTGCTGCCCAGACCGAACGACGCTGGATCGCGCCCGATCTGCACGAGTTGTATGGCCAAACGCTGCTGATTATCGGGCTGGGTGGGATTGGCCAGGCAGTGGCTACCCGTGCTGCCGCTTTTGGCATGCGGGTCTGGGGCAGTCGGCGTACCCCACAGCCTATGCCTGGTGTGGAAGAGGTTGTCGGGGTCAATGCCTGGCGTGACCTGTTGCCTGACGCTGACTACGTGGTCATTGCCGCTCCACTTACACCAGCGACGCATGGCATGTTCGATACCAGCGCGCTGCGGGCCATGCGTTCTAGCGCCTATCTGATCAATATTGCACGCGGGGCGATCATTGATGAGGTGGCACTGTTGACCGCATTGCAGGCGGGGTGGATCGCAGGTGCGGCTCTGGATGCCTTCAGCCTTGAGCCATTGCCCCCTGACAGCCCTTTCTGGACACTGCCGAACGTGGTTGTTACTCCGCACTGCACCTGGTCGTCGCCCCGTATGCGCGAGCGTGCAGCAAAACTATTTCTGGATAATCTGGCCCGCTACCGTCAGGGCGCAGCGTTGCGTCATGTGGTGTACCCGTAGATCGAACCACACCGGGTAGAACAGACCTGAAAAAAGAGAGAGGTGAACCCTATGCTTGATGTTCTCCGCCAGAGTGACCCGCAGATTGCCGAGGCCATCTTGAACGAGGCACGACGCCAACGTGAGGGATTGGAATTGATCGCCAGCGAAAACTACACCAGTCGTGCGGTGCTGGAAGCACAGGGGTCTATTTTGACCAACAAGTACGCTGAGGGGCTACCAGGCAAGCGCTACTATGGTGGATGTGAATATGTTGACATTGTCGAGCAGGTGGCGATTGATCGTGCGCTGAAACTGTTTGGGGCCCAGGCGGCGAATGTGCAACCGCATAGTGGGGCACAGGCCAATATTGCCGTCTTTACGGCCCTGCTCCAACCCGGCGAATCCTTCCTGGGGATGCGCCTCGATCAGGGTGGACATTTGACCCACGGCAGTCCGGTTAACTTTAGTGGCAAATGGTATCAGACGCACTTCTATGGTATCGATCCGCAGACTGGTCAGATCGATTATGACGAGGTGGCCCGGATCGCACGGGCCGTGCGGCCCAGATTGATCACCTCTGGTGCCAGTGCCTATCCGCGCATCATAGAGTTTGATACGCTCCGCATGATTGCCGACGAGGTGGGAGCACTGCTCATGGCCGATATTGCCCATATTGCCGGTCTTGTTGCCGCTGGTGAACACCCCTCACCCATCGGCCACGCACAGATTGTCACCACCACAACCCACAAGACCCTCAGAGGGCCACGCGGCGGGTTAATTATGTGCGATGCTGAGTATGCGAAGGCGATCAATAGTGCCGTCTTTCCTGGGACGCAAGGTGGCCCGCTGATGCACGTGATTGCGGGCAAGGCGGTCGCTTTTGGTGAGGCGCTGCGACCCGAATTTAAGGACTACGCCCGCCGCATCCGGGTAAATGCGCGAACGCTGGCTGCTGGTCTGCAGGCACATGGCCTGAAGCTCGTCAGCGGTGGCACCGACAACCATCTGATACTCGTCGATCTGACGCCACTGGGCATCACCGGTGCCCAGGCACAGGATGCGTTGGATCGGGCTGGATTGACCGTCAACAAGAATGCGATACCCAACGACCCGCAACCACCGATGAAGACCAGTGGTATTCGTATCGGTACCCCGGCCGTCACCACCCGTGGCATGGGGGAGGCCGAGATGACCCGGATTGCCCACTGGATCGCACAGGTCGTTCATGCCATCGACGACCGCGAGCTTCAGCGTCGAATTGCCGACCAAGTACGGACTATGTGTGCTGATTTTCCGGTACCGGGACACACGGTGTCCTGATTGATCTGGCCAGGGGTGCAGCCACTCAACGGAAAAAAGGTGCCACCACGATGCCCCACCAGTCTGACACGATAAACCTGACTCTGACCTTCACCCCCACCGCCGGTGGTACGACGATTCGCTGGGAGGCCGATGTGCTGGGCGTGCAGGAAAGCGTCTTCATCATGCCTTATCCAGGCGACGATCTGGGGCTGGTGATGCATGCGCTCGATGTTCTCCACTATCCTAACTACCCGGTGCCCTCGAACGCCGAGCAGCAGCAGTATTTCCGCTTCAATGCTGCGCACCAGCAGCGCCTCACCACATTGGGGCTATGGGACATGGCCGGCCACGTCGTGGCCGATGGCCAGCGACGGGTGGGGCGAGCGCTCTTCCAGGCGCTGAGTCACACTGCCAGCGCAACCCGGGCGCTGAGTACCCTCCGTGATCACATTATGGCCAGCGGCAAAGCTCTGGCGATGCACCTGCGCTTTCCCGTCACGGCCATCGCGTTGGCGGCGTTGCCCTGGGAACTGCTGTGGGACGCTGAACCACTGCCGTTCTTGCTCAATCACGGCCAGATGGCAAGCTGCACGCGCTATCTCGATCTGCCTCAGGCACTGCCGCCACCGCTGCCCCCTGGACATGTTATCCACATTCTGGCATTGGTACCGCAGGCCGAGTTGCCCGCCGACGTGCGTCAGGCCGAACAGGCGGCGCGGCTCCATGCCTGGCAACCCCTGCTTGCCAGCGGCCAGGCCGTGCTGGACGAGATCAGTCCAGCCACACCCGCTGCAATTGCCGATGCACTGCAGAGCCAGATGCCGGACGTCATCCACTTCTACGGGCATGGGCGCTCGCTGCACGATATTGGTGCGCTGCTGCTGGATACACCCGATGGCGGGATGCAGTGGCTGGGTGGAGATCGATTGCTGGCGTTGTTCAGTGGGGTACGCCTGGTGTTCCTGCACACCTGCCAGAGCACCATGTCTGGTAACGACGGCATCGAGCCGGGCCTGCTGTCTGGTCTGCCCGCCGCGCTGAGTGCGGCGGGTGTTCCCTTCGTGATCGGGATGCAACAGACCGTCCGTATCACCATCGCCACCCGTGTCAGTAGCGTGATCTATCGGGCGCTGGTGGCCGGTGCCAGCCTGCAACGTGCGGTCAGCCAGGCGCGTCAGGTACTGTATGTGGAGGAACCTGACCAGCGTTCGTGGGCCGTGCCTACACTGTATATCCGCTCGCACCAGATAGATGCAGCCTACCTGATCCAACCTCCGCCCCCATCAACGCACCCCACCGCGCCAGTGCGTACCAGCCAGGTGATCCATATGTGCGACCAGAGCCAAGTGGAGGAGTGATGGCCCCCAGAGCGAACGCACCTGTTGCTCTCAGAGATGGACTCCCCGAAGAGGAGGGCGGAGGGAGAAAATAGCTATCAGGAAATAGCTGTCAGGAAATAGGAAATAAGAAACCAGAGGAGAGGACTTCTCCTTTCTATTTCCTCTATCTCCTCCTTTCTATTTCCTCTATTCCTTTCTCTCTCCTATTTCCTAATTGGGCTGAAGCCACTCCAGCGGGTGAAACCCTTCTATACTCATAGTGAACACCCCTGTTGCACTACGGACTATTTGCGTAAAAATTCACAACGTTTCGTCCACACGCAGTACGCTTTTAGACTTCCCCACCCGAACGGCCACTGACAATCTGCGACCTGAGACCGAGGAAACCACGTTACGCCTGTGGTATGCTATTCTTGGTGATCAGCAACGACGTTGCAGCTCGCCTACCCACCACAAAGATATATTGCTGGTGCCGGCATATCTGGCTTCCCGGTTTGACTCGGTCTACCAATCTCGTGAACACGCTGCATGCCCGGATTACGTCTCGTGCTATTGCGACGGGCGCTGTTTGACTATATACTTCAGAATCGCTCTCGTGATGGTTCGCACGACTGGTGGGCTCCTGTAACATGCATCGCTGCTGATCCCAATATGACTGTGCCGCTGCGGCATAGCAGATGCGAGAAAGGAAAGGTCAACGCTATGACGACAATAGCCCGACGATCAGGCGAGTTAGCGGCTGAACTGCGCCGCTCCTACGCCTTTATCGAACGCAACTTTAACTTGATCAAACGCTACTGGGCCTGGGAGCTGGTCTGGCTGGCCTATTCGATTGTGAACGCACTGTCGATTACCTTTATCGGCAAAGCTGCCGGAACGATTACCGGTCAGGCTATTCCTGCTGCCGCGATCAACGATTTTATTCTGTTCTTGATGGTCGGCACCCTGGTCTGGCACTATTTGTCGATGGTCTTTGACCTGATCAGCGAGTCGATCCAGTGGGAGCGCTGGGAAGGCACCATCGAGTACACCTTCATGGCCCCGATTCACCGGGTGACGCATCTGTCTGGGCAGGCCCTGTTTGCTATAATCTATGGCACACTGCATACCGCCGTGATCCTGACAGTTGTTTCAATCTTCTTCCAGGTAGATGTACAGCGGGCCAACTTCTTGACCATGTTGATCATGCTCGTGGTTGGCAGCCTAGGGTTTGTCGGGTTGGGATTGATGGCCGCAGTATTGCCTCTGCTCTCACCAGAAAAGGGCTTGCAGATGACCAATATCATCAAGGCGCTGGTGCTGCTCGTCAGTGGCGTCTACTACCCGGTCAGCGTCTTACCCGCCGTCTTACAGCCACTGGCCTCTATTTCACCGGCAACGTATATGCTCGAGGGGATGCGCGCCGCCTTGCTGCATGGCGCAACACTCAGCGACGTGCTGTTCACGGCCTTACTACCAGTATGTCTGACTGCGGTCGTCACCATCCCGCTCGGCTTACTGATCTTTGCCCGCGCCGAAGCCTATGCCAGACGTACCGGGGTGCTGAAACGGAATGGGTGAGCCTCGTACCCTTGTGCCAGATGCTGAACACCGGGCAATTGATGGCCTGCCAGCCCAGACATAACCTCACATCATACTGCAGCGCCCCCGGACGGACTCGAACCGCCGACACAAGGTTTAGGAAACCTTTGCTCTATCCTTCTGAGCTACGGGGGCATAGCGCACTACAACGCGCCTTTTAGTGTACCAGATCTGCCGGACTTTGTCGATAGAGTTCAGTATTGAATGGATAGGAGCTGTTCATCTCTGGGCAAAACACCATCCTGGGAGTGAGGGCGTCCACCATCCTGGGAGTAGTGAGGGCGTCCACCATCCTGGGAGTGAGGGCGTCCCGCCCTTGTTGC
>Ga0308419_1002830_pt1 | contig 11040 bp, 11 predicted proteins | sample HotsprSampleMS50_FD_203674 | JGI IMG/M metagenome (GOLD analysis project Ga0308419, IMG submission 203674) | Hot spring phototrophic mat microbial communities from Mushroom Spring, Yellowstone National Park, Wyoming, United States - 20090730_MS50 ... | reverse complement strand
TCCTCCGACGCCAACGCGTCTCCGTCCTCACCTACCGCCGCCTCGAAGGCATCCGCCGCCGCCCGTCCCGGTACCAGCACTTCCAGCGGTCCCGCCCGCAGGCGCCACACCGCCAAGCCGCCCGTTGACAGGCGTGCCATCAGCGCTTCCTCCGCTGCCGCGTCCATGCGCCCCAGCGCGATGCGCGGCGGCAGCGTGTCGCTCTCGCGCGGCCGCACCTGCATCCCCGCCGCCCGAAGGATTAGCGCCACCCGCCACGCATCCGTCCCTTCCCGACAGGTATGCCACGTCGCGCGCACTGCGGACGCTCCAGCGGCCGGTACCCACACCGCCGGACGCCCGGCTGTCAAGCCAATCGCGGCTGGCACTCCGCCCGCCGTCAGGCCTTGGCGCAAGGCTCGCAGCGTCCGCACCGGCCCCTCCGCGCGCCAACCCTCCTCGTGGGCTTCCCACAGAACGTCCGGGCCCGCCACTCCCTCGAGTAAACGTCCTACGTCCGCCCACACCGGAATACCCGCCCCCAGGCGGACTCCCCAGAAGGGTCCGGGCCGCGACAGGGAATTGTAGTCGAGCCGACCCTCGCCTCCTTCCATCTCGGGCGGATCACATCGGACCGAAAGGTAGGCTGAGCCCGGCAGAGGACGATCGGAGAGTACCGGAAGACCCGGTACACAGCCCCTCTCCGCCAAGGCGCGCTCCAGCGCCTCCGCCAGCGTCTGCGCCTCCCCCACATCATACACCCCGTCGGCGAAAACAGTCAGCATCGCCCCCGTCGAAGGCCCGAGTGGTTCCGCGCGCGACGAGGCCGCCTCCGGTAGCGCCGCACGCCCACCCAGGCCGCGGCCCGCCAGCACCGGACGTATCGCATCCCACGCCAAGCCGACCGACTCCGGTTCCACCGAGATGCGCAGTCGCCAGCCCGTCGGTACAGGCTGCTTCCCTCCAGGCACCGCCCAGGCGAAGAACTTTCCGCGGCCTACGCGCCAGGAACCCGCGTCGCTAAGCGCGGGTAGAGACAGCATCTCTGCATAGGACGGGGGCAGACTCAGATCCATTTTCCTGAAATAGACACCGCTCCGCTCAGACGAAAGTCTGTATCGACCCTATATGTTCTTCAGCATCCCCGTCCGGCCGGACCCATCTCCGATGGGTCAATCTATCATCGACGTCCTGCGCGCCAAGGAAGCGCAGATGCACCAGGGTATCGCCAATGCCCAGGCCGTCGCTGCCTGCCGTGCTGCCGCGCCCGTCTATCACCGCCTGCGAACCGTTGCACTCTTGATCCTTGCCTTACCTCGACCACCGGTTCTTTCGACGCGCGACCGAGGATCTACTCATGCGCGTCCGCCCCGACAGCACCCAACTGCACGACACCGACGGGCCAATATCCTGCCCGCCAGGGGACATGCGCCCGCCTCACATCCGCTGGCCTCATCCCCTCGGGCGGCCCGGGAGGGGTGGATCTTGCCCCCTCCCGCGCCGAAAACATCGATGAATCCCTTCTCGGAGATCCTTGTCTATGCCGCGCAAGCGTCCTGCTGCCCTGCCCGTCCCTCAGGACGTCCCCGCCCTCAACGACCTCTCCATTCCCCATGCCGGCATCGTCCGTCTGCCCGCAGGGGCCGTCTCCTGTCGCTTCCAGACCTGCGATGGCAACATCCGCGGCCTTATCGTACGTCTGCCTGACGGGCGCTGCGCTATCTTCCGGCAGCCGTTCTGGGGCGAGGCCCAGAACGGGATTATCGACGAGCACGGCGCTCTTCATCAAGGTTTTGATCCAGAGGCCACCGATGTCTTCGATAAGAGCGCCGAGCCCGAGGGCGACACTCCCGACGCCCGCTCCGACGCCCTCCTCGACATCTTCTGGAATGAACTCAACCCCACGCTCGAGGATCCCTACTTCGACGACAGGGTGCTTGAGAACACTGAACTCACCTTCCGCCGCGGCGACTACAAAGAGTTCGCCCAGGTGATCCACTGGGCCGCTGCCTGCTGTCCCCAGGAGCGCATCCAGGAGCCCTTCGAGGTTGTCTTTCGCGCCGAGGGCGCAGACGAGAGAGCCTTCCTCAATACCGAGGGTCTTCCCGACGGCCTCGATGTCCTCCAGGTCGTTGCTGACATCGCCCTCGACTACTTCGGCCCCATGGGCGAGAACTGGGAATATAACGACGGCGCCTATGGACGTCAGTCCGGCTACAGCAACTACCAGGCATTCTTCACCGTCTCCATCAATCCGCCATCGGCGCACGCGCGCATCGAGGCCCGCGAGCGCCTCGTCGCGTGGTTGCGTGACGTCGCCGGACGCGAGCCCGAGGAAATCGCCCGGATTCTCGGTGTCTGAGCCGAGAACCCGCCACCCTGGCACCCCTGCTCTTCCCTCAGAACGGGGCAGAAGCAGATTCGTATTCTTCTGGGCGCGGGACTGAAGCCATCCCAGATCCCTTGTTCCATGCGATTTCCTTCCGCCTGTCCCTGCTGTTCCCTGCCGCGTCGGCGCTTTCTCGCCGAAGGCCTGACGCTGGCCGCCGGCGCGGCCCTCGTTCCCGTACCCGTCTTCGCCCAGGTCGCCTGCCCCGCCCCGCGTCCAGCCCGGATGACCATCGAGATCCTCAATCCCGAGCCCCTCATCGATGGCACTCGATCGATGCGCTGGCTTTCCGATCGTCTGCGCGACAACGCTCGCGGCTGGCCGCGTGATCCGCGATTCGATCGCTTCATCCACGCGATGGGCCTCACCGTCACCAAATGGGGTAATGAGATCTCCATCGTCGGCCTCGTCAGTCCGCGCGACGGACGGCAGTGCTTCGTCGCCACCGAGCTGCACGTGCGCTTTGGCCTGCACGTCCACCTCGTCTTCATCGCCAGCGACATCCCTTACGGCTCCTGCCTATGGCGCGATGTCTATGCTCACGAGCTTCGCCATGTCAGGGTCAACCGCGAGGCGATCCGCGCCGTTGCCGCTCTCCTGTCCGCCGATGTCGAAACCCTGGCTAGACAGGGTATCTCGACCGAAGGTCCCACCGCTGAGGCCGCCCAGCAGGCGGCGCTCGCTCATCTGCACGCCGCTGTCCGCCGTGCTGAGCAGGCCTTCGAGCAATACGCCATCCGCGGGCACGCCTCCATCGATACCCCAGAGGAATATGATCGCGCCAGTCGCGCCTGCGGCGGCGAGGCGCAGCGGATCCTTCGCGGCGCACGGATCTAACGTTGCTCCCTTGCTCCCCCCTTCCTTGCCCTCCCTCCCGAGCACGTCCTTTTCCCATCGGGAGTTTCTTCCGTCTCTCCTCTCCGCGTTTCTGCTCGTCTCTCTCGCTACTGCCTGCACTGGTCCAACATCTGGAATGTCCTCAATTTCAGCTGCCCTGCCCTCTGGTGGGGCGGCGGCGTCCGCGCGCCCCAGACTCTCATCCCCTGAAACATCTCCTTCATCTCCTTGTCTTCCATCGACCCCATCACGGACGAGCAGACCTGGAAGGCCAAGTTTCTCTTCTGGGTCCAACGCGGCCTGCCGGATCCCGACCGGCTGGACCGGCACGCGAGGGACAGGTGACCGGTGCGGCCGTTGGGGTGGCGGCGGCGCTCATTGCGCCTTGTGCGCAGGCTTGGTCCCGATCGCCCTCATCCCGCTGGCGATCTTCGCTGTCAGCCCCCTGGCCGCGCTCTGGTTCTACCGGGCCATGGCTTGGGCCTGAGGCGGAGGGGTGGTGTCTGCGGGTGAATGTCCTGCCGCTCTCTCCGAACCGGTTGGTACCCAGCCCACGGCGGAGGAGATCCGCCGGTCGCCCGGTCATCCGGCCCGGGCGATGGACGCTGGCGTCCCGATTTGGGCGAGTCAGGCCGCATCCGCTCCGCCCTGGGATGAATCCGACACGGCCCGATGGCGGTCCTGTGGCTCAAGCCCCTCCAGGCCACTGCCTGGAGCTGACCTCTCGCGGGCCCGTCTTGGCGGTCCTATTCTTCTGTCGCCCCCCTTTTCGTCGGAGAGAGACGAGATGTCTGAAATTCCTGCCGCCGATCGGCCGATGAAGTCCCTGAGCCTGCGTCTGACCGAGACTCCGGTCGCGCGCACGACCAACTCTGGCCTCAAGGTACTGAGCCTGAAGGGGACGGAGGAGGGCGGCAAGACGCCGGGCAAGGAGCAGAAGGCCGTGTTGTTTGCGGAGATGGCGGACGCCTTCCTTGAAGGCTTCGCGTTGGCTGCCGCCGAGCGGGGCGAGGACGAGGCGCTCTTCCGCCCAAAGGTTCATCTCAAGGGCTACTGGAAGAAGAACTCCTGGACCGGGCGTGACGGCCGGACCCGTGACGACTGGGAGTTCCGCGCACGCGAGTTCTCGTTTGGCTGACCCTTGGCCGACAGGCTCTCCTCGCCTCAGCCATTCGACCAACAGATTCGGCCGAATGATCTTATTATTTCGGACCTATCCCCGCCCAAAGTCTGATCGAGCAAGAATCCGCTCCACCTTTCAATCTTCTGGCAACGCATTCGAGATTTTTTCATTCCGGCGCCGTCCCGGAATCTCCAGGCCAGAGGTCGATCTCAGGCGGTGATTCCCTTTTGTTTGGATTATGGAGCCGTTTTTGACGCGCCCCCTCTACCCTTCCTCGTCGTCCGTCAGACTGGAGAATCCAATATCCCGATCTTCCTCCTTCCCATCCTGTCGCCCGGGCACGCAAGTGCCGCGTCCTCATGGACGCGCCTAATCTGCGCCTGTGGCGTCACGCCGCCGTGATATCAATGCGGTCCAGGTGATGATCGTCCTCCGCCTCGCAGAACTCGAACCGACGGTGGGCAAGCTGACGGAACGCCGCCTCGACCAGGGCAGCAACGTTTCCTATCGTCCAAAGAGATTCGTTGCGGCTGGCGACATCCGCCCGCAACGCAATCCCAACGATCGCTGCGCGGGGAGCGTGGCGCTGACCGAGCGGGGCCAGGCGCTGCACGCCGAGGCGGGCGAGATCCTGGCGGACGCGGCTGTTCTCACCGACGTCAGCGCGTTCGAGGCCGAGCCGTCGTGGTGCGTGCTGCTGCGGGAGCGTTTCCGCGGCCCACTCCGCCCAACCCGCCGGCCGGGCGATTGACGTTCCGCCAGGAACCCCCTAAACTTCCTCTGCCCCAGGGATCGCCTCCGGCGTTCTCATCGGGGCCGGAGGGGTCTGGCGATGGCTTCTGAACATGGCGCGCTCGACCGCGCCTTCATCGAGCGCGCGATGGCTATGCCGATGCTTGAGCCGGCAGAAGAGAAGAAGCTCGGCCTCCGAATCCGCAACCCCCGGACGAGCAAGGCCAATCGGAAGAAGGCGCTCGACGCGCTCATTACCCCTCACTTGCGCCTTGTCGTCTCCATCGCCCGCAAGTTTCGCCATTATGGTCTGTCGCAGGAGGACCTCTTCCAGGAGGGCGTCCTCGGTCTGATGCACGCCGCCGAGCGTTTCGATCCAACCCGCAACGTTCGCTTCGCAACCTACGCCCAGTGGTGGATCCGCTCCTACATGACCGAGTACGTCTTGCGCAATTGGTCGATGATCCGCCTCGGCACGACGCGCAGTCAGAAGGCTCTTTTCTTCAACCTCCGGCGTTTGCGCTCGCAGATCACAGGCGACGGGGAAACCGTGTCGATGGAGGAGGCCAGGCGGATCGCACAGATCCTGCGGACCACCCCCGAGGAGGTGGTCAGTATGGGGGAGCGCCTGGGAGGTCGCGACATCTCCATCCACACCCCTCTCTCCGACGAAGGAAGTGGGGAGCGGGGCGATTTCTTGCCCGATGAGGGTCCGAGCCCGGAGGAGATCGCCACCGAGATCGATTCTCGAGATCGGCGCAACAAAATTCTCGCCAAAGCCGTTGCGTCCCTGCCAGAACGCGAGCGTACGATCCTCGAAATGCGCCATCTCTGCCAGGACAGCGCCACCTTGGAGGACTTGGGCAAGCGCCTCGGTATCTCCAAGGAGCGCGTGCGCCAACTTGAACGCCGCGCCATCACCCATCTCCGGAAGGCCTTTGAAGAGGCCGGGATCTCGGTGCAGGACCTCCTCGCCTGAGGGTCGGTGTCTCTTCGGACCGGGTTGTTCTAACCTCCGTTTGGCCCTACCATCCGCCGCGGATCTGCCGCCAGAATGAAAGTTCGAAACCTCATGAACCTCCGTGCCCTTCTCGCCGCTCTTGCCCTGCTCGCGGCTTGCGCCACCGATCCGGGTCCCGCCGCTCCCTTCTCCTCGCCCGAGGGGGGAATCCTCACGACCGCCGAGGGAATGACCCTCTACGTCTATGACGTCGATCACTGGTTCCGAGACGGCAAGTCTCACTGCGAGGGGCCTTGCGCCGAGATCTTCCGGCCCTTCCTCGTCGATGAGGCCACCTTAGCCCGCGCGCGAGGCGCGGGCAAGTCGCTTGACGGCCTGACCATTCCTTCGTTCTCGCGCTCCATCGGCGGTCAAGGTCCGATGCCTGATCCGCGTAACGGCGTCTGGTCCTACACCCGCCGCTCGGACGGCCGCCTGCAATGGACCTACTTCGGGCGCCCCCTCTACACCTATCGTCTCGACCTCGCGCCGGGCGATCGCCGCGGCGATCGGCTCTACGGGCAATGGCATGTCGCTCGGATGATGTGAACTTGCCGGGGGAGCTCTCCCCCCGGACCCCTATCCAATCGTTCGCCGCTGACGGCGCACCGTGTTCGGTGCCCAGATCCGTGGCGCAAGAGATCGTTGGTGTCTGAACCCTTTCTCAGGGCGCGCCTCGGCCATCTGGAGGCGCCCGTCCGATCGTGCATTTGCCCGGCGTCCCGCGACCATCATGGCCTCACGCCATTCGCTCGGGGAGAGGCGCGAACGGCGACAATCTCCGCTACCCTCATACCGACAGGACATGGGGTATCGATGTTGCCGGCCAATGAGCCATCAGGGCGATGTTGGGAACGGTTGAGAACCATCTGCCTTACGTGCTTGACGCCGATCGGCTGCCACAAGTTCTGCGATAGGGCATGCTTGACGCATCGATCCCCGACGTAGGCGCGACTTCCGTCACCCCTCCCGATTCCCCGCGTCTATCCTCCTGACATACCCATACTCCTCGGAACCAGCCGCGCTACTGCTAGCCTCTTCTTCTGCCTCTTTGCACGCGCTGCCGTACTCGGCCGTCTGGTGGGGCGCCATCTTCTAGTCTTGCCCTGGGCGCGCTCGTGCTGGCGCTCTCCGATGTCTTCCAGACCATCGGCCAGGCTTGGCCGGATCTTGCCCACGAAACCCGAGAGGCCGTCGCGCTCAGCGTTGGGGATCCTTGCGCGGCGGTTCGTCGGCGGTGTGCTCGTCTGCCAAGGCGCTGGCCGTCTGGACCACCTGCGGTGCCTTGACCAAGGGGCGCTTGCCGGCGTGACGCTGATGCTCGGGCTTGCCTGGCTGCCTGACGTCTGCACGGAGATCGCCGTCTACGCTTCCGCTCCCCCGGCTGAGTTCTGAGGTCTTCTTTTTGGTTGCGACCGGACGAACGACGGCCGTCCCGATACCGCGCTTGCCGAGGCAAGGCGTGTCGCCATCGTGCTCGCCCGCGTCGCCGAGCGGTGACGTTGAGGGCAGGGCCGGCGCGCAGCCTCTCGTCCCGTAGCCCCTACCAGGGATTCCAGATGTACTGTCTTTTCTTTCGTAGCATCGCCCCAGATGATGCCTGCAGCGTCTGCGTCGCGTCAGACACCCCCCTCACCCGGAGGCCCCAACAATCTCTCTGGCCTTCCTGAGAGTCTCGCCTACGCCCCGATCGGACGCGGTCGTTGCATGGACGACGCCCAAATGGCTCTGGTGGTCATCGCGGGGTTCGTCGCGGGACGGACGGATCCGCCGGGCATTGCCGACGCCTTTGTCGGCGCCTGGCAGCGCGAGCCCCGCTCCGGCCATGTGTGTGCGATGGAGGCCCTGCTTGGACGCTTCCACGACGGAAACAAATCGCCTCACGGGTCGTCGTGCCAGCAATTGCAGCTGAGCGGCGATGCGCGCTAGCCTCCTTGACCATCCCACGGCTCGCGCCTGCAACCGGCGCTAACCTATCAGCCGGTCCGCCCCGAGGGATCGCGCCATGCGCTGCTCGCCGCCATCGAGGACGCCCAGAGCGCCCTCGCCGAGGCTGGTCTTGACCCCGCTGGATGGTTTATGGAGCCTCGTCGATGATCTCGCTTCCAGACCTTCGTCGGTAGGCCCGGATCATCGCTGGTACCCTGCTAGCACGCACCACCTCCCTCATCCTTTTTGCGCGCCCCAATCTGTCTATCGGCGCGCAAGAAAGAACGATGGGGTTCCCAAAGACGCCCCCTCCACCAAACAGGTCGCGCAAGGAAGGTCTCAGCGCGTCTCTGGCGCCGCCGAGGCCGCGACGATCGTCGCCGAGGTCCCTCCACCCTCGCGCTCTGGAAGCACTTCCACCACGCGGGGGATCGGCGTCTCCACCACGTCGCGATCGAGCCAGCGGGCCAGCGGCATCGCCACAAGGAAGAAACCGAAGTAGACAGCCGTGGCCACCCGCGATACCAGCACAACCGAGGCCGATGCCTCCTGCGCGCCCGCCCACATCAGCGTCAAGAACGCGATCCCAAAGGCAACAAGCGCCCAGCGGAAGCGCCTGCGCACCCGACAGGAGCGCACCCTTGAGGTGTCGAGCCACGGCGCCAACGCCAGCACCAAGACCGAGCCGAACATCAGCACCACGCCGCCAAGCTTGTCTGGCACCGCGCGCAGGATCGCGTAGAAGGGCAGGAAATACCACTCGGGCACAATATGCGCGGGGGTCACCAGCGGGTTGGCCGGGATGTAGTTGTCGGTATGGCCGAGCACGTTCGGCGCGAAGAAGACCAGGAAGGCGTAGATACCGAGGAAGACCAGCAGCGCCACCGCGTCCTTCGCCGTCATGTAGGGGTGGAACGAGACGGTATCGCCCTTGAAGGTTGGCTCCACTCCTGTCGGGTTGTTCGAGCCGGTGATATGCAGCGCAATGATGTGGAGCACTGCCACGCCAATGATTCCGAAGGCAAAGACCCAGTGCAGCACGTAGAAGCGGTTCAACGTCGGATTATCGACTGAGAAGCCGCCCCAGAGCCAGACGACGATGTCATTGCCAATCACTGGGATCGCCGAGAAAAGGTTCGTGATGACCGTCGCTCCCCAGAAGGACATCTGTCCCCAAGGCAGCGTGTAGCCCAGGAAGGCGGTTGCCATCATCATCAGCAGCATGGTCACGCCCAGCACCCACAGCAGCTCGCGCGGGCGCTTGTAGGATCCATACCAGAGACCTCGCCAGATGTGAATGTAGACAGCAACAAAGAGGAGATGCGCGCCGTTCATGTGCATGTAGCGGAGCAGCCAGCCAAAATTGACGTCGCGCATGATGCGTTCGACGCTATCGAAGGCCTTGTCGGTCGAGGGCTGGTAGTGGAAGGCGAGAAAGATCCCAGAAAGGATCATCAGCGCCATCATCGTCATCAGGATCCCGCCAAACGACCAAAGGTAGTTGAGGTTGCGAGGGACCTGAAAGCGTCCGTATTCGCGCACAAGCAGGCGTGGAATCGGGAGACGCTCGTCAATCCACTTCACCACACCTCCCTTGAAGGGCGATGGGCTGAGGCCAGGGGGAACGGACATTGGAGACTCCCTCGAAATGGGCACCCGGGATAAGGTACCTGGGTCGTGCGGGCAGCGCCATCCCGAAGATGGCGCAACCTCCGTCTCCGAACAAGTCCGGGACCTGGGCGGAACGGAACCGTATCCCGTAGCCCATCCCCGCCCCTGCCGCGCCTGAAGGAACGGCGTCGGATTCCCGATCGGCCTTGAGATTTACCTTGCGATCGAACGCGCTGCGACTCGCCAGCGAGCTGCGCCTGGCCCTCCGCCACCACAGGTCCTAAGTTGCGGAGGCGGCACACCCGCCTCTGCTCCATCCGGAAGCTCCCGACCACCATGGCTTACCCGATCTTTCTCGCCCTTCTCCTCGCCGCCGTCGTCCTCCCCGCCCATGCCCAGACTGGCAGCGACGCCGGAAGACAAGATGCCAGCACCGCTCCTGGCCTGCGCTACGGTTCTGAGCTCCTGCTCGGACGCTCCCACGCCCAAGGCGAAGGGCAGAGGGGCGTGCCGGATCGCCGCCTGGGGGCGGGCGAGGGCAACGGGCGCGAGCGCGTCGTGCTTCGCCGCCATGGCGCCGAGACCATGCCCGCGATCCAGGCTGGCCAGATCAACCCGGCCGCCCGCCTCCAGGTCCAAGAGCCCAAGCGCCCTGTCGACAATCGTCTTCTCTCCAAAGGCGGCGGCCCGGGCGGACGCAGCGCGATCATCCCCTTTGGCGGCGAGCGTACCGTCGAGGGCGGCGGCCAAGGCGCAGGGAGCCAGGGCGGCGAACGCCTCCGCCTCGCCGCCTTTCCGCCCCGCGACCCGAGTACCGCTCCGGGTGCTGTCCGGAGTCAGACTCAGCCTGGACAAGCCCAACCGCGCCCCTCCAGGCAGGCGCCCTCCGCATCCGCCCCCGGGGCCCGCCCTACACCCCCCCAGGCGCGGCCGGCCCCCTCGCCGGCGCAGGCGATGCCGCCCCCGCCCGCCGCTCGATCCGAGTCTGTCGGCAACGCGCCCCAAGGTATTCTGTCTCGCGGAAACCGCTTCTCTGAAGTTGCCCACCAGGACCTGTCCATTGCTCCTATCCTCTCCGAAGAGACACGCGCGGCGCTCGATCGCCTGAATCCGCGTCAGCAGGAGGTCTACCGTACCATCATCCGTACCATGGCTCGCAGCAACCTCAGACGCCCCCTCTCCGAGCACGAGATTCGCTTCTTCCTTGAGATTGCCCAGAGCCGCTGACGAACCGCCGGGGGGATCTCCCCCCGGACCCCCACCTCCTTCTGGGCGGTGTAGATGGCAGGTATACACCTGCCTCCATTCCTGAAGATTCCTACCAGACGTCCAAGACGTAGGTCTTCCTCCTTTGAGAGAGAGTCACTCCGAATTGTGGAGCGCGCCTCCTGTGCGCCGACGCCACGACCGCCCAGGTTTGCCTCTGGAGCACTCCCTAGC
>Ga0308419_1002829_pt1 | contig 11044 bp, 8 predicted proteins | sample HotsprSampleMS50_FD_203674 | JGI IMG/M metagenome (GOLD analysis project Ga0308419, IMG submission 203674) | Hot spring phototrophic mat microbial communities from Mushroom Spring, Yellowstone National Park, Wyoming, United States - 20090730_MS50 ... | reverse complement strand
TACACGGCAAACCGCGGTCCGCTGGTGGTTGGACCCCGCTGGCCCACGGCCCGGACGGCTCATCCGCCGCGTTGCCATCATCGATCGCGGCGCCGTCAAGGCGAGGCTTTATCCACGGGCTGTTAGCACGCAAGGCCTTGGCGACAGCAAGTTCGAGATGCATTTCGGGGGCGGGGGCCGGTACTTTAGCTCCAGCGGCGCCGGGTTTGGAGTTGAGATGGGAATCGCTGGACCGAAAGAGAACTTTGGGGACGAATATGTCGGCACTTTCAGCCCCAATGCTTATTACCAGTTCAACACGAGCAACGAGAAGATGAAGCCGTTCTTAACCGGCGGGTACACTCGGGCTTTCGGTCGCGATAGCGGGGTGAATTTCGGCAATTACGGGGTTGGGCTTACCTATTGGTCCACAGACAGACTTGGGCTGTTGACGGAATTCCGCCATCACATCGGCTCGAAAGAAGGCGTGCGGCTTCAGCTGTGGACAATTCGATTCGGTCTCGCTTTTAAATAGAAGCAGCACGGATATCCGGCAGGCTGCCGCTGACGGCGCGCTGCGGTCCTTTACTTCTCCTGCCGCGCCGCCGCCACAATCGCCTGCACCAGTCCGTCCATGGTGTAAGGATCGGCCTCCGCGGCCACGCTCAGGCCGCAGCGCCGGATGGCCGCGGTGGTCACCGGGCCGATCGAAGCGATCCGCACATGCTCCAGCGCCGCCGCGCCGGCCGCCTGCACGAAATTAGTGACCGTGGAGGAGCTGGTGAAGGTGATCCAGTCGGGGGGACGCGGGCCGAAGAACACTTCACGAGTCCGCTGCGCGATGTCTTTGGGCACGGCGGTGCGGTAGGCCTCGACCACGTCCACGGCAGCCCCTAGCCGGGCCAGCTCCGAAGGGACCACGTCGCGTGCCACGGCGGCGCGCGGCAGCAAGATGCGCCGCCCGGTCAGGTCCTCGCCTGCGAAAGCCGCCACCAGGCTCTCGGCCACGTACTGCTCCGGCATGAGCGCGACCCTCCAGCCCAGCGACTCCACGGCCCTGCGCGTGGCCGGCCCGATGGCGCAGACCCGGCCTGCGAATCCGTCGAGCGCGATGCCCCGCAGTTCGGCCCGCTCGCGGAAGAAGCGCACGCCGTTGGCGCTGGTGAAGATGATCCAGTCGTAGGTGGACAAGCGGCTCAAGGCGGCATCCAGCGCGCGGTAATCCTCCGCGGGGCGGATCTCGATGGTCGGAAACTCGATGACCCGCGCTCCCAGGGCTTCTAGCTTCTCCGCCAAGTCTCCCGCCTGCTCCCGTGCCCGGGTGACGGCAATGGTGAGCCCTTCCAGCGGACGCTCAGGCCCCATAGACCGACTCCAGAATCTCATCGGCGCCTGCGTCGAGCAGCTCCCGGGCGAGGCGCCTTCCCAGCGCTTCGGGCTGATCCGCGCCCCCGGCGAGGTTGCGCCGGATCAGCCGCTCGCCGTCCGGGGTGCACACGACGGCCGTCAAGCGAAGCTCTTCTTCTGCGATTTGCGCGTAGGCGCCGATCGGCACCTGACAGCCTCCGCCCAGTCCGGCCAGCACCGCCCGCTCCGCCGTCACCGCGGCCCGGGTTGGGGCGTGATCGAGCTGCCGGCACAGCTCCGCGGCCGGGCCGCCATCGGCTCGAGTCTCCACCGCCAGCGCGCCCTGGCCGACGGCGGGGCAGAGGTAATCGGTCGAAAGGATTTCGGCGATCCGGTCCTCCCAGCCCATCCGCTTCAGACCTGCGGCCGCCAGAACAATCGCGTCGTAGAGTCCCTCGCTGAGCTTGCGCAGGCGGGTGTCCAGGTTGCCGCGCAGGGGTTCGATCTTGAGGTCCGGGCGCAGCGCCAGCAGTTGGGCCGCGCGGCGCAAAGAACTGGTGCCGACCTTGCTGCCGGGTTGCAGCTCCGCGAATTTCTTTCCGGCGATCGCGTCCCGGGGATCTTCGCGCTCGGGCACGGCGGCCACCATCAGGCCCTCGGGCAGCGAAGTCGGCAGGTCCTTCATGCTGTGCACGGCCAGGTCCGCCTCGCCGGCCAGCAGCGCCTCCTCGATCTCCTTGGTGAACATTCCCTTGGCCCCGACTTTGGCCAGCGGCACATCGGTGATCTTGTCCCCGGTGGTCTTGATGATCTGAATCCGGCAGCGCGCGCCGAGCTCTTCCAGACGGGCCTGAATCCAACGCGCCTGCCAGAGCGCCAGTTGCGAGCCGCGGCTTGCGATGGTGAGCTTCATCCTTCGTCCAGGCGGAACATGCGGCGGATCAATTCGATCGCGGCGACGCCGCCCGGCTCGGCGGCCTGCCGGCGCAGCTCGGAGATGGGCGCGTGCGCGATCTTGGCCACGATGGAGCGGGTCAGCGCATCCAGGGCCTGCGCCTGTTCGGGCGTCAGCGGACCCAGCCGCGAACGGGCCCGCTCGAGCTCCGCCAGCCGCACGGCTTCCAGCTGTTCCTGGAGCCGGACGATGGTGGGCGCGACCTCGCGAGCCTTCAGGCGGGCCACCATCCGGTCGACTTCCTCGGCGATGATCTGCTCGGCCTGCTCGGCGTGCTTGAGGCGTCCTTCCCGGTTGGCGTCGGCCACCTTTTGCAGATCGTCGATGTCGTAAAGAAAGGCGCTTTCCAGCTCGTTGACCGCCGGGTCGATGTTGCGGGGCACGGCGATGTCGATCAGGAACATGGGCCGGTTGCGGCGCGCCTCCAAGGCCCGGCGCACGTCCTGTTTGTGCAGGATGTAGTGGGGGGCGCCGCTCGAGGCGATCAGGATGTCGATCTCGGGAAGACGCGAAACGAACTGGTTGTACTCCACCACCGAGCCATGGAAGATTTCCGCCATTTCCACGGCGCGGTCGCGCGTGCGGTTGGTGACGAAGATCTGGTTGGCGCCGGAGCGGTGCAGGTGGCGCGCGGCCAGTTCCGACATCTTCCCTGCTCCCACCAGCAGAACTTTGCGTCCGTTGAGCGAGCCGAAAATCTCCCGGGCCAGCTCCACCGCCACATAGCTGACGCTGACGGCGCTTCTGCCGATCTCGGTTTCCGTGCGCACCCGTTTGGCCACGCTGAAGGCCCGCGTCAGAATCATCTCCAGAAAGCCGCCGGCCGCGCCGTGGGCCTTGGCCAGCGCAAACGCCGTCTTCATCTGCCCCAGGATCTGAGGTTCGCCCACGACCATCGAATCCAGGCTCGCCGCCACGCGGAACAAGTGATGGATGGCCTCCCGGTCCTTGAGGTGGTAAAGGTGCGGGCGGACCAGCTCCGGTTCGACCTTGCGGAAGCGGCAGAGGAAATCCGTTACGGTTGCCTCCGGCTCGGCGTCTTCGTCGGCGGCCACGGTCACTTCCACGCGGTTGCAGGTGGACAACACCAGGGCCTCGTGAAAACCATTGCGGCTGCGCAGCTCCCGGAAGGCCTCCGCCAGGGAGCGTTCGTCGAAGGCCAGCCGTTCGCGCACCTCCACCGGGGCGGTCTTGTGATTCAGCCCTGTCAGCGAGAGTCTCATCGTATGAAGATGCTGCGCATCCCAACGTGGGCCGCCCAGCTCGCCGCCGAAAAGCCCACCACCGCGATCGCCATCAGCGCCGCCTTGCGGCCCCGCCATCCCGCCACCCGGCGGAGGTAGACCATGGCCAGGTACAGGCCCCAGGTGATCAGCGAGATGACGATCTTAGGCTCACGGATCCAGCGCGTGCCCCACTCCACGAATCCCCAGATGCTGCCGGCCACCACCGAGAGTGTGATCAACACAAAGGCCACCGCCATCGCCCACGAGATCAGCTCGTCGAGAGTCCCTAAAGGCGGCAGGCGGTCAAATAAACGCGCCGGACGTTTCCTCTTCAGACTCTGTTCCTGAAGCAAGTACAGCAGCGAGGCGCCCGTCATCACCACCAGCGCCGCAAATCCAAGCAGCACGAGCGCCACGTGAGTGAGCAGCCAGGCGTCCCGCACCGTGGCGCTGGCCCAGCTTGCCACCGGATTGCCCAGCCCGCCGATCAGGGTCATCAGAAACACGAGCGGGAAAACAAATACCGACAGCGTCTCCAGCCGGTAGCGCCAGTGCACCAGCAGGAAGGTCACCGCCAGCAGCAGGCCGCAAACCGTGACCGACTCATAGAAGTTATTGAGCGGAATGCTGCGAGTCCCGATCGCCTCTTCCACCACGGAAACCGCATGCAGCACCACCGCCACGCGGAAGGAACCCAGAGCGGCAGAAAACAACGGCGAGCGGCGGCGTAGGACCATCAGAATGGCATGCCACAAGCCTACGGCGTACAGCGCGGCTGCTACGCGCATCCAGATGCTGCTCATTTCCAACATGATGGGGTGATTCTCCGCTTCCGGCGGCTGCTTCCTCCAGTATAGAGGAAGCGGGCCGGATGCTGGCGGCGGCTCTGCGCTTTTCGCGGCCCGGAGTATCGCTCGTCAGCAGGCGGCGTCCTCCTGGGCGGGCCGTCAGTGAGCGCCGGCCGGCCGTCCCGCGGGCTGGTGAATCCACGCCTAACTTATTGAACTGACTCAAATTCAGCAAGACTCCCACGTAAGATCGGCACCAATCGATAATCGCCAGAAGGGCTGCGGGAGAGCGGTCTTGTTGCAGACATAAGTTCCGACCTACCGCGGAGATCCGAAAATTGTTGACTAACAGAATAGTTCCGCCCTAAAATTAACTCGGGAACGGTTGTTACCAGCAGCCGGTCCTTCACGCATAAGGGGTACAAGACGCCGGATCACCGGCGAAGGAGGATCAATGAAAACCGTAACATGGTTTCTGTGCCTATCCCTGGTTGCGCTCGGAGTCACGCACGCGCAAGTGGTGTCGAGTTCGGTCCGCGGATCGATCATAGACCCCACCGGCGCGGCGGTTCCTGGCGCTACCTGTACGCTGACCAACCAAGCCACCGGAGGCAGCCTCACCACGGCCGCGGCTTCGGATGGCTCCTTTGTCTTTCCGAACGTGCAGGCCGGAACCTACACCCTGCGGGTGCAGGCCACCGGCTTCAAGGTCCTGGAATCCAAGGACATCGTCGTAACGGCCAACGAGGTCCGCTCCCTGGGGCAGTTGACGCTTCAGCTCGGCGAAGTCCGGGAGGTGGTGAGCGTGACCGCCGAAGCGGGCCAAGTTCAACTGGCCAGCTCCGAAAAGTCCGGCTTGATTAGCGGGGATCAGATCCAGAACATCGCCGTCAAGGGCCGGGACTTTTTCGCTCTGCTGCTGACGGTGCCCGGGATTGTGGACAACTTCTCCCAGCCCCGCGAAACCCCGACTCCGGACGCCATCCGCGGGACGTTCATCAACGGGCTGCGCCAGAACCAGAAAAACCTGGCAGTGGACGGCGTCACCAACCTGGACACGGGCTCCAACGAGACGATCCAGTACCAGCCCAACATGGACGCCATCTCTGAGATCAAGATCATGACGTCCAACTACCAGGCCGAGTTCGGGCGCTCCGGCGGAGGAGTGATCACCGTCGTGACCCGCAGCGGCACCAAGGACTTCCACGGCACGGCGTACAATTACTACCGCCACGAGAGCCTGAACGCCAACAACTTCTTCAACAACCGCACCGGCACGCCCAAGTCGCCCTACCGCTACCGGATTACGGGCTACTCGATCGGCGGGCCAATCTACATCCCCGAGGAGTTCAACCGGGATCGCGACAAGCTGTTCTTCTTCTGGTCGCAGGAGTACACCGGCATGAAGCGGGACTACGGCACCCGGTTCGTCAACATGCCGACCGACCGGGAACGCAACGGCGACTTCTCCGACAGCCGCGACGTCAACGGCGCGGTCATCACGGTGCGGGATCCGCTGACCGGCCAGCCCTTCCCGGGCAACATAGTTCCTTCGTGGCGCATCAACACGCTGGGCCAGAACATCCTTAAGTTCTACCCGACGCCGAACTACACCGAAACCGATCCTGCGCTGCGCTATCAGCGCAATTACCGCGCGGCCTACAGCGGCAGCTATCCCAAGCGCCAGGACCTGATCCGGATCGATGCCGCCTTCTGGCCGTCCTTCCGCTTCTACTATCGCTACGTTCAGGACAAGGACGAGCAGGACACCCCATACGGCTTGTGGGTCAATGGCGGCATCAACTTCCTGCTGACCCCGGTGCGGTTCGGGCAGCCGGGCAAGGGCCATGTGGTGAACATTACCAAGACGTTCTCGCCCACTCTCATTAACGAGTTCATTTTTGGCAAGAGCCGCAACAACCTGTACTTCGACCCGGTGGACAAGCAAGCCGTGGACCGCTCCCGGATGGGCAATCCGCCGCAGTGGTTCAAGGACACGGCCGGCCCGGGCACCTATTTGCCGGCTGCTTCCTCCAACTACATCCCCAACGTGGCTTTCGGCGGTCAGCCTGCCAATACGGTGAACTCCGGCCTCGGCAACGTGCCCTATCTGAATTACAACGACATCTACAGCTTCGTAAACAACGTCAGCAAGGTTTGGCGGACGCACAACTTGAAGGCCGGCATTTACGTCGAGCGCACCGGCAAGTTCCAGGTGGGCGGCGGCAACTATCGCGGCGCGTTCAGCTTCAGCCGCGACACCAACAACCCTCAGGACACCGGCCACAGCTACGCCAACGCCTTGCTGGGCATCGTGACCTCCTACTCGGAGGCCACCAGGCGGGTCGACGGCGACTGGTGGTTCTGGAATATCGAGTGGTTTATCCAGGACAACTGGCGCGTCACGCCGCGGCTCACGCTCGACCTGGGCCTGCGCTTCTACCACTCCCCGCCCATGGAGGACCTCAACCGCACCATCGCCACCTTCGACCCGAAGTACTATAATCCGGCCAAGGCCCCGGCGCTGTATCAGCCTGCGCTGGACTCCACCGGGCGGCGCGTGGCGAAGGATCCGATTAGCGGCGCCTTAGCGCCTACCCCGCTCATCGGGCTGTTCGTGCCCGGCTCCGGCGATTTCGCCAACGGCATGAAGGTCGGCGGCGTGGACGGTTACCCGCCCGGCTTGTATACCACCTCCTGGCTGGCGCTGGGTCCGCGCTTCGGCTTTGCCTACGATCTGTTCGGCAATGGCCGTACGGCCTTGCGCGGCGGCTTCGGCGTGTTCAAGGACCGGCCCCAGGGCAACCCGACCTTCTACGCCAACGGCAACCCGCCCATCGCCTACACGCCCACGCTCTATCACGGCAACCTGGATACCTACGCCAGCGGCGGCGGAGCTGTGGGCCCCTCGAACCTGCTGATCCTGCTCGGAGACAACAAGCACGCCACTACCATGAACTACTCGCTCGGCATCCAGCACCAGATCTGGGATACGCGCGTGGAGGCGGCTTACGTCGGTGGCTTGTCCCGGCACCTCATCATCCGCCGCAACCTCAATCCGATTCCGATGTTCGGCCGCTTCGATCCGGCCAACGCCGATCCCACCCGGCCCGGTTCTCCGCTGCCGGACAACTTCTTCCGGCCCATCAAGGGCTTCGCGGACATCAACCTCCAGGAGTTCTCGGCGACCTCCAACTACAACTCTCTGCAAGTCTCGGCCAACCGCCGGTTCGTCAAGGGCTTGCAGTTCGGTGTGGCGTACACCTTCTCCAAAGCCCTGGGCGTGGTGGGAACCGACTACAGCGGCATCAGCCCGTACTTCCCGGCGCGCAAGTGGAATTACGGTCCTCTGGACTGGGACCGCTCCCATGTGTTCGTGGTCAACTACTTCTACGATCTGCCCAAGGTGGCCGAGCGGATGGGCGTGAGGCCGCTGCGCTGGGTGTTGGATGACTGGCAAATCAGCGGCATCACCAGCTTCATCAGCGGCGGGCCGTTCACCCCGAGCTTTTCGACCACCGACGGCCAGGACATCACCGGCTCCACCGAGGGCGCGCGGATCACCGTGGTGGGCGATCCCAAACTCGACAAGAGCCAGAAGACCTTCTACCGCAACTTCAATACCGATGTCTTCCGCCGCACCCCGCAGCGGAGCTTCGGAAACTGCGGCCTGAACATCCTGCGCGGCCCCGGCGTCAACAACTGGGACATCGCCATCTCCAAGCGCGTTCCGCTGGGCGCCGAGCAGCGCTACATCCAGTTCCGGACCGAGCTGTTCAACGCCTGGAACCACACTCAGTTCTCGGGTCTGGATTCCAGCTTCCGCTTCAATCCTCAGGGCGTCAACCAGAACGCCAACACGGGAGCCTACACCAGTGCGCGTCCTCCGCGCATCATCCAGCTCTCGCTGAGGATCGCCTTCTGACCCTTTGCCGGGCCGGGGCCCGGGCCCGCGAGCCAAGACCCCGGCCCGCTGCTGACCCTGCCGGCCAGTCCTCTGTTTCCCTTCCGAAATCTCCTCCTCGAGTGCAATCTTCGTATCCGCTAAGGCGCCGCACTCATCCAACCGATTAGAGAGGTTGGCAGCAGAATTGCTCACCTCCATGTGGAAGCAGCCCTAGGGGGCAGGAGGTAAGTGCCATGGTTCGGCTCAATGTGCCTCTGGATGCAACGCGCACTGGCCGTGAGGCTCAGGCGCTCGAGAATAATCTCCGCCGGCTCATCGTCGGCCAAGACGAGGCAATTCAGCAGATTGTCAACGTCTACCAGACCTGGCTGGCGGGAATGAACAGCCCCGACCGCCCCGTGGGAAGTTTTCTGTTTCTGGGCCCCACCGGCAGCGGAAAGACGAGAATCGTGGAGGCGACGGCGCAAAGCCTGCTCGGCAGCCCCCGCTCGGTCATCAAGATCGACTGCGCGGAGTTTCAGCACAGTCATGAAATTGCCAAGCTGATTGGTTCGCCTCCGGGCTATTTGGGACACCGCGAGACGCATCCGCTGCTGAGCCAGGAAGTTCTGGACCAGTACCACACCGACAAGATCCGGCTGAGTTTCGTCCTTTTCGACGAAATCGAAAAGGCCAGCGACGCGCTGTGGAATCTGCTTTTGGGAATCCTGGACAAAGCCACCTTGACTTTGGGCGACAACCGCCGTGTGGATTTTTCCCGGACCATGGTCTTTTTGACCAGCAACCTGGGCGCTTCCGAGATGAGTTCCATTCTGAGACCCAATCTGGGATTCTCCGCTCCCGAAATGAAACGCAAACTCGAGGCGGGACTCGACGCCGACCGCTTGCCGGCGAAGATTACCCGTGCGGCCACCGAAGCCGCTCGCCGCCGCTTCACGCCCGAGTTCATGAACCGCCTGGACAAGATCGTCGTGTTCCGCCCGTTGGGCCAAGCCGAGCTGCGCAAGATCCTCGACATCGAACTTCACCTGCTGCAACAGCGGATCTTCGATTCGGCTGGGCCCAACTACTTCGTGCTGGCCGCGTCGGACTCCGCCAAAGAGCACCTGTTGGCCGAAGGCACCGACATGAAATACGGCGCACGGCACCTGCGCCGCGCCATCGAGCGGCTGGTGGTGCAACCGCTCTCGAACCTGATCGCCACAGACCAGATCCGCTCCGGGGACCTGATCCGGGTGGACTTCGATCCGGACCGCCGGCAGCTCTGCTTCCAAAGGGAAGCGGAGGGCATCGGCCTCGAGACCATGGCCCAGATGACCGGCGCCAGGATTGCTGCGCCCGTGGCGGCCGCCAACGGCGCCGTCACCGAACTCATCCGCGCCGGCTCGGCCCGTTCCGGCCGCCGCGTCTGACGCCATTGGCTTGCAGGAGCGCATAAGCTTCCGGCCTGCGCCCTCAATCCACTTCTTCTGTGCCTGCTCCAGCGCAACTCTGGAGACATGCCCCGCTGCTGCGCGGCAGACGTTCTTCGGTAAAGCAGGTCTCCAATTGCGGAACAGGCATTCGCATGTGGGTCAAGCTCTGCTTGTGCCGCAAGCATCTCATGTGGTTCGGACATTCTTGTCTTGTCCGCGGGCCGGCGTTGTTGTGGTCCGGGTTCTCTCCGTGCGGCAGACATTCTGATGTGGGCAGGCTTTCCAACCTGCGGCCGAGTTTCGTGGGGCAGGCTGCTTTTGTGGGGCAAGCAACTGTTGTGGGGCAGGCTTTCTAGCCTCCGGCCGGCTTTCCAGCCGGCCTGGGTGCCCTTTACCCACTGCTCTCTGCGCCGCCCAATGCCGTGCCCTGTAGGGGCGGACCAGCGTGTCCGCCCCCGCTGTACACTATGGCGCAAGCCGCCAGGCTTGCCATGCCGGATGTTCGCGTGGAGCAAGCCGCCAGGCTTGCCATGCCGGCCTCTCCGTGGAGCACGCAGTCTTGCGTGCCACACCGGCAGTCATGCCGGTGGTCGGCTTTCCTCTCCCGCTCTGCCACAGGCCCCTGTTTGTGGGGCAGGCTCTTCGTGTGGGGCAGGCTTTCTAGCCTGCGGCCGGCTTTCCAGCCGGCCTGGGCACCCTTTGCCCACTGCTCTCTGCGCCACCCAATGCCGCGCCGTGTAGTGGCGGACCAGCGTGTCCGCCCCCCGTGGGGCAGGCTCTTGTTGTGGGGCAGGCTTTCTAGCCTGCGGCCGGCTTTCCAGCCGGCCTTGGCCCCCCTTACCCACCGCCCTCTGCTCAACCCAATGCTGTGTCTTGTAGGGGCGGACCAGCGTGTCCGCCCCTTCTCGTCCGATCTCGGTGCTCTCTCATGCTCGCGAAAAGGCGCCGTTCCCCGTGGAGCAAGCCGCCAGGCTTGCCATGCCGGCGGTCACGCCGGCAGAGCAACACGCTCCGCAGCTGTAGGGGAGTTGGATACGCCAACCGCCGCCAAGACTGGCGGCGTGGCCCGCAGGACTGCGCGCTCCACCTCCAGCCGCCCCTTCTCTTCCCCTCTCCGTGTCCTCTGTACTACTAGCCCGTAGATTCTTTTCCGCGCGCGAAGATTTTTTATGCCGCCACACCTGTTTGGTTGCGGCTCTGCCGCGCTGTGTGCTCCGTGTCCTCCGTGGTTTGTTTTTCTCCGTGTCCTCTGTGGTTTGCCTTCTCCGTGCCCTCCGTGTCCTCCGTGGTTTGCTTTTTCCGCGTCCTCCCCACCCCCAGTCACAACCTTCCCCAAATCTTTTTTCCTTTGCTTTTCAACCACTTGCCAACTCCCCCTTTCTCCTCCTCTTGCTCCCATCTTGTATGTTGAAAGTGAAAGGTGCGGC
>Ga0308419_1002828_pt1 | contig 11046 bp, 16 predicted proteins | sample HotsprSampleMS50_FD_203674 | JGI IMG/M metagenome (GOLD analysis project Ga0308419, IMG submission 203674) | Hot spring phototrophic mat microbial communities from Mushroom Spring, Yellowstone National Park, Wyoming, United States - 20090730_MS50 ... | reverse complement strand
TCCCGCAGTGAGTTTCCTACTGTCGGACATCGTCTGCACACCGAGATATCCACCGGTGATGCCGACAATACCCATCACAGACGTCGTCAAGATACCGGCTATGTCGGTATACGATACACGACCAACAGGTTGTAACGTGATTAGTAGTAACAGCACAATGCCCAAAATACTATCAGCCAACATTGTTACAATAAATCGCTTTTTGCCGTCAATGTTCATCGTACACGCTGCAGCAGCAACTTGATGTCAGCAGACATGGCGGTCAATTGATCACGGGTATATTGGGCGTTTGCTTTCAACACAGCAACCTCTTCCTTTACGATCCCCAACTCCGTCCGCAGTGTACAGACATCATTGTTAGACGCCTGTATTGTTGCGTACACAACTCCAGCGGTAAACAGTATGGCAAATATCGGCCATAACTGCACAATGATCTTACCAAAACTTAAAAATTGTCGTTCCCCGTTTGTATCCATGCGAGACCACCACCCTTACCGTTTTCTGCGACCGCGAACCGGTTTCGGTTCGTCGGAAGACAAACGCAGTGGAAGTGCACCAGGCTCCTCGTTGATCATTTCTTTCGTCGATGCAACCGCAAAAGCGTCGGGCTGCGGTGTATCCGATGGATGGGTGTCAGTCGCCACCGTAACCGTGGCTTGTGATTCAGCCTGCGTGGTAGATTCACCAGGCCGTACAAGTGTATATTCCTTTTCGCCAGACGAATTACGTGTAATAGCCGTGATGAGATAACCTTCACGGACTTTCTGCTCGACGTCGGCAAGAGACTTTAGGATCATACACCCTCCTCGTTATGGACCGGCTCGACGCTGTGTAAATTTACGCCACAACTCCCGCTGCTTTTCGTCGGATCGTTGCTTCTTTTCGGTTGCAACTTCCTGCCGAACGATATCGTAATGGATGTGACATAATTTCATGCCACGATACCTAGTGATCGGCATATACTCGTTATTGCCACATCTGTCACAGTACCCAATCGCGGCGATACGCGGCTGTTTATGCATGTCATCCCCCTGCTGTGGGGTGGGAGGTTTACTCCCACCCCACAAAACCAGTATCACTATCACGCAGTCGCGAAGTTGCTGCCTACAGCACACCGCCAGTTTTTGACACAAATTGCATAATCAATCATAACACTGGCGTACATCGATTCATTGTTCTCGTTCGTCCAGAACTTCATTCTAGGCTCGCTTACCCAAAACTTAATCCCTTCTTTCCTCACAATGAACCACGCGTCGGTATCGGTCAGATCCGGGCATACAACAACTTCCATCGCACCCTTGAGTGGGTTGACATCATTGTTCGGGCTGCCGGGGATAAGCGTTGAGTTGACAAGCTGCATCGCGGTAAGCTCCAACGACGGGGGCACAAGCAGGATGCGACCCTTGCTGTTGTCAAACGGAGTACCGTCCTCGCGTTTGGCGTTAGTGCCGGTCATTAACGTAGACATGGTTACCAAATTGTCAAACGTTAAGGCCAGAGCCGCACCGTTGTAATACGTAGCACCATTCTTCGCTGTACGCAGGTTGCCGGAAAGGTTGAAGAACGGTTTTCCGTCGTACACATAGTTGCCGTACCCGGTACTCAAAATGCCGGGGATGTCCTGGTTGAAAATAGAGTGCCCCGCAGTAAATCCACCGTAGTTAAACAGATCGGCGACAATTTTGGATTTCGTGTTCTCAATCTGTTGTGGAGCGTTCTCTTCGATCTGCGATCGCAGGAAATCGCGGACCTTGGTGAAATCTCGCTGCAACTCGTACGGTACCATGATCTTATGGCCCGCTTTACGCACCTTGGCGTATACCACCCAACCTTCGAGCGAGTCCTGAGTTGGGATCTCTGAGTTTGGATTGACCTCCGGTAACGTTGCAGGAGCAATACCGCTCGTAATCTGAGCGTACGGCCCCTTGATTGATTTGGTTGAATCCAACGTTACAATCTTTTTGTAGGCCGGAGATGACGTTTTGTAGAAATCATCTGCAGCCTCCCAATACCATTCATGCAGATCAGCTGTAATACCCTTGAGAAAATTTGTACGATCCATTGTATATCTCCTTTAAAGTTTAACCTTACACAATATCTGCGTTGTCACGGGCCGCGGCAGGACGTGAGTTAGCGACAACGTACAAGCAATTGTCAGCCGCAGAACCACCAACAACCTGCAGCGTCTGACGGGTAGACAGTGCAATATCAGCGTACTGCACGCCAGACACGACGTTGGTATCCAACGTCTCACCCAACAGATGCACGATCTTGGCATCCGTTACCGTCTCACGTGCAGTTGCATTGTACGCCGGGATTTCGGCGACAACATCCAAAATATTTTCGACGACCGGCACGCGTGTGACGCCAGCGGTCGCCGAAGATGTGAAAATACCGTCGACGTAGCCGTCCAAGTGTGCCGCAGTAGTCGTCGCAAGAGACGCGTTACCACCGGTAACATCGTCGTCACGCACAATGTAACGACCGCTCAACGCAGCAAATGTCTGTGACGCGGCAAGAGGGACTGCATACACACTATACCGCGGTGTTCCTGACACAATACCGTATACCATCTTAGCCATGACAATATGTCTCCTTATCTAGGTTTTGATCGCAACACATTGTTGCGTTTCGCCAAAATTTCCCGAGCTCGCCTTTCGTCGGTTATACCTGTTTCCCCCATGAACTCAGCAAGCTCAGTCTGTGATACCGTTGCACCACCAACACGTTTTGGTCCCGGCGTAGACTCGGTCAGTTGCGTGTCGACAATCGATTTGGTCGATTGAGTCTTGAGCACAGTCGCCAACCGCTCAGGATGCTCAGACATCGCAATACCGAGAGCGGCACGCAATGCCCGCTCGTCGGCCAACAACGCCGGGTTCCGTACTTCTCGCATTTGCTCCCGGATCTCAGGTTCGTACGCTGCAACAAGTGACCCGATCGCCGGATCAGCTTTGAGTTTTGACAGCTGTTGTTCCATTTTGGATGCGTATGTCTCGGTTACAACAGGTGCCAAACCGTCCATGATACGTTGCAATCGACGTTGTACCAACTTGTCGATCGCACGGACAGCATTTGGGTCGTACCCGGTCTTTATAAGTTCGGCGATGTCGTCATCCTCCGACGGTGGAACGTGCTGCACATCCCCAGTTGTCTTCGGGGTTTGCAGGGTTTGTAACGCGGCTTTCATTTCCGCGATTTCCCGCTGTAACTTGTCATATTTCCGCCGGTATTCCATTGCACGATTCTTCCAGGGTACACCCTTCTCGTCCTTGTCCGCAGACACTGCTTCCGATGTACGAGCGGTATCACCGTCCGCCGACCCGGTATTTTCTGTGGTGTCGGATTCTACAGTGTCCTTCTGCTCCACCTGCTCCTGATCCAGCGTCACATCATCCCGAACCTGATTCTCCATAGCCTCTCTCCTTTACGCGATATTAACGGTTGCGAACCGTTCGTAATATACAACGTTTGAAATCATTGTATATATTATTTTAATGTGCTTTCGTGTTTTTTCGAAAACCGTTTAAACGTCGCCACATCAAGCCCACGGGTTGATGCTTCCCACTCTGTGTTGATATCGTCATCATTTTTACCACTGGCAGTGGGCTGCATTGACTTGATCTCGATCGTTTTGAGGTCCAGACATACAACGTATGCATCGCTGTCACCATCTTTGACGTCGGCAACGGTACCGGTACCGGCAATGGTTACCTTGTTACCCTCGTCCAACTGTAACTTGTGCCGCTTGATGTCGTCGTCAGTGAGCACGATATGGACGCACACACCATCACACATGTTATCCGGCTTGTTTCCAGCATTCAACGTGGGCAACTGTTTCTTCGTCAAATCGATCCTAGGCATTTATTTGTCCTCCGCGAGAGATAAGATATAGTCTGGGTATTCAAGCAGATAATTAACCAACTTGAGCTGAGCCGCAGCCTCAACGTTAGCCGGATTACTTGGCGTCTCAGCAATCCGCCGCACTAGGCTATCACGTAATTCCTCTAGCATCATGCGATAGTGTGTATACCTCTGATCGTGGACAAGATCGTATATCTCAGATATATGCTCTCTCAGACTACGCAGCCTGGCGTCACGCATTGCACGCCGCTGTTCCGCACGTTCTTTTTGTGCTCGCCGATATTGTGCTACCTTGTTGGTTTCATCAGCTAGCTGGTTACGGATCCGGTCGAAGATGTTTAACACGTTCTTTGACATTTACTTGTCCTCCTCCTCCACAAGAGTCGCTTGTGCATCTGGTACCGATACATCACCGGTAAGACTGAGTAGTTTCTGCTCGTACTGTTTCAGTATTTGCTGCTTATCCTCAGCACTGAGCGATGTATCGGACAGCACACGTACAGCATCACGCTTGATTTGGTCCACAGCAGCTGGATCCATCTGCTGCGGCAGCCCACCATCACCAGCAGGTAGCATCCCCTTGTCCGCCTGCGATTTGTCACGCATCTTAATCGCATCACGCAACGGCCGGAGCACAGGCTCTTTATTCCGCTCGAGGGATCCGCCGGCGTTATCGATGTACAACTCCAACATCTTGAGTAGCCACTCTGGGTCCTGAAATAGTGGTTGTGCAACCTTACCGACGATGCCCAAAAACCCGACCAGAGTTTGGAGATCAGCAAACCGATCGACGGAGATCGACAGTCCAGACGGCAGATACCGTACCCGACGACCGTATAGTGCCTTGTTAACAATCTTACGTGTCGCACCCTGCCAATAGGCTATTGTATCGGCTTGGTTGTATTGCACAATCAGCGACTCACAAAGCTCAGCGAGTTGAGCGTTTCCTCGCTGCAACTCGAAGATCGAATCCTCGATCACTGTGTTGCTCTCTCTCAATAACAACGCCGCTTTAGCCGCGGGGGCGTTTGGGTCCAACGGTGATTCGCGGCCGCTGAGGTATGTAGCACTAATGCCGACAGACATTTCTCCAAATCGCTGGATGATGTTGGCCATCTGCAGACTGTCAGCAACGCCGCCAACACCAAGTGGCAATGGTGTAATCGGATTTTTATCTGACTTGTTCACAAACACAGACAGAGGTCCCCACACGCGACTCTCAAACTGCTTTGCCGTTTCTTCATCGGGGACCATCACCGGCGGAGCGTTTTTCAACGCCAACGCGTCGAACGACGCATTGATTGCCGCGTTGATACTCTGGTTGGCGTCGATTAGTCGATCCATTAACGCATACCCATATACGCTGTCGTCACGACGACGGATGTAATAGGGTACATACATAATCTTGTTACCATGATATGGGTAATAAATTGCTCGAAGGATAACATTATATTTGCTCTCGTACGTGATCAGGTATCGATATGGCTTATCTCCGCCGGCCAAATCGGCGTACAAGATGCCCTCGTACACATCGTAATTCTCTTCGGCAAACTTATCGCCGGCCTTGCTCTGCAGTTTGTCAACACCTGTCTGATCGTAGTAGCCCGTGACAAGACGGTCATGTATATCCGTCCACGTCAGCGTACGCTGCTCGGCGATCCACCGTTGTCGGGAGAGATCAGGGATCGACGGACGAGCAAAAAACTGTCGAATAGGTACACGATACGGCCGCGGCCCACGGTACTTGATATGCATATCGCGGACGACCACCGAGATTACTTCACCGGCACGTAAGCGTGCCAGGTTGTCGACGTACGATTGCTCGTTAGCGGCTAATTGCTCGGCATAATCTGATTGGTACCGTCGAATATCAGCGTCAGTCGGTTGGTATATCTCTCGATACACGGGATACTCAACATCGGTGGTCATTGCGACTTTGACGATCGACGTACCCTGTATAGCGGCCTCACGATACACGGACTTGATCAATGCTTCGATATTGATCCCGCCGTCGTGACGGAGATGCCAGTCTAACGCGTCTTCGCGATCCCTCAGCGATTCTGTTTTGCCGTCTTCCTCGGGTACGAGCGTAATAATTGGGGTCGGTGTAATCGTCTGACGTACAGCTTTGATTGTCAGTAGGTCACAGATTTGAGACGCAAAATGGAAGAAAAATTTAGCCGACGCCTCACCAAATGGTCCGTCTGGAGCATCGATCAGATCTTTGTTGCCATCATAATACGCTTGGCGTCGCGTGACCAACGCGTCGAAATCCATCGCATCCCGCTCACGCTGGATTGCTCCCATCTCATCGGTGATGATGTCGATGATCTGCTGCTCTTTCGCCTCATCCAGCGGCACTTTGATCGTCTGCGATTTGTCGTACTCAACAACTCGACGGACCTCTGCCGACATAGTTACCGACGACGTTGTTGTATCAACAGTAGTATCAGCCATATCAATATACTCTCCTCGGTTTGTTATATTGTACACCTACGGTCTGTGCAGCATCAGCGGTCAGCCGTGCCTGCGGTAGATATGCTATCGCCATTACCACCGCGTCAGCACGGTTGGTCGACCGCCCAAGTTTTTGCCTCACAGAGTCTTTGCTCTCCATCGTAATTTTTCCGCCGACGACGGAGTATGTTACCGACGTCAACTCCTCACGTGTCGACGGATCGTCCGGCACCATCACCGTCGATGATCCGATCGCCTGTGCAGCGGTATGCCACAACCAGGCTTTGGTGTTGGCATACAAGACAATCCCGTCGTTAGACTTGTACGCCGCACCGGCGTTGCACGGTATGCAATGGTAAGCATGCTTGAGCGAGTCATACACCCCAGCACCGATACCGCACACGTCTACGACGATGGTTTTGATTTTGTACTTGTTGGCAACGCTCATAGCAGCAGCCGCGGTCTGGGTTGTGTCGAGACCGACGTGTGCAAGCAACTCGACCGGCCGATTGCCGACGTACGCGACAATCGCGGTCTCGTCGGAGTTAGGTCTGTCCCACGCTGGATCAACAGCAACAATACCTCGACCTTGGTACTGTAGTGGAACCGCAGTGAGCTTGTCGAGCATGTCAGACGTGATGATCGTGTTGCCCGACAGATCAACATCCTCTCCGTGCAGATACGCTCTCAACATCTCCGGCCGATGTTGCCACGCTTGCGTCAGTGTGTCGACGTAGGTGCGAACATCAATGAACGGGTTGTCCGTCGGCAGTGCTCGAATATATACATTTCGCGGATTATGATCAGGTCGGATAAAATCATCTCGCAACGAGCAAAATGGTGGGTTAGCCGTCAATAACATTTTCCCTGGGACCTTATCGCCATTGATCAGGATACGGTTGAGTGTCGACCGCAACATGCCGAGATCCTCTTTACTCGCCTCCTCAGCCTGATCCACAAAAATATATGCATATTCGCCGCCTAGAAATTTATTGACGGCCTCCGTGTTATCCAACCCACCGTACTTGATTTTCGCCGTACCACACACGATGATTTCTTTCTTATGCTCAACCAAGTTATATGCTTCGTGTGGTATTACCCTCTTCCAGGATTCGAGGGTGGTTGCCGTAAAATCGACACTTCTTTTTCTCACCATCAATCCAAGTGCGGGCGGATACATCGTCCGACGCATCTTGTACTTTTTAATGGCTGCAACAACCGACAAGTACATCCACACACATCCACACACCGTCTTACCTGGACCTCGTGAACCCCCGAACAACACAGCGTCAACGTCAGGTCGAGCAAGAGTCTGTATGGCATCATACTGTGCCTTTGACAGATCAAGCTTTATCTGCATTGTCTGTATTCTGCGGCGACCTAACGTTAATGTGTATCGATATCGACGGTGTGTCGGCCGGTGTCTCTCCGTCGACGGTGACAGCCGCGGTAGCAGCAGTAAGGTTATAACCAAATCTGATACGCATCTGGGCGTTGTACAACTGCCAATTATAATTTTTGTTGTTTATATTGTTTCGACCTTCCGCCAACCACCAAGCTTCAGCAAGATCCCGCAGCGAGTGGAGATACCGCTGGATTTCTGGATCTTTCATACCGTTGTACCACATATTGGCCGACGTACACAACTCACGCAGGATCTCTTTTTGCCCGTACCCTTGTCGTGCCAATTCAAACGCCTTGTCTCGCCATTCAGGCGACAGGATCGGATTAGTCACTGCCCTGCCTCGTGGTTTCTGCTTCGTCGGCTTTGAGTTTGTGTCCATACTACCTCCTTACGCAGCCTGTTGCTGCGATGCAACAGTTACGCTGTTGCACGATGTACATGATCAATGAAAAATGTCACGCGGGTCACCATAGCGAGTATCGAACCACACCGACGGATCGCCGTGGATGATACCCTGCAACGCTACAACACGATCACCGATAAGCACAGGCTCCACAAGCTCGTACTCTGTGTATGACAGCCACACACCATACTTGTGCAGCGGCACAACCACAGCGTATGCGTTGGCACCGTGCTTGCTCGATACGTCGTAATACACAATATGCCCACCGGTTCCAGCAACATCGCTGGTGTGCATGTCGATATGACCCCCGTGCAAATGGTGTTGATCATAATATACAACGAACAGATAAAAAATATAACAATATGTATACAGCAACGGTTGGATCAACCAACAAGGGTTGGATCGCCAATTGTGGGTACACGTATTGACTATTAACCTTGACATACCACCATTGTGCGTGTAATGCACAATGCCGGTTTCGGTAGCCAATACCATTGTTTGCGATTGATAATGGTTGGTTTGTACAATCATGTCAACATAAAAAAACGGATAATTGAGAACCAGACAGTTCACTTTCTATTTTGTAATTACTCATATCCAGCCAGGAAGGCCTCTGGCAAGCCCAGGAAACGGTTTTTGACCGTCGGGTAATGGTTGGATACCAGACGATGGTTGAAAACCGACTGTAGGCCAAGCCAGGCCGGTTGGCGTTGATGTGGTAAGGCTGCGGACAAGGCCGAAAGGTCGGCTGGAAGGTCGAAAGCCAGGCTTGCCGGCCATAAGCCAAGGCTGACAGGCGACAAGGCCGGCGTCCGAAAGGTTGGCGAAAGGTGGTCGGCCATAAGCCAAGGTTGACAAACCACAAGGTGGCATGGTAATGGTAAATGGTGGTGGACCACAAGGCGGAAGGACGACAGGCGACAAGCGGCAGGTGGTCGAAAGCCGGGCGACAAGCCAAGGTTGACAAACCACAAGGCGGCATGGTAATGACAATTGTGGGGACAATGGTGGTGGACAATGGTGGGAGGCCACAAGGCGGAAGGACGGAAAGGCGGAAGGCGACAGGCGATCGGCCAACAAGGGCGACAGGCGACAAGGACGACCGGCCGACAAGGGTAAGGACGACCGGCGACAAGGGCTAATGGCGACAAGGCCAAGGTTTACCACAAGGCCGACCACAACCTGGCGGCGGTCCTTAGACCGCCGCCGGTTGGGTCGGCTGACGTTGCCGACCCGTACAACGTAATTAAAAACGTAACAACGTAACTACATGGGGCAAAAATAACTGTTTTGCAAAGCTAAGTTATATGTGTTTGTGGTCGATTTTATGCAAATTTATATGCCTTTTTTCGATAAATTTCACTTGCGAAATTAACTTTTCCACTGGTCCGGTGTATACCTTGTGTCAGCCGGCTTGTGCGTTTTGCGTTAATCACCATCCTGTTATATGAGGTAAGACAAAATGTCAGAAACACTCAGTCGCAGCAGCAGACCTGTAATCGACACCAGTCAATGTGCAATCACAGGTGACATGCAAATTTGCCGAAAAGAGGTATTAAACTTTGTGTATATTTTCGCATACTATGTGCACAAATTATTTTAAATAAAACGCAGGAGGGTACCATGACAGAAACACTCAGTACAACGTCGGCAGCGGAATTGGACGCACTCAGTGACAGCAGCAGTGACAGCGGCAGTGAAAACACACAAAAAGCAACACCAAAACAAAAACACGAAAATAGATGTGTCAGACTCCCTCGGCAGTTGATCCTTGACATGCATAATTTCAAATTTCGCGGCTCCGGCACATCATATGAGACATGTTTGGCCTTAGCCTTAATACTTGCTAAGCTGATACCTCTGTACGCGAAACAAGAGTCGGAAAAAAATATCCGCCTCCGGGATTTTCGCCGTGTGTGGAAGGGGTATGGGTATGATATTGTCACATTACGAAAGTTGACGACGAGGCTGCGTGATATCAACAATAAGACACTGCTGAGTGGGTACGTGTACGTCGACAAACATTGTATAAGTGTGATGTACAATTGGTGGTCCAGTGTCACTGTCTACAAGGAGGAGGTTCCTGAGGGGTTTGATATTGATATATATAAGAAGATCAAGCTCCCGCCGCCAAAAAACACTACAAACTATATTCGCGTACCATCGGCAATCATACCGATGGTACGCACTCACACGGTTGCCGTTGATGCTGTGCTGTACGCGGTAGCACGCAATATACGGCCGCATGCTGGACTCGCCGCACAGCACCGCAATCATATCCCGAAAGAGCAATTGCAAAAAATGATAGACGAGGTTGTGGCGGTCATCAATCGAGAAAAACAGGCAGATACTCTCCGCCGGCAAAACGCAAAAGGCGGCAGCGGCGTTAAGCAGTCAACACAACCTGCTCGGCATGATCAGCCTGCTCAGACAGCTCAGCCTGCTGATCAGTCTGCTACGATCGTAGCACCACCGTCTGACGTACAACACAACGGTGGCAGCAGCACCACGGGTGTGTAGTAGGAGGCATTAAACATCTCGAGTATTCCCCAAAGTATATAGAGGAGGTGATATATGACAAAAAACTCAAATACGAACTCAGAGCAACGTGATTACAACTGGGTGTGCAGCCGGTTACGGGACGGGTGGATAATAAGGAAAACACGAAAAATGCTTGTAGATCCAACACCAATCGACGTGTCTGGCTGGTCAATCGATCAAAAAATTGTTATAGATGTGATGTATCACGATCAGGTCACGCTTACTAGCCTACAAGGGCCAATATCATATATAGGTAAGAGGAGGGTAACACAATGAGCAAGATGATCAAGGTAACGGAGAACGGCGGTGGCGTCATTACGATGTATGCGAGGGATAAGTATGGGTGCGAGTACGCACACACTGGATACGAGGTGGT
>Ga0308419_1002824_pt1 | contig 11059 bp, 9 predicted proteins | sample HotsprSampleMS50_FD_203674 | JGI IMG/M metagenome (GOLD analysis project Ga0308419, IMG submission 203674) | Hot spring phototrophic mat microbial communities from Mushroom Spring, Yellowstone National Park, Wyoming, United States - 20090730_MS50 ... | reverse complement strand
AAAAATAAAATAATATGAGTAATAAATCATTTAAAGAATTAAAAACTCTTAATAATATAGATGATCTAAATGATAGCGATAAATTAATTACCGAAACAGGTGTTTCATTTAGAGATAGAATAAGTACCTTAGATAAAAAAGGGAATAGAAATTGGGTTTATCCCAAAAAGCCATCAGGAAAATTTCATCGTTGGCGTATTGCTGTTGCTGTATTTTTAATTTCAATAATGGTAATTTTGCCATTTATTAAAGTAAATGGCAATCCATTCATTTTGTTAGATGTATTACAAAGGAAGTTTATAATTTTTGGGGTTGTTTTTTGGCCACAGGATTTTCACATCTTTGCTTTAGTGTTTCTTACTATAGTTGTGTTTATTGTATTATTTACTGCTGTATATGGTAGATTGTGGTGTGGATGGGCTTGTCCACAAACAATTTTTATGGAGATGGTATTTAGGAAAATTGAATATTGGATAGAAGGCGATTACAACGAACAGAAAAAACTTGCAAATTCTCCTATGGATGGACGTAAATTTTTAAAAAAATTAGCTAAACATTCCATTTTTATTTCAATATCTATATTAATTAGTAATTTGGTGCTTGCATACATTATCGGGATTGATAAATTAAAACTAATGATTACAGATGGTCCTTTTGAGCATTTAGCTACTTTTGCAGCAGTAATTGGTAATTCTGGTGTATTCTACTTTGTATATTCGTGGTTTAGAGAGCAGGCTTGTACGTTTGTTTGTCCTTATGGTAGATTGCAATCAGTATTAATTGATAAAAATACAGTAGTAGTTGCTTATGACTACAAAAGAGGCGAACCACGTGCAAAATTTAAAAAAGTAAAAGAAGAGGGAACTGGCGATTGTATTGATTGTGGTACTTGCGTTAATGTTTGCCCTACAGGAATAGATATACGTAATGGTACTCAATTAGAATGTGTAAATTGTACTGCTTGTATAGATGCTTGCGACGAAGTAATGATAAAAGTAGATAGACCTACAAAGCTAATCCGTTATGCCTCTATCAATAATATAGAAGAAGGTACTAAATTTAAGCTTACACCAAGAACTATTCTTTATACTGTTATATTATTTATTTTACTTGGTATAGTTGTGTTTTTACTGACAAATCGCAGTCAAGTAGAGGCAACAATTCTAAAAGCTAAAGGCTCTACTTACCAATATACTGATGATAACCACATTGCAAATATTTATACTGTAACTTTTATTAATAAATCTTTCGAACAATTAGACTTAAAATTAAAATTATTAAATATTGATGGAACTATAAAAGTAATTGGTGATAAAGAATTAAAAATTACTCCAGGTGGTTTATTAGATGCTACTATTTTAGTGGAAGTTAATAGAAAAGATATTAAAGAAACTCGGAACGATATACAAATAGGTTTATATAATCAAAACAAATTAATTCAAAAAATTTCAACTGGATTTACTGGTCCAGTACCTGGGATGAGGTAAAAAATGAGATTATTTGGAAATTGGGCATTTTGGGTTCCTACTTTTTATATAAGTTTTGTAATTGTTTTAGTAATTTTTGTTATTTGGACTACTTTTCATAAGGTAGAACTGGTAGACGAAAATTATTATGATAAAGAAATTACCTATCAAGAACAAATTAATAAAAAAGAAAGAGCAAGTAACTTGCAAAATGAATTAAAATTAGTAAATGCTAATAATTTAATTGTTATAAAATTTCCCGAAGATTTTAATTATAAAAATATTAATGGATTTGTTGAATTATTTAGGCCTTCGGAAGCAAAATTAGACTTTAAGGTAAAAATTAATTGTGATAGTTCTAATAATTTTGTTATACCTACAGAAAAAATGAAAAAAGGCTTGTGGAAAGTAAAAATTGATTGGGCTGTAGGCGATTCTACTTATTACAACGAAGAAATAGTTGTTTTAAATTAGGATAAATATGGATATATTTATTTGGACAGGTTTTACAATAGGTATTTTAGGTAGCTTTCATTGTTTAGGAATGTGCGGACCATTAGTATTAGCAATACCGCATATTAGCAATTCTAAATTTGGAATTTTTACCGATGGATTAATATATAACTTTGGCAGAGCAATTACATATTCATTTATGGGATTGATATTGGGTTTGGTAGGTGTATCAGTAAAACTTGCTGGATTTCAGGATTATTTATCCATTATATTAGGTATTTTAATGGTATCATATATTTTTATACCAAAAAAATACATTTCAATACTTACAGGTCAACCTGAAGTAAGTAGTATAATCGGAAAAATTAAGATTCAATTTAAGAATTTATTAGCAAGAAAAAATAGATTTACTTTACTTTTTATTGGCATATTAAATGGATTTTTGCCTTGTGGATTAGTTTATATTGCTCTTGCAGGTTCATTAGCAGCAGCTGATACACTTTATAGCACTTTATATATGTTTGCTTTCGGTATTGGAACTTTACCGATGCTTGCTGTAGTTTATTTTTCTAAAAATTTAATTACTTCTAATGTAAGGACAAAAATTAATAAGTTAATACCATATGCTATTGGTGTTGTTGGAATTTTATTAATTCTAAGAGGGCTAAATTTAGGTATTCCTTATATTAGTCCTATATTGCCAGAGACTGTAATTAGCGAAGGTGGTAGTTGCTGCCATTAGATTAAAAATTATTAATTATGACTAAATATATTAGTTGTAGTTATTAAAATGTTTTTTAGTAATTGTATAATTTGCAAAAAATTAATACTTTAGTATTCTTTATTTTTTTTAATTTTTAATTATTAGTTAAATAAAATTTAAATTGAGAAATTTAGAAACAAATAAAAGGTAGAACGTGAATAAAACATTACTTGATTATGCACTAAAAGTAAAGCTACCACTTACAGTTTTCGTAATATTAACATCATTTGCTATTACTTATTTCGTAGCAAAGCCCGAGCGAGATAGTGTAGGATATGCACCCGAACAACCTATAAAATTCTCGCATAAATTACATGCAGGCGATATGGCTATCGATTGTAAATATTGCCATACCAGTGTAGATAAAACACGTCACGCTAGTATCCCATCAGCTGATGTATGTATGAACTGTCATAAAGTAGCCCGCACAGATAAGCCTGAAATTATAAAACTAACTGAATACTACAACAATAATAAGCCTATTCCTTGGAAACGTATTCATAAAGTTCCTGAATATGCTTATTTTAATCATAGCGTACACGTAAATAAAGGTATTGATTGTGCTAATTGTCACGGTGATGTTCGCAAGATGGAAGTTGTGCAGCAATCGAGATCTTTTACTATGGCAGCGTGCTTAGAATGTCATAGAGAGCCTCACAAACGAATGCCTGAATTTATAGGTGAAATAAATAAAGGACCTACTCATTGTAATGCTTGTCATCGTTAGAAATGGGGGATTGATGAAGGATATTAATAATTCTATAGATATAAATATGAACAATAAAAGAAGAAAATTCTTTAAAATGGCTGGAATCACTGGCTCAGGATTGTTTCTTTGGAGTATTCTGCCAAAAAATTTATTTAAAAAAAGCAGTGAAAATATTATTACTAATACTAGACCTAAAGTTGTTATCCATCCCGATGCTGTATGTAGAAATAGGAGAAATGCGAATGGTAAATAATGATACTAAATTATGGAAAAGCTTAAAACAATACCAAAGAAATGAAAATTCAATCGAAAATACTCATCACGAATTCCAACAAGGTGTAACAGACGATTTCGATCTAAAAACTTTACCAAATCAATCTCGTAGGAAATTCCTTGCTGCTTTAGGAGCAACTTCTGCTATACTTACCACTGCATGTAGCGATTATTATGATAAAGGCGAAATTATTACTTATAATAAAAAGCCAGAAAGTATTACCTACGGAAAAGCAAACTATTATGCTTCTACATTGAACGATGGTAAAGGAATTTTGGTAAAAACAAGAGAGGGAAGACCCTTAAAAATTGATGGAAATCCCGAACATCCCGTATTTAAAGGAAAAATCGACGCTGCTGCTCAGTCTACTATAATGGATTTATACGATCCGGGTAGATTAAGATTTCCCGTAAAGAAATCTGATTCTAAATTATTACTTTTCCAAAATGAATTACCGAGAGCAGATTGGGCAAAAATTGATAAAGAAATAGTAGAAAAATTAAATGAAGCTGTAAGTAACGGCAAAGAAATTTCTTTAATTACAGGTAAAGTAATTTCTCCTACTCAAAAAAAATTATTTGAAGAATTTGCATCTAAATTCCCAACATTCAAAGTTTATTCATTAGAGCAATTTAATGATAATACAAGAAGAAAAGCTTGGTTTGATTGTTACGGTACAAAAGAATTGCCATCTATTAATTGGGAAAAAGCCGATACTATCGTTGCTTTAGAAAGTGATTTTTTAGGCTCCGAAGGCAATACAGCAGAGCAAATTAGACGCTATACTTTAAGAAGAGATGTAAATAATCCAGGTCAGTTTAATAGATTATTTGTAATCGAAGCAGATTATTCATTAACTGGAGCTAATGCAGATTATAGACTAAAGCTACATCCATCAGAACAAATGGACTTATTACTATCATTGCTAAATGAAATGATAAATCGTCACGGATTTACTTTGCCCGCAGAAGTAAATATTGATTTATCTAAATATAATTATGGTAAATTTGTAAAAGAACATAATTTCAACCCAACTGCTGCTGATGACCTAATTCGTGATATTGCTATCAAAAGAAACAAAGTTTTATTCTATGCAGGTGATTCGCTACCCTATGAAATACACGTAGTAACAAATTTAATTAATACTGTATTAAATAATAAAGAATTATATGATTTTAATAATACAGAAAATTTATATCTTGATTATACTAATTACGATGAATGGCGCAATCTTGTAAATAAGATGAATGTAGGTCAAGTAGGTGTATTAATTCATTTCGATAGTAATCCTGTTTATTTATTACCAAATGACTTAAATTATAAACAAGCAGCCGAAAAAGTTCCTACATTAATATCTTTGCTCGAATTACCTAACGAGTCTATTTTAAATAGCAGATATATAATTCCAATTAATCATTCATTAGAAAGTTGGGGCGATTTTTCTATTAGAAAAGGTATCATTAGTCTTCAGCAACCTATAATTGCTCCATTGCACGATACTCGTCAGAAAGAAGCAATACTACTTAATTGGATGAGTAATAACGTAGAACAGTATTCTCACGATATTTATCATAAATATCTAATGAATAATTGGCAAAATAATATTTATCCAAATCTAAACCAAGGCTATGATTTCTTTAATTTCTGGTATTCTGCTCTTCACGATGGAGTAGTAACTTTTAATGAACCTATTAATAATAATCTATCATTTAATTCTACAATTGTTAATAATTTAAAATTAAAATTAGATAAAAGTGGAATTACTGTAAAATTAAAACCTGCTTTTTATCTACAAGATGGTAAACAAGCAAATAATGGCTGGCTGCAGGAAATACCACACCCAATTACAAAAGTAACTTGGGATAACTATGCTATGTTATCGCCCGCAACAGCAAAAAAATTTGATTTAAAATTTGCTGAAGATGTTACTGATCAAATTACTGATATGATAGAAATAAATATAAATGGTAGAAAAGTTACATTGCCTATATTTATTCAGCCAGGAATGTTAGATGATTTTATATCTATAGAATTAGGATATGGAAGAAGTTTAGTAGGCGAAGTAGGTGCAAATGTAGGAACTAACGCAAATGTATTGCTTAGTAGCAAAGATGGTATTTCCGATAAAATTTATACAAATGCACAAATTACCAAAACAGGAAAAAAATTTAATTTAATCTCAACTCAGGAACATCATTCATTAGATGATGAATTTGTAAAAGATATTCATATCAAAAGATATATTGTACAAGAATATACTTTGCCATTTTATACTGAGTTTTTACAGAAATACGAACACGTCAAAAAAGAATTAAAACAAAAATATGCAGACGATGCTGTTAAATATAAAGAAGAATTAAAGAAAGAAAAAGAGCATTTATTAGGACATCATCATTACGATATTAAATCAATTTATCCATTGTTCGAATATACAGGCGTAAAATGGGCAATGGGTATTGATTTAAATAAATGTATGGGTTGTGGAGCGTGTATTGCATCCTGTAATGTAGAAAATAATATTCCCGTAGTTGGCAAAGACCAGGTAGCAAAAGGTAGAGAAATGCAATGGATGAGAGTAGATACATACTTTTCGGGAACTCCCGAGGAGCCAGTAACATCACTTATGCCAATGCTATGTCAGCATTGCGATAAAGCACCTTGCGAAAATGTTTGCCCTGTAGTCGCTACTACTCATTCTCCCGATGGATTAAATCAGATGACTTACAACCGTTGCGTAGGAACCAGATATTGCTCTAATAACTGTCCATATAAAGTAAGAAGATTTAATTTCTTCGATTTTCGAAATGATTTTGCTGATGGATACTATAGAAAAGATACATTAGAATTACTAAATAATCCGGAAGTAACTGTTCGCTCGAGAGGCGTGATGGAAAAATGTACATTCTGTATACAACGTATCCAAGAAGCACGCCAAGAAGCAATAAAACAAAATAGAACAATTCGTGGCGAAGATGTGATTACTGCTTGCCAAGAAGCGTGTCCATCATCAGCAATTACATTTGGAGATATGAATGATTTAAATTCGGATGTATCAAAAATTAGAGAAAATCCTTTAGGATATTATGTATTAGAAACATTGAATACAAGACCTAACGTTACATATATTTCAAAAGTTAAAAATGTTAATATAACTACTGAGGTACATAGTGAGCACCACCACTGATATTGTTTACGAACCTTCAGTAATCGAAGGAAAACCAGCATTAGCTAAAGTAGATGCAGACATCATCAAACCGATGAATGAACTGCCAAATAAGAAATTTTTAATTGCAATAAGTTTTACATTGACATTATTATTAATTGGAGCAGCATCGCTTGCCTATACATTCTATAGAGGTGTAGGAGTTTGGGGGAATAATAATCCAGTAGGTTGGGCATTTGATATAGTTAACTTCGTATTTTGGGTTGGTATAGGCCACGCTGGAACACTTATTTCGGCGATTTTATTCCTATTTAGACAAAAATGGAGAACTGGTATTGCACGCTTTGCCGAAGCTATGACTATCTTTGCCGTAATGACTGCGGGATTGTTCCCTGCTCTGCATACAGGACGTCCTTGGTTAGATGGTTATTTATTACCATATCCTAATCAACATTCATTATGGGTTAATTTTACATCACCATTGCTTTGGGACGTGTTTGCTGTATCTACTTATTTTACAGTATCGTTGATATTCTGGTATATTGGATTAGTGCCTGATTTTGCTACAATGAGAGATAAAATAGTCAATAATTCTGTAGTAAATAAAATTAAAAAGACAATTTACTCTGTACTAAGTCTTGGTTGGAGGTTTTCTAACCGTCATTGGTCGCATTACGAGATGATGTATTTAGTGCTTGCGGGTTTTGCTACTCCGCTTGTATTATCGGTACATACAATCGTTTCGTTCGACTTTGCTGTGTCTATTTTACCTGGTTGGCATACTACTATATTTCCACCATACTTCGTTGCAGGTGCAGTATTTTCAGGATTTGCTATGGTGCAGAATGCTCTAATAATAATAAGAAAAGTTTACGATTTAGAATATATAATTACTCTTGATACATTAGAAAAAATGAACAAAATTATAATAGTAACTGGTATGATGGTTGGCTATGCATATGCTATGGAGTTCTTTATTGCTTGGTATAGCGGACACGATGCAGAATTGTTTGCATTTATAAATAGAGCTTTCGGTCCGTATGCTTGGTCTTATTGGATTATGGTTAGTTGTAATGTTATTTCACCGCAGTTTTTCTGGTTCAAAAAATTAAGAAGAAATATACCATTTATGTTTATAATTGCAGTATTTGTAAATGTTGGTATGTGGTTCGAAAGATTTGTAATTACAGTAACTTCGCTATCACGTGATTTCTTACCTACGAACTGGGATTATTATGTTCCAACAATATTTGATTTTGGTTTATTATTAGGTAGTTTTGGATTTTTCTTTACTTTATTATTAATATTTACAAGGACAATGCCTGTAGTATCGATAGCAGAAGTAAAAGCAGTTGCCGAAGGTTCGCAGCCAGCACATCACGGATTAGGTCATAAGGAGGCTCACTAATGGAAAGAAAAATTTTACATTCGGTAACAGGGCTTTTTAATACTCCTGACGAAATTATAAAAGCAGCTAAAGAAGTAAACAAAGCTGGTTACAAAAAATTCGATATTCATACTCCTTATCCCGTTCACGGATTAGAAAAAGCAATGAAATTGCAACGCTCACCACTTGGATACTTTGCCTTTGTGCTTGGTGCAACTGGCGCAGCATTAGCATTGTTTTTTATGTGGTGGACGATGAGTGTAGCTTATCCAAATAATATTGGTGGCAAGCCTTTTTTCTCTCTTCCTGCATTTATTCCTGTAACATTCGAAGTAACTGTATTGCTGGCTTCGGTAGGAACTGTTATTTCGATGATAGTAATATTCTTTAAATTCCCAAATAATAGCCATCCTCTACACGATACTGATTATATGAAAGCTGTATCAACGGATAAATATGGACTATGTATAGAATCTAATGACCCAAATTTCAACTTAGAAAAGGTAAAAAATTTCTTTTCTTCGATTGGTGCCTATAATATTACCGAAATTTATTGGGATAACGAAGAATTAAATACTAAAAAAGTAATTTTCGAACCTAAATTTGTAATTGGTTTGATTTCTATTGCAATTATAACTTCTGGTATCACTTATTATTTATTAAATAAATTAATGTTTATGGAACCTTTTAGCTGGATGATGAAGCAACAAAAACTCAGCGCACAGGCTATGACTACTTTTTTCCAAGATGGATTTTCGATGAGAGAGCCCGTAGTGGGAACTGTAGCACGGGGTTTTAAACCTTATCCATATCCGGCTGATAGTGTAATCTTAGCCGAAAACAATTTAATCAATCCATTAGAATATACTGAAGAAAATTTAAACGCAGGCAAAGCTAAATATAATACTTTTTGTAGTCCATGCCACGATTATCACGGTACCGGACAGGCAAGACTTAACGGTCAGTTCCCAAATCCACCAAGTCTTCACTCTGATAGAGCTAGGAACTGGAAGGATGGTCATATTTATCATGTAATAACTATGGGGCAAAATACTATGCCAGCTTATAATAAACAATTATCAGAAAAAGAACGTTGGCAAATAGTTCTATATGTAAGAGCTCTACAAAGAGCTTTAAATGCTAAAGAGGAGGATTTACAATGAGTCAAGATAATTTAGTTCTTTACGAAAAAAAAGAATTACCCGGAAAATTAACTATAATAGGCTTAGCTATATTAATTTTAGGAATAATATTAACTGTTCTGGCTTTCTCTACCGATACTCTCAGAGCTTCTTATAATTTAATATTATCTCTAACCTGGATATATGGTATTGGGCTTGGTGCTTTATTCCTTGTAGCATTAGAATATATTGTTGGTGCTGATTGGAGTGTGCCATTTAGAAGAGTAACAGAAATAGTAGCCACTTTAATTTTTGTTGTTCCTATTTTATCAATTCCATTATTATTAAATCTTGATACTGTATTTGTATGGCTCAATCCCGAATTATTAAAAGCAGATAAATATATTGCTGGTAAAGTACCATATTTAAATCAAGACTTCTTCGTTATTCGTACTATTGCTATATTTATTATAATGTTTATATTTTACTATCTATTAGTAGGACGTTCATTTAAACAAGATAAAACCAAAAATCCGAATATTAATAGATTATCAGTAAAATTATCGGCTCTATTTATGCCAATTTTTGCAATATGTATCACTGTAATTTCTATAGATTGGCTAATGAGCTTAGAGCCTAAATGGTTTTCTACAATTTTTGGTGTTTATTACTTTGCAGGTTCTGTTTTAGCAGCATTATCATTAATTACATTTATTTCTATTTTATTAGCAGAAAATGGATATCTAAGCAAATATTTAACCGAAGACCACTACTACAATTTTGGTGCTTTAATGTTTGCATTTACTAATTTCTGGGCTTATATTGCTTTTAGCCAATTTATGTTGATTTGGTACGCCAATATCCCTGATGAAACATTATGGTATATGACACGTGGTAACGAAGGATGGTTTGCGGTTTCTATAGGTTTAATTATTGTTAAATTTGCAATACCATATTTAGCTCTTGTTACTCGTCCTTCTAAAAGTAATCAATTTAGATTGAAAATAATTGCGGTATGGGTGTTTTTGGCTCATTATTATGATTTATATTGGATAGTTATGCCCGAATATACTCGTAAAACTGCGGAACATACACCTGTATATTCTTGGTTCGAGCTTAGTGTTCCTATTTTAGTAATCGGTTTGATTTGGGTTGTATTTACTTTCGTAGGTAAGAATAAAAATTTAATGCCTATTGGCGATCCTAAATTTAGAAAAGGTTTAGAATTTCACTTATAATATAAGGAAGTTATGGAAAATTTTGAAAGACCCGAAGATGAAATTAATTTTAGCAATTTGCTAAAAAATCCAATTAGATTATTTGGTTTGATATATCCTCTATCATTTGTGTTGCTTATTGTAATAGGAATGTATTGGGTATATAATATGGATTATGCTTATTTGAATAGAATTCCCGCAGTAAAATTAGCAAGAGATACTGTTGCTACAGAAATTCCCATTCAAAAAGGCTCCATTCAACCTGGTGTAGATATTAAAACTATCTCAAATCCAACACCAGAATTGATATCTAAAGGCAAAGAAATCTATGCTGCTAACTGTGCATCTTGCCACGGAGCAGAAGGACGTGGCGATGGTATTGCAGGTGCTAATTTAAACCCAAAACCAAGGAATTTTTATGAAAAAGATGGTTGGAAAAATGGACGTAAACTATCTGAAATGTATAAAACCTTAGAAGAAGGAATAGCAGGCGGCGGTATGGTCTC
>Ga0308419_1002823_pt1 | contig 11061 bp, 8 predicted proteins | sample HotsprSampleMS50_FD_203674 | JGI IMG/M metagenome (GOLD analysis project Ga0308419, IMG submission 203674) | Hot spring phototrophic mat microbial communities from Mushroom Spring, Yellowstone National Park, Wyoming, United States - 20090730_MS50 ... | reverse complement strand
ATTTAAGAGAAAATATTAAAACAGAAGAAGACCTGTATAAAAAACTTCATCGTATGAATGAAACAGGAACTACAATTTTTTGACGAGTTTATAAAATTTTTACAATTTGAGAAAGGATTGTCTTTAAACACAATTTCTGCATATAAGAATGATCTTAACCAGTATTTTACTTTTCTTGAAAAAATTAATAAAACAATACATAATGTTTCTGCAGAAGATTTAACAGAATTTTTATGGCAGTTGAAACAACAAGGTGTGAAACCAAATTCTATTTATAGAAAATCTTCTTGTATCACACAATTCCATAAGTTTCTTATATCAGAAAACCTTACAACTAATAATCCTGTAGAAAGTATTATGAGACCAAAATTACAAAGAAAACTTCCTACAGTATTAAGTGTAGACGAAGTTGATAAACTTTTAAGTTTTAAACCAATAAAGTTTAATGATGTAAGAAACAAAGCAATGATTGAAATGTTGTATGCAACAGGGTTGCGTGTATCAGAACTTGTTAATTTAACATTTGACCAAATAGATTTAGAAAACAGATTTATTCGTGTTATAGGCAAAGGTGGGGAAGAAAGAATTGTTTTGTTAAACAAAAAAAGTATTGATGCGTTAAAAGAATGGATAAAATTAAGAGATAAAAAATTTAGTAGTAAAATTAATCCTCAATATGATAAATATATATTTTTATCAAAATTAGGTAGACCTATCTCAAGGATTGATTTTTGGGAACAACTAAAAAATTATGTTAGAAACGCAGGGATCTCTAAAAATGTTTCTCCTCATACATTAAGACATTCGTTTGCAACACATATGTTAAAATACGGTGCTGACTTAAGAGTTGTCCAAGAACTTTTAGGACATTCTGATATTTCTACAACACAGATTTATACCCAGGTTGACCGCCAACATTTAAAAGAATTACATAAAAAATATCATCCACGAGGATAAATTTTTTTGTTGTTGTCTTCCCACAAGATAGAAGATGCTATTCTGCAATACATATTTTGTTATTGTGAAAGAGGAAAACAGCAAAACTATCTCATTCACATTCGTTGTTTTTTATTAACTTTATATGTTTTCTACTGAACAATGTTTTTTTAAATAAATAAGTAGAACAGAAATATCAGCTGGTGTTACACCAGAAATACGAGAAGCTTGACCAATAGTTCTTGGTTTGATTTGAGAAAGTTTTATTTGTGCTTCTTTTAACAAACCGGGTATTTTTGAATAATCAATATCTTCAGGTATTTGTTTGTTTTCAAGTTTTTTCAATTGAGCAACTTGTTGTAGTTGTTTCTCAATATATGGTTCATATTTTATTTGTATCTTTGCTTCGTTTAACATATTTTTTGTATTCCAAAAAATATCTGTTTCTAACTTAAATTGTTCTAATTCTGAATCATCAAGTTCAATATCTTTTGATTGTATGATAAAATCAGCAGCTGTTGTGTCTGAAGAAACTTTTTTTGTTTTCAGATATTTTATCAAATTCTCAAGTTTTCCCTTATATTCTTGAAAAATTTTGTAATAATTTTCTTCAATAAGACCATATTTATAGCCGTATTCTAACAATCTTGAGTCAGTATTGTCTGTTCTTAAAAGTAATCTGTATTCAGCACGAGAAGTAAACATTCTGTACGGGTCCATTACACCTTTTGTTACTAAATCGTCAATTAAAACACCAATATATGCTTCATGTCGACCTAATATCAGCAGTTCCATATTATGAATTTTTGCGATTACATTAATCCCTGCAATGATTCCTTGCCCAGCTGCTTCTTCATATCCAGTAGTTCCATTGATTTGTCCTGCGAAAAACAATCCTTCAACAAGTTTTGTCTCAAGCGTAGGATAAAGTTGTGTCGGTGGACAAAAATCGTATTCTATTGCATACCCATATCTTGTAATCCTTGCGTTCTCAAGGCCAGCAATAGAATGTACTATTTGTTCTTGTACATCTTCAGGCAAACTTGAAGAAATACCGTTTAAATAAAGTTCAGTAGTATATAACCCTTCTGGTTCTAAAAAAATTTGGTGTCTCAGTTTATCTTTAAATTTTACAACTTTATCTTCTATAGATGGACAATATCTTGGTCCTATACTTTTTATTCTTCCTGTATATAAAGGAGAACGGTCTAAATTGTCAAGGATAATTTTGTGTGTGGTTTCGTTTGTGTATGTGATATAACAATTTAACAATTTTTGATACGGGAATTTAGAAATCGGTGTAAAATGAGAAAACGGTATAGGATTTTCATCTGAAGGTTGAACTTCTAATTTTGAATAATCAACAGTTTTAGCATCAATCCTTGATGGTGTACCAGTTTTTAATCTTTTTACCTCAAATCCTAATTCTTTTAACGATTCTGACAAACTTGACGGAAATTCCGAGTATCTACCAGCAGGGAAACTTTTTAAACCTATATGTATCAACCCGTTTAAAAAAGTTCCTGTTGCAACTATCACATATTTTGTTTTATATAAATTTTCATGTTTTGTTATTACACCACAAACTTTTTTGTCATTAACAACAATTTTTATTACTTCTTCTTGTTTGATTAAAAGATTTTTTTGTTGTTCTAACTCTTGTTTCATCACAATACGATACAAAGTCCTGTCACATTGAGCTCTCGGTGACCATACAGCAGGACCTTTTGAAGTGTTTAACATTTTAAAATGTATCCCGGTTTTATCAGCAACTTTTGCCATTATACCACCTAACACATCTATTTCTCTAACAATTTGTCCTTTTGCAACACCGCCTATTGCAGGATTACACGACATCTGACCAATTGTATCAAGTGACATTGTCAAAAGTAAAGTTTTAAGTCCTGCTTTTGAACAAACATACGCTGCTTCACAACCTGCATGGCCACCACCAATTACTATTACATCAAACTCTTCTGGATATATATACATAGAATATAACCATTTGTGCGTATATAATTTTTTTAATTATATAAAATTTTGGCATCATAAAACAAGTTGTGATATTGTATTGATTACAAATTAAAAATCTTGTATATAAATAACTTAATGGAACGATATTTTTCTTTTAACACATATTTAAAACAAATTTTTAAAGAACGTGTCCACAGAATAAGTATCAATGCTGGATTTACATGTCCAAACCTTGATGGTAGCAAAAGTAGTTCTGGTTGTATTTTTTGTAATAATGATGCTTTTTCACAAAGTTATGATTCAAATTTATCACAAATAGAGAATGTAAGAAAACAGATTGTTGATACGATACAATTTTTTTCGTCAAACAAAAGGTTTAAAAACATAAGAAAGTTTATTGCATATTTTCAATCATATTCAAACACATATGCTGATGTTGAAACATTAAAAAATTTGTTTGATGTAATAAAAGAATTTTCACAAATTGTTGGTATTTCAGTTTCTACTCGGCCTGATTGTATAGATATTGAAAAACTTAAATTGTTAAATTCTTATTCTGACAAATATCTTGTATGGATAGAATATGGTATGCAGACATCTGATGACGAACTATTAAAACGGCTGAACCGCAACCATACTTTTGAAGATTTTGTCAATGCTGTAGAACTTACAAAAAGGTTTGATAAAATTAATATAGGTGCACACATAATTTTGGGATTACCAGGACAAGATGTTTTAAAAGATGTAAAAGAAGTTGCAAAATTAGGGTTACACGGAGTAAAACTACACAATCTTCATGTATTAAAGAATACTCAACTTGAACAACTTTATTACCAAGGTGAGATAAAAATTTTAGATATTAATGAATATATAGATATCGTATGTAAATTTTTAGAATATATTCCAGAAAATGTTGTTATATTAAGATTAGTTTCTTCAGCAAAAAAAGAGTTGCTTATTGCTCCACAATGGATGAACAACAAAACTGTTGTAGTTCAAATGATACAAAAAAAGTTAGAAGAAATGGATACATACCAAGGTAAACACAGCAGAAAAATTTTAGTTTCTACAAAGTGATAGCAAAGTTTTATCTATTTTAAATACGATAAAAAAGGAGGGGAAATCATATGGCTTTGACAGGGCTTGAAATTTATAAACTTTTACCAAAAACAAATTGTAAAGAATGTGGTTTCCCAACATGTTTAGCGTTTGCAATAGCGCTTGCTGCAAAAAAAGTTTCGTTAGAAAGTTGTCCTTATGTTTCAGAAGAAACAAAAAGGATTCTAGCAGAAGCTGCAGAACCGCCAATAAGAACAATAACTATTGCTGAAAAATACAAAATCGGTGGTGAGACAGTGTTGTTCCGTCATGAGAAAACATTTTTTAACCCATGTTTGCTAGGTGTTTTAATAAAAGATACTTTTAACGATGATACAATTTCTGATCATATAAAAAAATTTAAAAACTTAGAATTTGACCGTGTTGGACAAAAAGTTAAGTCAGAACTTTTGTTGATTAAGTCAGAACAAGATAATGTTGAACGTATAAAAAACATTGTTTCACAAGTTGATACTAACATTGTAGTAGGTTTAATATCAAAAAGTCCGTCTGTTATTGAAGAAGTTTTAAAAGTTAAAAAATTACATTTAATTGGTCTTGCAGAAAACAATTCTGTACTTGAAAAGTTTGTAAATATAGCAAAACAAAATAGTATTCCGTTAATGGTGGGTGGAGAAAATTTGCAAGAAATTGTTTCTGTAGTTAACACAATAGTACAAAATTTTGGGTACAGAGAACTCATACTTAACCTACCAGTAAAAAATTATGTTCAACTTACTGAAGATTTAACTCAAATACGTAGGTTAGCTTTGAAAAAAAACTTTCGTCCATTAGGATATCCAACATCTGTAATAATAGAATCTGATGATGTTACAACCACACTTTCATACGCGTCGTTAGCAATACTTAAATATGGTAGTATCGTTGTAGTAAACACTGCAGAACCTGAAGTTCATTTACCACTTATAACTTTAAGGTTAAACATTTATACTGACCCACAAAAACCTGTCACTGTAGAACCAAAACTGTACAAAATTGGTAGTGAACCAAAAGAAGATTCGCCATTGTTGGTCACAACAAATTTTTCATTAACTTATTATTCAGTAGAACCTGAGATATTGAATTCAAAAATACCGTCCTGGCTTTTAATAGTTGACACAGATGGTCTTTCAGTACTTACTGCATGGGCTGCTGAAAAGTTTACTGCTGAAAAAGTTGTTGAAAGTATAAAAAAAGAAAATGTTGAGAATTATGTGAGACATAAAAAAATTGTTATTCCAGGATATGTCGCAGTTATGAGTGGTAAACTTAATGATTTATTATCTGACTGGGAAATAATTGTTGGTCCTAAAGAAGCGTCTGGGATACCAAAGTTTTTAAAATCTATGTTTGGATGATGACAGTTCATAGGAGTGGTATTTTTTACGACAGCGTAGATGTTTCCATCTTTAGTTGGACGAGGAACTCCGTAACTTGCGGGACGATAAAGCAATCTCGTAAAAGCGGAAGAGTGTGGTAAATATTTTCTACTTGTAGTCATTGTGAACCCGTTAGGGTGCGGCAATCTCGTAATTTGCGGGGCTGCGACTACCTCGCATTTTGTGTGGTAGTTTCATCACCTTGTGCTGATATAAAAAAGAAGTAAATTGTAGATGCTTCCTGCAACTTGGAAAGCACTGAAAAAGTGTTCAATGCTGCTAAAATGTTCCCACTTTTGGCGTGTCCACTCCCGCAAAAATGCGGGACCTGTCCCGCAATCTGCGGGATCGCAATGACAAAAAAGGTTTTTTTCAGCATTCTCCAAATTGTAGGATTGAAATATACAACTTTTTCAGTGATCTCTAATTTGTGTGAGGTTTTTTAGGACTCATGAAGCAGGACATATAAGGATAACTTGCAGGATTGGTTATTTATTACATTGTTATGAACAACGAATATGTTAAAATAAAAATTTTGCCGTATAACAAAGAAGTTATAGCAGAAAAAGATAAAAGTTTGCTGCAAACATTAATTTCTGCTGGGGTTAACATTTACGCATCTTGTGGTGGTAGAGGGACCTGTGGGAAGTGTAAAATAAAAATTTTGTTTGGAGAATATACTACAGAAGAACCATCACAATTTATTTCTGACGAAGAAAAAAAACAAAATATAGTTCTTGCTTGTAAAACATTTCCTAAATCAGATTTATCTATAGAGTTGTTAAATCAACTTGATGTTATTGAAGAAATACAAAAACATAGTTTTTTACAATATGAGTTTTTTAAAGAAAATTTAAAAGAAGAAATAGAAAAAAAATTTGCTATCTCACCATTAATAAAACTTTGTCAGTTAGACCTACCAAAACCATCTATTGAAGACAATACTGCAGATGTTGACCGTATAATAAATCATATTTCACAAAAAGAAAAAATTAATGTTATATTTGATAATTTAAAATTAGCGTCTAATCTACCTGATATGTTAAGAAAAAATGCTTGGAATGTTGATTGTTTAATATCAGAAAAATTTTGTGTTAACGAAGAAAATCCAGTATATAACATTACTTATATTTCACCAAAAATTGATAAATTATATGCAATAGCAGTTGATATTGGTACAACAACAGTGGTTGTTGCATTAGTTGATATTTTAAATTTAAAAATTTTAGGTGTTTATTCTACACTTAACCAACAAATTGTTTATGGTTCAGATGTTATTACAAGAATCATACATTCTGAACAAAATAACGGACTTAAAGAATTAAACCAAAAAGTTGTTTATACTATAAACGAACTTATAGATATATCAACAAAAAATGCTGAAGTACAACTAAAAGATGTTTATACAGCAGTTGTCTCTGGGAATACTACAATGACACATTTTTTTTTAAACTTGCCTGCGAAATATATTCGTAGAGAACCGTATATTCCTGTAGTAAACAAAATTTTGCCAATTGATGTTTCTCAAGTTGGGTTAATGATGAATCCTCAAGGTAAAGTTTATTGTTTACCATTAGTTGCTTCGTATATTGGTGGTGATATAGTTAGCGGTGTAGTTGCCTGCGGGACCTGTCCCGCAAGTTGCGGGATTGATGAATCAGACGATTTATGTGTTTTACTTGATTTAGGGACAAACGGCGAGATTGTTGTAGGGAACAAAGATTTTTTAGTTTCAGCAGCATGTTCTTGTGGTCCTGCGTTTGAAGGTATAGGTATAACTTCAGGAATGGTAGCAACTGTTGGTGCTATAGAAGATATTGAGATAAAAGATACAGAGGTTAAATACAAAGTTATTGGTGATACGAAACCTGTTGGTATATGTGGGTCAGGATTAATTGATATCCCAGCTGAACTTTATAAAGCAGGGATTATTGACCGTGCAGGGAAGTTTATAAAAGATAATAAAGTTTTTAAAAACAGGATTCGTGAGAATGATAATGGCGAACTTGAGTTTGTGATAGTTGAAAAAAAGTTTACTGCAAACAACCAAGATATTGTTATTACAGAAAGTGATATTGAGAACATATTGAGGTCAAAAGGTGCTATTTTCCACGGATTGTATACACTGATAAGATATTTAGGTATGAATTTAAGCGATATTAAAAAAATTTATGTTTCAGGCGGGTTCGGCAGTTTTATTGACATAAAAAAAGCACAAGTGTTAGGTCTTTTCCCTGACATTGAACAAGAAAAGTTTGTTATCTCAGGGAACACATCGTTGTTAGGTGCAATTTTGTTTTTGTTATCTTCTGATGCAAGGAAACGAATTTATAAAGTTCAACAAAAAATGACTTATGTTGATTTATCAAGTTTGCCAATGTATATGAATGAATACACATCGTCTTTGTTTATCCCCCACACAGACCTTTCTTTGTTCCCAAACATAACCAAAGAATTACGGAGGTGAATCAATGCCTGAAATAAGACAAAATATAGCTACAAAAGAATGGGTTGTAATATCAACAGAACGTGCAAAACGTCCTGAAGATTTTAAGTCAAAAAAAGAAAAAAAAGTTTTACCAGAACGTTCTGAAACATGCCCGTTTTGTCCTGGAAATGAACATATGACACCATACGAAGTGTTTGTTGTAAACGACGAGTCAGGAAGCTGGAAGATACGTGTTATACCAAACAAATATCCAGCTGTTGTTTATGAAGGAACTGTTGAGTTTAAAAGCGAGGGTATAAAAAGGACAGTGTCAGGTGTAGGTTGTGCTGAAGTTATAATAGAATCAGCAAAACATAATCTTTCTTTAGCATTGATGCCTGAGAAAGATATTGAACAAATAATAAAAGTGTATAAAGAAAGATATAATTCTGCTGAAAAAGATAAAAGGATAAAAATGGTGATCATTTTTAGAAACTATGGTGAACAAGCAGGTGCTTCTATTGAACATCCTCATTCACAACTTATTGCTATACCCGTTGTGCCGTTTCATATAAGATACAGGATTGAAGAAGCAATGAGGTATTATGACGAAACTGGCAGGTGTGTGTTCTGTTATATGTTAGAAGAAGAACTAAAACTACAAGAACGTATTGTTGTTGAAACAGGACATTTTGTATCGTTTGTACCATATGCAGCGTTAGCACCGTTTCATATGTGGGTTTTACCAAGAAGACATACAGAATCGTTTGGTGATATTACTGAAGATGAGATAACTGATTTAGCAAAAAATTTGAAACTTACTTTATCAAAACTTTATTATGGTCTTGACAATCCTGATTATAATTTTGTGATACGTAGTGTTCCAGTGAACGAAAAAGGTAAAGAGTATTATCATTGGTATATAACAATAATGCCAAGGTTGATAAAAACAGCTGGGTTTGAGATAGGGACTGGTATGTCAATAAATTCGTCAATACCAGAAGAAAACGCAAAGTTTTTAAAAGAAATAAAAGTAAGATAGAGAGACAACTATTTAAAATTAACCACTGAAAGCACTGAATTTGCTGCCATACTGGAGGAAAGTGGACCTGCCCGCCGCGTCTGGCGGGAAATTACAGAAAAATATAAAATTAGCTGTGAATCTCGCTCCGCAAATTGCGGGGTAAAATGCTGAAAAAACCTTTTTTGTCATTGCGATTCCGCATTTTTGGGGACAGCTGAAAAACCCACTTTTTTTGTCATTGCGAGCGACCCCGCTAAAAGCGGGGTAGCGTGGCAATCTCCTTCCATCTGTCATTGCGAGGGTTGTCCCGCGATCTGTCCCGCCATTGGCGGGATGGCAATCTGTTTTTTTACGATGAGATTGCTTCGCTATCGCTCGCAATGACATATAAGAAATTTTCATAATGATTTAGTAAATTATCATTGCGATCACGCATTTTTGCGGGAGTGGCAATCCCGCAACTTGCGGGATTTAACAATTCAGTGTCTCAGTGGTATAAAATTTTATCCAAGGAGTGTATTTTATGAAAGTTTTATATGCAAGTTTTGAATGCACACAGTTTGTAAAAGTAGGCGGGTTAGCAGATGTTGTCGGTAGTTTACCAAAAATGTTAAAAAAACTGTCAGTAGATGTAAGAATTGTTATTCCGTTACATAAAAAAATTGATAGAGAAAAATTTAAACTTAAAAACCTTGGTTTAAAAGTTTTAATTCCAGTAGGTAATGAATATATTGAAGGTAGTATTTGGACAACAAAAAATGATAATGTTCAAGTATATTTTATAGAAAACACAAGATTCTTTGATAGAACTGAAGTATATGCTACTGAAGAAGGAGATTATCAAGACAATCCGTTAAGGTTTATATTTTTTAGTCGTGCTGTGCTTGAAACAGCAAAAGCTGTAGATTTCCAACCTGATATAATTCATTGTCATGATATGCAAACAGGGTTGATACCCGCATATTTAAAAACTTTGTATAGAATAGATGCGTTTTTCCAAAATACAAAAACAGTTTTTACTATACATAACATAGCGTATCAAGGATTATACGGTGCTGAGATGCATTTTGTTGCTGGATTTCCATGGTATGATTTTACTCCTGAAAAACTTGAGTATTATGGTAATATAAATTTTATGAAAGCAGGGATTGTTTTTGCTGATATAGTCACAACTGTGTCACCAACATATGCAAAAATGATTTCAAGTTTACATTCTGAAGGAAGAGGTCTTGAAGGTGTCCTTTCAAAACGTGCTTCTGAAGGTAAACTTGTTGGTATACTAAACGGGATAGATTATACTGAATGGAACCCTGAGACAGATGTTTTTATAAAAGCAAACTTTAATGAAAAAAATATTGAAACTAAGAAGTTGTGTAAAGAAGATTTACAACAAGTATGTTCTTTTGAACAAAAAGATGTTCCTTTATACGGTATGGTTTCAAGATTAGACCCGCTTAAAGGTGTCGATTTAATTGCAAGAGTTTTACCACAATTTTTGTCTGAACAAGATGTTCAAGTTGTTATTTTAGGTAAAGGATATAAAAATTTACAACAACAACTTGAAAAGATTCAACAACAATTTCCAAAAAAGTTTAGATTATTTTTAGAATTTAACAATCCGTTAGCACATAAAATTTATGCTGGCTCAGATTTCTTTTTAATGCCGTCAAATTCAGAACCTTGTGGATTAGGACAAATGATTGCAATGAGTTATGCTACTGCACCAATTGTGTTCAAAACAGGTGGACTTGCTGATACTGTAAAACAATTTAATCTAAATTCATTTACTGGTAATGGTTTTGTTTTTGAACATTATACTGAAGAAGATTTTTATAAATGTCTTTTAAACACAATAGAAGTATATAAAAATACAGAATTGTTAAACAGATTAAGAAAAAATATGTTAAAAAGTAATTTTTCATGGGAAGAATCTGCAAATAAATACTTGAGGTTGTATCAACAAATTACTGGAGTACAACAAAAAGTTAAACCAGTTAAAACTGGCAGTAGAAAAAAGAAAAAATGAGAAAAATTTTTTTTGTGTTCTTGTTAATTTTATTCTCTGTCTACATTTTTGTAATTTCTGTAAATGTTTCAAGGTGGTATAAGTGGTATATAAAAAAAAATGTATCTTTTGTTGTAGATATAGATTTTTTTATATTTACAAACAACAAGTTTGAACAAATAGTTTCAGAATATAAAAAAATAGGAATAAATTTGTT
>Ga0308419_1002820_pt1 | contig 11069 bp, 9 predicted proteins | sample HotsprSampleMS50_FD_203674 | JGI IMG/M metagenome (GOLD analysis project Ga0308419, IMG submission 203674) | Hot spring phototrophic mat microbial communities from Mushroom Spring, Yellowstone National Park, Wyoming, United States - 20090730_MS50 ... | reverse complement strand
CGCACGATAGGAATGCTCACCTTCGGGCTGCTGCCCCCCAGCGTCAGCGTGCCGGCGCTGGCCATCTGGGAATGCGCGATCGGCCTGGGGATGATCAGCGGCAGATTCATGCGAGTCACAATCTTTCTGCTGCTGGTGCAGATGCTCGGCACGCTGACGCCGCTGGCCCTGTTCCCGCGCGAGACGTGGAAGGTCTTCCCGATTGCGCCGACCCTGGAGGGACAGTACATCATCAAGAATATCGTGCTGGTGAGCGCGGCCTTGGTGATCGGCGCAACGGTGCGCGGTGGCTATGTGCTGGCCGAGCCGGGCGACTGCCGCTGATGGGGAATTACAGGCGCACGCCCTGCTCGTTGGCGATTTTCAGCATCCCCCGCACGTCGTCGTAGTCGGAGTCGGCGACGGGGGCGAAGCGCGCCAGGTGATGGCGCGCCAGGAGGGCGCTGCCCTGGGCGTCGGCGTGCATGTGCGTCAGCGCTTCCCGGACGGCTCGCCGCAAGTCCTCCGGCACGTGCCGGCCGATCACCCAGGGCGGCTGGCTGCTCGGCCCGACCACCTCAACCACACGCAGCCGCCGAGACAACTCCGGCTGGCGCGCAATCATCAGCTCCAGAACTGTGCTGTCAATCGCCGACGCATCCACCTCCCCGCTCAGGATCATTTCGACCGAGCGCTGGTGCGCCCCGCTCTCGACCACCTGACCGAAGAAATCGCCGGTCAAGCCGAGCCGGGACAGATGGTAGCGCACCGCGTGATAGCCGGAGTGCGAACCGTAGGCGTTGTAGGCCCATCGCGCTCCCCGCAGATCGTCGAACGTCCGATACGCGCTCTCGCTTCGCACCACCACGTCGGAGAAGTAGATGGGACGGTTCCGGTAGCGCGGCGCGGCATACACCGGCGCAGCGAGCAGCTCGATGGATGCCTGCTGTTCACCGACTTTGCGCACATAGGGCGCGCCGCAGATCCAGCCCACATCAACTCGTCCTTCGTCCAGCATCTGCTCGCGCTCCTGCCAGGCCACATCGGCGATGAAGCGGGCGGCAATCTGCAAGCGGTCGGCCAGGTAGCGCACCACGTCGGCGCACATCGGCTCGGCAATAGGGGCCTGGCAAGTGGTAAAGGTGAGTTCAATCATCCTGCGCTGAGTCGTTGCCCCTGAATTCCGGAGGGAGATTCAGGACGCTCCGCCGCCGAATTTTAAGGCCGCCTGCGATGAGATGCAGTTGGGCGCGTCTGCGCCCGTTGAAGCTCAGTCACGGCATGGCAGGTGGGCCCTTGCCTGTCCGACCTTATGCGATGCGTCAGTCCTGGGCGGGTGCTCCCCGCGGCTGCGCTAGGGCAGCAATCGGCGATATCATTCCTGCTCATGAGACCGGCAAACACGTCTGCAACGGCCACGCTCGCCATCATGGCGATGATCGCGCTCGTCGCCTGCGCGCCTGCGCCCGGCTCCGGAGCGCCGGCTTTCACCTCGCTCCCTTATAGCGACGACTTCAGCGACCCAAACAGCGGCTGGGAAACCGTGTCCGACCTCAACGCCGACGTGAAATACGACGCTGGCGCCTTGCGCATCGTGGTCAAGCTGGAGAACTTGACGCAATGGAGCGCAGCGGGTCGGCGCTTCAAGGATGCCATTTTCGAGGTGGATGCCCGGCCCAACGGCGGCCCGACCGACAACGGCTTCGGCGTGCTCTTTCGCATGCAGGATCGCAAGAACTTCTATCACTTCGAGATTTCGTCAGATGGCTACTGGCGCGCCGGCTACGTCCGCGATGGCGACTGGAACAACTGGGACGACTGGCAGCCGCATCCGGCCATTCGCACCGGCAGCGAGACAAACCGGATCAGAGTGGTGATGCAGGGCGACCAGTTGTCGTTCTTCGTGAACGACCAGCTCATCTCCTCGCGCCAGGACGGGATGTTTGCCAGCGGCGACATCGGTGTGCTGGCCCTCACGCTGATTGACGCGCCCGGCACCGATGTGTCGTTCGACAATGTGCGGGTGAGCGAGGCGAAGTGAGGGACGTGCGCCGAGACCACCGACTATGCCGACCGAAACTGTGCGCGCCGACTGGATTCATGGCCAGGCTTTCTTGCTGAGCGACCATCACGGCTTCCCCATCGTCATGGCGCAGCCAAACGGCGTGAGCGGCGCCGATCTGCTGCCGCTTAGCCTGATCGGCTGCGCTGCATGGAGCATTCTCGCCATCGTGCAAAAGCAGCGCCAGCGCGTGACCAGCTTCCGGGTGACAGCCGACAGCGAACGCGACCCGGCGCCGCCCTGGCGATTCCGGCGCATCCACGTCCGATATCAGTTCACCGGCCACGACCTGGACTGCGAGCGGATCCGGCGGGCGATCGAGTTGACCGAGGGCAAGTACTGCGGCGTCTATGCCACCTTGCGCGGCGTTGTGGAGATCGTCAGCACGTTCGAGGTGGCGAACGAGTAGCTGCAAGTTATCATCGTCGGGGCGCTTACAATGCACTTCCGGAGAGCGCCTTGACCGACAAAATTGAAAGAGTCATGCATCCTTTCTCTCAGTCCGTCACCATCGCCCTGGCCGACATCCAGTTGCAGACTGCGCTGGATCGCGGCACCACGCGCGGGGTGAGCGCGCGCATCGGCGCCATGGCCGAGACGACCGACGCCGCGGCGCTTCGCCACCAGGCCCGCCTGGCTCGCGAACGCGCCCTGAACCGCCTGCCCGACTTGCTGGAGCAGCTCGAACGCAACGTCATCGCTAACGGTGGCCACGTGCTCTGGGCGCGCGACGCGGCCCAGTTAAACCACGTCATCCTGGAGTTGTGCCAAAAGCACGGCGTGCGACGAGTGACCAAGGGCAAGAGCATGGTGACCGAAGAAAGCGCGCTGAACCATGCGCTGGAGGCGCACGGCATTGAAGTGACCGAGAGCGACCTGGGCGAGTACATCATCCAACTGGCCGGCGAAACTCCCAGCCACATCGTCTTTCCGATGCTGCACAAGACCAAAGAGGCCACCGCCCGGCTCTTGCACGAAAAGTTGGGCATGCCGCTCACCGACCGGCCAGAGGAGATGACGCGCTTTGTGCGCGGCGTGATGCGCAGCAAGTATCTGGAGGCCGACATGGGCATCAGCGGGGTGAACTTTGCCATCGCTGAGACCGGCACTATTGCCACGGTCGAGAACGAAGGCAATAACCGCCTCTCCATCAGCACCCCGCGCGTCCACGTGGCGGTGATGGGTGTGGAGAAGGTGATCGCCACCTGGGAAGACTATGCCGTGCTGGTGCAGCTTCTGGCTCGCAGCGCCACTGGCCAGCGCCTCTCGGTCTATAACAACCTGATCAGCGGCCCGCGCCGCCCCGACGAGCCCGATGGCCCGGAGTTCTTCTACCTGGTCATTCTGGATAACGGCCGATCGCGCATCCTGGCCACGGAATACGCGGAGAGCCTGGCCTGCATCCGCTGTGGCGCATGCCTGAACGCCTGTCCGGTGTATCAGAACATCGGCGGGCATGCCTATGGCTGGGTGTATCCTGGCCCGATCGGCTCGATTGTCTCGCCGCTGCTGCTGGGCCCAACGCGCGCGCCCAAACTCCCCTACGCCAGCAGCCTGTGCGGCGCATGCCAGGCGGCCTGCCCGGTCGAGATTGCCATTCCCGACATGTTGCTGAAGCTGCGCCGCGACCTGGTTCAGGCAGGCGACCCGACGCCCGGTTGGCGCATCGGCATGAAGCTATGGGCCATCGCGTTCAGGTCGCCGGCGCTGTATCGCCTGGGGAGCCGGCTAGCCGGCTGGCTGACGCGCCGGCTGGCCGGTCGCAAGGGCTATCTGCGCTGGCTGCCACCGCCCTTCAACGGCTGGACGGCCAGCCGCGACTTTCCAGCCTTCGGCGCGCCATCCTTCCGCGAGCGCTACGCGCGTCGTGCCACAAAGACCTGACGCCTCTGTTACGGTTTATGTCTGCGCGCAACGACATTCTAAGCGCCCTGCGCACTGCACTCGCCGGGGGCAGTCCCTTCCCTGAGGCTGACTCGACCCCCATGCTGCCCGTCACCCGGCTTGACCCTGACGAAGACCTGACCGCGCGCTTCGTCGCTGAGGTCGAGCGCGTCAAAGGCGCGGTGCACCGCGCAACGAGCGACGATCAGGCCCGGCGCATCATCCGCCAACTGTTGACCGATCGCCGCGCCCGGCGCGTCACCATGTGGGACGAGGCGCATCTGCCGCTCGGCGGCATCGGGGCGCTGCTGGGCGAGCTGGGCATCGAGCGCGTGCAGGACAGCAACGAAGCAGTGGCCACAGCCGAGGCCGGCATCACCGGCGCCGATTGCGCTCTGGCATCAACCGGCACGCTGGTGCTGTCGTCCGGCCCTGGTCGGCCGCGCATGGCCTCATTGCTGCCGCCGGTGCACATCGCCGTGCTCACCGAAGATCGCATCGTGCCGCGCCTGGAAGACTACATCGCCGCGCAACGCGCCCAGCGCCTGGGTGTTTTTCGCAGCAGCAGCAACGTCACACTGATCACCGGCAGCAGTCGCACCAGCGACATCGAGATGCACCCGGTGTTCGGCGTGCACGGGCCGCTTGAGTTACACATCGTGTTGATCGAGAACCTGGGGTGAGGAACGGAAGCATGCTGGACTACTCACAACGCTATTGCATCGTCGGCGCCGGCACATCGGGGCTGGCCGCCGCCAAGAACCTGAAACAGTTGGGCATCCCCTGCGACGTGTTCGAGAAACTCGACGACGTGGGCGGCAACTGGTACTACGGCAAGCCGGGCAGCAGCGTATATAAATCCACGCATCTGATCTCATCCAAGCCCGGCACGGAATACACCGACTTCCCGATGCCGAAGGACTACCCCGACTATCCCAGCCACTGGCAGGCGCACGAGTACATCAAGAGCTACGCCCGACACTTCAAGCTGTATGAGTTGATCACGTTCAACACCAGCGTCGAGCGCATTGTTCCCGCCGACGAAACAGCCACCAGCCCGCTGTGGGAGGTGACGCTGAGCACCGGCGAGACGCGCCGCTATGGCGGGGTGATCATCTGCAACGGGCACAACTGGGACCCGAAATGGCCGGAGTATCCCGGCAAATTCGATGGGCTGATCCTGCATTCCTGCCAGTACAAGACGCCCGATGTGCTGCGCGACAAGCGCGTGCTGGTAGTCGGAGCCGGCAACAGCGGCTGCGACATCGCCGTGGAGAGCGCTCAAAACGCCGCGATCACCTTCCACAGCACGCGCCGCGGCTACTACTACAACCCTAAATACACCTTTGGCAGGCCCTCCGACCAGGTCAACGAATTTCTTCTCAAGCTACATGTGCCGCTCGCGCTTCAGCGCTGGCTTTACGCGCTGATCCTCAAGCTGCTCATCGGTCTGCCGCAGGACTACGGCCTGCCCAGGCCTGATCACAAGTTCTTCGAGACGCATCCGATCGTCAACCAGCTCATCCTGTACTACGTCGGCCAGGGCGACATCAAGGTAAAGCCCGACGTGAAAGAGCTGCGCGGCAGCCGCGTGCTGTTCAAGGATGGCAGCGAGGAAGAGATTGACGTGATCGTCTACGCCACCGGCTTCAACATCACCTTCCCATTCATAGACAAGCGCCACCTGAACTGGAAGGATGGCAAGCCGCTGTTGTACTGGCACATCTTCCACCCGCACTATGACAACCTTTTCGTGGTCGGCTTGATACAACCCGACAGCGGGCAATGGGGACTGGTGGACTATCAGTCGCAGGCCGTGGCCAGGTTCATCTGCGCTCAACGCAACAACCCGCTGAAGGCTGAGATGATGCGCCGCCTGAAAGCTACCGCTGAACAACCCCACAACCGCGGCATCAGGTACAAGGATTCCACGCGGCACTACGTGGAGGTCGAGCACTTCGGCTATCGCGAGCGCCTCAAGAAGCTGATCCGGCAACTGGCATAACGCTCCCCGATCACCTGCGCCGGCCTCTGCAGGTCATGCTCAGTGCTCGATGATGCGCCAGCCACTCGCCAGGGCTTTGGCGCGCAAGGCGGCATCGGGAGAGACGGCCACCGGTTGCGCAGCCAGGCTCAGCATGGGGATGTCGCCTTCGGTGTCGCCGTAGGCAGCCGCCAGCACATCATCGCCCAGCCATGCGCGCACCCGCGCTGCTTTGGTCTGTCCGGTGGAGACCGGGCTGCTCAGCCGGCCGGTGGCGCAGCCGTGGGCGTCGAACGCGATCGCCGTGCCGATCGCTTCTGCGCCGATGCGCGCGGCAAAGGTGGCTGCCACTTGCTGGTAAGTGCCCGAGGCGATGAGGAGGCGCGCGCCGCCGGCGCGCCACTGCTCCAGCTCGGCGATGACCTGTGCGCGCTGCGCGCGCCACAGCTCATCAGCGATGAGCGTGCTCAGCTCATCCATCTGCCCCTGCGAAAACCCCTTAATCAACCGTGTCATATTCGCGAACCATAGTTCGCGGTAACGCTGCGCGTTGATCAGGCCGGCGCGCGCTGCCATCGCTCCGGGAAGGTGAGTGAAGAAGAAGACGTTGTAGCTAAGGGCGCGGCCCCGCGATCGCAGGAAGCGACCAACGATGCGCCAGGTCTCGCCCGTCGTCAGGGTACCCTCAAGATCAGACACAACCGCGGTCATGGCCTATTCCTTCAACTGTCGAATCACGTCCGGCAGATACGTTGCCAGGTCGCTGGCCAGCAAGCCGGCATCGCCGTGTTCGGCGCGCCAGCGCTCGCCTGCAGCGCCGTGCAGATAAGCACCACATACAGCCGCGTCCATGGGCGAAAGCCCCTGCGCCAGCAGGCCGGCGATGCAACCGGCCAGCACGTCGCCCGTGCCAGCGGTCGCCATGGCAGGATTGGCGAACGGCGACACCACGCCCCGCAGGCCCGGCGCAGCAACCACAGTGTGTGCGCCTTTGAGCACGACGATGTGCCCCCACGCATCGGCCCACTTGAGCGCGCTGCCGATGCGGTCGCTTTGAATTTCACCGATCGTCGTCTGGGCCAGCCGGGCCATCTCACCGGCGTGCGGCGTGAGGACGGTCGCCGTCGGCAGGCGCGACCACCAGGCGGGCGCCTGCGCCAGCAGGTTGAGTGCATCGGCATCGCACACCAGACCTCTGGATTCGACGTGAATGGCCGCGAGGGCATCGAGAAAGTCGCCGATGAAGCTGGCCGTCTGCGGCGCCTGGCCGATGCCCGGTCCAAGCAGCACCGCCGCCTGGCCCCTGGCCGAGGACAACCAGGCCGTGATTCGATGCAACGCCGCCGGCGTGTGATGTCCGGCCGACTCCGGGAGGGGAATGAAGATCGCTTCGGTGCACGCAGCCGCAGCGCTGGGTTTAACTTCCATCGGCACAGCCAGGGCGACCAGCCCCGCGCCTACGCGATAGGCCGCCTGCGCCGATAGCACCGGCGCCCCAACGTAGTCGCTGCAGCCACCGATGACAACCACGCGGCCAAATGTGCCTTTGTTCGCGTCGAGCCTGCGGACAGGGAGTAAACCGCGGATGAGCGAAGCATCGGCCAGCCGAAGCTCGGAGATCGGGGATGGCAGGTTGCTGACCGACCGCCAATCGCCAACCTCCAGTGTCTCCACCCCGATGGGGACGACCACCAGTTCGCCGCACGCCTGGGCCGCCGGGAAGCTGTAGTGGCCGCGCTTCGGCGCATGAAAAGCGATGGTGAGGTCGGCAGGCACCGCAGCCGGATCAAGCGCCCCGGTGTCGTAGTTCATGCCGGTCACGCCGTCCAGGGCGATCAACCAACAGGCAGATGAGGGCGCCTGGCGATTGGCCTGTCGGCGGCGGGACACTTCGCGCAATACTTCGCGCAACGCGCCCTCGATCGGCCGCGACGTGCCGGTGCCCAGCAGGGCGTCCACGATCACGTCAGCGTGCGCCACCATCTGGCGCAAGACGCGCAAGCGCATGTCGTTCTGCGCGTCGGCCATGAAGATGCCCTGGGCGCGCGCAGCAGCATAGACTGGATCGTCATCTCCGCGCGGCTTGAGCAGATAGCACTGGGTAGGCACGCCGGCCCTGGCCAGGGCCACAGCGCACACCAGGCCGTCGCCGCCGTTGTTGCCCGGCCCAACCAGCACCAGCACGCGCGGCCTGGTCGCCGACGACCGACTGAGCCGTTGCAGGATGACCTCGGCAGCGCCGCCGCCGGCGTTTTGCATCATCTGCGCATAGCTCAACCCGCGCGCATTGGCGATGCGCTCAAGTTCGCGCATCTCGGCGACGGAAAGGATTTCCATCACGCCAACAACGCCATCGCTTCCTGCACCACGCGCTCGACGGTGAAGCCCAGGTGCTTATAGAGGTCTTTGTACGGCGCGGATGCGCCGAACCGGTCATCGAGCGTGACGAATCGCACCAGCGGACCGGTGTAGCGCTCCCAGCCCTGCGACACGCCTGCCTCGATCACCACTTTCGGCAGGTCGAATGGCAGCACGGCATGCCGATAATCCTGACTTTGCCGGTCGAACAGCTCCCAGGAGGGAAAGGACACCACGCGCGCCCGCACACCTTTCTCGGCCAGGGCCTGGGCCGAATCGAGCGCCAGGCTCACCTCAGACCCGCTGGCCACCAGCGCAATATGCGGATCGTCGGCGTCGCGCATCACGTATGCGCCGCGCTCGAAGCCTTCGCAGCTGGGCAGCACCGGAAGGGCCTGGCGCGACAGCAGCAACGCCACCGGGCCATGCTGCCATTCGATGGCCACTTTCCAGGCGGCGGCTGTTTCGTTGGCATCGGCCGGGCGCAAGGTCAGCAACTGCGGCATGGCGCGCAGGCTGGCCAGGTGCTCCACTGGCTGGTGCGTCGGGCCGTCCTCGCCCAGGCCGATGCTGTCGTGGGTAAAGACGAAGATGACATGCGCCTCGCTCAGCGCCGCCAGCCGAATGGCCGGGCGCATGAAGTCGCTGAAGCATAAGAACGTCCCGCCGTAGGGGATGATGGCCCCGTGTAACGCCATGCCGTTCATGATGCCCGCCATGCCGTGTTCGCGCACGCCGTATCGGATGTAGCGACCGCTGAAGTCGCCCTTCTTGAAGGACGCTGCGCCCTTGGGCAACGTGTTGTTCGACGGCGTCAGATCGGCCGAGCCGCCCAGCAGGGTCGGCAGTTTGCCGACTAGCGCATCGAGCACAGCCCCGCTGGCTGCGCGCGTCGCCATGGGCTTGGCTGCCGGATCAAAAGTGGGCAACGCATCCGCCCAGCCATCGGGCAGCCGGCCCTCGATGGCGTCTTGCAGCTCGCGCGCGCAGTCGGGATGCGCACGGCGATACTCATCGAACCTGGCCTGCCATGCTTGCTCAGCCTGGGCCGCCCGCTCGCCGATGGCGCGCCAGGCATGCAGCACATCGTCGGGAATGTAAAACGTCTTGTCCGGGTCAGCGCCGTAAGCCATTTTGGCAGCGCGCACTTCGTCCCAGCCGGGGGCGTCGCTGTGCGCTTCGCGCGTGCCTTGGCGATGCGGCATGCCCTTGCCGATGATGCTCTTGCAGCAGATCAGCGTCGGTTTATCGGTCACCACGCGCGCTTCGTGAATGGCCGCCTCGACCTCGGCCATGTTGTGTGCATCAATGGTGATGGTGTGCCATCCATAGGCTTCGAACCGCCTGGGCACATCGTCGCTGTAGGTCAGAGAGGTCGGACCGTCAATGGTGATGGCATTGTCGTCGTAGAACCACACCAGCTTGCCCAGGCCGAGGTGGCCGGCCAGCGAGGCTGCCTCGTGGCTGATGCCTTCCATCAGATCGCCGTCGCTGACGATGGCGTAGGTGTAGTGATCCACGATGTTGAAGCCGTCGCGGTTGTACCTGGCCGCCAGCCAGGCTTCGGCCAGCGCCATGCCGACGCTGTTGGCAGTGCCGCTACCCAGCGGGCCGGTGGTCACTTCGATTCCGGGGGTCAGGTGGTTTTCGGGGTGGCCGGGCGTAATGCTGCCGTATTGTCGAAAGCGCTTGAGTTGATCGAGCGTCATCGCCGGATAGCCGGTGAGATGCAGGATGGCGTACGGCAACATCGAGCCATGGCCGGCAGAGACGATGAGGCGATCCCGGTTGAACCACTTTGGGTTGTGCGGGTTGAAGCGCATGAATCTGGCATACAGCACATAGGCCACGTCGGCCATGCCCAGCGGCATGCCGGGGTGGCCAGAGTTAGCAGTTTGCACCGCATCGAGCGTCAAGGTGCGGATGACGTTGGCGCAGGCCTGATCGAAGGTTGTGTAATTGCTCATGGTGAGGTCTCAATTGGGCGCTGGACCTCGCGCGGCCAGCTGCCAGCAACGGGGTCGCCCTGGCCCAACAACGCCAGGATTATAGCCAGCGGCGACCCCAGGATCAGTGCATCCCTGGAGATCGCTGCCTCTGTTGGTGAACATATCCTGCTGGCGGAGATACCGGCGATTCCTGGGAATGCTGCTCGCCAGGCGGCGCTGCCGGGCGTAGCACTCCCTTCCGCGCTTTCCGCGTCTCTGCGTGAGATCAGTCTCGCCCCTCGCTGTGAATGCGCCCGCTGAGCGTTCTTTGTGGGAGAATAGCATCGCTTGTCGTCAACCTGGGCAGCAAGGACGTGCAGCGGCCTTCCTGTAATTTGGCGCTGCGCAAAGCCTTTACCGGAACGTGCAACTCGCTGCACGAGGAGGTTCCAGCTTGTCGGACGGCCGTCGTAAACGCAGAGCTTTTGCAGGCGGTGCACGGGCATTGATTGCGGTTGCCTGTGCCCTGTGCGCGCTGACGATGCTGTCAGTGGGGCAGCCATCGCGCGTCTGGGCACGCGCACGAGCGCACCTGTCATCGGCCATCGTCCCGCCCAACTCGCCCCGCGTGAGCATCGGCTTCGAGGAAGTGCAAAGCGGCTTCGTCATGCCCGTGTTCGTCACTCACGCCGGCGACGCCCGGCTGTTCGTCGTCCAGCAGAACGGGCTGATCAGGGTCATTAAGAACGGCGTCACCCTGGCCACGCCGTTCTTAAACCTGACGTCGCTGGTGCAATGCTGCGGCGAGGATGGCCTGCTCGGTCTGGCTTTCGAGCCAGACTACGCGACGACCGGGCGCTTCTACGTCTACTAC
>Ga0308419_1002818_pt1 | contig 11070 bp, 10 predicted proteins | sample HotsprSampleMS50_FD_203674 | JGI IMG/M metagenome (GOLD analysis project Ga0308419, IMG submission 203674) | Hot spring phototrophic mat microbial communities from Mushroom Spring, Yellowstone National Park, Wyoming, United States - 20090730_MS50 ... | reverse complement strand
CATAGGCGATATTTTAGAAGAACGACACTTGCCTAACGGGCTTTTTTTACAAAAAGTTCGCGTGCCTTTGGGCGTAATAGGCGTTATTTACGAAGCGCGTCCGAACGTAACACTAGATGTAGCGGCCTTGTGCTTACGAGTCGGCAATGCCGCACTGTTAAAAGGTGGCAGCGATGCGGCAGCGACCAATGAAGCGATTATAAACGTTATTCAGACAACACTCGCCCAATTTGACCTGCCTACCCATGCTGTAACGCTGCTGCCTCACACACGCGAAGCGACAGAAGCACTTTTGCAAGCAGTAGGCAAAGTAGACGTAATTATTCCGCGTGGTAGCCAACAGTTGATTGATTTTGTGCGCCAAAACGCACGCGTGCCTGTCATAGAAACCGGTGCAGGTATTGTGCATACTTATATTGACAAAAGCGCAGCTATCGAGAAGGCTGCCAAAATCATTTACAATGCAAAAACGCGTCGGGTCAGCGTTTGCAATGCGCTAGACTGCCTAATTGTTCATCGGGAGATGCTGCCTCAGTTGCCGCAACTGACAGCACCGCTTGCCGAAAAACAAGTGCAAATTTTTGCAGATGCCGAATCTTTATCATACCTAAACGGTCATTATCCGCAAAATTTGTTACAACAAGCTGATAATCAGCACTTTGGAACAGAGTTTTTAGATTATAAAATGAGCATCAAAACTGTTGGCAGTCTTGATGAGGCACTTGCCCATATCGCCCGTTACTCATCGAAACACAGCGAGGCAATCGTAGCCGAAGATTCGGAAATATTAGAGCAATTTCTCCAAGCAGTAGATGCAGCAGTAGTTTACGCTAATGCTTCTACGGCTTTCACCGATGGCGCACAGTTCGGCATGGGGGCTGAAATTGGCATCAGTACTCAAAAACTACATGCGCGAGGCCCCATGGCGCTACCGGAACTAACAAGCTATAAGTGGAAAGTCAGAGGTAATGGTCAAGTTCGCCCTTGAATTTTATCAAGGATTGCAAAACAGGCACAAAGCAGGGTCTGCATAGCTGCTGCTGTGAATCACTTCTTCCCGAAACTGACAAGAGGGGCATTCCATAGTGTATCCCTTTGCCTGATTGGTAGGTAAACCACACCAAGCACAAGGCAAACCCGGTATGGCAGCCCCTCTTCCGTATCCGGGCTTATTGCAGTTGGGACACAAAGTCCGTAAGCGCACCACTAAATCGGTAGTTGCAGCTGCAATAGCTTGGCAACGCGTCGGGTTGTGCATAGCGCGCATGTCGGTTTCAATCTGCACAGAAGATTGCTGCCGCAGCGCCCGACTAACAGCGAGAATTAGGGCTTCGTAGTCATGAATACCTTTGGCGATAGGATTGCCGCGTACAATCATCCCGTGTGAAGGAAAACCTGCCCCATCAGCAAATTCAAGCGCTTCATCTGTAGAAGTAACTACACGCGTAGCAAAGTTGGTATGGGTTGTTAGGTGCTGTCCGCAAATCTCCAAACTGTACTTCTCATCTTTTAGCATCACTATCTCCACATTGGCTGCTACAAAAGGAATAGTAGGATGCGGTCCGAAAGCGCCTTCACTGGCTATCCCGACCGCAAAGCCAGTTTGCGCCATAGCCGCCAAGCACTTCATTCGCGCAGCTTCGTGCTGGCTTCCCTTTCTTTCAACCTCACCTGTAAATGTACCAAAAGCGTCTGTATCAATAGCTGCTACCTGAATAGCTAATCCGATGTCATGTTGTTCAAAAATAGGTATGATTATTTTTTCTTTGGCATGAATGGTTGCCAAAGCTGCTGTGCGATTTTGAAAAAAATAATGCGTCATTTTCCCAGAAAATGCGTTTCTTTAGTGTTTGCATTTTTTGCCATGGTGCTGCTCAACTCGAAGATAATAAATAAATTCCGTTTGCCTCAATCTTCCGTTAATCGCCAAAAATACAAATCGCAGCAATAACAAATCAGACAGATAAGCTAAGAAAATTTTTAAGCGTCAATATAATCAACCCGCACGGGCCTCTAATCAATTAAAATCAAAAGCACTGGGGTTTTACATTACAGTATTCACACATAAGGGAACTTGCCTAATTTTGCCGCTTAAAGGTTAAAAGCAGGTGGAATTCAATACTTTTTGGATAATCGCAGTAGCAGTAACAGGCACAGTGGCGCTGCTGCATTTGTTATTACAGGGTTTATGGTTTAGCCGTTTAGCGTTTTTTAAGCCTGCATCGCCACTACCAGTGCAATATGATGGTATATCTGTTATTGTAGTAGCTCGCAACGAACACGACAATCTGACACGTTTGTTACCTATTCTCTTAGAGCAAAACTATCCCGGCGACTATGAGATAATTGTAGCCGATGACAACTCCACAGACGATACTTTCTGGCTGTTGAAAACAGCTTGTCAGACTTTTGAACGCCTGAAAGTCGTCAGTATCAATCATATACCAGCAGGTATTCATTCCAAAAAATATGCAATTACACTTGCCGTAAAGGCAGCCCGCTATGAAAAACTGGTACTTACCGATGCCGATTGCCGCCCTGCCTCAGCAAACTGGCTAAAAGCAATTGCTGCACATTTTGATAACAAGCAAATTGTGCTGGGCTATTCGCCTTATATGGAGCGCAAGGGTTTTCTAAACCGACTGATTCGCTACGAAACCCTTTACACAGGTATGCAATACTTGTCCTCCGCATTGTGGGGACATCCATATATGGGGGTTGGGCGCAACCTGGCTTACACCAAAAGTTTGTTTCTCCACAACAAAGGTTTTCACAAATTCCAACGGGTTGTAGGAGGAGATGATGACCTTTTTGTCAATAGTGTAGCCAATCAACAAAATACTGCCGTAGCTGTGGGCGCTGATACACTGGTGTACTCGCTGCCTAAGGCTACTTGGCGCCAATGGTGGCAACAAAAGCGCAGGCACTTATCAGTAGGTAAGTACTACCACTGGAAAGACCAGCTATGGCTTGGCTTGAATACCCTTCTGAGGCTTGCAACGCACCTATTATTATGGGCCTCGCTTGTAGCTACACTTGCAACGCAACAATGGACATGTTTAAGCATCATCGCTGGTATTGCATTGTTGCGCTGGGGTTTCTTGGGAACAATCGTCTATCTTTGTGCAAGACAACTTGGCGATAGATTCAATATTATTTGGTGGCCTCTATTGGATTTTTCCTATGAAATTTATTACTTTATAGCAGGGCTATCTATCCTGATAAGTAGAAGAGTGGAATGGAAGTGAATAATTTCACAAATAACGACAATACTAACGAACAAGAACCAGACAACGAACGGTTTTTTTCAACCAGAGCGCTCGCTGACTTTAAACTTATCGACCGCGCTATCAATGGGGATGAGAAAGCCTATGCTGAACTAATGCGCCGCTATAAAAAGTCAGTCTATCACACACTGCTCAAAATGGTACGCAATTCCGATGACGCTGACGACCTAACCATAGAAGCCTTTGCCAAAGCGTTTAGAAATTTGCCCAAATTTAAAAAGGAATATACGTTCAGTACTTGGCTATTTCGCATTGCTACTAATAACTGTATTGATTTTATTCGCCGAAAAAAACTCGAGACTACCAGCATCAATACAGGCTATTCAAATGAAAACGGTGACCCAATTGATATAGACATTCGAGATGAAAATCTCAACCCACAAGAGAATGCAATTAATTTGCAGAAAATAGAAATTGTGCGGACTATGGTAACGCTGTTACCTGATAAATATCAGCAATTGGTCCAACTGCGCTATTTTGATGAGCTGTCTTATGAAGAAATTGCCCAACAATTAAGTGCACCCTTAGGTACAGTAAAAGCGCAGCTGCACCGCGCACGCGAACTGTTATATGACATTGCAAGGTCTAAAAAAGACATGATTTGATGAATCTGAAATTAACCTTATGGGGGGGCTTATGGATATTTTCTATAAGCCTTTTTTATCTGCCTTTGATGCCTGCCAATGCACAGCCATCCCCCAAGCGTGAATTTCGGGCAGTTTGGATCGCCACGGTTGCCAATATAGACTGGCCATCTGCCAAAGGTTTGCCTACGGTCAGGCAACAAGATGAATTTGTTAGCTTGCTGGATTTCCACCGCCGCATAGGCATGAATGCCGCAATAGTACAGATTCGCCCTGCTACTGATGCCTTTTACTTTAGCGCACAGGAAATGTGGTCGGAATGGCTCACCGGCAAGCAGGGCGCTATGCCAGAACCATATTACGACCCATTACAATTTATGATTACCGAAACGCATAAACGGGGCATGGAGTTTCATGCATGGATTAATCCATATCGGGCGCAATTTGACAGCGACTCCTTGCGCATACATCCCGAACACATCACTCGCCGCAAGCCCGAGTGGTTTGTAACCTACGGAAAGTCAAAAGTATTTAACCCGGGTATCCCTGAAGTGCGGCAGTACATAACCGATATTGTGGCTGATATTATTCGCCGATATGATGTAGATGCTATCCATTTTGACGATTATTTTTATCCTTATCAAATTCAGGGACAAGTATTTAACGACTCGGCAACCTTTAAACAATATGGTAAGGCTTTTACTAAAATAGATGACTGGCGAAGAGACAACGTTAATCGCCTCATAGAGGCTATCTCATTGCAAATTAGGCATATCAAACCTTATGTAAAATTTGGTATTAGTCCTTTTGGGGTATGGCGCAACCGCTCGCAAGACCCGCGCGGGTCTGCTACACAAGGTGGGCAAACCTGTTATGACCATTTGTATGCCGACATTCGCCTGTGGTTAGAAAAAGGCTGGATTGATTATGTAGCTCCACAAGTCTATTTTAGTATAGAGTTTGATAAAGTGCCTTACAAAACATTGGTAGACTGGTGGGCTGATAACAGCTTTGGCAGGCATGTTTACATAGGACATAGCCCTTATAAAATTTCACCCAACGGCAACGACCCACACTGGGCTAAACCTACCCAAATACCTGAACAGTTGCGGTATAACCGGCGAAAAGGCGATGAAATTCAAGGCAGTATCTATTTCAGTTCTAAGTCGCTGATACGCAACCCTAACGGTGTAGCCGATTCGCTACGCAATAATTTTTATAGACACATCGCTCTACTGCCTCTTATGCCTTGGAAAAAAGGCAATCCTCCACCGCCACCTTCTGGTCTGGAAGTACTGCCTTCCAAGAGAGGAGCTTTATTGTGCTGGAATCCTCCTCCAAAGGTTACAGCTGCCGAAAACACAGCTAAATATCATGCGATTTATCGGGTGAGAGCCAATGAAGTACTCGACTTGAACAATCCTGCACAAATAATTGCATTGACAGGTGCAGAAGGTTTTTTTTTAGATGACACTCTGCCTGCCGACGGTGAATATCGGTATGCAGTAACAGCCCTTAGCCGGATGCACCATGAAAGCAGCGCCATATATTCGCCCATTATCAAACTACGCGCGCCGGGCACATGGACTGACTTTGTGATTACTTTGATGAATATCTATAAACAAATATCCAAAAACGAAAAGAAATAAATTTATAATACAGAAAGCTATCTTGATTTCAAAATGGCTTTTGTATTGAAAAGTATATTGTTCACTTGGCTTAATTCAACTTAAACTTAATCGGAAGCGTAACGCGTTGAGCAACAGGTTCACCTTTATTGATAGCAGGTTTCCATTTTTCTCCCTGCTTAATTACACGGACGGCTTCTTCATCACAACCATAACCAATTCCTTTGCCGGGTTGAACGCGCACATCATCAAGGCTACCATCTTTCTTCACTATAAACTCGACAAAAACCTGACCTTCAGCATTGTGTCTTTTGGCTTCTTCAGGGTATTGCAGCGAAGCTTTAATGTAGCGATAATAAGATGGATAGCCGCTAGTTGGCTCAGCAGGCCGGTCAGCTATCACCACAACTTCTTCTTGTGTTTGCTTCTTTGGTTTTTCTATCCTTACAATAGGCTTCTTTTCTTTTTTTATAGGTTCGGTTTTTACAGGTTTGGTTTTGGTTTCAGGCTGCACTGTTTCTTGCTTTACAGGCTCTGCTGCTACTGATGGAGTACTAACCGGTTCAGCAGCAGGTTTTACCTTTTCAATAACAGGTTCTTCTCTCTTAGTTTCCTGTTTTGCAGGCTCCTGACATGCCCACATAAAACATGCCCCTGCTAGTATTGCCCAATTGTGCCAATTTGTAAATCTGGTTTTCATAAAATTATCAAAGAAATGATTTGTGAAAATTAAAAGTGGTGGTTGGTGGTATGTGAGATAATTAAAACACAATCTGCCAGACTAATAACTGACAATTTTGTTACAATAAGGGGCTATTTGTTTAATTACAATTTAAATGCCAAATAAATCCTTTTAACTTTGGCGCATGAAGCAAAGCGGATTAGTCATGCGCTCCACTGGCTCATGGTACGATATTCGGGATGAGCAAGGTAACCGGTACAAAGGACGGTTGCGGGGCAAACACAAACTGCTCGATAGTAAAGTAACCAATCCGGTTGCCGTAGGGGATTATGTAGAATTTGTTATGGAAGATGCTGAGCAAGGAACCGTGCTAATTACTGATATTCTCCCACGCGAAAACTACATCAGCCGTAAGTCGCCCCATAAAACGTCCTTTGCCCATATTATCGCTGCTAATATAGACCAAGCATTGCTCATGGCAACTGTTGCACTGCCACGCACTTCAACAGGATTTATCGACCGATTTTTGGTATCTGCCGAATCTTTCCGTATTCCGGTGATTATTTTATTTAACAAGTCTGACCTACTAAATGAAGAAGCACATGCTTATCAGCAGAAATTGATAGATATTTATCAGCATATCGGCTATCAGTGTCTGGCTATCTCCGCCCTAAACGGTGAAAACCTGCCGGCAGTTAAGACACTGATTATAGGAAAAAAAACACTAATTGCAGGTCATTCTGGCACGGGAAAATCTACTTTATTGAATAGTCTAAATCCTCAACTTAATCTGCGGACATCTGCTATTTCAGATTTTGCAGGCAAAGGCGTACATACGACTACTTTCGCTGAGATGTTTGAGTTAGCCCCCAACACATTCCTTATCGATACGCCAGGCATCAAAGAATTAGGTTTGTCAGATATGGAAGACGAACCTATTTCGCATTATTTTCCCGAAATGCGCGCATGTTTTGGCATGTGCCGCTACTACAATTGCAAGCACGTTACAGAGCCTGGTTGTGAAGTTATCGGGCGCGTTCAGCAAGGGCAAATAGCTCTCTCACGCTACATGAGCTACCTGAGTATGCTGGAAAATGACGACAACAGGCGTTAATTCTAACAATATTTTTGCAAATCAGCCGAATGATATGCTAAATTGCATAGCGTTCCTTTAAAATCATTCAACTAAATTTATCAAACTATGAAATCTTTAAAGTCGTGGCATTTCATTTTAGGCGCTCTGATAATTGCAGCGCTGACCGCCTGTTCGGGCGTCGGAAGCGCTGAGTATGAAAAATTGAAACAAGAAAATGAAGAGTTAGTAGCTAAAATTCGCAAAGACAGCTTGTACATTGCCGGTTTAAATGCAGAAATGGATGAACTTTATGCCAACTTGGATACTATGCGCGCCCGTGAAGAGCGTATCCGTCAAGCCGCCGTCAAAATGCGCGCGGGCAGCATGAGCGGTCGTGAAGGCTCTTTAACTATTGACCAGAGCTTTGCAGAACTCGAGCGCTTGAATAAAGAAAACCAACAAAAAATTGCACAATTGCAAAGCAAACTTGCCAAAGCAGGCAAAGAGAATGCTTTCTTGCAAAAAATGGTAGATGAGTTACAAAAAACAATTCAGGATAAAGACGCGCAAATTAAGGATTTGCAAGGCGTTATTGCCTCTTTGCAGGAACAAGTAGCCGGGCTAAAATCGCAGTACGCTGCCAAAGCTGAAGAACAGGAACGCACCCAAGCAGCATTAATAGAAACCCAGAATGAACTCTACAGTGTGTTCTATGCTATTGGCACGCGCAAGGAACTAGAAAGCAGAGGTGTGATTGATGCCAAAGGCTTATTCAACAGAAACAAAGACCTTAGTGCAAATATTGATGAGTCGCAGTTTACTAAGTTGGATAGCAGAACTGCCACAGAAATTTTCATCGGCAATTACAAAGCTAAGCGCGTAGAACTCGTGCCCGAGCGCAGCAGCGCTAGTTATCAGCTTGTAGAATCAGGCAACACTGTAACTCTCAAAATTACAGACCCCAAAACCTTCTGGAAAACCAAGTTTGTTGCTATTGTAGTCAGATAACTTTTTTATCAAAAAAAGCCGCTTGTATTACACGCAGGCGGCTTTTTATACTAAAATGAATTGAATCATAGGTAAGTTACCCCAACGGGGTTAAATATTGGTAGCAGCAAGATTATCCCCCGCCTATTTTGCTGCTCCGTTACCTATGCAGCCCCTACGGGGAAGAAAAATGGGTAGAATGGTTTTAATGCTACCAACATGCAATCCCTAACAGGATAAAATATACGCGGTATATGATTCATTTCGGTATTAATTGTTTGTTTTGCTTTTTATCGAAAAACAAAATGAATTAGTAACTAATCTTTATTTCATGACGACAAATGATGAGATTATAGCGACCCTTTGCGGTATGCTAACACCTAATAAGCATTTGCCAAACAGCTCTGTACTCTTGTTTTCTGTCCGAGATTTCAACGAATAGCTACCCGAACACATTACACAACAGGAAAACACGCCCCAATTGGTATTTAAACCATTAGCATCATCACAAGTAAGCTACTAAAACTTAAAGAATTATTTGGAACAATCCTAATATGTTACAATCACGCATACCTTATTGGATAGCTGTTGGATGGCTGTTGGCGCTATGTATTGGTTTGAGTTTTGTATGCTTTTACACAGAGCCAAAGCCTCCACTGAAATCTGTGGCAGAAACACTTTTACTAACCGATTTTTGCCTGACAACTGAAGCGCGGTATTTGCGGCATTTCAATACTTTCGAGCCAATTGCTGCCTTTCAGGACTTTCCTGGCTACCATGAACACGCGCCCTCTTCGCCTTTTATTTTCCCGATGCGACAGCAGTTTCGGGCAAAGTAATTGTGTAAGATTTTCCTTTGGGAACTGCTAACTTGTAGTCGGAACTATTCAGCCACGGATTGTAAATTTTCAGAATTTTGTAATTAATGCCCATGTTAAGCGCAAACTGCGGCAGGTCGTTGATGGTGCTATCCACTAAAACGGAACGTGTGACGAGCGGCTGGTATTTGTCAGCTTCTTCTACAAAAAAACCATATGCCTGTGGATTCTCTATAATCAGTTTTAGGGCAATAATGCGCATCACATATCGATAGGTTTCTCTGTTTAGGTACAAATCGTAAAAATTATTTACCTTTTGTGCCTTTATTGCGTTTTCAAGCCCTGCGATGCCGCGATTGTAGGAAGCCGCTGCAAGCGTCCAATTGCCAAAGCGTTTATATGCCTCTTTTAAGTAGCGACAGGCGGCATAGGTTGCAGCAATGGGGTCTTTGCGCATGTCCACATAATCATTGACTTCCAAATCATATAACGATGCGGTTGCCTTCATAAATTGCCAAAAGCCAACCGCCCCCACGCTCGACTGCGCATGTTCGTCTAATTCGCTTTCCGCTACAGCAAGGTAGAAAAAATCTTCAGGAACACCTTCCCCCTTCAAAATGCGATTAATTTGCTTGCGCCAGCGACCTTCCCGTTTCAAAATCAGAATAATGGCAGAGTGTTTGTAAGAGTTTTGGATTAGTTCACGCTCGATTCGCTCTCGCACGTCAGGGTCATCCATTGGCACTGCCTCTCCGGCAAAAGTCAGCTCATCGGGCAAAGGGAATGAACTGATATACTGCTTTTTAACAGTTATCAACGAATCAGGTTTGGTGGCAAACTCATTTTTTCTTACCGAAGAGTCGACAACTAACAAAGAGCCGCTGCCTAAAAATAAAACTGTACAAACACCTACTATACCTAAAAGAAACTTTGCGCCAAACAACATGCTTTTAAAAAAGGTTAAATACTTACCTTAAATTTAACATCGTTTCCCTGAGAAACGTACAATAAAACAACAAAAAACGGATAAACTCATGCGCAATTTATTCAGTTATTTTTACATCGCACTCGCTTTTTTTAGCTTAGCATGCGAGGCACAGAAAAAAAACAAAAAACAAGTCATCGCTATGACAAACAACGCAAACACTGACACTGCTACTTTTGGCGCAGGCTGTTTCTGGTGTGTAGAAGCTATTTTCCAACGATTAGAAGGCGTTTTACATGTAGAGTCGGGCTATGCGGGCGGGCATATCAAAAACCCGACCTACGAACAGGTATGCGAGAAAAACACAGGTCATGCAGAAGTATGTCAAATCACTTATGACCCTACTAAAATCACCTATGATGAACTGCTAGAAGTATTCTGGAAAACACACGACCCCACTACGCCAAATCGTCAGGGCAATGATGTAGGACCGCAGTACCGCTCTGTCATATTTTACCACAACGAGCAACAAAAAGAACTTGCCGAAAAATACAAAGCCGCTCTCCAAGCTGCAAAAGTTTTTGACAAGCCTATTGTAACTGAAATAGTGCCACTCAACGGCAACTATTACAAAGCAGAAGCCTATCATCAAAACTATTACAACAACCATCCTTATCAAGGTTACTGTGCATTTGTTATTGCACCTAAAGTGGAAAAAATGCAAAAGATGTTTAAAGATAAGTTGAAGAAGTAGTTGATTTTCAGCGCACCTCTGCGCTGCTTGTTTTTGACCTGCATTAGAAAAAGTGGTGCTCATTTTTTACTTTTGAAAAAACGTAAAAGAAAATGAAAAAACTACTAATAACGTATGTTATTGCGTGTCTACCGATGGCTGCCTTTGCCCAAAAACAAGTACAAAAGCGATTGCAAAATCAACTTATTGTGGTCAAATCGGGTGATACCATTCATTTGGACAAGGGCTTTTTTGAGTTAGAGGGCACACTGTGGCTCGACGACAAGCAAGACGTTGTCATCATGGGAAAGGGAAAAGATGCTACTATTTTATCTTTCAAAAATCAGAAGT
>Ga0308419_1002813_pt1 | contig 11089 bp, 8 predicted proteins | sample HotsprSampleMS50_FD_203674 | JGI IMG/M metagenome (GOLD analysis project Ga0308419, IMG submission 203674) | Hot spring phototrophic mat microbial communities from Mushroom Spring, Yellowstone National Park, Wyoming, United States - 20090730_MS50 ... | reverse complement strand
CGTTGGCCGATAGATGCCAGTGATCACGTTGAACAGGGTAGTCTTGCCGGCTCCGTTTGGCCCAATGAGAGCCGTGATCCTCCCGCTGTGGATCTGTAAATCAAACGCATTGACCGCCACCAACCCGCCAAACTGCATGGTCAGGTTTTGGGTTTCCAGCACCACGCCGTTGGAGCCGCCATTTGGGGCAGGGTTTGAGCTGACGGTAGGAGAGGCCTTTTCTGCAACCGTCTTTTGGACGACTTCCTCGATAAATACGTTTTCATCTTCTGGCAAATCCTTAATTCCCAAGCCGCGCAAACCCACTCCTTCACGGCGGCGCGGCAAGATGCCGCCAGGGCGGAAGATCATCATCACCACCAGAGCTGCCCCAAAGAAAAGCAAGCGATAGCTGGCAAACTGGCGGAAGATCTCCGGAAAGACGACGATAATCGCTGCTCCCAAAATATTGCCCGGTATCGACCCCAGCCCACCCAGCAGGACAATCACGAAAAAGAGCGCCGAGTCCATGAAGGTGAAGTTGGCTGGCGAGATGATCATCATCTTGGAAGCATAAATGTTGCCGGCCAGACCTGCCAATGCAGCTCCCATCACAAAGGCAACCAGTTTATAGTAGCGCACATCCACACCATTGGCTTCGGCGGCAATTTCATCCTCGCGGATAAAATTCCAAGCCCGGCCGAGGCGCGATTTCTGCAAGTTCACCAAACCGATAATCACCAACCCAACGATGATCCATACATAGTAGTAGAAATGGAGCGGGCTGCGCAGGGTGAAGATGCCAAAATCGGGGTTGCCGATGCCGGTAATCCCGTTGGCGCCATTGGTCAGACCGAAGGGGTTATTCAGGGCCGCCAGGCGGACGATCTCGCCAATACCGATGGTGACGATACACAGATAGTCGCCGCGCAGATGGATAATCGGCGATGTGACCAGATAGGCAAACGCGCCGGCCAGGATGGCGCTCAAAGGCAAGAGGACAACGATGGGAACCTTCAGTTGGGTGTAGAGGATGCCGGTGGTATAAGCGCCAATGGCGTAAAAGGCCGCATGCCCCAGGTCGAATAAACCAACTTCTCCCAAGACGATGTTCAAACTCAAGCCCAGCAGCACATAAATCCCCACGAAAAAGCCCACGTCAATCCAGTAATTGTTCACAAAGGGCAAAAATGGATAGATCAACAGCAGCACGACAATCAAACCGATCCAGACCATCGCTAGGCGATTGGAGCGGGGAGCGCCGTTCTGCTGCGCTTTCCAGAGACGTTGGGTGAGTTTCTGAGTGAAATCGCTCATGGTTTACACTTTCTCCGCCACTTTTTCTCCGATCAGCCCGGTCGGGCGGACGATCAAAATGATGATCAAAATGAGAAAAACAAAGACGTTTTTCCATGCCCCGGAGACGAATCCCTCAAAAAGCGATTCAAGCAGACCGAGCAGGAGACCTCCGATCATGGCGCCGGGAATATTTCCAATGCCGCCCATAATGGTGGCGGTAAAGGCTTTCAAACCATATCCCCAGCCCATGGTGAAGATGATGCGGCTGTAGTTCAAGCCGGCAAATACCCCTGCCAGGGCGCCTAAGGCGGGACCGACCGAAAAAACGAACAGAATAATTGAGCGGAAATTGATGCCCATCAGGGTCGCCGTCTCACGATCCAGGGCGGTGGCGCGCACGGCCGCCCCGAAAAGCGTCTTTTCCACGATATAGTAGATCAACGCCATTAAGGTCAGGGAGACTACCAGGGTGACCAGTTTGATGTCGGTCATATAGACTTCACCAAACAAACGAAAGGTGCCGGCCGGGATGCTGGTTTGGGGGTACGCCTGGAAACGGGGGCCCCAGACGGCCATAATGCCGTTGGAGATAAAAATCGACGCACCCAGCGCCGAAACCACCAGCGGCAGCCGCCCGGCTTTGTACACCGGTCGATAGGCAACCCGTTCGACCAGCAAGCCACCGATGGCAAGCCCCAGCATGGCGCCCACGATCGCAACCACGATTCCCCCCCAGATGCCAAAGGTGCGCGTTACCCAGCCAGAGCCGATCACCAAAATTGCATAGCCAATGTAACTGCCCAGGGTGAAGAAATCCCCATGGGCAAAGTTGATCAATTTCATCACCCCATAGACCATGGAGTAGCCCATGGCAACCAGTGCATAAAAGGAGCCAATGGTCAAGCCATTGGTGAGTTGCTCAAGGAGCAATTGCATCGAAAGCCTCCTTGTCCAAGTCTAGACTCCCCTTGCCCAACCAGCGTGGCAAGATGCCTCTGCCATTGTCCCTCACCCTAACCCTCTCCCTAAGGGAGAGGGAATTCTGCTCCCCTCGCCCCTTGGGAGAGGGGCCGGGGGTGAGGGCCTGCTCCCCTCGCCCTCTGGGAGAGGGGTTGGGGGTGAGGGCAAACTCCCCTCTCCCATTGGGAGAGGGGAGGGGGTGAGGGAAAACCCGCAACCTATTTCGGATAGTACAATTCCAGTTGTCCCTGGTCGTTGTAGATATAGGCATAGTATGGAATATCCTTGCGGTCACCACGTTCGGTGAACATCAAGGGTCCGGTGATGCCCTTGGCGTCGGTCATGGTGCGCATCGCCTGCGCCACTGCGTCCGGATCGGTCGAGCCAGCCTTGGTAATGGCAGCCACTAGAGCATTCAGGGCATCGGCGGCGTACACTGCCCAGATGGAGCCTGGCAACTCGTTGAACTTCGCCTTGTAGGCATCCATGAACTCGATCGACTCAGGATAGGTGAGGAATTGCGGCATCGGCTCGTTGAGATGGATAGAGCCTTTGATCACCTCCACGCCGGCAATCTTCTCGAATTCGGGGGTCGGCACTGAGTTGTTGCCCACGAAGAGCCCGGTGTAGCCAGCCTGACGAGCTTGCTTCAGCAGCAGAGCAGCTTCGGGATAATAGGCGGTGAAGAACCACACATCGGGGTTGATTTCCTTGATCTGGCTGACCACAGCCGAGTAATCGCTCTCGCCTGGGGTAATGGCATCGTAGTAGACCAGTTCCGCTTTTCCGGCATCGATGTAGGGTTGCAAGAACTTCTTGGCGTCTTCAGCAACGCCACGTCCGTAGTCCTGGTTGTCGTGCATGATGGCAATGCGCTTGGCGCCCAATACTTCGACGGCGAACTTGGCAAAGAACTCGGATTGCGTATCATCGCGCCCGGCGGTGCGGAAGAAATAGGGGCGTTGTTTCTCCATGGTCAGGCGCACGGCGGTGCAGCCATAGCCAACCGAGACCACCTTATTGGCGTCATACAGGTCGGCAGCCGGCGCAGTGACCGAGGAGCCGTAGGAGGCGATGACCTCTTTCAAGCCTTGTGAGATCAACTTTTGGGCTGCCAGGGCGCTGTCTTTGGGGTTGGAAGCGTCATCGGCAACGATGATTTCTATCTGTTTGCCCAACACGCCGCCCTTCTTGTTGATCAACTCCTGGGCAACCTCAACCGATTGCTTTGCCCACTGTCCTTCGGCGGCAAAGTCGCCGGTGAGCGGGGCTTGCAAGCCAATCTGAATGGTCTGCGGTTCGGCCGGCTTTTGCTGGCAGGCCGCCAGCACCAACGAGAGAGTCACAACGAGAACAAACACAATACTGGAAATTCTCTTCATACTTCTACTCCTTTTGAACACTAGGGATTAAATGGATTTTGTTCATCTGCTGCCAAAAAATTAGCGCAGGATGAAACCATGCCGCAGTGGGTCTTGAGGGTCAATCAACCATTCGCACACTCCCACAACCGAGGCACTCCCCGATACCTCAGGGATGACAGCCGGATAAGGCCCATATTGAACTGTCTCCACAACCCTGCCGGTGAAGGTTGTCCCCAGAATGCTCTCGATGGTAATGGGTTGATTGAGAGCAATCTCCTTTTTGGCATAATGGAGCGCCAACCTGGCGCTGACGCCGGTGCCGGTCGGTGAACGATCCACCTCGCCTTCAGCAAAGATACAAACGTTGCGGCTGTGATGGGCGGGATCCTGGGCTTTGCCGACGAAAATCGTCCCATAGAGGAAGCCCAGATCTTCTTCAAAAGGATGCCTGATCGGCACCGCTTCCATGACGGCGTGCTTGATGCGCATCCCGACCTCAATCAGGGTGCGAAAGTCTTTCGCTTCCAGGCCTACCCCCACTTCTTCGGCTTGCACAAAGGCATAGAAGGCGCCGCCAAAGGCAATATCGAAGTGCACCTCTCCCAGACCGGGGACCTGCACGCTCTGGTCAGCGAGATAGACAAACGAAGGTACATTGTGAAAGGCAACCTGCACCACGCGACCGCTCTGACGGTGGGCATAGGCAGTGATCAAACCGGCCGGAGCTTCGATGCGGACCACCGCTGGTTCTTCTTCTTTGTGAAGCAAGCCGCAATCTAGCAGCACCATCGTCAGGCCGATAATGCCATGTCCGCACATCGTGCTATAGCCTTCGTTGTGCAGAAAAATCACCCCCACGTCATTTTCGGGCGAGGCTGGCTCGGTGAGCAACGCCCCATACATATCGGCATGACCGCGCGGCTCCCACATCAAAGCCGTGCGGATGGCATCCAGATTTTCTTTGATGTAGCGCCGTTTTTCGAGAATGCTTCCTTTGGGGAGGGGGGGAAAGCCATCGATAATCACTCGCAGAGGCTCCCCAGCCGTGTGGGCGTCAATGGTTTTGATGCGCATCCAATCTGCTGGAGGTCTCCATTCCAAATTCATTGAGTCATTTACTCCTCGGGGTGGGAAATCAAACCAGGCGGTTGACGGTGAACACATCAACCCTGCCCCCTTGACACTGCGTCAACGGAAAAGAGAAAAGGTTCATAAACGGCAGATACAACCACACAGAGAATACCGTTGGGTGGAGTGGAAAATATGAATCGTTTCTCGCTTGCTCTAAAATCAGCCCTCCTTTCCGAGTCTCTCCGCAAATCGATTGAGATATCGTTTTTTCAGAGATACCGTTAAGCTGCCTTCGATATCGTTAAGAAATTTTTACCCCTGCCGAACAATCGACCGACACTCTGCGCCTATTTTCACATAGTTAAGCGGTTCTGTCAATGAAGGATGTCATGGCTTGAATAACGATAATCGGCATATTTAAACCCTTAGCGCCGTCCACGGGGCTGGGGTTCGGGTCGCCCGGCCAATTCTTCCTCACGCGCCTTGCTCAACCGCACGACAGCGGCTTTATATTCGGGAATTTTGGCTTGCGGGTCTAACTGATCGTGGGTGAGCAGATTGGCTGCGGCTTCATGAAAGTGGAAAGGGATAAAAACCACGCCGCGGTTGGTCTTATCGGTGACGTGAGCGCGCAGGACAATCGAAGCGCGGCGCGAGGTCACCCGCACGGCATCGCCGTTATGGATGCCTAAGGTGCCGGCATCGTGCGGGTGGATCTCCACCAGTGGTTCAGGGTAGAGGTCATCCATCCACGAATGGCGCGTCATTGTCCCGCCGTGCCAGTGCTCTAGCACTCGGCCGGTGCTAAGCACAAAGGGATATTCCTCATCTGGCATCTCGGCATTGGGCGTGTAGTCCAGCGGATGAAACTTGCCTCGCCCGCGCGGAAAGGTCTCGCTGAAGAGATAGGGTGTGCCGGGGTGGCTTTCATCCCAGACCGGCGTTTGCAAGCCGCCTTCGCTATCGAGGCGCTGGTAGGTGATGCCTCCGTATTCCGGCACGCCGCGCCGAATCTCATCCATGATCTCGCATGGATGGCGATAATCCCAATAGGCGCTATGCGGGCGGCCGAGTTTGCGCTCGATGCGCTTTGCCAGATCGCAGAGGATTTCCCAATCTGCCCGCGCCTGACCGCGCGGCGGAATGGCGCGGCGCACCCGCTGCACGCGACGGTCGGTATTGGTAAACGTGCCATCTTTTTCTGCCCAGGAGACAGCCGGCAGAAAGACGTCGGCAAATGCCCCTGACTCATTGATGAACAAGTCCTGTGCCACCAGAAACTCCAGCTCGGTCATCTTTTGGCGGGTGTGATTGAGGTTGGGCTCGGACATCATCGGGTTTTCGCCCATGATGTAGAGCGCGCGCACGCCATTGTGACCCACCGCGCTGAGGATTTCGGTGGTAGTCAAGCCCAAGCGACGGCTCAATCCACCCGGTTCGACGTTCCACAAGCGTTCCCACCGCGCCGCATTCTGTTCGTCATCGACGCGCTGATAGCCAGGATAATGCCAGGGCATCGCCCCCATGTCCGAGGCGCCTTGCACGTTGTTCTGCCCGCGCAACGGATTCAACCCCGTGCCGCGCCGCCCAATGTGACCGGTGAGCAGGGCAAGATTGACCAGACTGAGCGCGTTTGCCGTCCCATGCGTAGACTCCGGGATGCCCAGCGCCCAATAGATGGCCGCATTCTTTGCCGTCGCATACAGGCGCGCCGCTTCAATGATCAATTCTTTTGGCACGCCGCTGATCGCTTCAGCCACTTCGGGGGTGAATTTTTCCATCGATGCGGCAAAGGCTTCAAAGTTCTCGGTGCGCTGGGCGATGAACTCGCGATTGTACAGCCCCTCTTTGAGGATGACATGCGCCATGGCGGAAAAGACTGGCACATCCGTGCCGGGTTTGAGCGGCAGGTAGAGGGTGGCGTAGTCCACCATCTCAATGCGTCGCGGGTCAACCACAATCAATTTGGCGCCATATTTGCGCACTGCGGCTTTCATCTGCAGGGCAATAATGGGATGATTCTCGGTGGGGTTAGAGCCGGTGAGGATGAACACATCGTTGTCAATCACCTCGGCAGCCGTGTTGCTCATCGCCGAGGAGCCAATCGCCATCTGCAAAGCGACCACGCTGGCAGCGTGACACAAGCGGGTGCAGTGATCGACGTTATTGGTGCGAAACAGGGCGCGATAAATCTTCTGCAGCAGGTAATTATCCTCATTGGTGGCTTTGGCGCAGCAATACACGGCCAGGGCATCTGAGCCGTGCTGACGATAAATTTCCACCAGCCGATCGGAAACCAGCTCCAGGGCTTCGTCCCAGGAAACGGGCTGCCATTCCTCAAGGTCAAAAGCCTGGGTGCGTTCGCCCGCCTTTTGGGGTTTTTTACGAATCAGCGGCGTGGTGATGCGCCGCGGGTGATAGAGAAAATCTGTCCCAAAGCGCCCCTTGACACACAAATTACCGTGGTTGACAACCGAATCAAACGGGGCAGAGACGTGATAGATAAAATCCTCTTTGACATGCAATTCTAGGTTACAACCAACCCCACAAAAGGGGCAGACGGTGGAAACAATTCGATCGGGGGTGAGCATAGCGAAACCTCCTTATGCGCTGCGTTCCGCCCGCCGGCGGCGCCCGCTGCGTTCCGAACGCGTCATTTGCAGAATATCCTCCAGGGCATAACCGACTTCCAAAAGATGCTGGCGTTTGAACTTCAAGGCGCCGGTTGGGCAGACGCCGATACACTGTCCGCAGAAGACGCAGGTCGATTCGGGCATCGGCACTTCGTAGAAGGTGCTGATCTGCGTTTCATAGCCCCGTCCTTTGAAGTTAATGGCGTAAGTATATTGGGCATCTTCGGCGCAGACCTGGACGCAACGCCAGCACAACACGCATTTGGTATAATCGCGAATGTACATCGGGTTGTCGTCAATTAGAGGAACATGGCGCAGCTCTGCTCCCGGAAAACGATCGCGGTTTACCCCATACGCCTCAGCCATCGCTTCAATTTCAGGCGCCTCGGACAGATCCACCGTCGCATAAAGCATCTCCAGGATTGTGCGCCTGGCGCGCTGCACGCGCTCGCTGGTGGTGCTGACCTCCATATTTTCCTGTACCGTGGCGGTACAAGCCGGCACCAATACTCGCGCCCCTTTGACTTCCACCACGCAGATGCGACACAGGGCATTCGCCGTGCAGTAATCGTGGTAACAGATGGTCGGGATGTCGATACCCAGTTGCAAGGCTGCTTTCAGGATGGTAGTACCTGGGGAGACCTGGGTGGAGATGCCGTCTATGGTCAGGTGAATGCGGTCTTGGGTCATAGCCATTTCCTTTGAGTGTTTTTCACGAGGTGGTGTTCATTGCAATTCCCTGGGAGGGCGAAATAAATCTGGCCAGTGTTGCATGGCGCTCAAAATCGCCGAGGCGGCTGTCTGCCCCAAACCGCAGATCGAAGCATCGGTCATCGTCCAACCAACATCCTGTAAGCGCTCCCAATCGCTTGGCAGGGGCTTGCCATGCAGCACCCGCTCCATGATTTCCAACTGGCGTTGGGTTCCCATCTGACAGGGATAACACTTGCCGCACGATTCTTCGGCAAAAAAGCGCGCCAGACGGTAGAACGCATCGCGCAGATCGCGGTGGGAATCAAAGACGGTCACTACGCCGGCGCCCAACGGAATGCCGGCGGCGCGTAACCCCTCAAAGCTAAGCGGCACATCCAGGTGCTGAGGGGTGGCAAAAGCCCCGGCTGCGCCGCCGATCAGGGCAGCCTGGAATTTATTGCCATGGCGGATGCCCTGCCCCAAATCCTCAATCAGATGGCGCAACGGCACACCCAGCGGCACTTCATATAAGCCCGGGCGGTTGACATCTCCCGACAGGCAAAACAACTTCGGGCCAGGCGATTGGGGCGTGCCCAAACGGCGATACGCCTCCACCCCAAGGCGCAGAATGAGGGGGATATTCGCCAGCGTTTCGACATTGTTGATTACGGTCGGTTTTCCAAACAAGCCATGCGTGGTTGGGTAGGGAGGCTTAAGACGAGGGAAGCCGCGTTTACCCTCGATGGACTCAAACAGAGCGGTTTCCTCCCCGCAAATGTATGCTCCTGCGCCACGACGGATTTCAATTTCAAAGGAAAAATCGCTTCCCAAAATACGCTCACCCAGCCAGCCACCAGCCTGGGCTTCTTCTACCGCCGCTTTCATCACCCGATAGGGCAGCAGATACTCGCCGCGGATGTAGAGATACCCTTTGCTGGCGCCGATGGCATAGGCAGCAATGAGCATGCCTTCGATAATCGCATGAGGATTATCTTCCATAAGAACGCGGTCTTTAAAGGCGCCAGGTTCAGCTTCATCGGCGTTACAGACGACATACTTGGGAGAACCAGGCGCCTGGGCGGCGCTTTCCCATTTTAGCCCGGTGGGAAAAGCCGCTCCCCCGCGCCCCACCAGACCAGATTGTTTAACGCTTTCGATTATCGAAGCAGGAGATTGTTTTAACGCTTGCTCAAAGGCTTGATAGCCCTGGTGCTGGCGATATTCCTCCAAGCGCACCGTGGTATGGCGACCGCATAAAGCGGTCAACAAGCGCACATCTCCATCCACGTAGGTCAGGGGACGCGTGGCGGTAGCTGCGACCAGTTCCTGCCAGGTCTGGGCAGGCGAGGCTTTAGCCGGCAGGCTCTGCACCAAAACAGCCGGAGCGTGATCGCACAAGCCCAGGCAAGCCGATTTCTCCACCCTGACCGCCGGCGCACCCGCTTCGCCGACCGCGGCTTCAGCGGTCTGAAAGACGATTTGCTTGAAGACCGTATCAGCCCCAGCCAGCGCGCAGGCCGGGTCATTGCAGACGTGCAAAAAAACCTCTCCCACCGGCTGGCGGTGCAAGAGGGTGTAAAACTCGATCACGCCAAATACCTCGGCTAACGGGACGCCTAACGCTCGCCCAATCTGAGCCGCAACTTGATCGGAGATGTAGCCGTAGGCTTCCTGAGCAGCATGCAGGGCAGGTAAGAGCGCGGTGCGCCCTTGCGGAGCCAGGGAAGAGAGGGTTGATTCAAAAGAGGGGGGAGTGGATTGGCTCATGGCAGATTTGCTCACAGGATGGGAATGGCGATTAAAGACACCTTTAAGTATCCAAATTATAGCAAGAAACTCGAAAAAACGAGGGATGATTTTCCTGTTTTGGCGTTGGTTGCTGCTTCCATGCTATACTGAAAAGGAGAACGATTTCCAAAGGAGGATACGGATGAGCGAAGTGTTTCTCCTCTCGGCGGTGCGCACGCCCGTTGGGGTGGGCAAAGCGGGTGGGGCGCTTTCTTCTCTCACCCCGCTGCACCTGACCGCTTGCGTCTTACAGGAAGTTGTGCGCCGCGCCGGGATTGAACCGCGCCAGGTGGACGATGTGGTCTGGGGATGTGTGACCCCCATCGGGGAACAGGGAGCAAACCTCGCCCGCCTGGCGGTGCTGCAGGCCGGCTATCCGGTTGAAGTGCCGGCGGTAACCCTCAATCGCATGTGCGGTTCCAGCCAGCAAGCCATTCACTTTGCTGCCCAGGCGATCCTGGCCGGCGATATGGAGATCGTGGTCGCCGGCGGCACTGAGATCATGTCCCGCGTGCGCATGGGGAGTGATTGGCCCCCCGAATGGCCGCCCGATTTCCCCTATGCTCTCGTCCATCAAGGTCTCAGCGCCGAGTTGATTGCCGATAAGTGGGGCTTGAGCCGCGAAGAGATGGATGATTTCGGTTATCAATCCCACCTTAGAGCGATGCAAGCGATTCAAAACGGGTGGTTTGCAGAGCAAATTTTGCCCATTCAGCGGCCTGATGGAGTCCTGGTGAGCCAGGATGAGGGGGTGCGGATGCCACCCGACCGGCAGAAGATGGCAACCCTCAAACCAGCCTTTAAAGAAGACGGTAAAATCACTGCCGGCAACTCCAGTCAGATCAGCGATGGGGTTGGCGCAGTCGTGCTTGCCTCGGCAAAAGCCGTGGGACGCTACAACCTGCTGCCCATGGCGCGGCTGGTGGCGCGGGTAGTGGTCGGCAGCGATCCGGTGCTCATGTTGGAAGGCCCCATTCCGGCCACTCGCCAGGTGCTGAAGCGCGCTGCCCTGTCCCTTGACGACCTGGATGTGATCGAAATCAACGAAGCCTTTGCCTCGGTCGTGCTGGCATGGCAGCGAGCACTGCAACCCGACCCGCAGCGCGTCAACCCCAACGGCGGAGCGATTGCGCTAGGACACCCCTTAGGGGCTACGGGAGCGATCTTGATGACCAAGCTGGTTTATGAGCTACACCGTCGTCAGGGGCGCTATGGTTTGCAGACCATGTGCATTGGGCATGGCATGGCAACGGCGACCATCCTGGAGCGTGTGTGAAGCCATCCATCTCCCCTCTCCCGCCC
>Ga0308419_1002812_pt1 | contig 11091 bp, 11 predicted proteins | sample HotsprSampleMS50_FD_203674 | JGI IMG/M metagenome (GOLD analysis project Ga0308419, IMG submission 203674) | Hot spring phototrophic mat microbial communities from Mushroom Spring, Yellowstone National Park, Wyoming, United States - 20090730_MS50 ... | reverse complement strand
TTTTTATCAATGAATCGTAGAAAAAAAGTCCTGATAGGAAGAAGAACCAAGGCATAGTATTTACTGCAATCATCATAAAGGGGGCCTTAAATAAGGAATCGTCCATGATCCCAGCCCTATTCAATCCAAAGGTGACGTGGGCATAAACAACGAGTATAATTGCTATGCCCTTAACGTAATCGACCCAGTAAATCCTGTTATTCATAAGAGAAAGTTTTCTTCAGCATAAGCAGGTTCGTAGCCTACCCCGTGGGGCATGACATTTTTTTGCTTAACGGAAAGGCTGGTCACAGAGGGAATTGGTTGCGACAAAGGCTTTTGTCTGTCTTGCCTCCCTCTCGCTGTATCTGCTTTGGGTTGATAAAGCAGAGAGACTGCCCCTACTAAGGAAGCCGTCTCCCTGCCTTGATTAGTGAATAGCCTCGCCGCCTGTCTCTTCTTTAATTGATACGGCGATCTTATAAAGCACCGTCAGTATGAGCGCCCCAACGGCCCATACTGCAAGGGATATGGTTGCCTCTGCTGCGGTTGGCCAGTATTCGGTGATCTTCTCAAAGGGGTTGGGGACAAAGCCGCCCACAATCAGTCCAAAGCCCTTGTCTATCCATAGGGAAAGGAAAACACAGATTGATGCCACTGCCAAAGTCGTCTCATTTTTCCTTAATTGTGGGAAGAGGAGCAGGACTAAAGATACAACCGCAAGGATTGAGCTGAGCCACATAAGGGGCACGAGCTTATTGTAGCCATCAAGACCTGCATAGAGATAGACAAATGGATGGGTATGGCCCGGTATTCCGCTATAAAAGGCGGTGAAGAACTCCAGACCAAGGAAGAAGACATTTGTAATCATAAAATAGGTCACGATCTTGCCAAGGGCCTGTATGGCCTCTTTGCCGGGGTCAAACTTGGTAAATTTCCTGACGATTAGGCATAGCAATATAAGTAGGGCAGGGCCACTTGCAAAGGCCGATGCCAAAAAACGGGCAGCCATTATGGCACTGAGCCAAAAGTGTCTGCCCGGCAGGCCTGCGTATAAAAAGGCCGTAACGGTGTGGATTGAAGGCGCCCATGCAATGGAGATGTATATGAAGGGTTTAATCCATTTGGGGGGTGCAATGCCCTTTTTCTCGGCGTGTAGCACTGTCCAGCCTACAAGGATATTAAGAAACAGATATCCGCTGAGTACCATCATGTCGTAAAACATAACAGAGTTTGGCGTGGGGTGCAGTAGTACATTCAAGACCCTTAGTGGCTGGCCCATATCAACGAAAATAAAGAGCATACACATAATGACCGCAGGTATAGCGAGAAACTCGCCGAGGATCGTTATCTTGCCAAAGGCCTTATAATTGTGCAGATAATAGGGCAATACAACCATTACACCTGAGGCCGCTACACCAACCAAGAAGGTGAATTGTGATATATAAAATCCCCATGATACATCTCTACTCATACCTGTGATTCCAAGACCTGTTGCAAACTGCTGGAGGTAGAACAAGAAGCCTGCTCCTGTAATTGCGAGCAAAAAGACTATCCACCCCCAATATGTCCTGCTGCCTGTAAGGGCCTTATCCAGCATGTTCATGACCTCCTAATCTTTCTTCTTTGCCAGAGACTATATAAAAAACACTCGGCATTGTGCCTAAATCGGGTTTTCTCCTAATCGTAAAGTTTGATGCAATCAGCTTCCTCACCTCTGAGTTAGGGTCCTTGAGGTCTCCAAAGACTATTGCCCCATTTGAATGCTCTGCACAGGCTGGTGGTTTGCCTATGGCAAGGAGTTCGTAACAGAGGGTGCACTTCTCTACCACGCCCTTCATTCTTGTAGGGAATTCGCGGTTTAGTTCCTTGACAAAAGGCCTTGGGTCAATAAAGTTGAAGCTCCTTGCCCCATAAGGGCAGGCCGCCATGCAGAACCTACAACCTATACAGCGATGCATATCCATCATCACTATCCCATCGGCCCTCTTAAAGGTGGCCTTAGTGGGACAGACCCTCACACAGGGTGGATTGTCGCAGTGGTTACAGAGCACTAAATAGGGTTGATGCCTCATGGTATCGGCCATGTAAGGGCTCTCTTGACCAGGAAATGCGTGTTCAAAACCCTCCTGCCATATCCACTTTATCTCGTGGCGGGGATTGGGTATAGTGGGCACATTGTGCTTTTTGTGACATATCTCGCTTATCTTTTGGATGGCTTTACTGTCTTGAAACCTTGCCATGTCTATCACAAGCCCCCACCTGGAGCCCTTAAGCCCCTTTGGATCACGATTGTATTGGGCTGCCTCAAGGATGCCGTTTCTAAGGGCCGAAAAGGTTGTAAGACCACCTGTCCCGGCCGCTAAAGTAAGGCCTGCTATCTTTAGAAATTCTCTCCTCTTGATTGCCATCGTTACGCTCCTTCCTTGGGCTCTATATGACAGCCCCAACAATAGGGTTTGACAGCCATGTAGTTATGGCACTCGTCACAGAACTTCTTCTTGTTAGAGTGGCAGTTCATACAGGTGTTTTGCAGACTCATATTGTAACTCTTTCCATCGGTAGCCACATAAAGCCTCTGGCCGTCTCTGACTACAGCATCCCGCCAGTCATTAAGCATCTTCATGTGGAGGGTCTTCATGGTCTGTTTTGATTCAACGCACTGCCTTTTCTCCATTTGGTTAATGACAGGCGTATCAATGCTCGGCTCAGGCTTGGCCACTGCCTTGCCCAAGTTGTAGTAGAACGGAAACGCTACAAAGAGCAAAAATATCGCTATCCCAACAAATATCTTTCCAGTATCATACATGGCTATGCCCCCTCCTTCTGCTGAATATTAGGAAGTGGTTCTCCCCTGAGATTGGTCTCTCTCTGCTTTTCACCCTTCATGATAAGCGCATTGCCCACGAGCTCATGGACCCCTGTAACCCTCACACCCTTATTATAATAGTCCATCAAGGTACTCAGGGTTGCCCTGTCAATGGCACATACATTGGCAAGCATGTTAACACCGTATCTCTCCTTGACATACCTAACTGCCATCGCCCTCGGCAGCCCACCTCGCATACGGAGTTCCATGTTCTCCCCTGCATTTAGGCCTGTGCCGCTACCACAGCAGAAGGTCTTTTCACGGATCGTGTCTTCAGGCATCTCATAAAAGTGATTACATACATGTCTGATAACATATCTAGGCTCCTCAAGCAACCCCATTCCCCTTGCAGTGTTACAGGAGTCATGGTAAGTGAGTATGATGTTGTCATTTCTTGAGGGGTCAAGCTTGATCTTTCCATTTCTTATGAGGTCTGCCGTAAACTCTGTGATGTGGACCATCTTTGTGCTTTTGGCATTTTCAAACACGGTGCCTGTGATTGGTGATTTTGGCACCTCAAGGAAGTCGGCAGGGCCGTTCCATGTGTCCATATACTGGTTAATCACCCTCCACATGTGGCCACACTCACCACCTAATATCCACTTGACACCAAGTCTTTTTGCCTCGGCATAGATCTTGGCATTTAGCCTCTTTGCCATCTCGTTAGAGGTAAAGAAGCCGAAGTTACCCCCCTCTGATGCATAGGTGCTCCAGGTGTAATCAAGGCCAATCTCGTGAAAGAGCATCAGGTAGCCCATTGCAGTGTATGTGCCTGGATCGGCAAAGAGGTCGCCTGAGGGTGTGACAAATAGTACCTCTGCACCCTTTCTATTAAAGCTCGGCTCAATCCTTATCCCTGTAATGGTCTCAATGTCATCAAGGAAAAACTCTATGCTTGACTTTATCGTATGGGGTTCAAGGCCGAGGTGGTTGCCCTTCATGTAGCAGTTTGCCACAGGGCCCGATATCCAATCGGTATTGAGACCCAAGAGATTTGTGAGCTCACGCACCATCATGGTTATCTCTGCCGTATCAATCCCGTAAGGGCAGAAGACTGAGCATCGCCTGCACTCGGTGCATTGATAAAAGTAATACCACCACTCCTTCAGCACCTGAAGGGTAAGGTCCCTTGCACCAGCAAGCCTACCAAAGACCCTGCCCGGCGCAGTGAAGTAACGGCGATATATGGAGCGGAAGAGCTCTGCCCTTAAAACAGGCATGTTCTTTGGGTCTCCAGAGCCGATATAAAAATGGCATTTATCGGCACAGGCACCGCATCTGACACATATATCCATAAAGAGCTTGAAGGAACGGTATTTGCTTAACCTGTCCTTTATGCCCTCCATTACTATGTTTTCCCAGTCCTGCGGGAGTTTCCAGTCCTCTTCTACTGGTGACCAGTCCCTTGCATTTGGGAATCCCACAATCTCAAGGTTCTTTCCTTTAGCGCCCCAGCAGAAGGTGTGCTCCTTAAACTCCACCGGCGTATCCATCCAGTCAGTAGGGGGGGTCTTACTGTATTCAATGTCTGCAATCAATTCATTGGGTTTCTTTGTAAACTTTGCCATATAGTTACTCCTTTTCCACTGGTATGCCAGCCTTTTTCATTTTGTCCCTGAACTCGTCCTCATACTCTTCATAGGTATGCACATGCACAGGGTAGTTCCATGGATTTATGTGCCTAACCATTCTGCTGTCGTTTGCTAAATTTCTGGTGGGGCTCAGGAATACACCGCCCATGTGGACCAGCTTACTGAAAGGGAAATAGGCAAACAAGACACACACCAGGAACAGATGGACATAGAATATTGAACCGATACCCTCAGGCACTGTGGGATTAAAGGTTACGAGCCCAATGGTGAGGTTCTTCACTGCCACCACATCTACCTTTATGAAATACCGCATTAAGATGCCCGTAATGGCAATGGCAATTATCATAAAGAGGGGGAAATAGTCTGCCGGTAGCGATATGTATCTGACTTGCGGTATCGCTATCCTCCTTATGAACAAAAATAACGCACCTGCAAGGAGACTGACCCCAGTAATGTACAGAAGTGGTACACCCACCTGAAAGAAAGAGTCCAAGGCCTCAATGATCTCAATAACAAAGGGCACCTCAAGCACAAAGAACCTTATGTGCCTTAGGAGGACTACCAAAAACGAATAGTGGAATATCAAGGCAAAGAGCCATAGCCATTTGTCTGAGCCATAAACAACCTTGCCATCTTTCATCTCGGTCTTTAGGTTTCTAAAGAGTGACCTAAAGAGGAACACCTCCAGCGCCATTCTAATGAAGGTATGAAAACAAGTGGAGGGATTTTCAATCTTGCCTTGCTTAATCCACGGTAGGGACTGCTGTTGGCCACAGGTAGTAGGGATCTTAAAGGGCACCGGACTTTTTGCCCAGTCCATTACCCTGTAGATCATGCCGACCACAAACACTATTAGGGCGATATAGGGTATGGCAATGCCAAAAAGGGCCTGCATGCCTGCTGCCTCTACACCTGCAAGGGCAATGATGATAAGCACAATAACTGCCGCCAAAGGGACTAACATTTTCATCATCTTCTACCTCTTTCCTTTCTCAGTATTGGCACCTTCATGGAGTTCTGAGAGTGTCTCATCTCCCTTGAGCTCAAAGAGCTGGTTTGCCACCTGAAGGAGCCTGAAGTTTCTCTTTTCCACTTCCCTTACCCTGACCTCAAAGAGGTCCTCCCTGCAACCCATATAGACATCAAAGGCTATAAGGGCAATCTGGTCAATACTTTTTGTAAAGGCCTGTAATTCCTTGGTCTCTATCTGATTGCCAAGCTCCTGAAATACAATATCTTTGATAGGAAAGATAAAAGAGACGGCCTCAGAGGGTGTGAAGTCCTGAACAGCCCTTATCCTTATAATACTGTCAAGGGCATCTCTAAGACGCTCTTGAGACATGTCACCTGCCATTTCATCAAGAAGTGCCCCTAAGCCATGCCTCAGGGAATAGCCTACTGGATTTGAGAACTGCCCCTTGTTGTTTTTTAGGAATTCTGCAGTCTGGGAAGGATAGGATTGGGCTACAAGTTCAAACCACTTCTTTGCCAAGGCCTCTTTCTTTTCGCTCAGGAGCGATTGCAATACCATTGTGGTTTTAATTACCCCCCCTTCCTTTTTATTTTTTTATAAAAACCCCTTTTGCTGAACTGGTATAGAAATTTTTAAGATTAAGATAAAAAAAACGGCGTCTCTTGTTAAGACGCCGTTCGGAATTATACGCAGCCTGTTGGCTTAGGCAAGCCAGCATATCTACAGGCCTGTTTTGCTGGACCGTCTGGGAAGAGTTCGTAGAGGTATTTGGTGTTGCCCTTTTCTGGCCCCATAACCTTGCCAATCTCCTTGACAAGTATCTTGATCATAGGGGCAATCTGATACTTTTGATAGTAATCCCTCAGGAAATTAATGACCTCCCAGTGATTCTCCGTAAGGGTAAGCCCATCACCCGCTGCAAGTTGGGTAGCAAGCTCGGGTTTCCAGTCATCAAGGTTGACTAAATAACCGTCCTCATCCACTTCAAGCTGTTTGCCCTGAAATTCAATCGTTGGCATCTGAATCCTCCTTTTTGGGTTTTATAGTTGGTGAGATAAAAGTCTTTATGTTCTTCTTTAAATTTTAAAGCCCCTATAGGTCATAGACAATAATATAGCCTGCAATTGCAGGTCAAATAAAAATAATTTATCCAACAATAAAATAACTTAATTAGAAACCCTTGAGCAGTTATCAGTGATTTACAGTGTCATTGCAATAAACTCCGACACACTGTAGGCCTTCAATTCCCCATCTTTATAACAAGTAAAGGTCTCCTCAGGGTTTGTAATCCTTAATGGTGCTGCTATCTTACATCTTGCAATCTTAGAGCAATATGCTGCGTAAGCCTTTACACAAGGCGAAGGGTCACTAAAATATTTTTCAATGTCATTACAGATAAAACTAATTGCGCTTGCATCTACCAGACCAATCTGGGCCATTGCCCAAAGGGCACCCGGGCGAAAGTTTTCCTCTTCTCTATAGGACCACAGGAGGGGTATCATCTCTGAGTACTCTGATGGATTTGCACTTATTATACAACCTATTATTTCGCAGGCACTCCAGCCAATCCCACCCGACTCATCGCTCATTGACCATAAAAGCCTCCGTATTGTGTCCCTCATAAGGCCAGGCTTAATGGGTGTAAGCCTTTTGGAGATGGTCTTAAAGGACTCAATGGCTCGCCAGGTGAGCACATCCTCCTTGTCGTAGGTCATAGATATGAGCTTGCTTATAACCGCCTGATTGTCCTCTGCCATCTCGGCAATTTTTTGATAATCACCCTCCGACAACAGAATCTTGAGTGTCTGCTTTATGTTTCTATCGGTCTTCATCACACCGCCCTCTTTCTTATGGGTGTCAGTCCTGTTGACAAAAATGAGCCTTCCGGCAGACCTTACCTCGCCCTTGACTACTACCTCTCTGTGGGTCTTTAGGTCATAGTTTATCTCTCTTGTGAAATAATCGCTATCGGCATTTAGGTTGTCAAAGTCCCAATTACCCATCAACAGGGCAAGGGCCTCTGTAAAGGCCTCGCCGAGATTGCGACCTGTAGGATCACAGACATATACAGCGCCGCAGCGGCAGCGATTGGCAAGGGTCTCACCAAAACCTGTGAGTATCTTCTCAGGCCTATCAATGAACCTTGAGCAAAAAGGACACTCGGGGGCGTATTTAGTGTCTCTTGCCATCCTTGTACTCCTTTGCCTTTTGTATCATCCCTTTGGCCCACCCCTCTGTGCCGAGGGCGTGTATGTGTGTATAAAGGGCCATGCAGTTTTTATATACGATACCATCCATATTTTCGGCAATACCTTTACCCCGCCTCATCGTAAGGGCAAAGGTGGTGTTACCCGGCAGGTCAACCACTGCTGAATAGTGAAACTCATGCCCCCTCAAGAGGGTTCCAATAGGATAAAACGGGTTTTCTCCAGTCACCTCTGCCTCGGTGTAGCCATGTGCCTGAGGCCGCTTGCCCATTTTAAAACTTAAGGGGAATATGCCTGCCATCTCATAGTCCTTGCCATCAACGGTTATTGACTTACCTAGAAACATAAGCCCTCCGCACTCTGCGTAAGTAGGTAGTCCATTGTCAATGGCCTCCCTCAAGGACTCCCTGAATATCCTATTGTCAGCAAGCCTTAAGGCATTGGTCTCTGGGAAGCCTCCCCCGATGTAAAGGCAGTCTATATCAGGCAGGTGTGTTTCATCAAGGGCATTTATATACACCAACTCTGCCCCAGCACTCTGGAGCTCCTCAAGGTTCTCTGGATAATAAAACTGGAAGGCCTCGTCTCTCAGGATGCCTATTTTAACAGACTGTTCGGACCTTTCAATCCTGTAAGTCAGGTCAGGCAAGTCAATAGCCTTTGCCGAGTATGCTATCCTTAAAACTGCCTCTAAATCAATATGTGCAGCTGCTCTATCGCTTAGGGTCTTAATAGAAGCCTCTACACCGCCATATTCGTAAATGGGTACAAGCCCCATGTGTCGCTCAGGTAGTTCGCTGTCCTTTAATCTTGGGAGTGCGCCTAATACTGGGATATTACAATATCGCTCTATCGCCTCCTTTGTGATACCCTCATGTCTTAGGCTTGAGACCTGATTTAGGATAACACCCCTTATCTCTACTGCCCTATCCAAGCTCTGGGCGCCAAGGACAAGGGCAGCGGCAGTGCGGGTTATCTTTGTGCAATCTACGACCAATATGACAGGGGCCTTGAGCAATTTTGCAAGCTCAGCAGTGCTGTAAGAACCCTCAGCATCCATGCCATCATAAAGCCCACGATTGCCCTCAATAATGGCCATATCGCCCCTGAAATGGGAAACAAATGATCTGACCACTCCCTCAGCGCCAATCATGTAAGGATCGAGGCTGTAGCAGGGAGACTTGGCTGCCTGAGAGAGCCAACCGGGGTCTATGTAATCAGGTCCTTTCTTATAGGGCGTAATCTTCAACTGCCTTGACAATGCCCCTATGAGGCCAAGGGTGACAGTGGTCTTGCCGCTGCCGCCTTTAAGACCAGCCAATATGAGTCGTGGGCAACTGACTTTGCTCATCACTTTGGACAAAATGTCACCGTATAATTAACATTCACCTCTTTGCCCTTGCCTACACAGGTGAAGGTGCTGTTCTTGTCATCATAGGGGAAGCTATATGATGTTGGCGATGCGGAGTGGAATATCTTGTAATATGGCAGTGCCACAGCAACCCATGTGGGATTTGAGCCAACACAAAAGGTCTTGGGCAGCCAGTCAGGGCATCCACAACAGTTGCTGTTAGCCCCATCGGTGTAGCAAGAACCGCTGTTAGCGCCGTCGCAGCTATAAAGATTAAGATAAGACCCCTGTCCGCTTACGGCCTGATTACATTTTAGCAAACTGCTTGGACTATCTGCCTTACATGCATCACGAGGAGACAAACAGCCTACATACTTTCCCTTTGCCTTAAGTTTCAACTCCTCTTTACATTCCGACTCTGAGACTGCAAGGTCGCCGCCCCATGTGCGTGGCACAACAAAGGTCTGCGTTGAGCCCGAAGCAGTCATCTGAAAGCCATTGCCGTCGGTATTCACTGAGGCGCATTGCCCCTTATCTGGGGAGGTTACATAACAGAATGGGCCTAATGCCGATGTCTTATGTCCCGTATTCTTACCTGAGCAATCTGCATTGGTTGAACAAGCCTTTAAAGGACTTATAATATCCTTCACAGGCAATGGGACGTAATAACAGGTCTTCCATCCGCATTGATAGATGAAGCATCTCTTTTGCTCTATGTCGCACCTTGCATTTTTGTCGTAGGTCGAGCAAGAACTGTCGCTTGAGCAGGGGTTGTTGAAGGAAGGTCCAGAACCAGAGAAATAGTTTTTATTATCGGTATCGCAAAAACGATTTGTGCCGCACTCATTTGAGCCAGAGCCCAAGCAAGAACCTGCGTAGGATGTAACCCCTCCGCAGAAGGAGTTTACAGGGCAATCGGAGTTGCCGCCGCAGTATATCTGTTTGCATGTAGGCTTTGCAGTAGTCAGGTCACACACACCACCTCCACAGTCGGCGTTTGATGAGCAGGACTTTACAGCGGTGTTGCCAGCAATGCCTGCCCATACATCAATTGTGCAATTATTTACAAGGGTTACGGTGCTTCCTACAACGCCAGTTGACCACACTGTGCCTGTAGTGTTTGCCCCCACAAGATTAGCGCCTGTAGTATTTGCCCCTGTAAGGTCTGCATGTGATAGGTCTGCGCCTGACAGGTCTGTGTTGGCAAGATTGGCGCCCATAAGACTTGTCTTTACCAGATCGCAACCTTTGCAAGAAAGCGATAGTGTCATTTTGTTTGCGTTATTTTTCTATCTTGCATTGCTGTTTTTTGGCTTGCTCAGGCCTAAGAAATACCGCACGATGATCAGCCCCGCCAGAGGACTTTTCATTGTAGCCTGAATGTAGGAGAAGCTCGTATCGCCTTGCATCCATATATACTGTAACAGTCCTGTCTGCTGCATTGAGTTCAAGGACCCTTGTCCTGTCTGGCATTCTGAGCATCTCGGCTCGAGCTACTGTCATATGCACCCCGCTGTCATCAAGGGAAAAGGTATATGTACCGGGCTGTTCAATGGTTACAGGCAATACATCAATCCCAAAGGAACCTGTATCAGGGTGGCTTGTAAGCTTAGCGTCAGAGGGCTCCATAAACATCACAGCTGTGTTTCCATACCTCACAGTCATAGCGCCGTTTGCTGCAAAATCATGCTCAGTTAGAGTATTTTTAAGCTTTTCAGAAAGCGAGCTGTCACTGCTGCCGCAACCAAAGAGACTAAAAATCAGGATGACCAATAAAGAACCACACAACCCATTGTAAAGCCTTCTGCCTTTGCACATTATTGCCTCCCTTTAGGAATTTATCTAACCCCAAGGTCGGCATTAAGGAAATTGTTTGCAAGCATCTTAGTGTCTCCTGAGGCTAATGTAAGTATAGCAGAATGCTTAACCAAAAAATGCACAAGGATTCTTCCACCACCACAAGGCGGGCAACCTCTTCCCTCTGGGAGCAGTGTTTCCGTTGTGCATAAAAAAATGCGTTTCAGGCTATACAACCAACATTAAGAAAGCCAAGATTTAAAAGGGTCTTGACAGACTTGCTGCCACTCTGACTGCATTTTTGGGTAATTACATAAGAAAAA
>Ga0308419_1002807_pt1 | contig 11102 bp, 10 predicted proteins | sample HotsprSampleMS50_FD_203674 | JGI IMG/M metagenome (GOLD analysis project Ga0308419, IMG submission 203674) | Hot spring phototrophic mat microbial communities from Mushroom Spring, Yellowstone National Park, Wyoming, United States - 20090730_MS50 ... | reverse complement strand
GGGTTAGACACTACCAGCAGCACGGTGTGTTCCGAAAGCCTGACCTGTCGCAGGTCGCTTAAGATACTGCGGAACAGCGACACGTTGCGGTTAATCAGGTCGAGGCGACTCTCATCGGGTTTGCGTCGCAACCCTGCGGTGATGATGACGATGTCTGACCCTTCGGCAGCGTCGGTGCTGCCTGCGGTGATGATTTGCGGGGCGGACAGGGATGCCCCGTGACGCAGGTCTAATGCCTCTCCCTCAGCCAATTCGCGGGCGACGTCGATTACCACTAGTTCTTTCGCAACACCACCCATCTGTAACGCATACAGGGTGTTGGAGCCGACTCGCCCGCCGCCTCCAATCACACTGACTTTCATCGTGAACCTCCCTCTGCACATCGAGTTGAAATCACAGGATATACCGGCTCAAATCCTCGCTGCGCAGCACGTCCGCCAGCCGCTCGCGCACGTATTCGGCGGTGATGGTGACCGTTTGTCCAGCCAGTTCGCTGGCGCGGAAGGAGATGTCCTCCAGCACACGCTCCATCACCGTGTGCAATCGGCGTGCGCCGATGTTCTCGCTGGTGCTGTTCACCTGCGCGGCGATGGCGGCAATTTCACGGATAGCGTCGTCGGTGAACTCCAGTTGCACTCCCTCTGTTGCCAGCAGGGCTTTGTACTGTTTCACCAGTGCGTTCTGAGGCTCGGTCAGGATGCGCACGAAGTCCTGCTCGCTCAGACTGTCGAGTTCCACACGGGTGGGCAGACGTCCCTGAAGCTCGGGGATGAGGTCACTGGGTTTGGAGACATGGAACGCTCCTGCGGCAATGAACAGGATATGGTTCGTGCGCACCGCACCGAACTTGGTCATCACGGTAGAGCCTTCGATGATGGGCAGCAGGTCACGCTGTACCCCTTCGCGCGACACGTCGGGACCGTAGCCCTGCTCGCGTCCGGCGATTTTATCCAGTTCATCGATGAAGATAATCCCGCTCTCCTCCGCACGGCGGATGGCTTCGCTCACGACCTGCTCACGGTCAATGAGCTCGCGGGCAGCCTCCTGCGTCAGTATCTGCTTAGCCTCGCGGATAGTTACCTGTGTGGTGCGCCTCCGTCCACCCATCATCCCGCGCAGCATGTCTGGCAGGTCCAGACCCATCTCTTCCATGCCCTGTGGGCCAAAAACCTGCACAAACGGCATGGGCGGGCCGGACTGCTCTACCTCTATCTCTATCTTTTCATCGTCCATCGTGCCGCTGCGCACCCGTTCCATCAGCTTCTCACGCATACGGCGTTCGCGCTCGCGCCGCTCCTTTGCCGCCAGAGATGTGTCCTCCTCTTCCTCCTTGTACTCCTCCTCGTAGAGCGCGCGGAACAGACGCTCGAAAGGAGTTCCGGACTGGACACTGCGTCGCGAGCGGCGGGGCATGAGCCTGTCCACGATTCGCTCGATGGCTATCTCTTCCGCACGCGCACGCACCTCTTCTATCTTTTCGCTCTCCACCATCCGTACAGCAGTTTGTACGAGGTCGCGTATCATCGAGTCCACATCCCGCCCGACATACCCCACCTCGGTGAACTTGGTGGCTTCTACCTTCAGGAAAGGAGCCTTGACCAGCTGGGCGATGCGCCTCGCGATTTCGGTCTTACCCACGCCCGTGGGACCGATCATCAGGATGTTTTTGGGGATGACCTCTTCGCGCAGATCTTCGGACAGGCGTTTGCGCCGATAGCGGTTGCGCAGGGCGATAGCAACGGCGCGTTTTGCCTTCTGTTGCCCGATGATGTATTTATCCAGTTCCTCCACAATCCGCTGGGGTGTCAAATCATCTTCCATGTTGAACTCCTCCACGGTGTTCATTCGATGCTCTCGCATTGTACTTTGTCGTTGGTATAGATGCACAGCTCCGCCGCAATGCGCATGGATTCCAGTGCGATTTCCTTTGCGGACAGAGAGGTGTGCCGCATCAGTGCACGCGCTGCAGCGGCAGCGTACGCCCCTCCACTGCCGATAGCCAGCACGTGATCATCGGGTTCAATCACGTTGCCATCACCCGAAATGAGTAGCAGGTCGTCGCGGTCTGCGACAATCATCATGGCTTCCAGGCGGCGCAGGATTCGGTCGGTGCGCCACTCTTTCGCAAACTCCACCGCCGCCCGGCGCAGGTTGCCGTTCGTGGCTTCCAGCTTGGCTTCGAAGCGGTCTGCCAGTGCCTGCGCGTCGGCGACTGCTCCAGCGAATCCAGCCAGTACGCGGTCGTGATACATGCGGCGGATTTTGCGCGCGGTATGTTTCAACACGGTCTGGTCGTAAGTTACCTGTCCATCGGCGGCGACGGCGACCTGCCCGTTGCGCCGAACGGCAATGACGGTGGTATGATGCCAGGTCATTCCGCTACTCCTGCGGTGAGTTTCCCTCCTTTAGTATAGCATATTACAGGGGGTGAATGTGACCTCAGGGTACGACTCCCTCGTCGCACGCAAGGCGAGTAACACACGTTGTGGGGAGGGTCACGCTCCGTCGTGACCCTCCAGACTGCTATCTGCGCAGTGTCGCTTTCACCTCTTCCCAGTTTGGTGGTTCGGGAATACCAAACATCCTGCGCTTCGTCTCCAGATAGAACAGGTAGTTCTCGTAAGTGACGTCGGGCGGGCACCGATGGTCCACGTGCGGGATGTATCCTCCCTCTTCCACCAGGGGTTTCAAGCGTTCCAGTTCTCTGACGATCGCCTCTTTGCCTGCTATGAGCTGCGTCTTGTCCACACCACCCATCAAAAGCACCGACTTGCCGAACTTCTTCCGAATCAACACGGGGTCAGAACCGCCCCGCACTTCCAGTGGAAACATCACGTTCACCCCGCCCGCCAGCCAGTGCTCCACCAGCTGCAGGATGTTACCGTCGCAGTCCACATACACGATGTCGATACCGAAGCGTTCGCGGAGAGCGTCCGTGATGCGTTTGTAGCGGGGCGTCATCCACTGGCGGAACAGCTTTGGCGAGATGATGGGTCCCTTGTTGAACGCCATATCCTCCCAGAACGACGCGTAGTCTAGCTCGACATCGGCGGGGATTTTGTGGATAGCAGTCAATGCCATCTGCGTGAGATGCTCCATCATCTCTTCCACGAGGTCGGGCTGGTCTACACAGGCATAAGAGACCCCCTCAAAACCCATCCAGTCGCGAATCCAGCCAAAGAGGCTGCCGCAGTACACCCCCAGAGGATAGTCGCGGTTTGCCACTGATTGCTTCCACTGCTCCCAGTCGGCGGGATAGCGACGCGGGTCATCGGGGTCTAGGCGTTTTTTGAACTCCAGCCAGTCGTCCCTGCTTTTAATGGGGAACTCGAGGTAGTGGGGGATGGAGGATATGCCGTCCTTATACACGATGCTTTTGACGCCTGTCCCGTCGACCTGGATGCGGTATCGGTCGGTCTCTTCAAGCACTCTGGCTTCGAAGGGTGGTATCAGTCCCAGGTTAATCGGCACGCCTGCGCGCGGTGAGAAACCGAAGAACTGATTTGCCTTCCACTCTTCGTCCACCCATTCAGGCAGTCCCTGCTTGTGCCACTCGGTGTATGTCTCCGTCCAGTAACCGAACTCCTCATCGGGCACGTGGTCTACTGGCTCGTAGTGAAAGGTCCTCAGCCAGCGTTCGCGATGCGTTAAAGTTTCTCCCATCGGCTATGGTCTCCCTAAGGCAGGTTGGCGTGAATCATTTCTTGAAGGATGCAGGCAAGTCCTGCGGAAGGGTGTTCTTGGCTCACCCGAAGGTTCGCCCTGCAAATGAGGAATCAACGCCATCTGGAAGGCGAGGCTTCCACTGGGCTGTAAACTCGTCCTCCGGATGAAGCAGCTTTGCGTCGCAAACGGGCAACCTCCTCCGCAATGACCTCCGCCGCGAAATCTACCTCGTCTGGCGTGTTGCCCCTGCCCAGACTGAGGCGAACGGTGCTCATTGCCTTCGCTTCGTCCATCCCCAGCGCAAGCAGCACGTGCGACGGCTCAATAGACCCCGCACTGCATGCCGCCCCTGCGGAGGCAGCAACCCCACGCCGATCCAGAGCGATCAAGAGGCTCTCTGCCGAGATGCCCTCAAAGGTCACGCTGAGGATGCCCGGATGGCACTGGTGCGGATGCCCGTTGACCTGTATATCCGGTACCAGCTGCTGCAGGCGTGTGCGCAGCCTATCGCGCAGTGCCCTGACCTTTTGCCATGCCGTCGCGTACCGGGTACGGCTCAGCTCCACTGCCCTGGCGAAGCCAGCAATGCCGGGCACGTTCTCCGTGCCCGCACGCAGTTCGCGCTCCTGCGCTCCACCTACCAGAAGAGGCGCAATCTTGACCCCTCCACGGATATACAGTGCCCCAACGCCTTTCGGACCGTATAACTTGTGCGCTGAGACGGAGAGCATGTCCACGCCAAGCACTTCCACGTTTGTCTCTATCAGCCCGAAGGTCTGCACCGCGTCACAGTGCAGCCACACCCCTGCCTCGCGGCAGATGGCGGCGATTTCGCGGATGGGCTGCAGGGTGCCGACTTCGTTGTTGGCGTGCATGACGCTGACCAGCCACGTCTCCTCACGCAGCGCATGACGCAGGTCATCGGGGTTCACCATACCCGTCGTGTCCACTGGCAGATAGGTGACGTCCCAACCGTCCTGCTGCAGCCGCTGGCAGGCGTGCAGTACCGCATGGTGTTCAATGGCAGTGGTGATGAGATGCCTTTTATGCGCAGGAGCCACCCGCATGGCCCCGAAAATCGCCATGTTGTTCGACTCAGTGCCGCCAGACGTGAAGAAAACCTCCGCGTCAAGACAGCCCAGAGCCTGCGACACGGTTGCCCGTGCCTCATCCAGCAGGTCGCGCGCCTTACGCCCGAACAGGTGCAGGCTGGAGGCGTTGCCCCAGCACTCCGCCATTGCCTGTGCGACAGTTTCGCGCACTTCGGGGTCTATCGGTGTAGTCGCCGCGTGGTCTAAGTATACTGTTCGCATCTGCTTCACCATGCCGATTATACCCGTACGGCAGGAAATCGCCGATGCTGGCGCGAAGCAAACGGTGTGCTGCCGAAAGGAGGAGCGGACTCATGGAGATTGGCGTCATCAACAGCCTGACCAACGGAGGCAGGTGTTTCGACCATGTCGCGCAGTTCGGGCTGAAGGTGTGCCAGCTTGCCTGCTGGGATACTTCCCTCGCCACGCGCGAGGTGGCGCAGGTGGTGGTAGAAGAATCGGTCAAGACCGGCGTGAGAGTGTGCGCGGTGTGGGCGGGCTGGAGCGGTCCCGCCGAATGGAACTTCACCCGCGGACCGATTACTCTGGGACTGGTGCCTCGCGAGTACAGGGCGCAACGGGTGGAGGAGCTGAAGCGATGGGCGGATTTTGCCTCGTGGATTGGTGCACCTGCTATCATCACCCACTGCGGCTTTATCCCCGAGAATATGACCGACCCCGAATACCAGCCAGTGGTGGACGCCATCCGTGAAGTGGCGCAGTACTGCCAGCAGCGGGGCATCGGCTTCTGGTTTGAGACGGGACAGGAGACGCCCGTGGTGTTGCTGCGTACCATCCAGCGCGTGGGTACCGACAATCTGGGCATCAATTTAGACCCCGCGAACCTGATTCTGTACGGTAAGGGCAACCCCATCGATGCGCTGGATGTGATTGGCAGATGGGTGCGTAACGTGCACGTGAAAGACGGGCTGTACCCGACAGATGGCGACCATCTTGGGTACGAGGTCCCTGTCGGGCAGGGGAAGGTGCGCTTTCCAGAGTTTCTCCAGCGTCTCAAGGAGATTGGCTTCGACGGCGAACTCATCATCGAGCGCGAAATCAGCGGGGAGCAACAGATTCGCGACATCCGGCAAGCGGTGAGTGATTTGCAGAGGTGGCTCGCCGAGGTTTAGAGGATATATTGACCACAGAGGAAACAGAGGCTATGGAGAGGTTTGGAAGGAGCAGATAAAGTGAAGGACCTGGTACTTCTGGCGATTGACACGGCAACGGCGAAGGGGGCGAGCTATGCCGATGCGCGCGTGGTGCAGTATCGACGGCAATACATCGCCTGCGAAGACCAGCGCGTGAGCCAGCTGGTGGACAGCGAAGACTGGGGCATCGGCGTGCGGGTGATTGCCGACGGCGCATGGGGCTTTGCTGGCACCTCGGTGCTCACGCCGGAGGAGGTTCAGCGTGTGGCGGCGGAGGCGGTCGCCATCGCTAAAGCCAGCGCGTCCGCGCGACGCAAGCCGGTGCAGCTCGCGCCCGAGCCGGTGCATCAGATGAGCTTCCGCTCGGCGTGCGAGGTAGACCCGTTCCATGTGCCAGTGGATACGAAAGTGGGGTTGCTGTTGCAAATCAACGCGGCGCTGCTCAAGCACGCCGGAATTAAGAAGGCAACCAGCTACATGCTGTTCAAGCGGGAGGAGCGCGTCTTCGCCAGCACCGAGGGTTCGCTGATGGATAGCATCATCTACACCACCGCCGCGAGCTACACCGCCACCGCCGTAGGGGAAGGGGACGCCCGCAGCCGCACGTACGCTCCGCCGCCCATGACGAAAGGCTACGAGAACATCAACGCGGAAGACCTGCTGAACAACACCGAGCGCGTCGCCCAACAGGCGCTGGAACACCTGAAAGCACCTGAAGTGGACGACACGGTCACCGACCTGGTGCTGGACCCCCTGAACCTTGCGCTGACCATGCACGAGTCGGTCGGGCATCCGACGGAGCTGGATCGTGCGCTGGGCTATGAGGAGTCACTAGCGGGACGCAGCTTCGCCACCCCCGACAAGCTGCACACGTTGCAGTACGGCTCGCCCATCGTGAACTTCGTGGCGGATAACACTCTGCCGGGCGGCTTAGCCACTCAGGGTTTTGACGACGATGGCGTGGAGTGCCAGCGATGGTACGTCGTGAAGGACGGTATCTTCTGCGGTTACAGCACCAGCCGGGAGGTGGCGGCGGAAATCGGTATGCCGCGCAGCACCGGCTCCACCCGCGCGGACAGCTGGGGAAGCATTCCCATCGTGCGCCAGCCGAACCTGAGCCTGATGCCGGGTAAAGAGCCTCTCAGCCCCGAGGAGCTGATTGCAGACACGAAGGACGGCATCTATATCGAGGGCATGGGCAGCTTCTCCATCGACCAGATGCGCCAGAACTTCCAGTTCGGGGGAGACGCCTTCTGGCGAATCAAAAACGGCAAGCTGGTGCACATGCTGAAAAACGTCACCTACCACAGCATCACCGAGAAGTTCTGGAACTCGTGCGATGCCATCTGCGACGAGCGGTTCTGGGTGCCCAACGGCGTGCTGAACTGCGGCAAGGGCGACCCGATGCAGATTGCGCAGATGACACACGGCGCGGCAGCCGCTCGCTTCCGGCAGGTACAGGTACGAAGGGCAAGGTAGACGCTAGGAAGATAATAGCCGCGCGAAGCCTTCCTGCTCGAAATGGCGGTCGGTGGTGAGTGCCTCCTGTACTCCCTGCAGGCGCATAATCACGAAGCTCACGGCATCGCATAAGGAGTAGGTCTTGTCGGGACGGTTATCGAGGAAGTTGACTGCAGCGCGGTGCAGCTCGCGGTCTACCCATACTACCTGTACCATGTCACTCTCGAGCAGGTCCCGTACGAAGGCTATTGCCTTACCCCGATCCAATCCGCGCACATGACAGAGCGGAATAAACTCCGCTAGTACGTAATTATGAGTTATCCGTCTTACTGCGTTCTCAAAGAGAACTACCGCATCACGGTGTTGTGGTTCGTCGCGATGATGATAACACAGCAGCCCTGATGTATCCAGAAACATTAACGCGCCTCCTCATGTGTACTCGCATATTCACGTGCCAGGTCGGCGTCGATGCACTCATTGTGCGCGCCCGTTGGTCTTCCGAGGCTTTGAGCTCCGGCATGACGCATTAGCCTCTCCATCGCGGCGCGACGTTCTTCCTCGCTCAGCTCCGGTTGCGGTCGCGGTCCGTATTTCAGCAGAAACTCCATCACGCACTGCTCCACGCTGCGTCCGCTGAGTGCTGCCTCCCGCTCACACGCCGCATAGACCTCATCGGGCACCTGAATCGTGATTGTCTTCATCCCTTTCGCCTCCCCGCCATTGGGATACTCTTGGAACGCCGGCTTATTCGTCCCCCGTTGCACCAAAGTTGCGTACGAGGATGCCGAAGTCGAAGAGAGTCACCTCCTCGTCTCCGTCCATGTCGGCGTCAGGGTTCCAGCTGCCATCGCCGGGCACCGAACCGAACGCCGCCACCAGCGCGCCAAAGTCGAAGAGAGTCACTTCGTTATCGCCGTCGATATCGCCGTTGGTCAGGGTAAAGTCCACCGTAGCGTCGCCGGCGATGGAGACGTTTGCCACGGTCTGACGCAACCAGTGCGATGCTTTCGCAGACAGGTCGAACGTCCCACGCAGCAGGGTCTGGAAAGAGTATCTGCCTTCATCGTCCAGATTCACCACGTGCGTCTCCAGCGGGTCGGTGGAGCCGGGATTGCGCACCTCGATGGTAACCGGCACTACCGTCCTGTCGCCAGCGTATTCTTGCAGGGTCACTGTTCCGCTGATTCGGACGGTTGACCTTCCTTCGATGGTGAACGCCAGGTCCTGTTCGGTTAGCCAGCCTCCGCCGACGGGGTTGCCCCCGAATCCCCAGCCGCCGCCGGGATTGTGCAGGTAGAAAGGCTCGCCTTGCGTGGGGCTGGTGCGCAGCCAGAACCATTGCCCGCCCGGCTCGAAGGGACGGCGTACCCACGCGCTGAGGTAGTATGTGCCCGGCGGCAGGTAGAAGCCGTTGAGGTCAAACACGAGGTTCGCCCGCCGACGCAGTGGAGGCTCCCCCGGCTCCAGCACCACCTCACTGCCGACGGCGACCACATCCAGCACGTCCACGTGCGGCGCGGGCGAGATGGAAAGATAAACGCCGAGATTGTATCGCGTATCGCCCTGTTCGCTGCCGTACACCGTCACGCGGTCGATCCACCAGCCCGGTTCGGGCACGGCGAAGTCGTCAAACAGCCAAACCGAGTAGATACGGTAGTCCGTGTCGGTGAAGTCCTGCGCGGGGCTACCCCGACTGACGCCATCCCACGGCTGGTCCCACAGCACATCGGCGCGAAGCACAGGCCCGCTCCACACCAGCACTGCCAGTACTGCAAGAGCAAACCGTTTCATCCTTCCTTCCTCCTCTCAGCAGGTTATGTTATGGCTTAATGGAATCGAAATACCGCTTCACCGGCTGTTTGTACTCCGGCGGCACCGTTTCGCGTTGCAGTGCGCTCTCCGCCGCCCGCCGGTACTGGAGATACACCTCATAGCTGGGTACGCCGCTGGAGACGGCATCGGGTGCTCCTCGTGTGACGAAAGCAGGCTGTTCGCCGATTCCGGTGACAACACCCGGCACGTGTATGGGCTTGCCCTCTTTCACGTTCAGGCGCGCCGTGTCCTTATCCTGTTGGGCGCGATACTCCAGTTTCTCCATTTTGGGACCGGTGTGAGGGGCTCCCGGCCCACCGCCGAACCGCTTCTCGTAGGAGTTCTGCGCAACGGGCAAACTGCCCAGCTCCGACTTCAGCAGCGCCAGCATCGCCGCCATCTCCGCCCACTGGCGCGCATCGAGCGCACAGGCTCCCGCTTGTTGACAAAGCCCGCAGGCTTTGCCTATGCACTGCTTTGCCCTTTCTAAATCCTCAACGCGCAGGTGTTTCAGCGCTTCCAGCAGCTCTTTGGAAACGGCGTCCAGGTTCGTGTCTTTTAAGGCTTTCGCCAGCTCGCGCAGCAGCTCTTCCAGCTTCTTGCGCTCCTCAGACGAAAGGTTGTTCCACTGCTGGGCTATCTGCTGCAGCAGTTCAGCCAGCTTCTGTGCATCCTGCTGGGACAGCGCCAGTGCCATCTGCATCGCCATCTCGCTGGCGAATGGAGTGGTGGTTTTGTTCATAGCAGCGTTTTGCACAGAGGCAGGGGCGTTTTGCTCACCCTTCTGTTTCAGGGCAGCGGTTTGCAGACGTGCCCCCAACTCGCGCTCCAGTTTCGCCTGCTGGATTTGCTGTTGCACCGCGCGTGCGTTCAGGAACTCGTCGCGGGCGCGCTGCAGGGGCTTGCCGGAGTTTGCCTCTGCCAGCCTGCGCTGTTGTTCTTCCGCCTCGCGTTGCAGGCGCGACATCTTGACCATCGCCTCACGCTTGCTGAGCCGGGCGCGTTTCATCTGCTTGCTCAGCGCATCCAGCTGCGCGGCGAGCCTGCGCATCTTCTCCTTGTCCTGACCTGTTGCCTGCTTGCGCCACTCCTGAGCCAGTTGCTCGGCGCGTTCGCCCGCGGAGCGCAACGCCTGCTTCTCCTGACGGGTCTGCGGTGATTGAAACCATGCAAGGTCTGGTGCAAACCACAGGAACACGGCGAGAGCCGTCATCGTCAGGGCAACCCAGAAGGTGCGAGGCAGGGGAATCCGCGCCAATCGGCGGATGTCCAGGGTTTGGGCACAATTCTCCGCGTCCTGCAGCTGCAGCTGTTCCATTTCCTGCTGCAAGCCGCGCTGCGATAGCCATTGTGCGGTGGTCAGGCGTTCCTGCGTGTTCGCCTGCCGATCCAGCCACTGCGCAACCTGCTGTTGGTCTACCCGTCGCGTCGCACCGTAGACCAGTCCCGCGGCTGCGAGAACCGCAACTGCGCTTGCAGGAACCCAGAAGCTGATGTCCCAGCGCATTGCCCACGATAGCGCAAGCAGGGTACTGGCTAAGCCAGCGCCCAACAGCCATCCGAGGCAGAGTCCGCGCAGCAGGTAACCCACCTTCGCGCGGCGAGCCGTGCGTGAAAGCACCGATTGCAGCGTGGCGGTTGTGTTCGTCAACCATATCGCCCCTTTCGCGTGTGCTGGATTCAGTTTACATCTTGATAAGGAAGGAATGCAAGGGCGTGTTGTGCGCGCTGGCTATGGAGCGCACCATGAGCCTGAACTGCGCTGTTAGTCCCTTGCTGGGTTGTAGCCCCCAACAGGCTCGTTCCACAGCACAGACGAGAAGGTAAGCGCGTGAACAAGCGGGATTGGCGGATGAGCGGGGCGGTTTATCAAGCCCTCAACAAAGACTGTACAATATGTTATAATAGTGCCGAACGC
>Ga0308419_1002802_pt1 | contig 11125 bp, 8 predicted proteins | sample HotsprSampleMS50_FD_203674 | JGI IMG/M metagenome (GOLD analysis project Ga0308419, IMG submission 203674) | Hot spring phototrophic mat microbial communities from Mushroom Spring, Yellowstone National Park, Wyoming, United States - 20090730_MS50 ... | reverse complement strand
TACGAACCTGAATCCCTATCAGCCGAAACCTAATGCAGGTCCGAATGACCCGGAGGTGGCAAATGACCCCTATCCCCATTTGCTTAACTTCTTCTGGTCAGTTGGAGCGGGAACGGGAGGCTCCAATCCTCTGGCGCCGGAGTTCCACCGGATTCTGGAGTTCATTCGGGTGCCCTCTCCATTTATTAGCGCCGAATTTCAAATGAATCCTGTGACCTCCGCCACGCCGGGGCACCGGTTTACGCCGCCAAATCACATGATCCCCTACTGGAGGGAGCCGGGCCGGATCAATCTCAATACGGTTTATTCGCCCGAGATCTTCCGCTCGATCCTCAATGACCCCGCTTCCCTGCTCGTTCCGCCTGCTAGTTGGAACGACACAACGACCGATCCAGTTGCTCGATTGTGGAACGAATTTCTCGATAGCCGCCGGGGCTATTCAATCACGAGCAACACATGGATATCCCGTATGCTGGAGCTTAATCCGGACTATCCCACACGGTTCGGTAATCCATTCCGAAGTTTTGGCGGCATCAGCAATGTTCCGCCAACTACGCCAGTCAATCCCAATAACCCAAATTTGCAGGATCTTATCGGCCGCGAGGTGAACGCCACACTGCTTCGTGCCAAGGTAACGTTCGATGCCAATAACCGCCCGACGTTGACCACGGTGCCCCTCTTCCAGTCTGAGCCGACGGATCCAGCCAATCCGAACATCAACCACGAATACGAGTATTGCGATATCAACCGTAACCCGTACTTCCGCTACCAACGGCTGATGCGATTGGGCAACCTGGTGACCACCCGCTCCAACGTGTACGCGATTTGGGTGACGATTGGCTATTTCGAGGTCCAACCCGTCTCCGAGGTCATGCAACCGGACGTGGGCGGGAATTTCCTGATCAACGGTGTCAGCCTTTCGCCCGCCGAAATTGCCGAGATTTATCCCGACGGCTATATGCTCGGCCAGGAGCTGGGTAGCGACAATGGCGACATCAAGCGGCATCGGGGGTTCTTCATCTTCGATCGCACGATTCCCGTGGGATTCCGTCGCGGATACGATCTCAATGTGGATCAAGCCCTGTTAATCAAGCGGATCATTGACTGAGGGAGCGATCAGGATCCTGCGACCGACGTGGGAAAGGAGGCCGACGGCCATGTCTCAAGAGGACGACCTGAGTCTTGCTGGCGACGAGCTTCCGGGGGACGCCCTCTCTTTGGAGGACCTTGCCCGAGCCTTTGCTGAGGCCACGGGCCAGCCCATCTCTGAAACCCCTGTGGACGAGGAGGTTGCTGGGGATGAGTCGGCGTCCGAGGAGCCAGAATCGGCCCCCATTCCCGAGGCCGTGTGTAGCCCTGAGGAGCACGAGGTAGCGGCGACGCCAAAAAGTATTTTGGAAGCCCTTCTCTTTGTGGGACATCCTCACAATCAGCCGCTTTCACCTGCCCAGGCGTGCGAGATCATGCGGGGAGTCCAGCCCGAGGAAATCGCCCATCTCGTGACGGAACTCAATGCTGGATATGCAGCCTCCGGTCGTCCCTACCGGATTGTCTTCGAGCGCGGCGGCTACAGAATGAAACTTCTGCCGGAGTTTGACCAGCTACGGGAGGGTTTCTTCGGAAAGGTTCGTTCGGTTCGGCTTTCCCGGCAGGCCCTGGAGGTCCTGGCCATTGTTGCCTACAAACAACCTGTCACTGTCAAGGAAGTCAATCGGATGCGAGGTCGTCCCAGTGGTGCCTTGCTCGCCCAGCTTGTGCGGCGAGATCTTCTGGCGGTCTCTACGCCGGAGTCCGCCGAAGGGACAAAAGGCACACCGTGTTATCGCACAACCCAGCGATTTCTGGAAGTTTTTGGCTTACGAAGCCTGGAAGACCTCCCTCAACTCGGCGAATCATTGCTCGTCACGCCGCCCGAGGATGCGTCGTCATAAATGGCACTTTGATCACGAAAAGAGACTTGTGATCTTTTAGTCTGCTGCTTTTGATCCGTCCTCATCCTTATGAATCGCTGTTTCCCCGGCGGCGATCAAAGTCGCGACGGAGCTGGTCAAATTGGGCCGAGAGAGAATCGAGGAAGGCATCGCCCGTCCCTGTTCGCCGACCTTCCATCGGCTCGTAAGGGATCACACGCGGTGGACCATTGCCATCGTGTTCTTCCCGTTGTTCCGGCGACATTTCCACGTGATGGTCGAGAAGGACTTCCACCAACCGGCGGAATTGCCGGAGTTCGCCAGACCAGCGATTCCGTTCATCGAGAAGTTGCCGACGCTGGTCGGCTAGCATTTCCAGCCATTCCATGGCCCGGTGGCGCAAGACCTCGATTTCCGTCTCCAAAATCTCACGCTGCCGTTGCGACTCGTTCAATTCCTTTTCAAGCTGGCGGACGCGTTCCTCCCATTGGGCTATTTCCTGAGGTTCAGCAACTGATGTCGATGGTTGCGGCACCGAAGGTACGGTCGCCAAAGATCGGAGTTGCGAAACCACCTCCCGCAATGATTCCCACTCCTCTGGCGGGCGGTGCATTTCTGCTGTGCGACGTTCAAACTCCTCAGCCCGTGTCTGAAGGGCCTGAATCTGCCGATCCAGTTCGGCAGAGCGTGCCTCCAGTTGTTGGCGGAGCTGGACGAGTTGTTCTTGCAGTTGTCGCTGTTCCGCCAGCGATTGCTCCAGCGAGGCCTCGCGCTGGGCTAACTCCGTTTCACGCTGCCGAAGATGAGCTTCCTGGGCAGCCTGTGTCTTCGTCCATGCCTCCAAGGCCGCGATCACCTCCCCAAACATCCCATCCAGGACACTGGCAAGTTCCCGTTGGCCGGCCGACAAGTCGTTCAGCCAGCGTTCCAGGACCTGCTGGGGATTGTGACCTTCGCTCGCTGCCGCGTGAGATAATGCGTCCATGGCTTGAAAAACAGGCTAACCGTTTGAAAGCCCTCTGGCCCTCCTCATCAAGTCTGCGCCGTCACATCTAAAGTCGCGAGAACAACAGTTGTCTTTATATCTTGTTTATAGGTCCGTCGTTCAACATTAGTGCGATTACCCCTCGGAGGGACCTGCTTGTCAGGTCCGCCTTTCGGAGGGACGCGCTTGTCGCGTCCGCTGCCCTATGTTCGATCATCTATCCCGCATCACCGGGCACGACAAGCGTGCCCCTCCGATTCCACCTACTTGTCGGGTCCGTGGAACACCCGGGGACTTCTTCAGTGGCATGATCGTGCCGCGTCGCAGAACCGGAAAAACCGGTACAAAACATGCCTGTGGACCGTATTCCGGCGCCGATCATTCGGACAAGCGATTCTTTGGGACCGCGTCACACCTAACCTCGGCTAGTTAAACTCTAGCTCATGCCATGCCAATCGGCAAATGAGAAGCTCATTCTCTTGGATAAGCAAACGGTAAATCAGACCGGGACAAAGACCTTCTTCTTTGCCGAGAGGTAGGCCGCTTCGACCAACCGGGCCATGCGAAGGGCCTCTGCCGGACCGTTAATCTCAGGAGGCCGCCCCTCCAGGATACACTGCGCGAAGGCCTCGCATTCGGCCTGATAAGGATTGATCTTCTTGAATGGAATTGGCCGAAACTTCCGCACCACATCCTTGTTTTGAGCGGCGTCGTACTCCGCCGAACCCAGCCCGAAGATCCCCTCCATCGTCCCCCCGACGCTTTGACCGATGGTTCCCTCCGTAAAGATCGCACCAGCTGAACCATAAATCTCCAGCCGCGTGCGGCTGGCTTCATCGGGGATGCACCAGAAGCAATCAATGGTCGCCTGGGCACCGTTGCGACACTCGGCGAGAATGGTCGAGGCATCCTCTGAACGATAGGAATGCACCAGATTACTGGTGATGGCGGCTAAGCGACGGATCGGCCCAACGAAAAACTCCAGCAGATTCAGCAAATGTGTGGCCATGTCGATTAAGGCACCGCCCCCGCCGGTCTTAGGGTCCTGTCGCCACGCCCCGGGGATCGGGGGATACCAGCAGGAAAGCTGCGCCCGCATATAAACCACCTTCCCCAATCGCCCATCCTGAATAATCTGCCGAATGACCTGATGCGCCCCGTGAAACTTCATCATGTAACCCTCTTGGAGAAAGACCTTTTTTCGTCGGCAGACATCAATCGCTCGTCGCGTCTGCTCCACATCAAGGGTCAGCGGTTTTTCGCACAGGATATGCTTTCCGGCAGCCGCTGCCGCCTCGATCTGTTCCAGGTGGCAGTTCACAGGCGACGCGATATAGACGGCGTCCACCTCGGGATCGGCCAGCAAATCTTCGACCCGGGTGTACGCCCGACGGATGCGAAAGGCCTCCGCCACCTTGTCCACATCGACCGGGTCCATCACAGCCACCACACGGAGATTTTTCGCCTTGAGCATCGCAGGGATCGTCTTGCGATAAGCAATTCCCCCAGCCCCAATCACACCGAACCGGATCTTTTCGGCCATCGTGCGGCTCCTCTTATCAATTTCGTTTGCAATTGCGGCACTAACCGGTGCCCGAAAACGAGACGACACAATTCCCCGCCGAAGGATACGCTAACTGTAGGCCTTGATGACTTTCACCAGGGCAGCCGCAATCTGCTGCATGTCCTCTTCGGAACATGTCGGAAAAGCAAAACACGTAAACGTATGAACTTCGTGCCAGAGGGCGTTGGGAACCTCCACCTTCGAGTAATCCACGCTTTCGGGATTGGTGTATTCTTTGGACTTGAACGGGAAGCCCGTTCGACCAAACCCACGGTGCTCACGGTACGCACGTTCTGTGTGGCACTGTGGCCAGAAGACCTTCCACACGGGCGCGCCCTCTGCTGTGGCGGCCTTCACAAACTGCTGAATGTCACAGCCCATATTCTCGATGTCCAGTGAGAACGCGCACACGTAAAACCCGTTGCGGCGCTCCTCGGTGTCGATCGGTCCATACTTGATTTGCGGCAGCGGCATGAGGGCATCCATCAGGATATGGGCATTGCGACGCCGCCGTGGCATGTTCCAGGTGTCCATGCGGTCCAGTTCGGCCAGGCCAATGGCCGCCTGCATCTCGGTCATGCGGTAGTTCCAGCCCAATCGCGTGTGGATGTACGGTAGCTTTTGTTCCAACTCCAGAAGGTTCAAACGTTCTTTCACATCGTAACCGTGATCACGGAAACTGCGGGCTTCCCAGGCGAGGTCTTCGTCATCCGTGGTTACCATTCCGCCTTCGCCCCCCGTGGTGAACGTCTTATTCTGGCAAAAGCTGCACGCTGCCATATGGCTCAGCGTCCCCGTCTTCTTGCCCTTATACTCACCACCAAAGGCCTCGGCGTTATCCTCGATCACGAAGAGATTGTGCCGTTTAGCAAAGGCATTGATTTTATCCATGTCGCAGACGTTGCCATAGAGATGGACGGGGATAATGGCCCGCGTCCGCTCGTTGACCAATTTCTCGGCCGATTCCACGCTGATGCAATGATCGTCGAGGTTGACATCGGCGAATCGCGGAATCGCCCCGGCCTGGAGAACGGCAAAACTCGTGGCGATGAACGTGTAGCTGGGGACGATGACTTCATCTCCGGGGCCGATGCCCAGGGCAGATAAGGCCACATGCAAGGCCGCCGTCCCGGAGGAGACCGCGATTCCGAAGCGACTCCCCTGCCACTGTGCGAAACGGCGTTCAAACTCCATGCCGCGCGGCCCTGTCCAGTAATTCACCCGTCCTGAACGAAGGACCTCTTCCACGGCGCGGATGGCCTCCTCCGAAAACTGAGGCCAACCTGGCAGCTTGTTCGTCACCGCCCGCGGTCCACCATCAATGGCCAATTTCTGCGAAACAATCGAAGCAAATGACATCACGGCACCTCGCTTCCCTAACACATATCGCGTATGCACAACCAACAACTTGTCACGAACGCGTCTTCATCTGGCGGCGCGTTTGCATCGCGAAATGTTTTACTTTCTGGAAAAGCAAATTGCAAGCACTGTACAAGCGATAAGACGCGAAAGAGCGGGATAGAACCTGGGTGAGGGGGGCGAGCCATCGCCCGCCCCCCGTCGGTCCGTTCCCTTTGTCCCCCCAGGTCCTGACCCTACGTCTGCCGCCGTTAGGAGAAAACAGCGCCGCAGCCCTTCGCTACCTGCCCCTTCAAGTGAAAACGACCTGCCCGCTTCGCCCCATCGACTGCCCACCGCAAAGCCACGCAGCCCTTCGTGCGCGCCCCGTTGGTAAGACCCGCCCCTTTCGCCCCTTCGCCCCGAAAAGTCCTGCCCCTTGCGATTTGCCCACTTCTCTTGTTCCGGCTAGCCCCGTTCGTGCATCCCTTTGGAAACGCTGCCCTGCTTTGCCCCGCCCACTATTTAGAATACACGGGACCCTGGACAACCCATGTCCAACCCGAAACCGTTTTTTACATGAAAGCATCTTGTTTCGTGGCGAGTCGCATCCCTTGTGATCGTCATCCAGTCGTAAGTCATTTTTACAAAGCACTTTTCGGAGGGACCCGCTTGTCGGGTCCGACTGTCGGAGGGACGCGCTTGTCGCGTCCGCTGCGCCAGGTTGGGCCATCCATTCCGCTTCGACGGGCGTGACAAGCACGCCCCTCCGAACGGGCACGATAAACGTGCCCCTCCGATTCCGCTCCAAATTGACGATTTGCCACGTGGCCCTATCGCCCGTCCAAGGGTCGCTTGTCATAATGGTGTCTGGCAATTGGCCTGCCAATGAGGCACAATAATGAAGGCTGCCGGTGCACGACTGCGTGTTATTCATGCTGGCCAGCAACGTATCGGATAGAAGGCGCCTAATTGCTGATTTCCACACAAGATACCAAAGAGAAGGAGGGAGCAATGAACTACCAGGACCCTAATCAAGAATTCAATCCCCAGGCCGCCAGTCCCCAATCAGAAGCGCAGGAAACGCCCAAACCCCAGGGGCAGCGTGATGCCATCAGCGGCGAATACGAGCGGCCGCCACGTCGCGGTGATCCCGATGTTGAATTGTGGAAAGGCGGATACTCGATGCGGGCAATGGCCGCCACATGGATGCTTCTCGGCCTGATCACAATCGTCGTCGTGGCCCTTGATGTCTGGATTGTGCGGAATTTCCTCAAAGAGGGACAGGCCCTCCTCTGGGAAATCACCCTCGGCATCCTTGCCCTGGTGTGGATCTACTTCATCCTCGTTGGCCTCTACAAGGCGATGACGATCCGCTATCGGCTGACGACCTATCGCTTCTATCATCAAAAGGGTCTGCTCTTCCGAACGATCGATTCGATGGAAGTCATCGATATCGAAGACCTGGCCCTGCATCAAAATCTGCTGGAACGGCTCGTCAACGTCGGGCGTATCTTGATGAGGACGAAAGATGCTTCTGATCCGCTCCTGATGGTGACAGGCATCACGGACCCCCACGAGGCCTTCAAGCGGATCGACAAGGCCCGTCGCGATGAGCATGTCCGCCGAAGTATCAAGATTGGTTAATCGGTATCCGTAAGCAGCAGATCATCGTTCCGTTTCTGTGGTTCGTTTGATTGGTATTTGCAACAGGGAGAAAAGACAATGAAGCGACGAACTGTTCTCTTGGCCCTGGCCATCATCAGCTTGGGCGCGGTTCCGGTGCTGGCCGCCCCGTACAAGGCCTTGATCGTTACCGGGCAAAACGCACACGATTGGAAAGGCACCACGCCCGTGCTCAAACAACTCTTGGAAGAGACCGAGTTGTTCACGGTCGATGTGGCCCAATCACCGGCCAAAGGCGAAGATATGAGCGGCTTTCGCCCAAGCTTCAAGGATTACCACGTTGTTGTGCTTAATTATCAGGGCGACGCCTGGCCGGAAGATACCAAAAAGGCCTTTGTTGACTATGTGAAAAACGGTGGGGGCGTTGTCGTCTATCACTTTGCCTGTGCGGCCTTCCCGGATTGGCCGGAATACAACGAAATCATCGGTCTGGGTGGCTGGGGGAACCGAAATGAAAAGTGGGGGCCATATGTCCGCTGGCGGAATGGCCGCGTCGAATTTGATTTCTCGCCCGGTCGTGGAGGCGGTCATGGCCCGATGCAACCCTTTGCCATTGACGTTCGCTATCCCGAACACCCGATTATGAAGGGTCTCCCGCCGCGCTTCATGCACGTCCCGGACGAACTTTACGGGTGGCTGCGTGGGCCGGCCAAGAATCTGACGGTCCTGGCCACGGCCTTTGCTCCGAAGGACAAGGGCGGCTCCGATGAGCACGAGCCGATTTTCTTCACGGTTCAGTACGGCAAGGGACGCGTCTTCTTCCATGCCCTGGGACACACGGCAAACGAGCTAAAGAGCGTGGCCTTCATCGTGCCTTACCAGCGGGGAGCGGAATGGGCGGCTTCGGGGAAGGTCACACAGCCACTGCCGGATGATCTTCCCACGGCGGAGCAGGCCTCGGTTCGTCCCTGAGTTGCGGGCGTAACTTATTTCTGACAAATAAGATGTGGCATCCTGGCAAGGAGAGGGGGAAGTGAGTACCCCCTCTCCTGGGCCAAATTTCGCGAACCCCAAGTGATATGAAAAACCCTGGGGGGGTTCGCGGCGAACGTAACATATTATGGGGATTTAAGATACGACAAGCGATGCGCAAATGATACGCAAGATTGGAATCGAAAAAATGGGGGTTCGCGGAATTGTGATCCGATGTTATAATACAGACGTAATTTAGGAAGAGGCAGTCGCATTCAATGCCCTGATGAAGAAGGGATGTAAGAAATTCAAGACTGCTTTTTGCTTGCTGAGGTCGCATTCAATGCCCTGATGAAGAAGGGATTGCGACTTCAAAGCGACCCAAGACGGCCGCCAACGCCGAGTCGCATTCAATGCCCTGATGAAGAAGGGATTGCGACCCGTTTGGTTTTCGCTGAGATGCCCCAGCGCGTAGTCGCATTCAATGCCCTGATGAAGAAGGGATTGCGACTGCAAGGCGGAATAGGGGCTAGGGAAGAAGGGGATTTCTATTCAACGCCCTAAAGCAAAGCGGATCGCTTCGGAGGGACCCGCTTGTCGGGTCCGCCGCATCGCGTTCGATCATCCATTTCGCTTCAGCGGGCATGACAAGCATGCCCCTCCGATTCATCCACACGCCCTCCGAATACCCGTTGCGCTTGCGATCAAACGAATTTTGTCACGCCAGGGATCGCCGTGGGATAAATACCGTCGGGACCGGGTTTGACGGGCGGGTCAATGTCGAAACCGTACTTCGGCAAACTGAAGGAAAGCTTGGACTGCATAGCCTCGTCCCAGGTGATGAGTTGCCCGGTGTAGCAGACCATCTGGGCCAGGATGCCAAGCATGGTGCTCGTGAACATATAGTTGCCGTTGTTAATCGGCTTGCCCTGGCGAATCGACTCGAACATCTCTTTGTGTTCGATATCGTACATGCTGGCCTTGGGGCCTTTGTACTCCCACTGGGTGGCGCCTTCGATTCTGGGCCGCTGCGGCAGGAAGCATCGTCCCTTGGTGCCGAAAATGATATCCGAGGTCTCGTTGTAACATCCTGGAATGTCGCGGCAGTAGCCATACACACGGACCCCGTTATCGTATTCGAAGACGACGGCATGATGATCGAATTGATCGCCGTACTTGGGATCAATGCAGGCCTGTCGGCCACCGGTTCCCCATGCCCGCAGGGGTGGCTTGTCGCCCAGCGCCCAGGAGGCCTTATCCAGGCTATGGATGAGCTGTTGACCCGTTTGGTCGCCGGATAGCGAGTTGAAATGGTACCAATTCTTGAACTGGTAATAGGCTTCACTCCAGTCGGGCTGGCGTGGCCGGACCACATAAGGTCCGCCGATGTAGTTTTCCTGGATAGCGACGATCTCGCCGATCGCCCCATCAAAGACACGCTGCATGGCCTCGCGGACGCCGTAGTCATATCGCCAGCACAACCCAGAAACGACGGCAAGGTTTTTCTTCTTGGCCTCTTCGCAGGCCGCCATGGCAAGCTTGAGGCCCGGGACGTCAAGGGCATGCGGTTTCTCGCAAAAGATGTGTTTCCCGGCATCGACCGCTGCTTTGAACATGACGGGGTGGAAATGCGAGGCCGCGGCAATCAGCACAACATCCACGTCGCTGTGGATGACTTTCTCGTAGGCATCGAATCCCACAAAGCAATGGTCGTCATCAACCTGAACCTGATCGGGATACCTGCCTTTGAGCTGTTCGCGGGCACTGGCCAGGTGCTCCGGGAAGATGTCGGCCATCGCCACCAGTTTGATGTCTTTTCCAGCGTTCATGGCGTTGGCCGCCGCACCGGCTCCCCGTCCTCCGCAGCCGATCAGTCCAATCTTGAAACCTTCCTGTCCCGCCGCGTGAACGCTTCTTTCCAGGGGTAGGGTCATCATGGAGGCCCCCACGGTAGCCCCTGCTGCCTTGAGGAAATCACGACGTGATGGGATTGGCTTGGATAAATGCACCTTGACCATGGCAGTCCTCCAGTATCATGAGATCGTGAAGCACAACTTGCACCCGCCAATGCGACGGACGCCCTTTCGACGGATATCATGGCCAAGTTGGAGGCGAAAAGCAAGTGGCGGGAAGCCTTCGGAGGGACCCGCTTGTCGGGTCCGCTATAGCACGTTGGATCATCTATCCCGATTCGGCGGGCATGACAAGCATGCCCCTCCGAATTGTCGGTTGGAGGGACCCGCTTGTCGGGTCCGCTATAGCACGTTGGATCATCCATCCCGGTACGACGGACGCGACGAGCGCGTCCCTCCGAATTTCTGTGCCGATCGCGATGCGAGACACGATTTCAATTTGCGCGGGGAGCCAGCATGGGACCGGCGATGCGGTACGCCGTGACCAGGACGATCAGCACAGCGAAAGGTAAGACAAGCTCCGCTCGGCCCGGCATTGTCTGCTCGGTTCCGAGGGCCAGGACCGTCGCCACCGTGTTATTCGTCGAATGGCAGAGCATGGCCGGGAGGACACTGTTTGTTCGCTCGGTGAGTAGTCCCAGGTACAGCCCCATCACGGCAGCGAATAGTCCCTGAGTTAGATCCAGATGGCACAGACCGAAGATGATCGCCGCCAGGACGCTGCCGACCCATGGTCCCCAACGACGCCGCAGCCCCGTCTGAACGTACCCGCGAAAGAGAATCTCCTCGAAAATACCCGGGGCAATACCGATTATAA
>Ga0308419_1002799_pt1 | contig 11133 bp, 8 predicted proteins | sample HotsprSampleMS50_FD_203674 | JGI IMG/M metagenome (GOLD analysis project Ga0308419, IMG submission 203674) | Hot spring phototrophic mat microbial communities from Mushroom Spring, Yellowstone National Park, Wyoming, United States - 20090730_MS50 ... | reverse complement strand
AATCAAAAAAGAAATCATTCATTGCAGCTAATGGACAATTTATGTTATGGGATAAAGATTTTTATTTCTCTTTAGGGGGACATTTATCAGTAAAAAATAAATCAGTAGAAGATATGGAATTTGCAAGAATAGTTAAATTAAAAAAAGAAAAAATGATAACTCTATTGGGGGGAAATTTAGTTTTTTGTAGAATGTATTCAAACCTTAATGAAGCAATAAATGGATTTTCAAAAAACTTTTATCCTGGTTTTAGATTAAATCCGACTCTGTTTTTATCAATATTTTTAATAATTAGCATATCTCAGTTAATTCCTTTTTTTTATTGGAAAGATTTGACAATTAGTGTTTCACTTATCATTCTAAATTTAATGTCAAGAATTTTTATATCAATCAAGAGCAGGCAAAATATTTTTCTTAATCTTATTTTGCACATTTTTCAAATGATAATTGTTATGATTGAGGCAGTTATCTCAGTTTATAGATTTCATTTTGGTAAACTTTATTGGAAAGGCAGAAAAATTTGAATTTTAAGAAGGAAGAATTATTTATTTATCTAATTTATTTTGTGGGATTATTTGGTCATCTAAATTCATCAACAATTCATTTAATGAAAGTTTTAACTCCATTTACTCTTCTAGTTACCGGAGGATTAGTTCTCTACTTTACTAATGAAATATCCAATAAAAAATTTTTAATGTGGCTTACATTAACTTACTTGATAACATTTTCATTGGAGATATTAGGAACTCATACAGGGATTATTTTTGGAGAATATAAATATGGCGCAACTTTAGGAGTTAAATTATTTGAAGTTCCACTAATAATTGGTTTTAATTGGATTTTAATAATTTTAGGTGCAATAAAATTAACGAGTAAAATCAGTGAAAAAATATTTATAAATGCTTTAATTACAGGTTTATTTTGTGTGATATTTGATTTAGTGCTTGAACCAATAGCAATTAAATTGGATTATTGGAATTGGATGGAGCGAACAATCCCTTTGCAAAATTATTTAGCTTGGTTTTTAATTTCATTTGTGTTTTCGGTATTATTACAGAAGATGAAAATCGAAATTAAATCAAATCTCATTGAGAAATATGTTTTAACTCAGTTTATCTTTTTTCTAACTCTATTAATTTTTTTATGAGGTAGATATGGGAGTAATTATAGCTTTAGTTATAATTATAATTTGGGCATCACATCTAATTTACATTTTAACAAATATGAATGTAAATTTTAGCTCATTCTGGTTTTACTTTCATATTTTATTTCAAGGTTATCTCTATACAGGTTTATTTATAACTGCACACGATGCAATGCATAGAACTGTTTCACCAAATAGAACTGTAAACGATTTAATTGGAAAAATTGCTTCGTTTTTATTTGCAGGAATGTCATACAATAAACTTATAAAGAACCACTTCCTTCATCATAAATTTCCTGGCGAAGATAAAGATCCAGATTTTAATATTAACTCGCAGAACTTTTTTATATGGTGGTTCACATTTCTGAAAAGGTACACAACAATATCACAAATTATTATTATGGCTTTAACTTTTAATTTATTAAAAATCTGGATTAGTGAAATTAATCTCTGGTTTTTCTGGGTATTACCTGCATTTTTAGGAACATTCCAATTATTCTATTTTGGAACATATTTACCGCATAAATATCCTCACACTGATATTATGAGACCTCATAATGCAAGGTCATTAAAAAGAAATCATATTCTTGCAATGTTAAGTTGTTATTTTTTTGGCTACCACCACGAGCATCACGAATCTCCTTCAACACCTTGGTGGCAACTTTATAAGTTAAAAGAACAGTTAAAATGAAAAAATCATTTAATTTTCAGAGTTATGTTATAACATTGTTTAACTAAAAAGATTGATTCAAGCAAATTTAATTTTAGTGTTAATCTGTGTTATTCATAGTTAAATATTTTTTGTATTGCTGATAAAACTGTTTAATTGTAATGCTTATATTTCAGACAATGTAGAATTTATAATTCAGAATGTAAAATTTAATGTGAATCTAAGATTTTAAGTAGTTATCTCTTAAAAAGTTATTTTAAATCTATAATAAATCTGAGCTAAAATATTATTCTGATTTTTGGAATATACTTCATATTAAATTTATAGCGATCTGTTGAATAGCTACAAATTGTTCTTCTCGCCTACTATTTTGTTAAAATAATTCTATCTGTGATTGCTTTTTCGATAACTTATCTTTGCTTAAACTTCATTTTATCCTTCTCTGGTATCGAATTACAGTTCTTTATGTTGAGTAGCTTATCAGAAATTAGAGATGTTGTGTTCTTCTTTTAATCTGATTTATCTTCTACCACTTGATTTTTTTCCGTGTCCTTTACGTTTATTCTTAATCTCTCTTTGAATATCATCACAATACATTCTCTGCGATGTTTCTGAACTTCAAAAAGCAATCTATTCCAATATTGTTCAACGCAGATCGAAAAGTATTAGTAGTAGCTGTTCTTCTATCATTTCACTACGACACTTTCATTGTTAAGATTTGTTATATGCTTTAATATCAGCAATCTCATAATTAATCTCATTGGTTTATTTGTTTTGCTTATTGTTTTGTGTGAATGTTTCCTAAGTTCTTTAACGAAATATACAAGTCAGTTTTATCTGATGTAATGTATAAGATATGTTTATGATTTATTTATTATTAGTAGGTTTTCAGAAAGTTCTTTTTGCAAACATTCTGTCTTTTTTTAACATATTTTTTCTGGAATGTTTATATCGTACCCTAAATAGATATTGAAACACTATGCAAACATTTTTACCATTTTTTGTTCCTTTATTTTTATTTTTCTAAACTTTCTTAGTTTTTCAAGGGATAACTAATTAAATAGTCATTCATTATCACTTTATCTTTATCTTCAAACAAAGATTGCTTAATTTTATTCATTGTTAACAATACTTCTTCAATTTTATAAACGATCTTCGTATAAAATTTATTGCTCAATATTTATCTCTTTATACAGTGCGATTCTTTATTTTAAATTATAATTTTTGTTTGCGGGATAACCCAAATTTCAAGTTACCCCGCACCATTAGTCGAAATTTATATTAACTGCTAAAAAGAATTCTAATGTTTTAGAATACAATCGTTTATCAATTTGATTTCTTTTGGATTCTATTAATATTATTTATAATCCTTGTTATAACTTCATTAATTTTATAATCATTAAACATCAAGTATTTATTTAAGCAAATTACAATTCAGAGAATTTTATTAAATAATTCATTGTCCTTGTCCTAATGAAAACGCCTGAACTCCATCAAAGCTATAAAGATTTTCAGTTTTGATAGTATCAATATTATTTTCTTCAGCTCTTGAAAGTAGAGATATAATATCTTGTTTAGTTATGTTTTTACCGTCTTTATGTTTGAAACGACAGCGCCAGTGGTCTGTACAAAAAGTTTCCTCAAATCCTTCAGGCCAAACTTTTATTCCACGATTAGTTATCATTGAAAGTTTTACATCTTCGAGTTCAATTTTTTGCAATAATGTAGCGAGTTCATCTGGATTTGTTCCGCCCCAATGAACAAAAATATCCACTCCTAATAATTCTTTTTTAGCAGGTGGTTTTCGAACATATTTAGGAAGATTAAGAGCTGAACCTTTAGAATAGTTAACAGGTTTAAGTTGACTAGGTTTATGTCCTAATCTTTCGATTACTGCATCTGCAAATTCTTTAGTTCCAACTTTTTGTTTGCTAATACCTTCTTTGAAAATATCATAAGTATGAATTCCATCTTCAATTGTTTTTAACCAAGCATTCTGAACTTTCTCTGCCACATCATTCTGACCGATATGAACTAACATTAAAATTGCGCCCTGTAATAAACCTGAAGGATTAGCAAGGTTTTGATTTGCTCTTCTTGGTGCAGACCCATGAATTGCTTCAAACATAGCACATTCTTCACCAATATTTGCTGAGCCAGCCAATCCAACTGATCCAGCGATTTGAGCGGCAACATCAGAAAGAACATCACCATAAAGATTAGGTAAAACCAAAACATCAAAAGCTTCGGGGGTGTCTGCAAGTTTTGCTGAACCAATATCAACAATCCAGTGCTCGTTTTCAATATCAGGATATTCTTTTGCAATTTCATCGAATATTTTATGAAATAGTCCATCAGTTTGTTTCATTATGTTATCTTTTGTAAAGCAAGTAACTTTTTTCCTTCCGTATTGCCTTGCATATTCAAAAGCATATCTAATAATTTTTTCTGAGCCCGGACGACTTATTAACTTTAGGCATTGAACAACTTCATCTGTTTGCTGGTGTTCAATACCTGCATACAAATCTTCTTCATTTTCGCGAATGATAACTACATCCATATTTGGATGTTTTGTTTTAACGAATGGATGCAGACTTATACAAGGTCTTACATTAGCATAAAGCCCCAAAAATTTTCTTGTGGTAACATTTAAACTTTTGTAGCCACCACCTTGAGGAGTGGTAATAGGTGCTTTTAAAAAAACTTTATTTCTTCTGATTATCTCCCACGATTCTTTAGCTATGCCTGAAGTATTACCAGCAAGATAAACTTTTTCACCGACCTCAATTTCGTCAATCTCAATCTGGGCGCCTGCTGCAAAAATAATTTTTAATGTGGCGTCCATTATCTCTGGACCGATACCATCGCCTTTTGCGACTGTAATTCTTTTCATTTTTATTCCCTTTATTTTTATTAAGAAATTTTTTTAACACCTTTAATTTACTTCAAAATTTTGTTTTATTTATATCACTCTGATTCCGATAAGTAGTTTTCTTAAATTTATCCATAATTGCAATTCCAATCCTTAATGGAAATTAAAGGCAAATATCAAGGAAAATAAAATTTGGCTATATGTTGAATTCCGTTAAAAAATTAATGCAGTGTCTTAATCTATAATGCAATTAAGTAAAACAATTTATTATATTTGAATTAAAGACAAATTATGAGCGATAAAGATAACATATTACTCGCAAGAATTCTCGAACAATTAAAAAAAACTGGTTTGGATGTTGTTGGGCTTTATTTATTCGGATTCAGAGCCAACAATACTTTCAACGATGAATCTGATTACGACGTGGCAATTATTCCTAATGAAAAAGTCAATTGGAAACTTAAAGATAAAGTCAGAGAAGTGATTTATGATATTATGTTAGAAAATGATATCGTAATTGATTTTCATATCTATTCTAAAGAAGAAATTGAACTTTCAATTACTCCTTTAAGAGAGTCAATAAAATCAACTGGAATTTTTTATGCAAGTTGATAAAATAAAGTTAATTAAAATGTAGAGGAAATTATAATAATTTAGCCACGAATTACACAAAAATTATAACCTAGAGATTTAAATATTTCTTTTTATTTACTGTGTAAATCTGTCTAATCTGCGTCATCATCGTGCAAAAAAATCTAACCACAGATAGCACAGATTAAAAGTAAGATTAATGAAATAATAATCCGTTTGAATCCGTTGTATCAGTTAAATCCGTGTTCTATTAAACTCTTACCACAATTTAAGTGATAAAATATCATTATAAAGAATAAATACCATCAATAATAATAACAGTGCCATTCCAACTTTTTGAATTCCAAGTTTAACTTTAAGAGGGATTTCTCTTTTAATTATTCCTTCAATTAAAATCATTACCAAATGTCCACCATCTAAAACAGGAAATGGCATTATGTTCAAAATTGCTAAACTTAAACTCAACAGAGCAAGGAAATATAGAAAACTTGAAAAACCACTATCAGCAGATTTTGCTGCAAATTGAGCTATCTTAATCGGACCACCGAAAGCTTTTTTGAATTCAACATTACCTGAAAAAACTTTTCCAAGCATATTGAAAGTCAGATTGGTCATTCTTAAAATATCCAACCATCCATAATAAAAAGACTCAAAGAATCCATAAGTAACATATTCAACTTCACCGGTAAAAGTAGCTGAAAGGGCAACTCCGATTTTACCTTCAGCATTTGGAGTAACAGAGATTAACATCGTATCTTTCTGACGAAGAATTTTTATATCAACATTCTGCTCTTTATTTACAGAAATAATTTCTGTTACATCTTTAGGAACAAATACAGGCTTTTCATTTACAGTTAGAAATATATCATTTGATTTGAAACCTGCTTTTTCAGCGGGTGAGTCTTTCATTACTTCGCTAATTGCAGGTCTTATTCCTTCGGGAATTAAAAATAAACCTTGACTTTCATCTTCTGGAATATCTTCTCTTAAAATATTAAGTTCTATTAAGGAATTATCTCTTTCTACGAGCAAGTTAACATCTTCACCAAGAGTATTTATAAATATTTCTGTTCGGAGTTCTTCCCAATTTTTAACTTTATTGCCATTAACAGAAATAATTTTATCACCTTTTTTAAGGCCAATAGAGTCAGCTTTAGAATTTTGTTCAACGAATCCGATTGTTGTTGTTTTAGTAGAAGGTTTACCTTGAAAATAATTTCCACCCCAGAAAATAATCCAAGCTAAAAGTAAATTCATCAAAACACCTGCAGTAATGACAAAGACCTTAGCCCAAAGTGGTTTAGCTCTAAATTCATAAGGCTGTGGATCAGAGGCAAGATTATTTGTATCTAAACTTTCATCAACCATTCCGGTTATTTTAACATATCCGCCAAGTGGAAGTAAACAAAGTCTGTAGTCAGTGTTTCCTTCGCCATTAAAGTCTTTGGGTAATTCACCAAAAGTAAAGCCTGTTTTTTTATTCCAGCCAAGTAATCTTTTTCCAAATCCAATAGCAAAAATCTCAGCACGCATTCCAGATAATTTGGCTGCTGCAAAATGACCAAATTCGTGAATGAAAACAAGTATTCCAACTGTTATAGCGAAATAAATTATATAGTCCATAAAAAAAATACTCCTGTAAAAAAATTAAAGAATATTATTTACAAAATCTCGTGTTAATTTATCAAATTCAATTATTTCATCAAGGTCCGGATTTGTTTGATGTTCAATTTTATCTAAAGCTTCATTAATAATTTTAGATATATCAGAGAACTTAATTTTACCTGATAAAAATTTTTCTACTGCAATTTCGTTAGCAGCATTTAAAATACAAGGTGAATTTCCACCACTTCTCAATGCCTGATATGCTAAAGAAAGGCATTCAAATTTATCAAAATCAGGTTCAAAAAAAGTAAAGTTTTGGATAAGAGGTAAATTCGTGCGTGTGAACGAATTTGAAAATCTTTCCGGAAAACTCAGAGCATACTGAATTGGCAATTTCATATCGGGAAGTCCAAGTTGTGCTTTAATTGAACCATCCTGAAACTGAACCATCGAATGAATAATTGATTGAGGATGAATAATTACATCAATTTTTTCTGCAGGTAAACCAAAAAGCCAGTGTGCTTCAATCACTTCTAATCCTTTGTTCATCATCGTAGCAGAGTCGATAGTGATTTTGTTCCCCATTTTCCAATTTGGATGATTCAATGCCTCATCAACGGTTGCATTTTCAAAAAAGGATTTATCTTTGTTTAGAAATGGACCACCTGATGCAGTCAATATAATCTTTTCAACTTCTTTAAGATTTTCCCCAATTAAACATTGATAAATTGCAGAATGCTCTGAGTCAACTGGAATAATTTCTGCACCATTTTTAGCAACCAGATGTGTAACTATTTCTCCAGCAACAACAAGTGTTTCTTTATTAGCAAGTGCAATTCGTTTCCCTTTTTTAATTGCTTCTATTGTTGGAAGCAAACCTGAAAATCCAACCATTGCTCCAACTAAAATATCGTAATCTAATTCAATAGCAGCAGAGAGAATTCCATCTTCTCCACCAAGAATTTCACATTTCCCATTTAATCTTTCTGATAATTCCTGAGCCTTAGATTTATCTTTAACTGCGACAATTTGAGGATTAAACTCTCGTATCTGTTTTTCGAGCAAACCGATATTTGAATTCGTAGTAAGCCCAACAACTTCAAATTTTTCCGGATGTTCTCTGATTACATTAAGAGAATTTTCTCCTATAGATCCAGTGGAACCCAATATTAAAACTTTTTTCATTCAGTCAATTCTGCAATTAAATAAATAAAATGTAATGGCAAATTAATACCAGCAAGTTTATCTTCAATGGTTATTACTTGTCCATAAAGCACAACAGATTTTAGGTTATTTTTAGTTTCAGTTTTATCTAAAATAAACTTAAATCTGATCAACAAACTCTGATTTTAGTTCAAAATAAAAGAAAATAAATTCGATTTTACTTCAATCTCTTATAAAAATATATTACTCTCTTATTATTAACAGGTTTTAATTAAATGTGGCTAAAGCCCTTAATATCCTAATATTTATAATAACAGTTGGATAAATCCAACTGCAATAGATAAAAAAAATCTAATCAGCATTTATTTCATTATACTTCAGTGAACTGAAAAAAATTAAAAGCAGGCAGGCTTTAGCTACAAAATATATTTATCATGGACAGATGAGGCTCAGACCTCTTTTACATTTACTATCCAACTCCCAAATCCAATTTCAAGAGAATTAGATTTATTTTTGAACATCAATTAAATAACAATTATTATAAAATCAAAAAACTCTTTACTTAATAATATGAAAACACAAATTACAGAGCTTTTAGGAATAGATTATCCAATCATTCAAGCCGGAATGGTTTGGGTATCTGGATGGAAACTTGCTTCATCAGTGTCTAATTGCGGCGGACTTGGTTTGATTGGCTCCGGTTCAATGAAACCAGACTTGTTACGAGAACATATAATTAAATGCAGAAATGCGACTTCAAAACCTTTTGGTGTAAATATTCCATTGCTGCGTGGCGATGCTGATGAATTAGTGAAAGTTACAATTGAAGAAGGAGTTAAAATAGTTTTTACTTCAGCAGGTCATCCTAAAAAGTATTCACAAGTTTTGAAAGAAAATGGAATAAAACTGATACACGTTGTACCAAATATAAAATTCGGATTAAAAGCTCAGGAGTCAGGATGTGATGCAGTGGTTGGCGAAGGTGTTGAAGCTGGCGGTCATAATGGTGCTGATCAAATTACTACAATGTCTTTAATTCCTCAATTGGTAGATGCTTTGGAAATTCCTGTTATTGCGGCTGGCGGAATTGCCGATGGAAGAGGAATTTTAGCTGCATTAAGTCTCGGGGCTTCGGGTGTGCAAATTGGAACTCGCTTCGCTGCAACTGTTGAATCTTCAGCTCATGAAAATTATAAACGCAAAATTGTTGAAGCTAAAGATACTGATACTGTACTCGCTTTTTCTAAAATCGGTTTAATGAGAATGATTAAAAATAATTTCGCTGAAAGAGCTGTTCAAGCTGAAAAAGAAGGATGGAATGAAAAAAAACTAAAGGAATTACTCGCTTCAAAAAGAGAAAGACTTGGAATTTTTGAAGGAGATGAAATTGAAGGTGCTATGGAAGCAGGGCAAGCTGTTGGATTGATAAATGATATTCCAACTGTTGATGTTCTTTTTAATCGTTTGTTGCAAGAGTATAAATCCGCTCTAAAAAGAGTTAACTCATTCGAGTTGTTATGATATTGGAAAGAGAAATTGTTCATCTTTCACCTCAACAAGAAAAAATGATAATTAGTGGTTGGGGTGGGGATGTAATTGAAAATACAATCGTCGAGAAAATTACTTATCTATCCGATGGTCTTCGTGTTAAGGGATATATTGCCTATCCTATAGACAAATCAAAAAAATATCCCTGCGTTATTTGGTGCAGAGGCGGAATAGGAAATGCAGGAGCAATTGATAAATTCAACGCAAGAGGAATTTTTGGACAGATTGCAAGTTGGGGATACTGTGTCTTTGCTTCTCAATATCGTGGTAATGATGGAGGGGAAGGCTTTGATGAATTTGGTGGAAATGATTTAAATGATGTTCTTAACTTGATTCCTTTAGCTGATGAATTTCCTTTTGCTGATACTTCAAATTGGGCAATAGAAGGCTGGTCTCGCGGTGGTATGATGACTTATCTGACTTTAACAAAAACTGATTTATTTAAATGTGCTATTGTTCTTGGCGGAGTTGCAAATTTAAGATGTAATTCTTCTGAAAGTAAATTTATGAGACGTTTGTATGAACATATTTTGGGGAAATACAACACTGAAGAATTTTTCTCAAAATGTGATGAACGTTCAATTATAAACTTTCCTGATAGACTTTCTACAAAAACTCCGATTTTAATTATTCACGGAAATTCTGATGAAAGAGTTTTACCTCACGACTCGATTGATTTATCATATAAATTATTAGAACTCAAAAAAGCATTCAGATTAGTTATGCTTGAGGGCGGTGATCATTTTCTTAAAAGTCATAGAAAAGAAGTTGATATGTTAAGAAAAGATTGGTTACTCAAATGGCTAAAGAGTTAAAACATAATCCCATTTATCATTCTTATTTCCCTTTTATTTATTTTTTATGTCAATTTTAATTAGAAAAACTTAAGTTTATTATTTATAAAATTAAATTGGTTTGATTATTAGATGAGTTTTCAAAGATTGAATAGAGACTTAATTTATTGGATTTGTCAAATTGGTGGTTGGGGGACTTATATTTTATTAAATTCCATTTTTCTATCAACACAAAAAGACTTCAAACAAATATATATCGTAAGTTTAACCATCACTGGCATTTTAGGTTTAATTCTTTCTCACATCTTTAGAATAATTATTAAAAGCTATAGTTGGAGTAAACTTTCTATTCAAACATTGGTTCCTCGCGTGTTATTTGCGAACTTTATCAAAGGTTCAATTTTAGTATTTACCGTTATTTGGTTCAATATAACTTTTGAAGTAAGGCTTCACGATTATTATAATCCTGTTAACATTATTTTTTTCATACTGAATGCTACGATAATATTTTTTATGTGGTCTGTTGTTTATTTCGCAATACACTTTTTTGAAAATTATAAAAAAGCAGAGATTGAATCATTGATTTTTGAATCAGCAGCAAAAGACTTTGAATTAAAATCTTTGAAGTCTCAATTAAATCCCCATTTTATTTTTAATGCAATGAATAGTATTCGAGCATTAATAGAAGAAAATCCACAAAAAGCAAAAGATGCCATTACAAAACTTTCGAATTTAATGAGATATG
>Ga0308419_1002795_pt1 | contig 11144 bp, 9 predicted proteins | sample HotsprSampleMS50_FD_203674 | JGI IMG/M metagenome (GOLD analysis project Ga0308419, IMG submission 203674) | Hot spring phototrophic mat microbial communities from Mushroom Spring, Yellowstone National Park, Wyoming, United States - 20090730_MS50 ... | reverse complement strand
ATCTTTAAAAGACTTCATTTCAGCTTTAAAATCGATTGAATCATCTTTAAAATCTTTCATTTCATCTTTGAAGTCTTTCATTTCATCTTTGAAGTCTTTCATTTCATCTTTAAAGTCTTTCATCTCATCTTTGAAGTCTTTCATCTCATCTTTGAATTCTTTCATTTCATCTTTGAAGTCTTTCATTTCATCCTTGAAGTCTTTCATTTCATCTTTGAAGTCTTTCATCTCATCTTTGAAGTCTTTCATCTCATCTTTGAAGTCTTTCATCTCATCTTTGAAGTCTTTCATTTCATCTTTGAATTCTTTCATCTCATCTTTGAATTGATTAACACCTTCAATAAAATTTTCCACTCTCTCTTTAAACGTTTCCATACCATCTTTGAATTCTTTCATCTCATCTTTGAATTGATTAACACCTTCAATAAAATTATCCACTCTCTCTTTAAACGTTTCCATCCCGTCTTTGAAGCTTCTCATCTCATCTTTGAATTCTTTCATTTCATCTTTAAATTCATTAAACTTTTGCCTATCCTCCTGCCGCTGCTTTTCAGATTCCTTAATAAAATTGTCAAGAAGTTCCCTGGTTGATTCAATTCTATTACCTAATTGAACAATATCCTGAGAAATCCTGTCATAATTCATGTGACTTAACATAATGGCATTATACACCTTGTTAAATTCAAGGCCAACTGTGCGGGTAAATTCTTCAAATGCTGCTTCTAAGCGGTTCACTTTCTCTTCAACCTTTTCCATACGTCACAATTTCCTCCTTTGATTAAAAATTTGCTATGCTTTTTATATATAACAAATATAATATTCTACTATCACAAAATCAATCATTTTATAAAATGAAGTCAGTATTTATTCATTTGAAATGGTTTAATATAAAAATTAGTTTTGTGCATTTATTATTTGTACATAAAAATCTATTAAAAAATTAACAATGAAATCACTGTCAATTCCTAAATGTAATTTTATGCACAATAATAAATTAATGTAAAATACCTCCGCCAAAGGCGGCGGGAGTGTACAAGTATTTATGTTAAATCATTTTTAAGAAATAAATACTGCAGTAAAATACAATATTTTTATCAACTAAACTTTTTAAGCAACAACACTAAATTTTATTCAGATTCATTCATATTTTTTATCAAATTAGGTTTTCTGACGATAGTTACAAATTATTTATATACGCAATCATCTGTTCAACATTCATAACCTTTTGGGCTGCACCTCGCTTAATGGCTTCGCGTGGCATACCAAAGACCACCGAAGAAGCCTCATCCTGGGCAATAGTCATACCCCCTGATTGTAATATCTCACCCAAACCTTCGGCACCATCAGCACCCATGCCTGTGCACAAAATACCAACACTTTTGCTTACCACCTGCGCCACCGAGCGAAATAACACATCTACCGATGGTTTATGCCGGTTGACTGGCGGTCCATCATTAATCTCAACATAATAACCATTGGTATCAGCACGTACTAACATGTGCCTATTCCCCGGCGCTATAAGTGCAGTTCCTCTATAAAGCCTATCGCCGTTGCTAGCTTCTTTGACATATAACTTAGAATTATTATTTACACGGTTGGCAAATGCTTCGGTAAATTTTTCAGGCATATGTTGTACTATTGCAATAGCAGGCACATTTTCATGAAGATGAGATAAAATTTGAGCAATGACTTCCGTACCACCTGTGGAAGCACCCAATGCAATGATAACATCACTGTGGGTTGTTCGTACTTTGGATATAGTTTTAGGCAATATAACATCGGCAGTAAATTTTTCTTCAATCTCAATGGCCTTTTCCCTGCTTTTGGCAGTAAACCTATCGCTTTTTATTTGTGCTGCAGCCAATACTTTTTCACGTAATTCTGTTGAAAAGCGTTCCCATTCCTGCGCATCATCTGATCGCGGTTTTAAAATAAAATCAACTGCCCCATGTTCCAATGCCTGTATTGTCTGCAATGCGCCTTTTTCGGTAAACGCGCTTACCATTATGACAGGCATGGGATTTGCTATCATGAGCTTTCGCAAAAAGGTAAGGCCGTCCATTCGCGGCATTTCAATATCAAGTGTTAATACATCAGGGCTAACCTGTTTTATCTTATTTACTGCAATATAGGGATCAAGAGCAGTACCAACCACTTCTATCTTTGATGAATTTAAAATATCGGTCAATGATTTGCGCATCACTGCAGAATCATCAACCACAAGGACTTTTATTTTATTCAACTGTCTGTAACTCCATAGTAAACATTGTATCTTTTTCTTCAACTTTTGTTAGCTGTTTACACCATACCTTCCCAGATGCAACATCAAACATAACTTTACGGGCAACAGTACCACCAACATCTTCACTTACAATAGGAATATCGGCCATTTCCAATAAAATCTTTGCTATTCGTACATTCATATTTGAAATGCCGTATTGTGTTGTTTGATAATCTAAAACTTTCCCTCCTCCAAATATCTTGGCAACAATATGTTTTCTGCTGCCATATTGTTCCATTTGTGTTATCAAATTTTCAATGGATTTTGTTCCATATTTCAACATCTCTTTTTCAGTATCTTTCTCAACAGCGCGTTGCTTTTTTGAATTGAGCATGGCAAGCTTACCAGGCAAAACAAAATGATTCATTCCTGCAACTTTGTTAACAGTATCATACAGGCATACAGCAACACAAGAACCCAATAAAGTACCTATATACTCATCCTTATTGCTTACATAGCAATCACCAGGATACAATACTTTAAGTGGTTTTTTAAATTTGTGCATATTCCTAATGCTACCCTCTTAGACAAAGCATTGGCACTATTTTATTGTTTTTGATATACCGAATGAGCTACATAATGAAAAGGCAGATTACTGTTTACTACAGCTTCAGCATATCCTAAGAAAAGATAGCCACCCTTTTGCAAATAATCATAAAATTTTTTTAAAACTTTTGCCTGTACTTCCCTGTCAAAATATATCATAACATTACGGCAAAATATAATGTCAAAATGCCCTTTTAATGTATAACGTTCATCAAGCAAATTAAGATGCTGAAACAAAATCTTTTCTTTAAGAAAATTTTTTACCTTTGCATAGCCAGCATACTCATCTTTTCCTTTTAAAAAATATTTTTTTAAAAGACTCATATCAAGCGTTTGTACAGCTTCTAACGGGTATATACCTTGTTTTGCTGTTTCTAAAACTTTAGTATCTATGTCTGTTGCAATGATAGTAAATTGTTTGTGGAAATTACTTTCTAATAATACTATCGCTATGCTGTATGCTTCTTCGCCTGTGGAACAGCCCGCACTCCATACGGTGATATTTTTGTGCGATAGTTCCTGTTCAACAATCCTTTGTAAAATAGTAAAATGTTCCCGTTCTCTGAAAAATTCTGTTTTATTGGTGGTAATGCAATTTATTAAATTTTCTATTTCTTCATCATAATTTTCCCTGAGGAATGCGCAATACTGGTCATAACTATTAATCCCCACCTCACGCATTCTTCTAAGCAGGCGTGATTGCACCAATGCCTTCTTCATATCGGAAAGCTTAATGCCTGATTCCTTATATACGATACTTCTAATAAAATCAAAATCCTCCTGATTCAGTTGTTGGTAATACAGGTTATTCATATATTACTCAAATAAGATAACATTGCCATACTGCACTTTGTTGGCCAATACTTTATCAATAAATTCTTTTTCCATTTTTATAAATTCAGATACTGAATCATTAGCTTCTACCAGATAGCGGTGCACCTTGCCGGTATTACAAAAAAAATATAATTTTCGCCTATAGTTACCGCCAATGTCAATTGCCTCTAAATTCATATTTTCCTGTTTGCAAAACTGTTCAATAAAATCAGTAGTAACTTGCCTGTTATACGATGTACCAATTCCACCAAATATCTTAACAATAAAATTTTTTCTGTCAGCACCTAACTTTACCATTTGTCCAATGATATGTTCCATAAAGTTGATATTATATGTGTATATGTCTTCCTTCTTCATTTGAATTGAAGATAAAACTGGAAGCAAGCAGTGCCCCATACCCCCAATATTGTTTACTGCATCATATAAGCATACAACAAAGCAACTGCCAACAATAGTTGAAAGGATAATATCTTTTGCTGCATGATATTCACCCGGAACTAAAATATGTACCGGTTTTTTTATTGTAGAATCAAAAACATGTATCATAGCAATCGCGCCATAATAACCATATTTAATTTTTAAGCTGTTTTAATATGAGCCAACTCATCAGATGTCAACAGCTTATCTACATCTAAGATAATTACCAGGTTATCATCAATCTGGCCAATCCCTTTTATATAATCAGTAGCTACATGCGAAGTAAAATGTATGGTATCCTGTATTTTCTGAACAGGGATGGTAACAACATCCTGCACCGAATCAACTATCATCCCAATAAGCTTCCCTTTTACTTCGGTAATTATTATAACAGTAAATGCATTATACTCTATCTCTTCCATCCCTATTTTTTTGCGCATATCTATAACCGGCACCACAGAACCCCTAAGATTAATAACACCTTTCATAAAGGAAAGCGTATTGGGAACATGCGTAATATGAGTCATACCAATTATTTCCTGAACCTTTAATACTTCTATGCCATAGGTTTCATTGCCAATATTAAATGTTACAAATTGTTCAGTTGAAGCAATATCCGGCTTATTTTCAATAGTAGTATTTTCAATATTCATATTGTCCCCCTATCGCAAAAATTTATGAACCACCGACTGAAGCTGTTCAGCCTTAAATGGTTTTATCATCCATCCTGATGCACCAGCTTTTTTGCCTTCCTGAATCTTTTCTTCTTCGGCTTCGGTAGTAAGTACTATAATGGGCGTAAATTTATCATTTTCCCTGAATTTTTTTATAAAGGTAATACCGTCCATCTGCGGCATATTAATATCAACAATACACATCGCTATTTCATCGCCTTTATTCACCAGTTCCTGAATTTTATTCAATGCATCCACACCGTTTTCAGCATGCATCATGCCATACCCTGAATCTTTTAATGTGTATTCAACACTGGTCCGTATTGTTGGTGAATCATCAATTATCAGTATATATTTCATAATAAACCCTCACTAAAGTATATACAGTTTTTATAATTAAATCAAATAAATTACCTTATAACCCCACACAACTTTAATTGCTTTTTAATAGTGTCATTGACTCCTTTAAACTTTATTGTTTTTTTCTTTTCCTTTGCTGATTTTAATAACGACAAAATAACCTGCACAACCGATAAGTCCAAACGTTTTGCCTTGGTAAAATCCAGAATTATTTCTTTTTCTGTTGCAAAAACTGTTGAAACCTCATCTGCAAATTGCTTTATACGTTTAACATTGACAAATTCATCAATTTCTATTATAAACATATACCCCCCATAACATACACTAAATTCTTAACATTACAAATTTAACCAACACCTTATATCTAAACATTGAACCTTGAACATTGAACCTTGAACATTGAACCTTGAACATTGAACCTTAAACTTTGAACATTGAACTTTGAATTTAAAAAACAATGACAGTATCTTCAGCTTTTTCAGTAGAGTACTCCTTTAATAATGATACTAACATTAACCCTTTATAATCACTGCCATAGTGTGCTGTTAATGTTTCAATTGTTTTATCAATAAATGCTTCATCAGGGATAACTTTTTCTACACCTGCGTCCAGCAAAATAACGCTAAAATTCTTTAAATTCTCTTCAATATCTTTAAATGCCTCAATCTGTTCCACCTTTTCATCAAGAAACTGTTGCAAGGCAGTAAGGTTTCGTTCTATTTGCTGCGAAATATCTACATAGTACTTTTTTGATTCATACAATTTTAATGAAACTTTCTTCAAATTTTCAACGCAATTTTTCAAAATAGTGTCCTGTATTGACATCGCCTGTTTATATGCCTGATAGGTTGATTCCATAGTGCCAATGACATCTTTATACAGGTTTTCAGACTCTTCAACGATCTTCTTAATCTTTTTTGGCATTATGCTTATATCCGAAAGCGAGCTTGCTATTGTTTTTTGAAGCTGCTGGTGCCGTGCTAATTCAATTCGCGTTAACATATTCACCACATCAAACTTCCGTACAACATCCTGTATCCTATGAAAGAAATCCTGAAATTTGTACAGTTCTACAACAACATCATTAGATATATCCAGAAGCAAAGCCTTCTGCACAAGAATATTATCAATATATTTAATTGTCTCATTTTGTAGGTATTCCATGGAACTATACACTTTTTCAATAGCAAACTCACTACCATCAAATACAGATTCGGAAGACTTGCTATAATCAGTTGCTATCGCCTCAACATTATTTTTCATATTTGTCATACCTATTGATGCACGGCTATACAAATGCATAAAATCTTTTTCCAGTGATAACAACTTCTGTAAGATACCCCACAGCAATATTTTACTTTCATCATGATGAATATTTCCAATTTCTTCCAGTGCCTCAATTGCAAAAAGTATCTTTTCAATATCCTGCCGCACAATATCTTCAATTTGAAATTCCAATAATACTTTTTGTATATTTGCCTTTAACTGTTCAGCATATGCAACAATGGATTCAACATTGACCGAAAGCCTTTTTTGATGCTGTATAATATCAGCAATTGAATTATTTAACTTTATCTGTAATTGAGTAAGATAGTTTTCAATGATAGCATCAACATTGTGACAGGTATCACCAAATTTTATCCGCAGGGTATTAAGATATTCAATTATCTGTTGAAATTCATCCGAAACAGTATTGACCATGTCAGCTAAATGCGACATTTCCTGTGCAATTGTTGTTAATGTAGTACCTTCCATTCCAGCTTTTATTGAGATAATCATTGTATTTTTGGCATACAGGTCAATAGCTTCAACAGCATCTATTATCATGGCAACACTGTTACTTAATGTAAGTGTTTTGTTAATTGCATCCTCAACCTCTTTATTTGTATTCCTATCCGCTATCATGTATTGTACAATTGTTTCTATGTATCCATTAATTTCTTCTTTTGTACCAACAATCACATCATGCAAAAATGTATCAGGAAGGGTTTCATCAGCAGTGTAAAAATAATTTATATACGGACGTATCATAGAGAAAAAATCTTCAATACGTTGATTAATAGTGGTGAACCGCTGAATTAAATCAGCAAAAAGCTGGCTTTGATTACCTTTAAGATTTTTCAGGTATTCATAATGATGTTCAAAAACTTGACTATCGGTTAAAAGATTCATCATCAAAATCCAATCTGTACAATATCATTTTTATGCACTGATAAAACCATGAACATCAATAATCAGGGCGATAGTTCCGTCACCTAAAATGGCGGCTCCGGAAATTGCCTTTGAAGAAGTTATTTCCCTGTCCAAGCTTTTAATAACAATCTGCTGCTGGCCAATTAATTCATCCACAACCAACCCTAAGGATTTACCCTGTGATTCAACAATAACCACCAACCCATCCCACGGATTTTCAACGGTTTGCGGCAATTTAAACTCCTCGTGAAGCTTAAGCAGTGGAACATATTCACCACGTACATGAACAACCAAACCCTTATTTTCAATTGTCTTGATATCATTTTTTGAAGGCTTGACACTTTCAATAATTGAAAGGATTGGTATAATGAAGGTTTCATGTGCAACTTTCACAAGCATGCCATCTATGATTGCCAATGTTAACGGAAGTTTAATGATAAATGTGGTTCCTGCATCAGGCTGGCTTTGTATATCAACGCTACCGCGCAATGCTTCAATATTGGTCTTAACCACATCAAGCCCAACACCCCTTCCGGAAAGATCACCAACTGCCTGTGCAGTAGAAAACCCAGGAGCAAATAGCAATTCATAAATTTTTGCATCAGGTACATCTTCAGTATTATTTATAACCCCTGTAGCAATTGCTTTTTGCAATACCTTTTGTTTATCAATTCCTGCCCCATCATCACTTACTTCTATAAAAATATTGCCTTCCTGGTGATACGCTTTCAGTAAAATTTTACCCTCACGCGGTTTTCCCTTTGCTTCTCGCTCCTGTGGGCTTTCTATTCCATGATCTATCGCATTTCGTATTAAGTGTTTCAGCGGATCACTGATACGCTCAATAACTGTTTTATCAATTTCTGTATCCCCGCCGGCTATCTCCAAATGAATTGTTTTTCCGTGTGCTTTAGCAGTATCGCGGATAAAACGCCTGTATTGTTCAAACACAGGACCAATTGGCACCATACGTATGCGCATCAGGTGTTCCTGAAATTCACGGATAATACGATCAACACTGTATAAAGCATTGTTTAAACGGTATGCTTTTTCATCTTCTATTTCCTCGGCAATACGTTTGATCCCTGAAAATCCAATAACCATCTCGCCCAAAAGATTCATGAGGTTATCAACTTTTTTAGCATCCACTCGCAGTGTAGAAGTACTGATTTGCTTTTTAATATTCTCCTGTTCCTTCAGTGCAAATGTAACGTCATTTTCTTCAATATAGCCTTTTGTTATAGCTATCTCCCCAACCTTCTTCTTTGTCTTTTCATGCTCACTTAGCACATCTTCATATTCTTTTTCAGTAAGCATACCTTTTGACAGTAAAAGCTCGCCTAATTTAGGGACATCCTCAATAACAGGTTGTGCCACATAATTTTTTGTTACATTAGTAATTGTAATGTCATTGTCATCCCTGACAAAAATAAACACATCATCTAATGCTTCTTCTTTGCTTTTTGTTTTCAGTATTACATCCCATGAAAGGTAGCACTTTTCAGGATCAAGATTATCAAGAAGTGGTACTTCACTACGATTGACACGCAATTCGGCAATAATGCCCAAAGATGCCAGATCTTCCATTATAATGAGAGGATCAATGCCCGATTTAAATATATCTTCCCTGAATTTTGCCTTTACCCTGAAAAAATTATATACAGGTTGTATTTCTTCTTCCTTTGTCTCAATTGCCTCAGTACCAGCTATTTCCTCCTTCTTTTGCAAAATGGATTCAATTTCAGCTATTTTGGTTGATAGCAAGTCAAATCTTTCCTGTATTTTAGATGTATCCTCATTGGAATACAGCCTTAGTCGTATGACATCAATGCTGGCAAATACAATATCAGCCAAAAGGTCATTCATAGGGATGACGCCGTTTCGCACCAAATCTAACACATTTTCTAAGGCATGAGTAAACTGGTACACATCCTCATAGCCTGCCATCCCGGAACCGCCTTTTAATGTGTGCACATACCTGAATATGGAATGTATCAGCTCATGATCCTTTGTTTCCTCATACCGCACTATGTCATTTTCTAAGTTTTCAAGCAGCTCTTTTGTTTCGGCCAAAAAGACCTGCCGTATGGCATCTTCAGCCATTGTTGTGTGCCTCCAAATTGTATTAATTAGAATTCTTCAAAGCCTTCATCTACAAGCTTATTATTGGCTGCCTCTTTCTTTTCTTCTTTCTTTTCTTCTTTTGGTTTTGCTTTTTCAACCTTCTTTGGTGCTACCTTTTTTGTTTCCGCTGTATGCAGGTGCAATTCACGGTGCTTTGTGCCATATACCTTTTCAGAAATTTCCTCGCGTATCACAAATCGCTCCATCATGCCTGCCAACTCTTGTGCCTGGTTTGCCATCTCTTCACTGGCACTTGCCGTTTCTTCAACTAACGCCGCATTCTGTTGCGTCATAGTATCTAAATCCGATACCGCTACATTTATCTGGTCTATTCCCTGCTTCTGCTCTTCGCTTGCAGTGGCTATCTCCGTTATAGTTTTATACAACTCCTGTATGGATTGCATAATTTCCTTCAGCGCTTCACCACTCTTGTTTACCAGCGTTGTGCCTGTGTCAATCTTATCCAGCGAATCCCGTATCAACTCGCCTATCTCTTTTGCTGCACTTCCGGACCGCTGTGCCAAATTGCGTACCTCGCCTGCTACTACCGCAAAGCCTCTACCCTGCTCGCCTGCACGTGCTGCCTCAACCGCTGCGTTAAGTGCAAGAAGATTTGTCTGGAAAGATATCTCATTTATCAGTGTCAAAATCTCCCCTATGCGCTTGCTGGATGCATTAATTTCATTTATTGCTACCACTGCATCGCTTACTAAATTGTTGCCATTCTTTGCTAATTCGCTTGTCTTTTCTGCTATACTGTTTGCCCTTGTTGCATGTTCTGCATTCTGCTTTATGGTTGCCGTTGCTTCTTCTATTGTTGCTGCTATCTCTTCCAATGACGATGCCTGCTCACTGGTACGCTGCGATAGGTTTTCATTGCCATTTGCTATCTCATTGACTGCTTGCGTTAAATTGCTTACCGCTACCTTTACCTCAGCCACCAATCGCTCTAAGTTATCCATAGTATTATTAATGGCCTTTGCCATGTCACCAACTTCATCATTATACATTTTACCCTCATAGCGCATGGTAACATTTCCACCCGCAAGCGCACCTGCAATTTCTTTCAGCCGCTCTAAAGGATTTAAGCGCAGTGCAATAATATAATAAATAGCAAAAACAGCACCCGTGATTATTATCAGACCAAAAAGCACCATCACTGCTGCCATTGACCGTGCTGAATCGCTAACATCAGATAAAAACATTGTACTTAATACTATATAATTATAGTCTTTGTTACGTACTCCAACCAGTATCTTATCTTTTCCCTGCCACTCATACCTAATAACGGTTTTATCAGGATTCTTTAATAATTGCTGCCCAAATTCTACCTTGGACAAATCCAGTTTTAATATCTGTTCTTTATCTGGATGTGCAAATGTCATACCTTCTAAATCAGCAACTGCTGGATACCCTGTTTTACCTATTTTGATGTCTTTGACCATTTCATAGGTATATTTGCCCAACTCTACAGGTAATCCAAATAATCCAATAATCCTGCCATTTTCTTTTATAGGTACCTGTATTAATATAACCGGTAAACCTGAAACGGGGGATTTATTAGGCTTACTTAAGCCCACTTTCCCATCCAATGCCTCATCTATTGCTTTTTCATAGCCCGCTGCGCGGTATTTAATTCCAACTGCCTGTGGCGTACCCGCTGCTAAGATAACCGGGTCCCTTTCAGCGGTTGCAATAAATATATTTTCATAGAG
>Ga0308419_1002790_pt1 | contig 11163 bp, 15 predicted proteins | sample HotsprSampleMS50_FD_203674 | JGI IMG/M metagenome (GOLD analysis project Ga0308419, IMG submission 203674) | Hot spring phototrophic mat microbial communities from Mushroom Spring, Yellowstone National Park, Wyoming, United States - 20090730_MS50 ... | reverse complement strand
AGCCATTGGTTGTGGCAATCCGCCTTGCGGATGGGTAGCCTGTTCGACAACGACAACGAATGGGACCAGGCCTCGTTAGCCATTGGTTGTGGCAATCCGCCTTGCGGATGCGTGGCCTTTTCAACCAAGACCGCACAGATGAGGGCGGCGGCGAAGGCGTCGTTTCAATCCGCCTTGCGGATGCGTGGCCTTTTCAACCGGTCTGGCTCACTGCGTGCTCCCCGTTGGCCGCGGTTTCAATCCGCCTTGCGGATGCGTGGCCTTTTCAACAGTGCGCGCGCGTGGGCGCGCGCGCGTGGAGCGTGGCGGTTTCAATCCGCCTTGCGGATGCGTGGCCTTTTCAACAGGAGATTGATAGGGCGCACCGCGAGAAGATCGCGGGTTTCAATCCGCCTTGCGGATGCGTGGCCTTTTCAACCGGGGGCGGCAACCAGGGAGGCATCCAATGAACAACAGTTTCAATCCGCCTTGCGGATGCGTGGCCTTTTCAACTCAGCGCGTGTCCGAACATGCTGTCCGGTGGTGATGTTTCAATCCGCCTTGCGGATGCGTGGCCTTTTCAACTCGCCCGCGAACCCCGAGTCGCCCGCGCCCGAGGAGACGTTTCAATCCGCCTTGCGGATGCGTGGCCTTTTCAACCGCGCGCGGCTGCCCGTGCTTCCCGCTTTGCCTGCTTGTTTCAATCCGCCTTGCGGATGCGTGGCCTTTTCAACTAGATGACCGCGCAGACCGTCATTGCAACCATTGTCGTTTCAATCCGCCTTGCGGATGCGTGGCCTTTTCAACCTCGCGCGAGGCACACTTTCCCCCGCAACAGCATTGGTTTCAATCCGCCTTGCGGATGCGTGGCCTTTTCAACAGGGTAGCATGTCTAAATTCTTTGTAGTCAAGGATCGGGTTTCAATCCGCCTTGCGGATGCGTGGCCTTTTCAACCACGCAGCCACTCGCTTGTTAACAACCCGATCGGGTAGGTTTCAATCCGCCTTGCGGATGCGTGGCCTTTTCAACAGCTGGCCGGTCACGGAGGTAGACCTGACGGCCCGCGTTTCAATCCGCCTTGCGGATGCGTGGCCTTTTCAACCGCCGCGCGGGGTTGCCCCCACGCGGCGCCACTCCGGTTTCAATCCGCCTTGCGGATGCGTGGCCTTTTCAACCGACGGCGGTGGCTCGCTGCCACAGCCGCCGCTGCTGTTTCAATCCGCCTTGCGGATGCGTGGCCTTTTCAACGTCAGGCGCTGCCCGTCCCAGACGCGCAACGTGGACGTTTCAATCCGCCTTGCGGATGCGTGGCCTTTTCAACGCGACCCCCCGAATCTCTCCCTCCCCCTCGACTTTGTTTCAATCCGCCTTGCGGATGCGTGGCCTTTTCAACAAGGAGGTACAACGATGAACATCAAGACCCTGTATGTTTCAATCCGCCTTGCGGATGCGTGGCCTTTTCAACTGTACAAGGCCCTCGTCTTTGCGGGCGAGGTGCCGGAGTTTCAATCCGCCTTGCGGATGCGTGGCCTTTTCAACTGGTCCCGGCTCAACCTTACCGTTCGTCCCGGCAAAGGTTTCAATCCGCCTTGCGGATGCGTGGCCTTTTCAACCTCGGTGAACGCCCTGGCGCGCTGGACAGTGATCCGGGTTTCAATCCGCCTTGCGGATGCGTGGCCTTTTCAACCCTTGCGAGTCGACAAGAAAGGAGGAGAGAAGATGGTTTCAATCCGCCTTGCGGATGCGTGGCCTTTTCAACCGTGTCCACGCCTGCATCCACGCCGCGGTGTTCTGCCAAGTTTCAATCCGCCTTGCGGATGCGTGGCCTTTTCAACTGGGCCGTCCACAGGGGATGGTATAGCGTTCGAGAGCGCGTTTCAATCCGCCTTGCGGATGCGTGGCCTTTTCAACATCGGCCACGCGGCGGGCACGCTCTTCTTCGGTCAGGTTTCAATCCGCCTTGCGGATGCGTGGCCTTTTCAACTGCAGTTTGACCCGGAGGGGCTGGCCAGGGTGGTGGTTTCAATCCGCCTTGCGGATGCGTGGCCTTTTCAACGTCGTTCCGAACCAACACGAGCTTTGCCTGGATAATGTTTCAATCCGCCTTGCGGATGCGTGGCCTTTTCAACCGCATCGCTGCGTCCTCGTCGTTCTCGTTGACGATGTTTCAATCCGCCTTGCGGATGCGTGGCCTTTTCAACAGGTCAGCATCGTCATCGTCAACGAGAACGACGAGGTTTCAATCCGCCTTGCGGATGCGTGGCCTTTTCAACGAAGTTCGATCGCACGGGGGAGGAAGCACGTATTATGTTTCAATCCGCCTTGCGGATGCGTGGCCTTTTCAACCGGCGTGGCGCGCGCCGCCTATCCGCATGGGTTCGAAGTTTCAATCCGCCTTGCGGATGCGTGGCCTTTTCAACCGGTACACCAACGGACTGTGGGCCGCGATCTTTGACGTTTCAATCCGCCTTGCGGATGCGTGGCCTTTTCAACTTCATTCGACTCGCAAGGCACACTCTGCCCCGCAACGTTTCAATCCGCCTTGCGGATGCGTGGCCTTTTCAACTCGGCGCTGGCTCGATGCCGACCCCTATCCTACCGAGCGTTTCAATCCGCCTTGCGGATGCGTGGCCTTTTCAACGCGCCGTCTACGCCGAACGGGTAGCGGATGTGGATGTTTCAATCCGCCTTGCGGATGCGTGGCCTTTTCAACACGGTGACGCATTGATCCCGGCCCGCCCCCGGTCGGTTTCAATCCGCCTTGCGGATGCGTGGCCTTTTCAACAATGACGCAACCATAGCGTCATTCGGCCAAGAACGTGTTTCAATCCGCCTTGCGGATGCGTGGCCTTTTCAACGAAGATCCTCGAGTCGATGTTTTCCGAGAAAGACGCGTTTCAATCCGCCTTGCGGATGCGTGGCCTTTTCAACCCGGTCCACATCGCCGACAATGAAGCCGAGTTTGCGGTTTCAATCCGCCTTGCGGATGCGTGGCCTTTTCAACGCGGGCAAAGGAGGTCTCATGAGTGGCAAGTTTTTGTTTCAATCCGCCTTGCGGATGCGTGGCCTTTTCAACGGCGCTCGGGGTGGACAGGGCATTCTCCGGCGTGGACGTTTCAATCCGCCTTGCGGATGCGTGGCCTTTTCAACGACCGATTGCTGATTCATCCCGACCACGAACGCATTCGCGTTTCAATCCGCCTTGCGGATGCGTGGCCTTTTCAACGTCGCGCCAGCGGTGCGAGCGCAGGGCATCGCCACGTTTCAATCCGCCTTGCGGATGCGTGGCCTTTTCAACTTTGTTCCCATGTCGCGATCCGATCCTCAGTCATGTTTCAATCCGCCTTGCGGATGCGTGGCCTTTTCAACCTGTACAAAGCCGCGACGTGCTCAGCTTGCGTGCAGTGGTTTCAATCCGCCTTGCGGATGCGTGGCCTTTTCAACTTTTGTGGTCAAAGACCGGTACGGCCAGGATCAGCGCTGTTTCAATCCGCCTTGCGGATGCGTGGCCTTTTCAACACTGACCCTGGCAGAATGCGTGCTTGTTATTCCATTTGTTTCAATCCGCCTTGCGGATGCGTGGCCTTTTCAACCGAAGACGCGACGATGCGTGAGATCTGGGCGGACGGGTTTCAATCCGCCTTGCGGATGCGTGGCCTTTTCAACACCTGGACGACGAGGAAGACGACGGGTAATGCTGTCGGTTTCAATCCGCCTTGCGGATGCGTGGCCTTTTCAACATGGGCGTTGCGCGCCGATTGGTCCCGGCTCAACCTGTTTCAATCCGCCTTGCGGATGCGTGGCCTTTTCAACCCCGCGGTTGCACGCGCAACCGCGGGCAAAGGAGGGGTTTCAATCCGCCTTGCGGATGCGTGGCCTTTTCAACGCGGATTGTCGCCTGCGTCGCGCGATCTTATTGGTTTCAATCCGCCTTGCGGATGCGTGGCCTTTTCAACCCCGCTAAGGCCGCGCTGGCCGGGCCAGGGGCCGGGGAGTTTCAATCCGCCTTGCGGATGCGTGGCCTTTTCAACCGGGAATGTTTTTGGCGGAGTGCTTACCCAGATTGACCGTTTCAATCCGCCTTGCGGATGCGTGGCCTTTTCAACCCGCTAAGGCCGCGCTGGCCGGGCCAGGGGCCGGGGAGTTTCAATCCGCCTTGCGGATGCGTGGCCTTTTCAACAGCCGGGTGTGCGGTGGGATCATCGAACATGGGGGGTTTCAATCCGCCTTGCGGATGCGTGGCCTTTTCAACCACCAGCGTTCTGAGCCAGGCACCGGTGTGGCCTATCGTTTCAATCCGCCTTGCGGATGCGTGGCCTTTTCAACTCGCCCGTGCTAGGCACGAGAAAGGCCCAGGTAGTGTTTCAATCCGCCTTGCGGATGCGTGGCCTTTTCAACTCGCGCGGTAGAGACGGCAAGCTGTTCCTGCGGGGGTTTCAATCCGCCTTGCGGATGCGTGGCCTTTTCAACGCAGACGTGGGCCAGCCACAACCTGCCCAGTTCATGTTTCAATCCGCCTTGCGGATGCGTGGCCTTTTCAACCGTTGTACACAAAGTCGGTAGGCTCAGTCATGGCGGTTTCAATCCGCCTTGCGGATGCGTGGCCTTTTCAACTCCGGCGGATCCGCGAGAACGAAGATCGCTTTGTGTTTCAATCCGCCTTGCGGATGCGTGGCCTTTTCAACCGAGGCACACTACCTCGCAACAACATTGTAACACATGTTTCAATCCGCCTTGCGGATGCGTGGCCTTTTCAACCAATCTCGGGCTGCTCGAACGATAGATAGTCTATTATGTTTCAATCCGCCTTGCGGATGCGTGGCCTTTTCAACCCGGTCGGGAACTCGGCGAAGCCGCCGGTCGGGTACGAGTTTCAATCCGCCTTGCGGATGCGTGGCCTTTTCAACCGTTTGAGACGGCGATATCAGGAATGGCAGGCAGCGCGTTTCAATCCGCCTTGCGGATGCGTGGCCTTTTCAACGCGCATGCGCCGCGAAGTGCCGGTGCAGGTCTTGAAGTTTCAATCCGCCTTGCGGATGCGTGGCCTTTTCAACTCGGCTTGACCGAGATTGCGCTCAAAATTGAGCGCAGTTTCAATCCGCCTTGCGGATGCGTGGCCTTTTCAACCTTCGCCGACAGATCCTCCGGAATCCTTCATCAAGAGTTTCAATCCGCCTTGCGGATGCGTGGCCTTTTCAACGTGATAATCTCTCGCTGGTACGGCGCAAGATGGCTGTTTCAATCCGCCTTGCGGATGCGTGGCCTTTTCAACCCAGTTCGATCAGCCGAGGATCGCCGTAGCGATCCTTGTTTCAATCCGCCTTGCGGATGCGTGGCCTTTTCAACGATCGCATCACCGCGTGGGAGGAGCGGCAGCAAGCCGTTTCAATCCGCCTTGCGGATGCGTGGCCTTTTCAACCGCCGGCGCGATCGTTGATTACCTGGGAAGTAGCAATGTTTCAATCCGCCTTGCGGATGCGTGGCCTTTTCAACGTGATGGCAAAGGATCGCCCCGTGGCCCGCCGTCGGGTTTCAATCCGCCTTGCGGATGCGTGGCCTTTTCAACGCGCGCATGAGCATCAGGCACGCCGTCTTTGATTGCGTTTCAATCCGCCTTGCGGATGCGTGGCCTTTTCAACGAGCGTATGACCATCATTCGCCTGGCCACCACGATGGTTTCAATCCGCCTTGCGGATGCGTGGCCTTTTCAACCCCCTCCATGTGCAGATGACCGCGCAGATCACCACCGCGTTTCAATCCGCCTTGCGGATGCGTGGCCTTTTCAACTCTACATCGAACAGATCTCTAGCCAGTGCGACTTGCAGTTTCAATCCGCCTTGCGGATGCGTGGCCTTTTCAACCGTCTTCGCACCATCACGGGACTGGTCTTTCCTGAGTTTCAATCCGCCTTGCGGATGCGTGGCCTTTTCAACGCGCAGCAGCGCGAGCGCGTCGTCGAGCGCGCCGTGTTTCAATCCGCCTTGCGGATGCGTGGCCTTTTCAACTCCCGGGTCGGTCACGGCAAGGAAGCCGGGGGACGTAGTTTCAATCCGCCTTGCGGATGCGTGGCCTTTTCAACCCGCACTGCGGCGGTCCAGTCCACGGCCACATTGGTGTTTCAATCCGCCTTGCGGATGCGTGGCCTTTTCAACGTGCGCTATCGCGCGACCGACCCGGCATGGGAGCATCGTTTCAATCCGCCTTGCGGATGCGTGGCCTTTTCAACCCCCGATCCCGGCCGGATTGCGTTGTGGTCGCTGCGTTTCAATCCGCCTTGCGGATGCGTGGCCTTTTCAACCCCGTCGGCGCCCACAATCCACGGCCCCGTGTCGCTGGTTTCAATCCGCCTTGCGGATGCGTGGCCTTTTCAACGGTAGCACTCGCCCACCCCCCCCTCTGGGAGCAGAAGGTTTCAATCCGCCTTGCGGATGCGTGGCCTTTTCAACCATCATTGACGCTTTCGACAAATTGTTTCGCGCCATCAAGTTTCAATCCGCCTTGCGGATGCGTGGCCTTTTCAACCGACAAACAGTTCGACTACCTTCATGGCATTACCCCTGTTTCAATCCGCCTTGCGGATGCGTGGCCTTTTCAACTATCTCTCCTGACCGGGCAGTGCCCGCGGTAGCCGCGGCCGTTTCAATCCGCCTTGCGGATGCGTGGCCTTTTCAACCAGTGGCCCTCTGGCCACAATCCAGACACGAGACGTGTTTCAATCCGCCTTGCGGATGCGTGGCCTTTTCAACCCGTGATATTGCGAAAGGTGGTCAAAGTACGCCATGTTTCAATCCGCCTTGCGGATGCGTGGCCTTTTCAACAAAGGAGATTGTCATGCGCTCGGAGTACTGGTCGTGGTTTCAATCCGCCTTGCGGATGCGTGGCCTTTTCAACGACCTCCCGATCGTCATCCTCGCCAACGACCAGGATGTTTCAATCCGCCTTGCGGATGCGTGGCCTTTTCAACGATTGATTGAACTGGATGAATGGGAAAAGCTGCCTTACGTTTCAATCCGCCTTGCGGATGCGTGGCCTTTTCAACTGGCACGACGTGGTGGTGGTGGTGGACGAGGACAGCGTTTCAATCCGCCTTGCGGATGCGTGGCCTTTTCAACCTACGCCGAGGCACCTGCACGACAAACAGTTCGACGTTTCAATCCGCCTTGCGGATGCGTGGCCTTTTCAACGGGAGGCACCCCTCGCCCGCGCGCCAGTATTGGTTCGAGTTTCAATCCGCCTTGCGGATGCGTGGCCTTTTCAACAAGGGGAAGAGGAAGTTGAGGAAGGGGGGTTGTCATGATGTTTCAATCCGCCTTGCGGATGCGTGGCCTTTTCAACGATGGACCGAAGATGCCGAGCCAGCCGCGATGCTGGTTTCAATCCGCCTTGCGGATGCGTGGCCTTTTCAACTCCCAGTGCGGCGTTCGGCGGGAGCACTACTCCGCTGTGTTTCAATCCGCCTTGCGGATGCGTGGCCTTTTCAACCTCGTGACGGCCTGGGGCTGGGTGGGCGACGCATCGGTTTCAATCCGCCTTGCGGATGCGTGGCCTTTTCAACCCCGTCAGCCACAGATGCATATCCCGCTGCCCGTCGGTCGTTTCAATCCGCCTTGCGGATGCGTGGCCTTTTCAACATTGTGGCGCGGAGTTGGCGGGCAGAGATCAATCTGCGTTTCAATCCGCCTTGCGGATGCGTGGCCTTTTCAACGCCGACCCGCTATGCGACGTGGGATGACCTCGCAGACGTTTCAATCCGCCTTGCGGATGCGTGGCCTTTTCAACTTTCCTGGTGGTCTTTCCGACGTCGTATGGCTCTATCGTTTCAATCCGCCTTGCGGATGCGTGGCCTTTTCAACCGGCAGCATCCCGCGGGGAGGAGCGGCGCCAGGCAGTTTCAATCCGCCTTGCGGATGCGTGGCCTTTTCAACGATAAGCATCGTTTACGCCCCGGTCCACAGCGAAATGTTTCAATCCGCCTTGCGGATGCGTGGCCTTTTCAACCCGCGCGGGCGATGCGGGGGCCCACAATTGCGGTCAGGTTTCAATCCGCCTTGCGGATGCGTGGCCTTTTCAACAAGGCGATGCCGACCAGCACCGTGAGGCCCCAGCCGACGTTTCAATCCGCCTTGCGGATGCGTGGCCTTTTCAACTGTAGCAATGCAGATCATGTTGCGATAGATCCTCGGGGTTTCAATCCGCCTTGCGGATGCGTGGCCTTTTCAACTTGCGGCCAGAATGATTATCGGCGCCTTCTGGCGCTGTTTCAATCCGCCTTGCGGATGCGTGGCCTTTTCAACTCCACGCCGGCAAACAGTTGCGACCAGTTCACAGCGTTTCAATCCGCCTTGCGGATGCGTGGCCTTTTCAACTGCACGCATCGATGATGGACATAGCTCAGTCCTCAGTTTCAATCCGCCTTGCGGATGCGTGGCCTTTTCAACCCGGGCGATGCCACTCGATGCGCGGGTATCTGCGGTGGTTTCAATCCGCCTTGCGGATGCGTGGCCTTTTCAACTCGGATGCGTATTCGACCGCGTCGCTGACCGCTAAAGTTTCAATCCGCCTTGCGGATGCGTGGCCTTTTCAACGTGGGCTGACCCGGCTCTTGATGTAGTTATCGTCTGGTTTCAATCCGCCTTGCGGATGCGTGGCCTTTTCAACCGCGCAGTATAGCACGGTAAGGCAGGTTTGTCAAGGTTTCAATCCGCCTTGCGGATGCGTGGCCTTTTCAACGCCGTTCTCGGTGGGGATGATGATCCTGCCGAGATCGTTTCAATCCGCCTTGCGGATGCGTGGCCTTTTCAACGGCCTGGGCGAGTGTTACCTGGAAGTGCTCCGTAGGGTTTCAATCCGCCTTGCGGATGCGTGGCCTTTTCAACAGGGTGGAGGGGGAGGGGGGGGAGAGGGGGAAGCCGTTTCAATCCGCCTTGCGGATGCGTGGCCTTTTCAACCCAGGCTGGTGTTGACGATCCGGGATGGCATTCCCGTTTCAATCCGCCTTGCGGATGCGTGGCCTTTTCAACGCCGAACGCAGTTCAGAGAGTTCATACGTCACGTAGGTTTCAATCCGCCTTGCGGATGCGTGGCCTTTTCAACCTCGCCGCTGATGTCATACAAGCGTTCGAGTCGTTCGATGGTTTCAATCCGCCTTGCGGATGCGTGGCCTTTTCAACCCGCATTGGGCCGGTGGATATCCCTCTCGCCGCATTGTTTCAATCCGCCTTGCGGATGCGTGGCCTTTTCAACCTGGCGCAGCTCCGCCACGGCGGTGCGCCAGCTAATCGTTTCAATCCGCCTTGCGGATGCGTGGCCTTTTCAACGGAAGCTGCCCGCGCGCGGAAGCGGGAGAGGATCCGGTTTCAATCCGCCTTGCGGATGCGTGGCCTTTTCAACGAGGATCTTCGCACCACGTCGCGCACCATTCGCAAAGTTTCAATCCGCCTTGCGGATGCGTGGCCTTTTCAACGCGGCAGAGGGAGGTCGCCCGAATCGATGCAATGCTGTTTCAATCCGCCTTGCGGATGCGTGGCCTTTTCAACTGACGAGCTCATCCAAGCAAAGCTTGTCCTGGCGCGCGTTTCAATCCGCCTTGCGGATGCGTGGCCTTTTCAACCACAACAACATTGTACCACTTACTAGCTCTCTTGTTGTTTCAATCCGCCTTGCGGATGCGTGGCCTTTTCAACCAGACCATTGCGCAAACGATGAGCGAATTGCAGATCGTTTCAATCCGCCTTGCGGATGCGTGGCCTTTTCAACCGCGCATGAACGTCATCCAGTCCCGTTCAGTCATGCGTTTCAATCCGCCTTGCGGATGCGTGGCCTTTTCAACTTGCGCGACGAGGCGAGCTACAATCTCTCTCTGCTCAAGTTTCAATCCGCCTTGCGGATGCGTGGCCTTTTCAACCACACAACAACATTGTACCACGCAGCTACTCGTTTGCAGTTTCAATCCGCCTTGCGGATGCGTGGCCTTTTCAACCGGTTGGTCGGGAGATGGTTGCAGCCGCAATCGTTGGTTTCAATCCGCCTTGCGGATGCGTGGCCTTTTCAACAGATCTCCCTAAGCCCCTTGCGCTACGCGCAAGGTTTCAATCCGCCTTGCGGATGCGTGGCCTTTTCAACGTGGTCGTGATTGAAGGAATCACAATCACGATCTCAGGGTTTCAATCCGCCTTGCGGATGCGTGGCCTTTTCAACCTCCATGACTCGCATGCCATGCGACCGTACCCACGGGGTTTCAATCCGCCTTGCGGATGCGTGGCCTTTTCAACGATCAATGTGGGCGTTGCCACCCGCATGCGCGATAAGTTTCAATCCGCCTTGCGGATGCGTGGCCTTTTCAACATGATCGCGGAGGCGAGACGGTGGCCTAAGCCCGCGGTTTCAATCCGCCTTGCGGATGCGTGGCCTTTTCAACCGCGGGAACGAGAGGCCGCTCGAGTCGACGCGATGTTGTTTCAATCCGCCTTGCGGATGCGTGGCCTTTTCAACGGGCGTGAGGTTCGGGTCTACGCCTCCCCGACGTGGGAGTTTCAATCCGCCTTGCGGATGCGTGGCCTTTTCAACGCGTCGCGGGCGTCTCGGGCGTCTCGGGCGTCTCGGTTTCAATCCGCCTTGCGGATGCGTGGCCTTTTCAACGGTGCGGGAGTAACAGTTGCACCCGGTACTTATGGTTTCAATCCGCCTTGCGGATGCGTGGCCTTTTCAACGGGCGCCGCAGGTGCTGTGGGCGTCGCCGTGCAGGTTTCAATCCGCCTTGCGGATGCGTGGCCTTTTCAACCCAGGTGCGACCGGGCGGGGTGTTGTCGGTGCAGCGTTTCAATCCGCCTTGCGGATGCGTGGCCTTTTCAACCACGGGGCGAAAGATACCGATGTAGCCGCGATGGGCGTTTCAATCCGCCTTGCGGATGCGTGGCCTTTTCAACCGCAGTGCGGACGATGATTGGCGTCGCGTAGGTCGGTTTCAATCCGCCTTGCGGATGCGTGGCCTTTTCAACCAAGTTGGTTATGTCGTGGGGGTGGTGCGCTGGCGTGGTTTCAATCCGCCTTGCGGATGCGTGGCCTTTTCAACCGCCCGTCTCAGTGTGGCGTTCGCCGGGAGCTGCGCACGTTTCAATCCGCCTTGCGGATGCGTGGCCTTTTCAACGGTATGCCTTCGGGGTCAAAGCGCCACGCGGTGGACG
>Ga0308419_1002785_pt1 | contig 11178 bp, 7 predicted proteins | sample HotsprSampleMS50_FD_203674 | JGI IMG/M metagenome (GOLD analysis project Ga0308419, IMG submission 203674) | Hot spring phototrophic mat microbial communities from Mushroom Spring, Yellowstone National Park, Wyoming, United States - 20090730_MS50 ... | reverse complement strand
TTCTCAATGTCAGATGTTGAACCAATATAGTATTTGTCAAATCTCTGACTTTGAATTATGTATACATAATATTTCATAGAGCGGGAGACGGGACTCGAACCCGCGACCAACAGCTTGGAAGGCTGTGACTCTACCATCTGAGTTACTCCCGCTTTATATTCTTCTTTTTTTTTTACATCACACGACCAATCCCGTTGGAACGAGATGACTCTAACATCTGGAATACATCTGCTTGTTACTAAATTTCTATTATTTTAATATCCAATAACTAACACCACCATTATTGAATCGATTCTAAATTTTTTATAATATCGAGAAATAGAATATAAATATTATAAAAATCATTAAATTGGATAAAATAAAATTTATCAAAAGATTTTATGATAAATAACAAAATCAGATGGTTAATGAGTTAAAAACAAAGATTTCAGAGAACAAAAAATGTAAAAAATACTCCCATACTGGGAGTAATTTGTGGGCGGCGAGGGATTCGAACCCCCAAAGGCTCACGCCAACGGATTTACAGTCCGCCCCGGCTCTCCAACTCCGGCGTCCGCCCAGAAACTAAAAAACAAATTTAAAACCCTTTTCCTAAAAAAACAAACTTTTTAGGATCTCTAAATTAATGATTATTTTATTTTATACCAAATTCTAATTCTATTATTTGTAGTGATAATAACAAGAAAATTTTGAGATATTTTAATGTTTCCAGAGTTCCCTATCTAAACTTCGGTATTGAATAGCTTCACTAAGATGGTTTGGAAGAATTTTTTCACTATGTTCAAGGTCAGCGATTGTTCTACTAACTTTCAATATTCTGTCATAAGCACGCGCTGATAATCCTAATTTAGTCATAGCCATTTTTAAAAGTTCTTCACCAGCAGCATCAATTTTACAAAACTCTTTTATTTCTTTAGGTCCCATATCCGCATTTGAAAAAATATGTTTAAGATGAAGAAACCTTTTTTGTTGGATTTCTCTTGCAGATATTACGCGCGCCCTTATAGTTTCAGAACGTTCACCAGTATTCTTTGCGGATAATTCTTTATACTTTACGGCAGGGACTTCTATATGAATATCAATTCTATCTAACAATGGACCAGATATTTTTGCCATATACTTTTGAATTTGAACAGATGTACAAGTGCATTCTTTTGATGGGTCAGTATAATAACCGCAGGGACAAGGATTCATAGCTGCTGCAAGCATAAAATTAGCGGGAAATTCAAGAGACATTTTTGAACGCGAAACAGTTACTTTGAAATCTTCTAATGGTTGTCTTAAAACTTCCAATACATTTTTTTTGAATTCAGGCAGTTCATCTAAAAAAAGCACACCGTGATGAGCAAAAGAAACTTCACCAGGTTTAGGGAAAGAGCCTCCACCAACTAAAGCGGCATCAGAAACGGTATGATGTGGGCTTCTAAATGGTCTTTCGGTAATTATTGATTTATCTTTTGGAATTATTCCTGCAATTGAATGAATTTTAGTTGTTTCCAATGCTTCTTCAAATGTCATTGGTGGCAATATTGTAGGAATTCTTTTTGCAAGCATTGTCTTACCAGAGCCCGGAGGTCCAATCATTATGATGTTATGTGCACCTGCTGCAGCAACTTCTAAAGCCCTTTTTACATTCTCTTGTCCTTTTACATCTGCAAAATCTATGTGATACTTATTAATTACAGAAAATAACTCTGATTTGTCTACAGTAGTTTTTTCAATTTCATAATTTCCATTCAGGAAATCGATAACTTGAGATAGATTGTCAAAACCGTAGATCTCAATATCATCAACAATTGCAGCTTCTTTTGATGATTCATTTGGGAGGATAATTCTCTTAATAGATTTTCTTTTGGCTTCAACAGAAATTGGTAGGGCACCTTTAATATGTCTTAATGTGCCATCTAAAGACAATTCTCCAAGGAAAATTGTATCGTTTAAAGAATCCAAACGAACAAGTTCAATTGCTGATAAGATTCCTATAGCTATAGGTAAATCAAATGAGCTACCTTCTTTTTTAATATCTGCAGGGGCAAGATTAATAGTTATTTTTTTTGTGGGAAAATCTATTCCAGAATTCTTTATTGCTGCAACTACTCTTTCACGGCTCTCTTTTACTGCATTATCTGGTAAACCAACAATTATAAATCCAGGTATTTGTTTTTCAACATGAGTTTCAACTTCAACAATGTATGCATCAATACCATAAGTAGCACTGCTAAGAACTTTTGATAACATTAAATTCTCAATTGATTCAAGTGAATCTAATTAATTAACTATTTATATTTTCTTAAAAATTCAATTCTATCTAGTAATTGTTCAACAGGAACTAACAGCTTATCCTTTCCATAGATTGCATCTTCCCTGTTTGTAAATGCTAATTCATAATCTTTACTCATCAAAATTGCTTCTTCTGGGCAAACTTCTTCACATAGCCCACAGAATATACACCTCAGCATATTAATCTCAAATTTCTCAGGATATCTTTCCTTTTCTTTATCAGTTTCACCAGCTTGAACTTCAATGGCTAAAGCAGGGCAAACTCTTGAGCATAACCCACAAGCTACACATCGCTCATCCCCATTTTTTTCCATAACTAATACAGGTCTTCCACGATAAGAGGCGGGAGGAATAAATTTTTCTTCTGGATATTCCATAGTAAACTTAGGTCTGAGCATATTTTTCAAAGTAATAGCTAAACCTTTAAAAATTTCTGGAATGTATATCTTTTGCCAGAATGTAAGGTCTTTTTTACGCTTTTTTAATGAATTAAATTTATTCATACTCATCTCCAGAGTCTTAATATTAAATCTTAAAAATCATTATTAAACCTGCAACCCAAACAATATTAACCAATGACAAAGGGAACATAACTTTCCAACCTAAATTCATTAGTTGATCATATCTGAATCTCGGGATACTCCATCTAACCCATATGAAAAAGAATAACAATGCACCCATCTTAACAAAGAAAGCCCCAATTTGTAAGATGGTTGTCAGTGTTGGAGACAAGTTTAATGTTTCAATGTATGGTATATGCCATCCACCGAGATACAAAGTAACAATAAGAGCTGATGCAATTATCATATTAGCATATTCAGCAAGGAAAAATGCAGCGAATTTCATAGAGCTATATTCGGTATGAAAGCCTCCAACAAGTTCTGGTTCTGCTTCTGGTAAATCAAATGGCAATCTATTTGTTTCTGCAAAAGCAGATACAAGGAATGTTATAAAACCAATTGGTTGAATTAAAGCATTCCACATCCAACCAGCTTGAGAATTAACTATATCAATTGGTCTTAATGATTCAGATAATAAAAGAACTCCTCCAATTGAAAAGCCCATAGATATTTCATAAGAGATCATTTGAGCTGATGATCTAATTCCACCAAGCAAAGAATACTTACTACCTGATGACCACCCAGCAAAAGTAATAGCATAAACTCCTAACGATGTAAGTGCAAGCACATAAAGAATTCCCATATTTATATCTGCTACCACCAATTGAATTTCGTATCCAAACAAGTTGATGTTAGGCCCGATTGGAATAACAGCATAAGTGGTAAAAGCAACAAAAAGAGCTATCATTGGTGCGATAGCGTGAACATATTTATTAGCTCTTTCTGGAACGATATCTTCTTTAAGTAAAAGCTTAAGAACATCTGCAAAAGGTTGTAATATTCCCTGCCAACCAACGCGATTAGGTCCTAACCTATTTTGTGCCCACGCACTTATTTTTCTTTCAAAATAAACAAGATATGAAACTGTTAATAACATTATTGTTAAAACAATAACGATTTTTATTAAAGTAATTATAGTCAATTCTATTAAACTCATAAAATCTCCTGGATAAGACTAATAAACTTTTATTTTTTCATTGATAATTTCTTTACCTAAAGACCCAATTATTTCATAATCCAGTCCATTCATTTCTGGAATATTTTTAGTGATTTCTAAAAATACATCTTCAGCAGTTTGATATTTATATTTATGACCAAAATAAGCAGCTAAACTTGTAAGAATTTTCCAAGATGATTTTGCATCATATTTTTTTCCTTGAGCCCATCTATCGAATTCAGTTCCAAATTTATCAAGTCTACTTAATGACATTCCATCCAAAGACCTGTCAAGTTCAACAGTTGCAACTGCTGGTTTAATTCTTTGAATTCTTCCATCAATGTTTATAAATGTTCCATTCTTTTCAGCATAAGTAGCAGATGGCAGAATTACATTAGCATAATTGCAACTTTGATTAAAATTCGATGTATGAATTACAAATAATTCAAGTTTAGTAAGATATTCAGTAATGTCTGGAAAGAAACTCAATAAATCATCTTCAATGAGATATAAATATTTAATTGAACCATTTTTTATTGATTTAATAATTCCTTCTAAATCAAGACCATTTTTACTAGGTCTAACACCAACTAATTCAGCACCAGTTTTATTTGGAGTTAAATCATCAGTTCTCAAAATATCATCGGCAAAAGAGGGGTTAATGTGTCTTATAAAATCGATATTATAAGTTCCCAAAATAGATTTAGCAAATTTGACAACTAAATAATTATCTTCACAAGTTGCAAAAGCAGAACCAATAATAGCAATTTTATCCTTAGGAGCATTTTTGAATTTTTCGTAAATGTATTTATAAGCATCATCCCATTGAACTTTTACAAAAGAATCATTAATTTTTAATAAAGGTGATTCTACCCTACTATTATCATTTACAAATTTAAATGTATTTATTCTACCATGGTCACACATCCAATAGCTATTAACTTCTTCATTATATCTTGGAGTTAATCTTAATATTTGATTATTTCTAACCCAGATTTCAATATTACATCCTCTTGAACAGCCAATACAAATAGAATCTGTTTTTGACATATCCCATACTCGGGCTTTGAATCTAAAATCAATATTAGTCAATGCACCAACTGGACAAATATCAACAACGTTCAAAGAGTAAGGATTATCTAATTGTTCTCCAGGAAAAGTAGCGATAGTGACTCTATCACCTCTTTTAATAAATGTGAGTTCTGAGTCTTTTGCTATTTCGTCGCAAAATCTTATACAACGAGAGCAAGATATACAACGCTCAGCATCGAACATAACATAGGGACCGAGTTTAATACGTTTATCTTTGTGTGCCTTTTCTTCAACAAATCTGCTTTCGCCAATTGAATGTTTGTATGCATAATCTTGTAATTTACATTCTCCAGCTTCATCACAAATTGGACAATCTAAAGGATGATTAATTAGTAAAAATTCCATTACTGCATTTCTAGCAGCAATAGTTTTTTCAGAGTTTGTATGTACTACCATTCCTTCAGAGGCTAAAGTAGCACAGGCAATAACTAATTTTGGCATTCTTTCAACTTCAACTAAACATATTCTACAATTACCCGAAATTGATAATTTAGGGTGATAACAAAAATGAGGAATTTCAATACCGTTGTCGGCGGCTGCTTGGATTATAGTTTGACCTTGCTTGAATTCTATTTTTTTACCGTCTATTGTAATTGTTGACATATATTTCTCTCTCTATTTACGCTACTTTTTTATTAAATATATTTTTATTTGAGATTATTACTTGAATAAGTTTATTTTCATTAAAAAGATGATTAGATAGCTCAATTATATCTTCTTTTGTAATTAAATCTAAATTTGTTACAATTTCATCTATGCCAACCACTCTTCCATAATGAAATAGTGAATTAGCCATACCCATCATTCTGTTAGTAGTATTTTCAAGGCCTAAAATCATACTACCTTTGATATACTGTTTAACTTTCTTTAACTCATTATCACTTAATTTACCATTTACAAGATTTTCAATTTGTTTTCTAACTATCTTATTTGCTTTTTCCCAGTTTTTTTCGTTCGTTGAAAAAAAGATTCCAAATGAAGAAACATCAAAATAAGAGTTCAAAAATGTATTTATTTGATAAGCTATTCCATGTTTTTCTCTAAGCGCCTGAAATAATTTAGAACCTGAATTTTCCCCGAATAAAGTTGAAATAACTTTTACGACTAATCTTCTATTATCATTAAAACCGAAAGTATTAGTGCCTAAAATTGTATAAATTTGATTTGTCTCTTTTTGAATAGAAACATTTTGAGATTCAATTTTGTTCAAAGATTTTCTTGTAGTAGTATTTCCATTTTTTAATTTAGTAATTTTCCTCTCAACCAAATCAACTACTCTATTATGTTCAATAGAACCAGACACAGAAATTATAAGATTATTTGTTGTGAAATTCTTATCGATAAAATCGAATAAGTTCTGTGAACTAAAAGATAAAATATTTTCTTTATTGCCAATTATAGGATTAGCTAATGAATTTCCTTTGAATAACTCAGTTTCAAATTTGTCAAAAATTAATTCTTCTGGATTATCCTCAATATCATTCAATTCTTCTAATACAACTCCTGCTTCTTTTTTAATGTGATTTTCTTTGAATAGTGGGTTTTGAATCATATCAGATATTACATCAAAATACTTATTAAAATTTTCTTCAAGGCCACGGACATAAATACATATTTGTTCTTTTGAAGTAAAAGCATTGATATAACCACCAGAGGCTTCAATAGCATCGGTAATTTGTTTAGAATTTCTTTTAGATGTTCCTTTGAATAACATATGTTCAATGAAATGGGTAATTCCGTTCTGGTGTGGAAGTTCATCTCTAGAACCAACATTAAACCAAAAACCCATTGAAAAAGATTTATAATGAGGTGTAAATTCAGAAACTATCTGAATACCGTTTAAAAGTTTTGTTAGCTTGTAATTAATCACAATTAACCTAAATTAACTAAAAATTGGCTTCAAATATAGATAAACACTTTCCGTCTATCAAGGAATTCAACTTTAATAAAATCTAAGAAAGGATTTAAATGACTTCAACTAAATCATGAAACTTTTCCAAATACTTATGATAAAATTCTGCTATTTGTTTATACGCTTTTTCGAGTATTTGTTCATTGGGTAAAAAAACAACTCTAAAATGTTTTGTTCCAGGAATCTGTCCAAATCCGCTACCAGGGACAACAACAACACCTGTCTCTTTAATCAACTCTGATACGAAGTGAGCATCAGGCTGTTTCATATGGAGTTGAGGGAAAGCATAAAAGGCACCCTCTGGTTTAACACAACTAATACCATCAATTGAGTTTAACATATCAACGGTTAAATCCCTTCGTTTAGTAAGTTTATCAATAACCTCAATTAAGTGTTCATTATTGCCGTCAAGGCAAGCTTTGATTCCATATTGTTCGGGATGATTTGCAGATAATCTCGCTCTTAATATTTTATTAATAGCTTCGATATAATCTGATAAAACTTCTTTTCTACCACTAACTATTCCCCAACCTATTCTAAATCCTGGCACCATATAATTTTTTGATAACCCACCAAAAGTGATGCAAGAGACATCTTTGTTCAAAGAAGCAATTGATATATGCTTTTTACCATCAAATAGCAGTTTATCATAAATTTCATCAGCAAAAATTACAAGATTATGCTCTAAAGCTAAATCGATTATCTGGTTAAGATTTTCTTCAGTATATAAAGAACCCGTAGGATTATTAGGATTTATCAAAATTATAGCTTTAGTTTTATTATTAATTTTTGATTTAATGTCATCAATATCTGGTAACCAACCATTATTCTCATTTAAGTAATAAGGATTTTCCATCATTTGAAGTTTACTTGCAATTGCCGTGTAAAGTGGATATCCTGGAGTTGGAGTTAAAACATTCTCACCTTCATTAACTAATGCAGTCAGACAAATGTCTATAGCCTCTGAAGCGCCAGTAGTTATAAATATATCCTGAACATTTGTTATTCCTTTTCGTTCTGCTTCTCTTTCAATTGCTTCTAATGCTTCATTAATTCCAGAGGATGGTGCATAACCATTTTTATTTTTTAACATAGCTTGATAAGTGTTTTCTATTAATTGACGAGGTGGCTCAAAGTCAAATAAGTTTGGATCTCCAATGTTCAAATACAACATTTCCTTACCAGTTTTTGCTACTTCATTTGCTAGCACAACTATATCTCTTACGGCATAAGTGATGTTATTTGTTCTTTCAGCAGGAATAATTTTACTAATCATAAAATCTCCAAAAAATTTAATTTTGTTCGAGTAAAAATAAGTCTGCGTGAATTTGTTTTAAATTCAATTGTAATAAAATAATTTTAATAGTTTTTGGAAAATATTGGACAACTATCTGATAATTATCAATTAAAAATACTAGAAAAAAATATTTCACGATTTTTAGAAATATAAAAATTTTAGATTATCTATTTCTGAAAAAAATCAATTTATCGACTAAAGACAATCTGAAAAACAAAAAAATATTTTTTAAGACTGATTTAAAATTGATTTGTAACCCTTTAGTCAAACAAGATAATAAGCTGCTTTGTTATAGTTATTTATATGTTATTGTGGCTCTAATAAAAAATCTGAAAATTAAAAATGATTTATAAAAGCAAAGTAACAATCTTCACACCGAAATAAGATAATATTACAATCTTGTATATTTGGAAATAATTATTAAGTATCCAATTATTGATTGAATTAGAATAAATATTGTTAACTTTTTTATAAAACATATCAGGATAATTCACATTTCCGTTAAAGATTAAAATTAATTCTTATCCGAATATGTATAATTTTGTAGAAAATTTTAAGGAGCGTTCTATGAAAACAATACATTTATTCCTTTCAGCATTACTTTCATTAAATCTATTTTATGCACAACAACAATTAAGCTTAATTCCAGAACCTCAAGAGATTAAATATTTATCTGGAAATTTTGTTCTATCCTCTTCAACAAAAATTTTTAGTAATGAAAAACTAAAAATAGTTGAAGAGAACTTATCAGAGTTCTTAATGAAGTATGTTTCACTTAACTTGAAAAAGACCAAAGACATTCTTCAAAAAAATATCATACTGTTTGAATTGACAAACTTAGAAAGGTTTGCAGATAAACAAGATGCTTACAAACTTTTAATAGAAAATGACAGGATTCTAATTCAATCACCGGATTTACACGGTCTTTTTAATGGTGTTCAAACTCTAAAACAGATTCTATTGAATGTTTACAAAAGTGAAAAGATTAATCATATACTGATTCCCTCTGTTGAAATTTATGATTATCCAAAGTTTAGATGGCGAGGACTAAATTTAGACTGCTGTCGTCATTTTATGTCAAAAGAGTTTATAAAGCGCTATATTGACCTTCTTGCATTTCAAAAGATGAATATTCTTCATTGGCATCTAACAGAAGATCAGGGTTGGAGAATTGAAATTAAAAAATATCCTGAACTAACTAAAATAGGAGCTTATCGAAAATATGATGATGGCTCTATATATGGTGGTTACTATTCACAGGACGATGTAAAAGAAATCGTTGAATATGCTAAAAGTAGATTTATAACAGTTGTTCCTGAAATAGAGTTACCAGGTCATTCAATGGCAGCACTTGCTACTTATCCTGAACTTTCCTGCTCAGGTGGCCCTTTTGAAGTTGGAACTTTATGGGGTATATATAAAGATATTTATTGTGCAGGAAACGAAAAGACTTTTGAATTTTTAGAGAATGTGCTAACCGAAGTTATTGAACTATTCCCTTCAAAATATATCCATATTGGTGGCGATGAGGCTTTGAAGGACAGATGGGAAAAATGTCCAAAGTGTCAACAACGAATTAAATCAGAAAATTTGAAAGACGAGAATGAATTGCAGAGTTATTTCATTAAAAGGATAGAAAAATTCTTAAACTCTAAAGGTAGGCAAATAATCGGTTGGGATGAAATACTTGAAGGAGGTTTGGCACCCGGAGCTACTGTTCAATCTTGGCGAGGAACTAAAGGTGCTGTTGAAGCTGCAAGAATGGGTCATAATGTTATAGTCTCACCTACAACTCACTGTTATTTTGATTATACCATTGAAACAACAGATGTTACTAAAGTTTATTCTTTCGACCCTATTCCAAAAGAACTCACTGCTGAACAATCCAAATTGGTTCTTGGTAGTGAAGCCAATATGTGGACAGAATATGCACCACAGCACCTTGTTGATTTTAGACTATTCCCTCGAATTACTGCTCTTGCAGAAGTATTATGGACTTATCCAGAGAATAGAAATTATTCACATTTCAATAAAAGACTTCAAATTTTTTACGATATGCTTGATAGACTTGAAGTTAATTATAGTTTTGAAATTTCACCATTAAAGTTTGAAGAAAAATTTGATAAAATAAATAATCAGTTTATAATTACTATTAAAATCAATCAAGATGAACTGGAATTATTTTATACAACTGATGGATCAGAACCAAATAAAAATTCAATTAAGTATGAAAATTCTATTTACCTGAGTAAATCAACAAATCTTAGATTTGCACTTTATAGAGGCAATAAAAAAGTCGGTGAAACTATTGAAAGAAGTTACTCTATTTCCAAAGCAAATAATAAAAAAGTAATATTTCAAATTCCTGTTTCAAAAAAATTTGAAGGTGGTAACCCTTCAATTTTAACTGATGGAATTAGAGGTACTAATAATTACAGAATAGGGCATTACATCGGGTCACAGGATAATGATTTTGAAGCAATTATTGATTTGGAAGAACTTAATGACATTTCAAGAATTTCAATTGGATTTTTTACCGCGTCTTCATCATTAGTTTTATTACCAGAATATGTTGAATACTTTGTATCATCTGATGGAGAAAATTTTATACCAGTCGGGAAAACATATAAATACTTTTCAATAAAAAATCCTGAATGGAAAAAAATAGATTTTGAAATAGAAATACCAGAAACTAATGTTAGATTTGTTAAAATATTTGCAAAAAATCAAAAGCAAGTTCCTCTTTGGCATCCTGCAACAGGTGGACAAGTTTGGTTAATTACAGATGAAATTATAATTGAGTAAAAACTCTCAAACAAATATTTGAAATAATGGAATAATTATAAAATAGATAAAATGAAGAATCAATTTATTGCACACATCAAAAGAAATCCAGATGGCTTATTTGCAGAGCCACATTTACTTAAAGAGCATTTACATAATTCAGCCAGAATCGCATCTAAATTTGCTGATGAATTTGGAAATAATGATTGGGCTGAATTAGCTGGCTTACTTCACGATTTAGGCAAATATCATCCCG
>Ga0308419_1002783_pt1 | contig 11182 bp, 9 predicted proteins | sample HotsprSampleMS50_FD_203674 | JGI IMG/M metagenome (GOLD analysis project Ga0308419, IMG submission 203674) | Hot spring phototrophic mat microbial communities from Mushroom Spring, Yellowstone National Park, Wyoming, United States - 20090730_MS50 ... | reverse complement strand
GCAGGCCCTGGTCCGGGATGATGCGGGTGACGAACACTTTGGGTTTTGACATGGGGTGTGGATCCTTTTCAGCCGGCGGACGCAATCCAGTCTTTCAGCCGGCCCAAACCTTCGCGGATATTTGCAATGTCGATGCCAGAGTAAGCGAACCGCACATAGTGCTCGGTCTCGCCCGGCTGCGGACGGCCGAAGTGCTTGCGCGTGCAGAACGACACATCGGTGTTGCGCAGCGCGGCGTCGGCAAACTGCGCCACATCTGTGAATCCCAGCCGGCGCATCGCCCCGGTCACGTTGGGGAACAGGTAGAAGGTGGTCTCCGGCCTGTTCAGTGTCACACCGGGCATTGCTTGCAGCGCCTCGACCGCTGCGTCACGGCGCTCGCGCAGTGTTTCCAGGATGGATTGCGCGCCGGACTGGTCGCCGCACAGCGCCTCGACGCCGGCCCATTGCACGAAGTGCGCCGTGCAAGACTCATCATTGGTGTTCAGGCGCGCAATGGCGGCAACCACCTCGCGGGGGCCAATGGCCGCGCCCAGCCGCCAGCCGGTCATAGCGTACTTTTTGGAGAAGGTGTACAGAATGACCGTGCGCTCCTGCATCCCCGGCAGGCTGGCGATGCTCTGACTGACGCCGGAGTAGCGCATCTCGAAGTAAGCTTCGTCCGACAACACCCAACAGTCGTGGCGCAGCGCCAATTCAGCCAGCCACGCCATTTCCTCCGGGGTCGATTCCGCGCCCAGCGGATTCTGGCAATTGTTGTAGATCAGAATGCGCGTCTTTGGCGTGATCGACGCTTGCAGGTGATCGCGATCGATCTGGAAACCGCTGGAGGTCTGGACGTATCGATACGGGCGGGCCACACCGCCGAAGTACTCGATCTGCGACTCGTAGATCGGATAGCCGGGATTGGGATAGAGCACTTCATCCCCCGGCTCCATAACCGTCTGAATGAATTTGGTCACGACCGGCTTGCCGCCGGGTTGCACGACGACGTTTTCCGCCGACAGGCGCAATCCCCGACGCCGGCCTACATCTTCTGCCAGCGCCTGGCGCAATTCAGGAATGCCGGCAGCCGGCGCGTAGCCGGTTTTGAGATTGGCGATCGCGCGATTCTGCGCTTCGACGATATTCGCCGGGGTCGGAATGTTGAGGTCGCCCAGATGAAACGGATATATCTTGTGGCCCTGGGCTTTCCACGCCGCCGCTGCCTCGGAGACAGCGAACGCAGTTTCGGTGCCCAGATTTTTGAGTCTTTGTGCAAGCAGCATGTTGATTCGCCTCGACTACGCGCGCGCCAGTCGCTTCCCGGCGCCGGCGCTGCGCCACCTCGCGCCGACAAACGATAAACGCCCATCTGCGCAGGTGAGTTATCCTAGCACAAACTTTTAGAATCCCTCTTAGAATCCCGGAGTCTAAAAGACTCCGGGATTCTAAGAAAAGGAGCAGACCAGATGACAAGCATCACACCGGGCGAATACATGAATCTCAAATGCGAATGGATCAGCAATGACAAGATCCGGCTGGCCGTAACAACACAGCGCGGGCCGCGCGCCATATTCTTTGGCTGGCAGAGCGGTCCGAATCTGTTGGCCGAACTGCCCGACGCAACCATCCCCTCCGCCAATGGACCGTATCACCTGCTGGGCGGGCACCGGCTGTGGCATGCGCCGGAATGGAGCGTCCGCACGTACTGGCCGGAGACACAAACCTTAAAAGCACAGACCCGCGCGAATGGCGTCACCGTGAGCGTTCCGGCCGATGGCGGCGGGATTGCAAAGGAATTGACGTTCGACATGGACCCATCCGCCGCCAAAGTGACCGTCACCCACACGCTGCGCAACGAGGGGCTGTGGACGGTGGAACTGGCGCCCTGGGCCATCACCCAGTGCGTCCTGGGCGGCATCGTGCTGCTGCCTCAGCCCGACAAGCCATCGGACGCCGAAGGCTTGTTGCCTTCGCAACGTTACAGCTTCTGGCCGTACACCAGACTCACCGATGGCCGCGTTGCGCTGGGCGACCGCATGACGCTGATTCACACCCGGCCCGCCCCAGCCACGAAGGTCGGCTACTTCAACACGCACGGCTGGATTGGCTACTGGCTGGATGGCACGCTCTTCACCAAGCACTTCACACCCGCGCCGGGGGCCAATCATCCCGATTTCGGCTGCAACGCCGAGTGCTACCAGAACGAGGCGTTCGTCGAGTTGGAAACACTGGGGCCGCTGGCCCCGCTGGCGCCAGGAGCGAGCGTGACGCACATCGAAGTCTGGCAACTGCGCGACGGAATCACCAAACCCGACACCGAAGCACAGGCGCTTGAGATCGCGCGCGCGTTGGGGCTGTAGGGCAGGCCGCCGGGCTTGCCCTTCCCAGTGCCGATCAAGCCGCCCGATCTGTAGGGCAAGCCGCCGGGCTTGCCCTTCCCCTCACATGAACACCCTCGAATATCAGATCTTCTATCGCCGGCACTTGCCCCACTTTCAACCAGAGGGCGCCACCCTGTTTGTTACCTTTCGACTGGCTGGCTCACTGCCCCGGCAGACCCTCGCCAGATGGGCAGCCGAAGCAGAAATCGCAGCGCGCGCGCTCGACGCTATCACCGATGCGAAGGAACGAAGCCGGCAAGCTGACATCGCGCAACGCAAGCGTTTCGACCAGTGGGACACCGAACTGGCCGCCGCACTCTCTGGGCCAACCTGGCTACAGGATGAACGGCTGGCCGGCTTTGTCGCAGACGCGCTGCGATTTCGAGACGGGCGGGTATATGACCTGCTGGCCTATTGCATCATGCCCAACCATGTCCATGTTGTCTGCTCGCCGCTGCGAAAAGCAGATGGCTCATACCACGCTATACCTGCGATCCTGCATTCGTTAAAGAGCTACACAGCCGGTTTCGCCAACCGTCTGCTGAATAGACACGGCGCCTTCTGGCAGCATGAGAGTTACGACCACGTGGTGCGCAGCGAAGGAGAATTGAAACGGGTGATCGCTTATGTTGCAAACAACCCCGTGAAGGCGCACCTCGTACACGCCTGGCAGGATTGGAAGTGGACGTATATCAAGCCGGACTATCTGGATGGATAGAGGCAGGCCCGGCGGCTTACAAGGCAAGCCTGGCGGCTTGCCCTACGGTGCGGCGCTCGCTGTCACACGGCAACGGGCAGGCCCGGCGGCTTACAAGGCAAGCCCGGCGGCTTGCCCTACGGTGCGGCGCTCGCTGTCACACGGCAACGGGCAGGCCCGGCGGCTTACAAGGCAAGCCCGGCGGCTTGCCCTACGGTGCAGCGCTCGCTGTCACACGGCAACGGGCAAGCCCGGCGGCTTACAAGGCAAGCTTGGCGGCTTGCCCTACGGCGCGGCAATCGCTCTCACGCCGCAACGGGCAAGCCCGGCGGCTTACAAGGCAAGCCCGGCGGCTTGCCCTACTGCGACGCCGCGTGGTGCTCCTGCAAACTGCGCACTTTTAATTCTTTGGCGCGCAGGGCGCGCATCCCGTTCACCGCCGCCGCAGCAGCGCTCAACGTGGTCAACAACGGCACGCGGTTCATCGTCGCGGCAGCGCGGATGGCCTGACCGTCGGTGTAGGCGCGCCGGCCCAGCGGCGTGCTGATCACCAGATCGATCTCATCGCGCTGAATCAGATCAACCACGTGCGGCGACCCTTCGCTCACCTTGTTGACGATCGTGGCCGGAATGCCCAGCCGGTTTAGCCAATCGGCTGTGCCGCGCGTGGCGTGAATGTGAAAGCCCAGTTGGTGCAGATCACGGGCGATCCTGGTGATGGCGCCCTTGTCGAAGTCATTGACCGTGATCAGCACGTTGCCGCTGAGCGGCAGCTTGTTGTTGGCTGCCAGTTCCGCCTTGGCAAAGGCGTGGCCGAAGGTGGAGGCATGGCCCATCACCTCGCCGGTGCTGCGCATCTCCGGCCCCAGGCGCACGAACGCGCCGGGGAACTTGTTGAAGGGCAACACGACTTCCTTCACAAAGAAGCCGTCCAGCTTTGGCTCGCGCGTGAAGCCGATCTCTTCGAGGGTCTGGCCGGCGGCAATGCGCGCGGCAATCTTGGCGAGCGGCGCGCCAGTTGCCTTGCTGACATAGGGCGTCGTCCGGCTGGCGCGCGGATTCACTTCGAGCACATACACGATATCGTCCTTGATCGCCAGTTGCACATTCATCAGGCCGCGCACGCCGATGCGCAGGCCGATGCGCTCCACGTAGTCCCGAATGGTGTTCAGGTGATACTCGCTCACCTTGTAGGGCGGCAACACACAGGCGCTGTCGCCGCTGTGCACGCCGGCTTCCTCAATGTGTTGCATGATGCCGCCGATCACCACGCGCCGGCCATCGCATACCGCATCCACATCGATCTCATAGGCATCCTCCAGATAGCGGTCGATCAACACCGGCGCATTCGGTGAAACGGCAGTCGCCTCGGTGATGTACTCGGTCAATTCGTCGTCGTCGTAGACAATGCCCATAGCCCGGCCACCCAGCACGTAGGACGGGCGCACCAGCACCGGGTAGCCGATGCGGTGGGCAACACCCTTTGCCTCTTCGAGAGACATGGCCGTGCCGTTTTCCGGCTGCGGAATATCCAGTTCGCGCAACACATCCGCGAATTGCTGGCGGTCTTCAGCCAGCGCAATCGCTTCGGGTGAGGTGCCCCAGATCGGCACGCCGGCTTGCTTCAACGCCTGGGCCAGATTGAGCGGCGTCTGCCCGCCAAATTGCACCAACACTGGCACAGCGCGTTTCTCCCCCGCTCCTTCGCTCCCGCGCTCCTGCGCTCCCCCGCTCCTCTGCTCCCCGGCTCCGCTCTCGTTCTCCCACACATTCAGCACGTGCTCCAGCGTCAGCGGCTCGAAATACAGCCGGTCGGCGGTGTCGTAATCGGTGCTGACCGTCTCCGGGTTGCAATTGACCATGATGGTCTCGAACCCCAGTTCCTTCAGCGCAAAGCAGGCGTGCACACAGCAATAGTCGAACTCGATGCCCTGCCCGATCCGATTCGGCCCGCCGCCCAGGATAATGATCTTGGGCCGGTCGGTGACCTCAGACTCGTCGTAACCGTCGTAGTTGCTGTAGAGATAGGGCGTGAAGGATTCGAATTCAGCAGCGCAGGTGTCGATGCGATAGAAACTGGGGCGGATGCCCAGTTCGCGCCGGCGGGCGCGCACTTGCAAGGCGGTGACGGGTGGTTGTCCCGCCGGCGCGCCGGCGTTCAGCAGACGGGCGATATAAGCATCGCCAAATCCTTCGCGCTTGGCGCGGCGCAGCAGATCAGCCGGCAGGGATTGCAGCATGTGCCGGCTGAGCGCGCGCTCGGTTTCGATCAGCTCCTGCAACTGCGCAACAAACCAGGCGTCGTAGCCGGTCGCCGCGCAGATGTCTTGCAGCGCAGCGCCATCGCGCAGCGCCTGGGCCACATCGAACAGCCGGCTGGCTGTTGGGACAGCCAGATACTCAAGGGAGCCTTCGGCGGCGCGCCCGCCCTCCAGGCCAGACTTGCCAATCTCCAGGCCCTGTACAGCCTTGTTCAGCGCCTCCTTGAACGTGCGGCCGATCGCCATCACTTCGCCGACGGATTTCATCTGCGGCCCCAGGGTAGGATCAGCGCCGGGAAACTTTTCGAACGTCCAGCGCGGCGATTTCACCACCACGTAATCCAGAGACGGCTCGAACGAGGCCGGCGTCTTTTTGGTGATGTCGTTGGGAATCTCGTCAAGTGAATAACCGACCGCCAGCAGGGCGGCGATCTTGGCGATGGGAAAACCGGTCGCCTTCGAGGCCAGCGCCGAGGAGCGGGACACGCGCGGGTTCATTTCGATGACCAGGGCTTCGCCGGTGCGCGGATCGACGGCGAACTGCACGTTGCTGCCGCCTGTCTCCACGCCCACAGCCCGCATGACAATCTTCGCCATGTCGCGCAGGCGTTGCAGTTCCTTGTCGGTCAGCGTTTGGGCCGGCGCCACCGTGATGCTGTCGCCGGTGTGCACGCCCATCGGGTCGATGTTCTCGATGGAGCACACGACCACAAAGTTGTCTTTGTAGTCGCGCATGACTTCCAGCTCATACTCTTTCCAGCCGATCACGCTCTGCTCGATCAACACCTGATGAACCGGGCTTTCGTGCAACCCTTTGCGCACTTTGGCGCGCAGGTCGGCCTCGTCGTAGGCGATGCCGCCGCCGCTGCCGCCCAGGGTGAAGGAAGGCCGGATCAGCACGGGATAGGTCAACAGACCCTGGTCAATCAAGGCCACAGCTTGCTCAACGCTGGCGACAGTCTCGCCCAGCGGCACTTTGAGGCCATTGGAGAGCATGGCATCCTTAAACAACTGGCGGTCTTCGGCGATCTTGATTGCATCAACCCGGGCGCCGATCAACTGCACGCCGTGCCTGCGCAGAATGCCGGCTTCTTCCATTTCGGTGGCCAGGTTGAGCGCAGTCTGCGCGCCGACGGTGGGCAAAAGCGCATCGGGCTTCTCTTTCTCAATGATCTTCTCGATCAACTCCGGCGTCAGCGGCTCCACGTAGGTTGCGTCGGCGAACTCCGGGTCGGTCATGATTGTGGCCGGGTTGGAGTTGACCAGCACGACGCGATAGCCCTCGCGGCGCAGCACTTTGCACGCCTGCACGCCGGCGTAGTCAAACTCGCACGCCTGGCCGATGACAATGGGGCCGGACCCGATGATGAGGATGGACGTGATGTCTGTTCGCTTTGGCATGGGTGGGTATCTTAACCGATGACACCTGGCCGGAATGTGGCCGCACACTGGCCGCTCGCCACTGCGGGTCGGGCGTATATAATCCGGTTGTGTTCGTGAGCATCGAGCCCGTTCATACCCCGCTCCGAAAGACCGCAGGAGCGGCGCAGATCTAGCGCAGCACTGTGCACTGTGGCGCACGGTCAAAAAACAGGAGGTGCACATCAGACAAGAGGCCAGAAGTCCACGTCAAAGCCCTGGCCGGCGCGACCCGCATTGCGCAGCCGGACGGGGCCGAAATCAGTTTGCAGTGCAGATCGCATAAACCCTACGGAGGAAGACGTCACATGTCTGCCAATAAAAAGCTGTCTCGCCGAAACATGCTCAAGCTGGCCGGCCTGACCGGCGCCGGCGCTGCGCTCGCCGCCTGCGCGCCACAGACTGTTGAGAAGGTCGTCGAGAAAGAGAAAGTCGTCGAGGTTGAGAAAATCGTTGAAGTCACCGCGGCGGCCCCCACCGGCCCGACCAACGCTCTGGGCGTGACCCTGCCTGCCGACGCACTGCCTCTGGATCAGCAATACATCAAGCTCGGCATCGGCGCAGTTGGCGGCGGCTTTGGCCATATTATGGAGTCGCTGTACAACCGCGCTTTTGAGCACGCTGGCGGGGCCGAGACGCTCACGACTCTCAATATCGATCTCGAGACTGTGCCTGTGGCCTGCGAAAGCTGGACCGTGTCGGAGGATGGCCTGTCGTGGGACTTCGCCCTGCGCAAGGACCTGGTGTTCAGCAACGGAACGCCGATCACAGCCCATGACTGGGTGTACACCCTGCGCTGGTCGCTGGCGCGCGGCTACGACTTTGGCTGGTTCTACACCGATATTAAGAACGCCACCGAAGTGATGAATGGTTCTGTCCCGCCGGAGCAGTTGGGCATCGAAGCTGTCGATGACTACACATTGCGGATCACAACCAAAGCCTACACGCCCTATCTGCCGGGCCTGGGCACCTGGTTCCAGGTTGCCAAGAAAGACATCTGGGAAACCGCCGGCGAAAACTGGGCGCTCGATCCCAAGCGATACGTGTCCTCCGGGCCGTTCATCCTGTCCGAGTTCAACCGTGGTGTGTCGCACAAGTGGACGCTGAACAAGACGTACAAGGGCATTCGCCGGCCCTACGTGACCGAAATCCGCGAGCAACCGCTGCCGGGCGGCATTGCCGCTTACATCGCCGGCGACATCCAGACCTACGCTATCGACGGCAACACGCCGCCAGCCGAGGTGGCCCTGATCAACGCCAATCCCGTGCTGCGCGCCGAGTCCCACCCGCAACCGTCCAGCTACACGGACTACCTGGGCTTCAACACCATGCCGGGCGCGTTCCCTCCCCTGGACAACCCCGATGTGCGGTTGGCCCTGTGCAAAGCGATCGACAAAGAGACGCTGGTGGGCGAAATCTGGCGCGGATTCTCCAACCCGGCCTGGGGCATTCTGCCGAAGGGCTTCCCCGGCTACACCGGCGACAAGTTGAAGGAGCTGGACCCCAATGTGTACAACCCCGAGGCGGCCCGGCAGTTGCTGTCGAAGGCCGGCTTCGCGGACGGCAAAGGCTTCCCGAAGTTCGAGATGTGGATCCGCCAGCCAACGCCCATTCAGCTCACCATGTGCCAGGCCATCCAGGCGCGCTGGAAGGAAAACCTGGGCATCGAGATCGAGTTGAAGCCGGCAGACTTCCAGGCGTTTGCCGAGGTGTACCAGGGCAAGGGCGAGAAGGCGCCCATCTACCATGTGGCCTACTCGCTCGACTACTACGACCCGGCCACCTTCCTCAACGTCTTTGTGACCAACGGCGGACGGCACCCGCACAAAGACCCGGCCTGGGACGAGGCATACGCCAAAGCAAACACCTTGCGCGACCCCGCCGCGCGCTTCGCAGCCATCGCCGAGGTGGAAGCGCAACTGGTGAACAGCACCGCCTACTACTTCCTGCACAGCCCATTCAGCATTATGCTGTGGCCGTGCAACGCCAAAGGCGAAACCCTGCAACCCAACAAAGACGGATACTCCTTCTGGGGCGGCGGCGGCGTGGGCTGCCCGCACGCCTACGAAGGCATCTACTGGACTGATCCGGCTTGTCGCGCCGGCGTCGGATAACAGTCGCGTCAGCGACCTCGATATAACCGTCGTTCAAGGGGCGAGGCTATCACCTCGCCCCGTTTTCCCATCGAGGTTTGATGATTAGCTATACCGCCAAACGGCTGTTCGGAATTCTCATCACTCTGCTGCTGTTGTCGATCCTGACTTTTGCGTTGACACGACTGGTGCCCGGCACACCCTGGGGCGCCAACGCCCAGATACCGTTATCAGCTGAGCAGGAAGCGATTTTCCGGCAGCGATATGGGATGGACAAGCCGGTAGTCGAACAATATTTGATCTGGCTGCGCAACGCTATCCTGTTGGATTTTGGCCGCCCCTTCACAGCGCCGGAATTGAGCGTCACCGAGTTGATTGCCAAGGCGCTGCCCTACAGCGCGATCGTCGGCGGCATCGCCTGCTTGTTTGCGCTTGCAATTGGCGTCATTCTCGGCATGGTCGCGGCAGCGGCGCGCAATGGCTGGCTTGACAACCTGGTGACCAGCTATGCAGTCATCATCGCCGCCATGCCGTCGTTCGTGCTGGCCTATTTACTGGCTTACTTTTTTGCCGCACAATGGCGTCTGCTGCCGTCGGGCGGATGGGGCGGGCCGCAACATCTGGTGTTGCCGGTGATCGCCTATGGGTTGCCGGTCACAGGCGGCGTGGCGCGCTGGACGCGTCAATGTCTGGTGGACACCATGTCCTCCGACTACGTGCGCACCGCCTATGCGAAGGGGCTGCGTCAAGCGGCTGTGATCGCCCGTCACGTCCTGCGCAACGCCCTCATCCCGATGATCACCTCATTCCTGCCCTTGTTTCCCGGCATGATGACCGGCTCCATCTTCATCGAGGTCGTGTTCGGCCTGCCCGGCCTGGGCCGCTACTTCGTTCAATCCAGCTCCAACCGCGACTATCCGCTTGTCCTGGGCATCACCATCTTCTGGGCTGTGCTCATCATGTTGACCTACTTCATCACCGACGTGCTGTACGGCATCATCGACCCGCGCGTGCGAATCACGGAGCGCAAGTAACATGACATCGACTGCTTTGCCCACTGTCACGCCGGCCGACGAGCCTGTGCGCTACGCCAGCTTCTGGGCCGGCGCCTGGCGGCGTTTCCGCCGCAACCGGCTGGCCATCTTCGGGCTGGTCTTTGTCGTCTTCATCATCGCCATTGCTGTGCTTGCTCCAGTGCTCACCCCCTACCCCTATGACAAAATCAATCCAATTCAGGCGCTGATGCCGCCCTCCATCGAGCACCCCCTGGGCACCGACAACCTGGGCCGCGACCTCTTGAGCCGGATCATGTTCGGCGCGCGCCCGATGCTGATCGTCGGCATTTCCGTCAACATTCTGGCGCTGCTGGTCGGCGTGCCGCTGGGGTTGATCGCCGGCTACGCCGGGGGCGTGATCGACTGGATCGTGTCGCGCTTGATCGACATGTTCTCGGCCCTGCCGTGGTATCTCATCGTCCTCTTCCTGGTCATGGTGCTCTCGCCCAGCATTCAAAACATGATCGTGGCGCTGGCAGTCACATCCTGGGTTGGCTCGGCCCGGCTGGTGCGCGGGATGACCTTCTCCATCCGCGAGCAGGATTTCATCGAAGCCACCCAGGCGCTTGGCTTGCCAACCCTGCGCGTGCTGGCGCTGCACGTGCTGCCACAAATCGCGCCCTTGTTGCTGTGGAGCTTCGCCGCCAGCATTCCCAGCATTGTGTTTGCCGAAGCCGGCCTCAGCTTCCTGGGCATGGGCGTGCGCCCGCCAACGCCCAGTTGGGGCCAGATGCTGCAAGAGGCCGCCGGCTACTGGCAATACTGGCCGCACATCTTTCTCGTCCCCGGCCTCATGATCGCCCTGACCGTGCTCGCCTTTCAGGGCCTGGCCGACGGTCTGCGCGAGGCGCTTGACGTGAATGTGAATGTGTAGAGAGTAGTCAGTCGTCAGTCGTCAGTAGTCAGACAGTCAGTAGTCAGACAGCAGACGACAGACGACAGATTGCAGAGTGCAGACAAGGGCCTTCGGCAAAAAGCAAAAGGTCTGCGCGAGGGCCGACCGTCAATCCACAATCCAAAATCGCAAATCCAAAATCGACATGGCTCCACTTCTCGAAATCAAGGGCCTGCAAGTCGCTTTCTTCACCAAAGACGGCATGGTGAGAGCGGTCAACGGCATTTCATACAGCCTCGACGAAGGCGACACGCTGGGCATCGTGGGTGAGAGCGGCTGCGGCAAGAGCGTTACTGAGTCTTGACAAGACAATGTCGTGTGTGTCAAAATAGGCCGCATGAGAATAAAAGGGTCAAATGCAGTTGCTGATGCACGACGCGCGCGCGGCCTGGCCTT
>Ga0308419_1002782_pt1 | contig 11182 bp, 8 predicted proteins | sample HotsprSampleMS50_FD_203674 | JGI IMG/M metagenome (GOLD analysis project Ga0308419, IMG submission 203674) | Hot spring phototrophic mat microbial communities from Mushroom Spring, Yellowstone National Park, Wyoming, United States - 20090730_MS50 ... | reverse complement strand
AGGTGGAGCCACGTGCTGATGACCGCTGAAACTGTCGAGCTCTCGTCCTTCTTCGACGAGACGGATTTCGCTGCGCCCACGTTCAACCGCTATGCCGATGCCGCCCACACGTCCTTCGCGGCCCGGGAACGGTTCGACCAGCTTCTGCGCGAGTACGAGGCGCGGGTGCAGCGCCGGGAGGGCGACGCGCTCAAACTGGCCCTCGGCCTGCTCATCCTCGGCCGCTTCACCGCGGCGCTGGAATGGTTCGCGCGGGCGCCAGAGGGGCCCGTCCGGCATTTTTACGCCGCGGAGGCGGCGCTGGCGCTGGACCGGTTCGACGAGGCCATCCAGGAGTTCCGGGAGGCGGCCCGGGCGGGGTGGAACGGCCTGAAGTGCGACCTGCGCATTGCGGCCGCGCTGGTCCGCGCCGGCCGCCTGGAAGAGGCGGAGAAGCTTCTGGCGCGGCACGAGAGCGATGGAGCGGCGACGGCCGACTGGCACTACGTCCGCGGACGACTGGCCGAAGCCCGCTATGAGCATGTCGCCGCCGGCGAGGCGTATGAGCGGGCGCTGCAACTCGACCCCGAGCATACCCAGGCGTTGTTCCGCTGCGCCCGGCTCTACGACCTGTGGGGCAACGATGAGGCGGCCCTGGAACTCTACGACCGCTTGACCCGCCAGCCACGTGCGTACGTCAACGCGCTGCTCAATGCGGCCGTGCTCTATGAAGAGCGCGGGGACTACGAGTCCGCCCAGCACTGCGTTCGCCGCGTGCTGAAGGCCTACCCGAACCACCGCCGGGCGCGTCTGTATTTCAAGAGCGTCGAAGGCTGCCGGCGGATGGTGATCGACGAGGCGGGGGCGGAGCGGGTGGACGCGCGGGCGCGGCTTTTGGCCACGCCGCTGACCGAGTTCGAGTTGTCGATCCGGGCCCGGAACTGCCTCAAGAAGATGAACATCCGCACCCTCGGCGACCTGATCCGGCACACCGAGGAAGAACTGCTCGCGTACAAGAACTTCGGCGAAACGTCGCTGGCGGAGATCAAGGCGCTGCTGGCCCGCAAGGGCCTGCGTTTCGGCATGCGCCCGGACGATGTCACGGTCGAACCGGCGTCCGAGGAATCGGCCCCCGCGCGGCCGGCGCTGCCGCCCGAGCAGGAAGCCGTCCTGGCCAAGCCGGTCAGTGAGCTGGAGCTTTCGGTCCGGTCGCGGCGGTGCCTCCAGCGGCTGAACGTGGTGACGCTCGGCGATCTCGTCCGGTACTCGGAAGCCGACCTGCTCGCGACGCGGAACTTCGGCGTCACCTCGCTGAACGAAATCAAGAGCCGTCTGGCCGAGTTCGGGCTGCAACTGGCGCCCAAGAAGGCGACCTAGCCCCACCCGGCCACGCCTGCCCGTGCCATGTGACTGCGACCGTTGCCTTCACTGTCCGACACCGCTGCGGGACCGCGCGCTGCGGCGTGCTTTCCACGCCGCACGGCTGCGTCGATACGCCGGCGTTCATGCCCGTGGGCACCCGGGGGGCGGTGAAGGGTTTGTCGCCCGCGCAGTTGGCCCAGACCGGGACCCAGATTCTGCTGGCCAACACGTACCACCTGATGCTCCGCCCTGGGGCCGCGACGGTTGCCGCGCTCGACGGCCTGCATCGCTTCATGGGTTGGAACAGGGCACTTCTGACCGACAGCGGCGGGTTCCAGGTCTATTCCCTGGGTGCCCTGCGGCGTGTGGATGAGGATGGTGTGGCGTTCCGTTCGCATCTCGACGGTTCGCCTGTCCGGCTGACACCGGAGAGCGCGATTGAGATTCAGAATCAGCTCGGGGCGGACATCATCATGCCGCTGGATGAGTGTCCGCCGCTGCCGGCCGAGCCGGCGGCGTTGGAGGCGGCGGTCCGTCGGACCGTGGCGTGGGCCCGGCGCGGCCGGGCGGCGCACCGCCGTCCGGATCAGGCCCTGTACGGCATCGTGCAGGGCGGGTTGGACTTGGCCTGGCGGCGGGCCTGTCTGGCGGAGCTGGTCGACATCGGTTTCGACGGGTACGCGGTGGGCGGGCTTTCAGTTGGCGAACCTCCGGAACAGATGCACGCCTTCGTGCAGACGTTCGCGCCGGAGCTGCCGGAGGATCGACCGCGGTACCTGATGGGCGTCGGTACGCCCGCGGACCTGGTGCGCGCCGTGGCGGCCGGCATCGACCAGTTCGACTGCGTGCTCCCGACGCGCAACGGACGGAAGGGGTACGCATTTACGAGCGCCGGGACGCTGCGCCTGCGAAATGCCTGTCACGCCCGGTCAGGCGAGCCGCTGGATTCGGCTTGCGACTGCTATACCTGCCGCACGTTCACCCGCGCCTATCTGCGCCACCTGATCCTGTCGGGTGAGGTGCTTGGAGGGACGCTGGTGTCTCTGCATAATATCCACTTCTATCAGTCGCTCATGCGCCAGATGCGCACGGCGATCGCTGAGGGAACGTTCGACAACTGGCGGCGCGCGTTCGAGAGCGGCCCGGCCGTACGCCAGAGCGAGGAGCACGAATGACCACTCTGCTTGCGATGCTAGCTCAGACCACGGCGCCCGCTGCCCCCCCGCCGACCGGCGGCGTCGGCGACCTTCTGCGCAGCCCACTGGTCCCCATGATCCTGGCGCTGGTCGTGCTCTGGTGGATCATGGCGCGCGGTCGCTCCAAGGAACGTCAGAAGTACGAGCAGATGCTCGCGTCGCTCAAAAAGAATGATCGCGTACAGACCATCGGCGGCATCATCGGGACGGTGGCCGACGTGCGGGACAACATCATCGTCCTGAAGGTCGATGAGACGAACAACGTGAAGATTCACTTCAACCGGGCGGCCATCAAGGAAGTGCTCAAGGAAGCCCCGCCCGCCGGCAAGGAGTAGCCCCGCGCGGCGTTGCCCTAAGGCGTGCCGAGGGTCGCTTCCACGCGTTCGCAGATGTAGTGGTAGGCCAAGGCGTGGGCTTCCTGAATCCGGTCGCTGGCTGTGTGCGCGACGCGAAACAAATGCGTGCACAGCGGTTCCATCGGCCCGCCCGTTGCCCCGGTGAAGCCGACCGTCACCGCGCCCCGTTCCCGCGCTACCCGCAGCGCCGCCAATACGTTGGGCGACCTCCCGCTTGTGCTGAGCGCCCAGACCACGTCGCCGGGCTGTAGCAACCCTTCGAGCTGCCGCGCGAATACCCGTTCATATCCCAGGTCATTCGCGATGGCCGTCAGAGTGGACGTGTCCGTCGTCAGCGCAATGGCCGGCAGCGCCCGTCGCTCCCGCCTGAACCGCCCCAGCAGTTCGCAGGCGATGTGCTGGGCGTCCGCCGCACTGCCGCCGTTGCCCAGAATGTAGACCCGCCGCCCGGCTTCCAGGCAGCGCACCAGCGCTTCGACGATGGGGTCGAGCACCGCGCCAGCCCCTTCCAGGTCGCGGAGGACCTGTTGATGCTCCCGCCAGACTGTCGTCCAGTCGCGGTTCACCCCGGCTCCTGCCAGCGCGGCGCGTCCGCACGCGAGCGGGCGGGCGTCGTCGGCCGGCCGCGAATGCGGGCCAGCTCGGCCGACGTGCTGTAGCCCTCGGCCAATTCAATCAATACGACCCGCCCGCCGCGAGCCTCGACAAACTCCCGTCCCACCACGCCGCGCGTCGCCCAGTCCGCTCCTTTCACCAGTACGTCCGGAGCCAGCCGCTCGATCAGCCGGGCGGGGTCCGGCTCGTCGAACAGGACCACGTAGTCGACGCACTCCAGGGCGGCCAGCATCCGGGCCCGATCCTGCTGCGAACGGATCGGCCGGTCTGGACCCTTGTCCAGCGCCCGCACCGAGGCATCGCTGTTGAGCCCGACGACCAGTCGGCTGCCCAGCGTCTTGGCTTTCTCCAGCAGCTCCACATGCCCGGGGTGCAGCAGGTCGAAGCAGCCGTTCGTAAACACGATCGTCTCGCCCCGCTGCCGCAGCGCCTCCAGCTCCGGGCGCAGTTCTTCGACCGAGCGCACTTTGCCGCGCCCGCGCCGAGCACCGCGCTGAAGCTCCTCCCACACCTCCGCCCGTGTAATGGGCACGCAGCCGAACTTGCTGACCTCCAGGCCCCCGGCAAGGTTGGCCAGGACCGTCGCCTGTTCGAACGTCGCGCCCGCGGCCACCGCCACCCCGAACATGGCCAGTACCGCATCTCCCGCGCCCGTGTTGTCATACACGGCCCGCGGCGTCGTCGGAAAGTGCTCCGCGGGCCGATCCCGGCGGGCCAGAAGGGCTCCGTCCCGCCCCAACGTGACGAGCAGACCGTCGAGTTCCCAGCGCCGCAGGGCCTCCTCGGCCGCCGCCGCCAGTTCTTCGTCACCTAGCGACCGCCCGATCCCGATCTCCAGCTCGGCCCGATTGGGGGTCAGCAGCGTGGCCCGCGCGTACTTGTCCCAGCAGGGCCGGCGGGCCGGATCCACGAGCACCGGTCGGCCGTGCCGCCGCGCGGCGCTGATGACCGTTGCGCAGACGCGCGGCGACAGTACGCCCTTGTTATAGTCTTCAAGACAGATGGCATCCACGTCCGGCAAGAGCGCCTGCACGGTCGCGAGCAGCGAATGCTCATCCTCCGCGCTGAGCGGCCGTACCAGTTCATCGTCGACCCGCAGAATCTGTTGACGATGGCGATGTTCGGCCAGCCCCACGAGACGCGTCTTGGTGATCGTCGGTCGGTCGCTCACACGCAGCAGCCCGCGGACATCCGCCCCGGCCTCCGACAGCGCCTGCGCGACCCGGTCGCCCCAGGCGTCCTTGCCGAGGACGCCACAACAAGTCACCCGCGCGCCGAGCGCCACGATGTTCAGCGCCACGGAGCCGGCGCCGCCAACCCGGTCCTGTCGCTCGATGACCCGCAGAACGGGGACCGGCGCCTCGGGGCTGATGCGCTCCGCGTCGCCGAACACGTAGCGATCGAGCATGAAGTCGCCGATCAGCAGGAGGTGTCGGCCGGCGAACCGCTCCAGCGTGGCGATCAGCTCATGGTTTCGCGCGTGTCCTGATGGCAGCATCGGGGGCTCCCAACGACTCAACGAGCGGCCTGCGCGGCGGCGCACACGCGGCGGGCGGCGTCTGTCAGGTCAAGCGCCGGGCTCAGTTGGGCAATGGCCGCGTCGTGCAGCATCTGCCGGGCCTGCTCGACATTCGTGCCTTCCAGTCGGACGACCACCGGTACCTTGAAGCCGACCTCGCGCGCCGCCCGGATCAGAGCGTCGGCGATCACGTCGCAGCGGGCGATGCCGCCGAAGATGTTGACGAGGATCGCCTTGACCTTGGGGTCGGCCAGGATGATGCGGAAGGCCTCGATGGCCCCCTCCGGGGTGACGCTGCCGCCGACGTCCAGGAAGTTGGCCGGCTCGCCGCCGTGCAGCTTGATGATGTCCATGGTGGCCATGGCCAGGCCCGCGCCATTCACCAGACAGCCGATGTTCCCGTCCAGGGCGATGTAGCTCAGATCGAACTCGCGGGCCCGCAGCTCAGCCGGATTTTCCTCGCTCGCATCGAAGAGCGCGGCCAGCTCCGGCTGCCGGTACAACGCGTTGTCGTCGATGGTGATCTTGGCGTCGATGGCCAGGATTTCGCCCGCGGGGGTCTCGACCAGCGGGTTGATCTCGGCCAGCGAACAGTCCCGGGCCAGAAACAGGCGCGCGAGCTTTACCATGATGTCGGCGGCGGCGCGTGTCCGCTCCCCCACCAGGCCGATCTGCGCAGCCAGGGCAGCGGCCTGGAACGGTTGCAGGCCCAGGTGCGGGTGGAACCAGGCCTTGCGGATCGCCTGCGGGTTGCGGGCTGCGACCTCCTCAATCTCCACCCCGCCCTCTGCGCTCGCCATCATCACCGGGGTCCGCCGCGAGCGGTCCACGACCACCCCGATGTAATACTCCCGGGCGATCTCGACGGCCGGAGCAAGGAGCAGCTTGCGTACCCTTACGCCCTGCGGGCCGGTCTGCCTGGATACCATCGGTTCGGCGAGCATGCGGGCAGCTTCCCGAACCGCCTCATCCGCCGATCGGACCAGCTTTACGTAGCCGGCCTTGCCGCGGCCGCCGGCATGCACCTGCGCTTTGAGGACGGCCGTATGGGCTCCGAGCCGTTCAAAGGCCGGTCGGGCCTGCTCGGCCGCGTCCAGCACCTCGCCACGCGGGACCGGAATTCCGGCTGCTTCCAGTAGTCGGCGCGCCTGGTATTCGTGAATGCGCATATCCTCAGCTCCACGCGGCGCCGCGGTGTGCGGGGCCGCGACCAGCAGTGTAGCCCAAGGTGACACGGGTTGCCAAAGCGGCCTGCGGCGCGCGTCATCCGCGCGAATCCGCCGCGTTCGGCCCGCGTGGCAGATTCTGGTAGTTGTCGGATGGTCGGCGTGCGGCGGTCAGCCCAGTTTGGCCGTCAGAATCTGGGCGGCGCGCTTGACGTCCGCTTCGGTTTCAAAGCGGATGTAGAACAGGCACTGGTCGCCGATGGCGGCCGCCGACAGGCCGGCGATGTTGATGCCCGCTTCCGCGAGCGTGCGGGCGATGCCGGCGCCTTGACCGGGTCGATCCGGGCCCAGGATGCGCAGCTCCGGCATTGTCGCGGCATGATGCAGGCCGACGTCCTCGGCCGCCTTGGTCTGCTGCGGTCCATGCAGCGGCGCCACGAACAGCACGCCCGTACCGGGCAGCCCCGCCGACGGCCGCACGATGACAAATTCCAGGTTCGCTCCGGCGCGATGCAGCGCTTCGAGCTTCTCCGCCAGCGCCCCCGGCCGGTCCTCGATCTCGCCCGCCCACACGTCCACTCTGGTAATTTCGAATCCCATACTCGGACCTCCTGCGCCGCCGCGCGGGTGGCGGGATGCGTCGCGCCAGGCGGGGGACGGGCCCGACCGGCGGGTCTCGAGATGCTCCGGTGCCCGCGACCGGCACACGCCACCGGTCACCGAGCTCACGCGCCGCAGAATCGCGCACGCCCGTGGGATCGGCCAGGCGCACGAATAGCTGTCGGGCTGCGGGACGTCAAGCGGCGCGGGCGCCAGAATCGCGCCCGAAGCCGCCGGTCTCGCGCGGGACGCGCCAGATGCGGCGCGGCGGGGCGCATTCGTGGAATCCTGTGCTACGGTTCGTGACAGGGGCGCGCCGTTTGGCCACGGGCGCGCCCGCACCGGCCGTATGCCCACCGAAGAATCCGCCTGTACCCGGCCGCTGCCGGCTGTATTGCGCTGGGCACTGCGTTTTCTGCCGCACTATTTCACGGACCCGCCCTGCGCGTTTCACGTGGAACTCGCGGCGTTGTTGGCGGACGCGCGGAAGCGCTTCGTCGCCTGCGTCGCGCCGCGTGGCCATGCCAAGAGCACGCTCGCCGCACTGGCCTATCCGCTGTGGTGCCTGTGTGAGCAGCGACGGCGGAACATCGTCATCATCACGCAGGCCGCTTCCCTGGCGACGCAGTTCGTCCGCGACATCCGCTGTGAGCTGGAGACCAACGAGCGGATCCTCGCCCGGTACGGCGACCTGTCGGGCACTGCCGATGCGCCCGCGGCGGCGCACGGCCCGGCCCGGTCACGCGCGCGCCGCTCGGGCGGTCAAGACCGGCGACGGTGCGTGCCTCTCCGCCCCCGTCGCCGGCGGTGGGCCGCTGCCGTCTTTACAACGTCCACAGGCATTACGGTACAGGCGAAGGGGACCGGTGCGAGCTTCCGCGGGACGCGGGTCGGCGCGCACCGCCCGGACCTGATCATCTGCGACGATATTGAGAAGGACGAACATGTGGCCTCAGCCGAAGGCCGGGCGAAGCTGGAAACCTGGTTGCGCCGCGTGGTGATGCCGGCCCTGGCGCCGGATGGCCAGTTGGTGGTTCTCGGCTCGCTGATCCACTACGACTCGCTGCTGGCGAATCTGCGCGACCGGCAGCGTTTCCCGGGCTGGGAGTATCTGGTGTATCGTGCGCTGGAGGCGCGCCGGGGGCCGGACGGACAGTTCTATCGGGAAGCGCTATGGCCCGCACGCTGGCCGGTGGAGCGACTGGAGGCCGAGCGCGAGCGGGTGGGCACGCTGGCCTTCGAGCAAGAGTATCAGGCCAATCCCCTGGATGACCGTCTGCGCGTGTTCCGCTCGGAGTGGCTGCGGCGATATCGACCCGAAGAGCTGGAGAACCGACGGCTCACCACGCTGATGGCGGTTGACCCGGCGACCGGGGCCGCGGGCGGCGACTTTTTCGCCCTGTGGATCGGAAGCGTCGACGACGAGACGGGCACCATCTACACGCGCGTGCTGACCCTCGAACGCATCGGCATCGTGGAGCAGGTGCAGCGCATTGTCGCGGCGTTCGAGCACTGGCGGCCAGTGAAGATCGGCATCGAGGCGGTGGCCTACCAGGTGGCTCTCAAGCAGATCCTGGAGCATGAGGGTCGTCGCCGCGGGCTGTACTTGCCCATTGTCGCCCTGACGACGACGGCCAATAAGCGGGCCCGGATCGAAGGCAGCGCACCGTTCTACGAGAACGGGACGTTTCGGCTGCCGCCGGTATTGCCCCCCGAGGTCGAAACTCAGTTTCTGCACTTTCCGAAGGCGCGGCACGATGACGCGCCGGATGTCTGCGCGATGGGGATCGAGCTGGCCCGCGCGGTGCGCAGCGCGGTGCGCGTGGATGGGCTGACGCTGCGGCGGAATCCATTCGTCCGACGCGGGGGTTGGTAGATTGGCGAGCCGCGGCGTCGGCGGCCACTGCCGCGGCGGACCATAGTTAACGGTCGGGCGCGGGCGTTCGCAGGCAACTGCCTGAGCGACCAGCAGCACCGCTTCAGGTTGTATCTTGTTTCCTGAAAGCAGTTTGGGCAATCGCACGTCTGTGCGGTCATGCCTGGCGGTTTTGTTGCTCGGCCGCGGGGTATCTCCGCGGGCGGACGTCCCGAGGATAACGACGTCGCCTTGTATCAGGGCCGCAGGGCCGTATCATGAGTCGTTCTGTACGCTTGGCTGACCCGACGGCGGATCCGGCGGGCGGCGTGCGCATCGGGACAGGCCATTATGAACATGATGAAGATCTTCCGTCGCCACGGGCGGGCTATGCTCATGGTCTTCATGGCGTTGCTGCTCGTGGCGTTCCTGATCCCCAACACGATTCAAGGCTGCGGCGAGCGTGACCGCCTGCGGACGCTGCGGTTGGGGGAAGCCTACGGCCGGACGATCTCCAATGAGACGCGTGCCGGTGCCCGCGCCGAGATGGAGATGCTCGGGAACATGGGATTTCCGCCGCTCTTGTCGCTCGATTCCGCCCTGGAGTATTACCTGCTGACGGAGGAAGCGCGGTACCTGGGGCTGCGGATCGGGCGGGAGGAGGTGACGAACTGGCTGCGGCAGGTGGGGTTTTCCGATGCGGTGGCGCAGCGGCTTCAGACCCGATACCGCCGAAGCTGGAACGAGATCTGCGCGATGATCGGTCGTTGGATGGCGGTCAACCGGCTGGTGCAGATGCAGGCGGGTGCGGTATTCGAGACGCTGCCGCGGGAAGCGCTGGCCTTTCGCGATCAGAATCAGCAGGCCGTGGCGCAGCTCTCGGTGCTGGAAAGCCGGGCGTTCTTGCACCTGGTTCCCGAGCCGACGGAGGAGGAGCTACTGGCATTCTTCGAAGAGTGCAAGGGGCGCACGACCGCTCACACCGAGGAGGAGCTGGTTTTCGGATACCGGTACCCCGATCGGGTGCGGATCGAGTATCTGACGGTGGACCCGGAGAAGGTGCGCCAGAAGGTGCAGGTGAAGAACTCCCAGGTACGGCAGTATTTTGAGGATAACGCCCAGCTTTACACGAAGCCGGACCCGTCCGCCTCCCAGCCGGCCGGAGGGCAGCCGCCGCAGATTCCCATGTCTTTCGAGGAAGCGCGGGAGCTGGCGCGCGAGGACCTGCGGCGGGTGCGCGCGATCGAAGAGGCCCAGGAGCTGGTGAACGATCTATATCACGAGTTGAACCGGCCGTGGGCGGCGATGGAGAAGGACGCGGACGGGTTTACCCTGCCGCCGGCGGGCGACCCGCCGTCGTTGGAGGAACTGCGGTCGCGTTTTTCGATGAAGTATGAGGTGGAGTATTACCGCAGCGAGCTGGTGGATGCCCAACAGCTTCAGCTCCTGCCGGGTTTTGGTGGGGCGGGGCTGGGCGAGGGTCAGCAGCGGATCAGCGCCCCGACGCTGGCGTTTCGGGTGAAGGGCATCGTGACGCGGACGCCGGACGATCGGGCGCCCGTGCTGAATGTGTACGAGCCGGCGCCCGTGGTGACGAATCGGCAGCCAGACCTGCGGACGCGCGAGTCGCGTCCGTATCAGGCGTATCTGTTCCGCGTGGTCGAGGTGCGTCCGAGCGAGCCACCGGCATCGTTGGACGAGGTGCGGGACCGCGTCGTGCAGGACTGGAAGCTGGCCAAGGCCCATGAGCTGGCGCGCACGCACGCGCAAGCTCTGGCGGACCGGGCGCGGGAAATGGGCCTGCCGGCGGCCGTCGAGGCGGCGACGGAGCTCAAGGAGATCCTGACGGCGGCGGAACAGGCCAGCACGCAGCCGGCGGAGGCCCGTACCCCGACGGCGAACTACCTGGCCTCTCTGACGCCGTTCACGCCGGCCCGGCTTACCCGCAGCTCGACGTTTCTGGAGCGGCTGGGTTCGGTGGAGAAGCTGCCGCGGGCGCTGTTTGCGCTGGCGGAAGGGGCGACGACGGACACGGCGCCGGCCCATCGGGTGACGGTGTTGCCGATGGCCAGCCGGTTCCGGTGGGTGGTGGGCGAGCTGGTGGAGGTGAAGCCGCTGTATGAAGAGGAGTTTCAGCGGCATTTGGCGCAGCTTGCGCAGCGTCGGCAGAGCGAGGAGCTGCGGAAGTTCGTGACGGAGTGGCGCCAGCCGGAGAAGGTTCAGCAGCGTACGGGTTTCATTTCCGCGCCGCGTGCCTCCGGGCCGCCGGGCCCGGCCCAGTAGCGGGCAGTGATGGCCGATGAGCAACGCGTACGATTTTCTGGAGATTGAACCGCGCTGGCAGCGGTATTGGGAAGAACGTAAGACCTTTCGGGCTGCGAACCCGGGCGAACCGGGCAGTGAGGCGCCGAAGTTTTACGTTCTGGACTTCTTTCCGTATCCGTCCGGGGCGGGGCTGCATGTTGGCCACCCGCTGGGCTACATCGCGTCGGACATCATGGCGCGCTACCTGCGGATGCGCGGCTTCAACGTGC
>Ga0308419_1002776_pt1 | contig 11187 bp, 9 predicted proteins | sample HotsprSampleMS50_FD_203674 | JGI IMG/M metagenome (GOLD analysis project Ga0308419, IMG submission 203674) | Hot spring phototrophic mat microbial communities from Mushroom Spring, Yellowstone National Park, Wyoming, United States - 20090730_MS50 ... | reverse complement strand
ACAATCACCAGCCCCTCATCCCGATTGCCCTGTCGCTTGCCGAACAGGCAGAAGGCGGCATTCGCCACGCCGGAGCTGGCAGCGTCCATGCAGCCGCCGGCGTCCGAGTTCCAGCCGGCAGATTGCATGCGTTCGCGGCTGTAGAACTGCTGCACTTCCTGCGGCGTTTTCGCGGTAGTGTAGGCGATGAACTCCAGTTTGCCCTGGAAGGCAGCCTGGATAAAGATGCGCGTCGCGGCTGGCAACTGCAAATCGGCCTTCGTTGCGCCCTCCAGCGGCGGCACATCAGACCACAAGCTGGGCACAGTGCCGGCGCTGCCGCCGCCGAGCAGTGAATCGACCGCGCCGCACCCCGGCGCCATCAACAAAACCATCGCGGCCAGACTGACGAGCATCGCTCTAAAGGGACGTTTCATGAGTGATTACCTCCATCGCCTATGGTAACATCGCCGGCGACCTGTCATGGCCATGATATCGAACAATGCCACTGCGCCGCGCGAGGTCATGTCTGCCCCCGCCTCTGAACGGCGGTTTCAGGCCATTCTGTTCGACCTCGACGGCACCTTGCGCGCAAATGAGCCGGAAGGGGTCGAGGCGTTCATCGATTACGCCCGGCAAGCCGGCCTGACGTTGACGCCGGAGCAGATTGTGCTGTGCGAGCGCGCCGTGCATCGCTATTGGGCCGATGGCGCTCAGGTCGCCGATCACCTGGCCCGCTTCGACGAGCGTGGCTTCTGGATCAATTACAACCAGATTTTGTTGAGCGCAATGGGCGTCGAAGGGTGCGCCGATTGCGCGCATCGCATCCAGGATTATTTCGACGACTACCGGCCTGTTGACGTGCTGTATCCAGAGGCCCCGCAGGTGCTCCGGGCGCTCAAGGCAGACGGGTATATCCTCGGCCTGGTGTCCAATCGCGACGGCGATCTGGCGCCACTGGCAGCGCAGTACGGCATCGCCGGGTATTTCAACTTCACGCTGTCCGGCGGACAGGCGGGCAGCTTCAAGCCGGATGCGCGCATCTTTCGTCAGGCTTTGCAGATGGCGGGCAATGTTCCCGCCAGCCGCGCGCTCTACATTGGAGACAACTACTACGCCGATGTGCTGGGCGCCACCGCCGTTGGCATGGAGGCGCTGTTGATCGACCCGCGCGATGTGTTCATTGGCGTCTACGACAGGCGTGTGAAGCGATTGGACGAGATTCTGGATATCATTCGGGCAGGGGGATGATGAAACGGCCTTCGGCAGGAATCGCCGGCCCGATTGCGCGCATCGTGTGGATCGCGTTGATGGCCGGGCTGGCCGGCGCCGTTGCAGGCGGCTGCGTCTTCGTTCCGCCCATCGCCAGCCGCGTTCATGCTGCGCCTGCCGAGACGACTGAGCGCCAGTTGCGCGTCTTCCAGGACTTGTGGGATACCGTCAACGAGCGATACATCTACAGCGATTTCAACGGCGTCGATTGGCCGGCGGCGCGCGTCGAGATGACGCTGCGCATCCGCGCCGGCCTGACCGATGATGCGTTTTACGCCTTGATGCGCGATCTGGTCGAGCGGCTGGGCGATCAGCACTCGAAATTTCTCGCGCCAGACGAGGTGGCCGAGGAGGAGCAGGAATACGCCGGGACAAGCGAATTCGTCGGAATCGGCATCGTGACAGACTTCAACCCGGATGCTGAGCGATTCTATGTGCTGCAAGTGTTGCCCGGCAGTCCCGCGGAAGAAGCAGGCGTCAGGCCGCACGATCACATTTTGAAAGCCAACGGCGCACCGCTGGTTGACGCATCTGGCGAGCCGGACCTCTCCTTGTTGCGCGGGCCGGAAGGCACGGTGGTGACGGTCACGGTGCGCACGCCGGGCCAGCCGGCGCGCGACCTGGCGATCGAGCGCCGGCTGTTGTCGTCGTCCGAGCCGGTGGAATATCGCCTGCTGCAGGAGAAGCCCCGCATCGGCTATATCCTCGTCCCAACATTCTTCCAGGACGGCATCGACGAACAGGTGCGCGATGCCTTGTGCGCCCTGATGCGGAGCGCCGGGCCCGTCCAGCGTCTCGACGGCCTGGTGATCGACATGCGCATCAACGGCGGCGGCGCCTATGATGTTCTCGTCAACACGCTCGGCCTGTTCACCAGCGGCACGCTGGGCTATCTGGTGGATCGGCAGGGCGCGCGTCTGCCAGTTCGCGCGCGCGCCGAGCGGATTGGCAATTCGCAGACGGCGCCGCTCGTGGTTTTGATCGGCCCGTCCACCCAGTCGTATGCCGAGGTGTTTGCCGGCAGCCTGCGGCACAAGGGCCGGGCTGCGCTGATCGGCCAACGGTCGGGCGGTAATGTTGAAACACTGCACGCACACTTGTTTGAAGACGGTTCGATGGTCTGGCTCGCCGAGGAAACGTTTCAGTTGCCGGATGGCGCGACCTGGGAAGGCAAGGGCATCGAGCCAGATGTGAAGATCGACCGAAACTGGGATGAATTCACAGCCGAGGATGACCCGGCAATACGGGCGGCGATTGAGCGATTGGGCGAGTGGGCGAGTGAGCGATTAGCCCGCTGATTGAATCGCTCGATGACACAATGCCACAATAGCACCCTGCTCATGATTTGCGATTACGAGGGTTCGGACTATAAGACACGTTTCTGGCAAAACGCCGACCGGGCTTACGAAGACGCCGCCGAGCGCGTTGCGCTGCGCCGGCTTCTCCCGGCGCGCGGCCACCGCATCGTCGAGTTCGGGGCCGGCTTTGGCCGGCTGGCCGATCTTTACGCCGGCTATCAGCAGCTCGTGTTGCTGGACTACTCGCGCACGATGTTGGAGCAAGCCATGCAAAGCTGGGGCGGCGACCCGCGCTTCGTCTTTGTGGCCGCCGATCTCTATCATCTGCCTTTCGCCGACAGCGTGTTCGACGCGGCCGCCATGATCCGTGTCATCCACCACATCGCCAAAGTGCCGGAGGCGCTGGCGCAGATTCGCCGTGTGATGACGCCGGCGAGCGTCTTTGTGCTGGAGTTCGCCAACAAGCGTCACGTCAAATCGGTGGCGCGCTACCTGCTGCGGCGCCAGCAATGGAACCCGTTTGATCCGCATCCGGTCGAGTTCGTCAAGCTCAATTTCGATTTTCACCCGGCCTGGATGCTGGATCAACTCCGGCAGGCCGGCTTCGTCACGCGCCGCAAGCTCAGCGTGTCGTACCTGCGGGCCGGCTTCATCAAGCGGCGCGTTCCTGCGCAGTGGATGGTGTATGTGGACGCGGTGCTGCAACGCACCGCCTGGCTGGGACTATGGTCGCCCAGTGTGTTCACCCAAAATGTGCCCGCGCGTCGGGCGACGGGCGATGCGCCGGCGATCACCATGGATGCCTCTGCCTCCATCGAGGCCATCTTCCGCAGTCCGCGCTCCGGCCAACCCCTGCGCCGCGAGGGAGATCTGCTGGTGTGCGACGCTGATGGCACGCGCTGGCGCGCGCAGGGCAACTTCTACGACTTCAAAGAAAACGTGTGAGAGACGCTGCGCCGTCTCGGCGCAGCCCAACGTCTCTACGGCACGGCGCCGGGGCTGGGCAGGGCCTGATCGCGGAAGTCCACGCTGCAATTGTTGGTGTCTTTGTCCGCCGGCCAGCGTTGCAACGCGTGGTCGGCAGCCAGCGTGCCAGTGAACGGAATCACGCCGCTGATCGTCACGGGGTCGGGCAGCGATGGATCGGCCCACACGACGGCGTCGATCACGGTGTCCGCCGGCCCCAGCAGGATCGCCTGGTCGTTGGCGTTGCCCAGGCTGAGTGTGCCGGTGCTCCAGGCAGTGTAGGGCAGCAGCTCCGGCACGGTAGGATCGTAATCGGCCAGTTCGTAAGTCGGTTTGACGCCCCAGCGGGCGAAGAACAGGTCGGCCCGGCCGGCCACCACGATGGCGCCGCGCGCCGGCAGCACCGCATTGGTCGGGAACTGGTACATGCTTTCGTTGTAGCTGCGGCCGGGGGTCTCGGCGTCGCCGATCTTGTAGCCGTTGAGGCTGATCGGCGCGTGTGTCGGGTTGTAGATCTCGATCCACTCGCGGCCGGCTTCGTCGCCGCCGGACGGGTTGAACAGCACCTCGCTGATGAGGGGGTAAGTGATTGGAACCGGCGGCCGGTAATCGCGCAGCGCCAGCGGCACAAACACCGGGCGCGAGATGTAAAAGTCATACCAGAAAACGCCCCGCAGATAGTCATAGACCTGCGCCGACTCGATCAGCAACACCATTTCCCGATTCATCTTTGCGCTCGTTTCGGTCCCGTTCCATGAGCCGATGTGAACCAGCTTGCGGTTGCCGATGCGCGCCAGAATCATCTTGTTGTGGATGCCGTGAAAGGTCGGGTCGCCGCGAATGGCCTGAATGTCCCAGCCATTGGCGCGCGCCAAATCGCGCACATAGCGCGTTGTGGCGTCGTTGCTGCGGGCGTCCGACGAAACATCGTAGTACCGATCGAGCAGCATCCGCACGGTCGCGCCGCGCTGGGCTGCGCCGAGGATGGCTTGCAGACGCGGGTTGGGGTCATCGAGGGGGTTGCTGCTGCTGACGCCCCAGTAATACGGCTCGTCCATCTGCTCGACCAGGATTTCATCGCCGGCGCCGGCCAGATTGAGCGCGCCGATGATGCCGGCCTCGCTCAGGGCGCTCTCCGGCGCGGTGGCCAGTTCGACGCTGACCGGCTGATGGATGACCAGCGGCGCCGGAAAGCGCGTTGTGTAGCTGATGCCGCCAGTGGTGTAGACCGGCGTGAATCCGGGCGGGGGCGGGCCAAATGGGCTGCACGTAGGGCACCAGCGTGTGATATCGCCGTGCGCCGTGTCAAGATCGGCGTCGAAGATAGCCTGCGCCCGCGCGACCAACGCCGGCGCGCTAACAATCGCCAGCGCCCCGCGCTCGCCCACAGTGCCGTCGGCCTTGTCATCGTCCGGGAAGCCATTGGCGCCGAAATTTTCTGAGCTGACGATCAACTGCCGGCCATCGACAATGGCGAACTTGGCGTGCAGATAGCGGTAACGGGCATAGCCCAGCGCCGCATCGGGCGCCATGAACCAGCAGCCGCTGCTGGCCGTGTGAATGCGCTGGCACATCCACAATTCCTGCGCCGGGAACGGCCCAACCGGCCCGCCTTCGAGCAGCACGCGCACGGTGACACCCTGACTGACCTTGAGCGCCAGCAGGTCGGCCAGGCGGGCATGGTCGAAGGTGTATACCGCGATATCGATCGAGCGCGCAGCGGACGCCAGGGTGCGCGACAGCACGTCAAAGCCGGCGTCGGGCGTGACAGCCACCGTGATGGGCGTATAGGCGCTGACCGTTGTCACGAAGGATTCAAAGTCCCAGCCGGGGTACACGGCGCGGCGCCCGCTCACGGGGTCGCTGCGTTCGCTCAGCCAGTCCTGGGCGGTGTCGGTGTCGGCGATGGGCAGGCCGGTGCGCGGGTCGAGCTTGCGCATCAACACTTGCGCCGTGGCCGGCACAATGCCCGACACGGTGTAAGGTTGCAGCGCCGGCCCGCTCCAGCCGCCCTGCGCCACGCCATTACCATAGACCACGGCGTCCATGATGCGGCTGTCGGCGTCGATCAATTCGAGGCGCTCGCCGCCGTTGTTCAACACGCTCCAGGTCGCGGTCAGATTGGCCGTTGCGCCGGCGCTGAACGTGCCGGCGGCGCGCTGAATGACAAAGTAACCCTGAGGGCCGATCTCCCCACTCAGCGCGACGGTGCGCGTGCTGGAGCCAATCGCGCGAATTTGCCAGCCGGCCAGCGACACGCTGAGCGGCGTGTTGTTCCGCAGTTCGATCCACTCGGCGTTGGCATTGGCGCGCGTGCCGCCCCATGCCACTTCGTTGATGACCACGCGCAGGTCGGACGCGGTGGGCGCGACGGCCACGGAATTTGGCGCGCCGGGCGTGCCGGTGATGGGGTTGCCGGCGCTGTCCCAGGCGATGGGCAGGGTGATGACGGCGCTGGCCCAGTTCGAGTCTGTGTCTGGCAGGCCGGCGTCGATGCGCTCCATCGTGCGGTAACAGCAATTCGCCCCTGATCCGCCGCTGCCTGCCGGCCAGGGGCCGCCGTCGCCGTTGGCCGAGTCGATCAGCGTGGCGGTTTGCGTGATCAGGCGCGCTTCGCCGCCGGTGTTGGCAAAGCTGAGCGCGTTGCCGAAAACGACATCGGGCGCAAAGCCAAAGGATTGCTGGAACGCAGTCGGGTCGTGCGCCAGCCAGATGCGCGCGCCGGCGGTCATGGTCAGCGCCGGCAACGTGAAGACGCCGTTCCCGGCCCGGATCGACCACTGACTATCCAGCGCCACCGGATAGGGGGTCAGGTTGGTCAGTTGAATGGCTTCATCCAGATTGCCGCTCAGACCGTAGTAGTGCAGCGCGGAGATCAGCACCTGGATGGGCGGCGGTGGCGGCGGCGTGTGCGCAATGGGCAGGTAAACCGTGAAGTTCACCTGTTGGTTGTGTAGACTCACAGCCTGTTGTGTGGGCGAAGGCGATTGGGCTGGCACGGAGGATGCGGCGCGATGGGCCGGCACAGAGGACAGGGCGCACAGGAACGCCATGACCAGCAATATCGAGACGGCGCGCTGGGTGGTTGCTGCGCTGTGTGACTGCATTGCTCCTCCTATTTTCTTGAGCAATCGACCGGGCGATCGGATGATGACAGTCTCGCGTGATTAGTCGTAGCGGCTTGCGTTTGTTCGCACGTTAAAATGCTATCAATGGGCAGGGTTGTGTTGTGCGCCGTTGCGGCGCTGGCCGTGGCGCTTTCCGGGTGCGCGGCGCCGGCCCCGGCTGTTCCTGACACGGTAACGCCCGCGATTGTTTTTCCCACAGCGCAAACGCGGCCAGCTGCAGCCACGTTGGCGTCTCCGGCAGCCACCGCAACCGCTGTTCCATCCCCCACGCCGACCTGGCCGGCGCCGGTCAACGCCACACCCACGCCCGATCCGCCCCGCGACATCCCGACCGGGGCGACGGTCAACTCGACCTATACCGTCCGGCGCGGGGACACGCTCAGCGGCATTGCGGCTGCGGTCGGCGCCACTGTTGAGGAACTGCTGGCGCTCAACAACCTGCGCAACCCAGACCGGCTGGTGGAAGGCCAGCAACTGATCGTAGCCCTGCCCATCACCGGCCAGGCGCCGTCGATCAAATTGATCCCGGACAGTGAACTGGTCAATGGGCCGGCGGCAGTGGGGTTCGATCTGGAAGGGTTCATCGCGTCCCGCCCCGGCTATCTGGCGCGGCATGTGGAGAAGGTGAACACTGAGTTATTGAGCGGCGCGCAGTTGGTGGCGCGGGTGGCCGAGCAGCAAAGCGTCAACCCCCGGCTGCTCGTCGCGCTGTTAGAGCATGTGGGCGGCTGGGTGGACAACCCCAATCCGTCTGCTGACCAGATGAGATGGCCGCTGGGCTATAAGCGCACCAACATCACAGGACTGTACATCCAGCTGGTGTGGGCCGCGGCCCGGTTGAACGAAGGCTACTACGGCTGGCGATTGAATAACCGGCTGTGGGTGCGGCTTGATGACGACACGCGCGCATTCATGGGCAACGGCATCAACGCCGGCACCGCCGGCCTGCAAAACTATCTGGCCGCCATCAGTACGCGCCCGGTGTGGCTGGAGGTGTTGGGCGAAGGGCCGGGCAGCTTTATCCAGACCTACCGCCGGCTGTTTGGCAACCCGTGGCAGCACGACATCGGCCCGATTGTGCCGAAAGGTGTGACGCAGCCGGAACTCTCCCTGCCCTGGGCCAAAGATGAAGTCTGGCTGTTCACCGGCGGCCCGCATAGCGCGTGGGGCAAGGGCACGCCGTGGGGCGCGCTGGACTTTACGCCGCAGACGGTGCAGGGCTGCGCCGAGCTGAAGGAATGGGTCACTGCGGTGGCGGATGGCGTCATTACGCGCAGCCGGTGGGGCGAGGTTGTCTTGTCGCTCGATCCCAGCGGCGACGACCGGATTGGCTGGAGCGTGTTGTATCTGCACATTCGTGAAGACACTGCCGGCGCCGCCGGCCGCGCGGCGGTGGGCGCGCGGGTCAAGCGGGGCGATCGCATCGGTCACCCGTCCTGTGAGGGCGGCGTGTCGAGCGGCGCGCATGTGCACATTGCGCGGCGCTACAACGGCGAATGGCTGAATGCCGTGGGAGAGATTCCGTTCGACCTGGGAGGCTGGGTGGCGGCAGAAGGGGGCGTCGAGTACGACGGCACACTGACCAAAGGCAGCCTGACGCGCGAGGCGTGTGAATGCAAGCAGCTCGGCGTCAACGGCATCGCGTGGTGATTCGACAAGTTTGCCGTTTTGAGTTGCCGGCCAGGCTGCATGGCGTATCATGCCGGGACAGATCAGAGCCAGATGTCGGACTTCTGCAAGAAGTCCGACATCTCTATCTAGCGAGGGAAACCATGATGGCAACTGAAACCACCATTCATCTGTCGCCGGAATTGTTTACGGAGAAAGAGAAGACGCTGGTCGAAGCCGGCGCGCTCAGCGCGTCTGCGTTCCGCTTTGCCAGCGGCGTGTGCGGTTTGACGCTCAAGAATGAAGCCGGCCATCTGACGCTGCTGCCCTGGCAGGGCCAGCAGATCTGGTCGGCCCGCTTTGGCGGGCGCGAACTCACCATGAAGTCGATGTTCGATCAGCCGCGCCCGACGCGCGCCTATCTCGAAACTTACGGCGGTTTCTTTTTGCACTGCGGCTTCACGGCCATGGGCGTGCCCTCCAAAGAAGACACGCACGCGCTGCACGGCGAGCTGCCCAATGCCCCCTACCAGTCCGCCAGTGTGATCGTGGGCCGCGATGAACACGGCGACTACATTGGCCTGACCGGCGCGTACCAGCATACGGTCGCGTTCAACTACAACTACGTCGCCGAGCCAGTGGTCCGGTTGTATGCGGGATCGTCGCTGTTCCGCGCAGCGATGGTCATCACCAACTTGAAACAGCACTCGCCGATGGAGTGCATGTACCTGGCGCATATCAACTTCCGGCCGGTGGACCATGGCCGGCTGGTGTACAGCGCCCCCTGCACGCCGGAGCGCGTGCGGGTGCGGCGCAGCATTCCCTCGCATGTGCGCCCCAAACCCGGCTACCGCGAGTTCATCGAAGATCTGGGCGCGCATCCCGAAAAGCACAACGTGCTGAGGCCCGATCTGCCCTTCGACCCCGAACTGGTGTTCACGCTCACTATGAACGCCGACGCGCAGGGGTGGGCGCACAGCATGCAGGTTCACCCCGACGGCACAGCCGACTACGTGGCGCACCGGCCCGATCAGCTCGACAAGTGCGTGCGCTGGATTTCGCGCACCGGCGATCAGGACGCCTGCGGCTTTGCGATGCCGGCCACGGCCGAGCCGGAGGGCTACACCGCCGAGAAGGCCAAGGGCAATGTCAAAACGCTCGAGGCGCTGGGGCAATGGCGGGCCGATTTTGTGGTGGGCGCGCTCGACGCCGCGCAGGCCGCGCAGATGGAACAGAAGATCGCCGGCCTTACAGATGTCGGACTTCTTTGAGGAGTCCGACATCTGTAAGTGTCTCTGCTGAGGGTCGGCGCCCCATGCGGTTCTACTTGAGCGAGATGGCGCGGGCGAGAGGCGTGCAACCGTTGCGCGCGCCGAAGCCGGGCGATGCCGGCTACGACATTCGCAGTTGCGAAGCGATGGTGATCCCGCCCGGCGGGCAGGCGCTCGTTCCCACCGGCCTGCACGTTGCCATTCCAGCGGGATGGGTGGGCGTCATCAAGGATCGCAGTTCGGTGGCTGCCGCCGGCGTCCATACGATGGGCGGGGTGATCGACGCATCATACCGGGGCGAGATCAAGGTGATCTTGCGCAACGCCGGCGCGCAGCCGTTTGCCATCCGGGTCAACGACCGCATTGCGCAAATGGTGATTGTGCCTTGCTATGCCGCCGAGGCCGAGCCGGTTGAGGAACTGGCCGGCCTCGGCGCGACCGAGCGCGACCAGGGCGGGTTTGGGTCAACTGGGCGGGCATAGGGCGGCGCGCCCTTGCCGGGTCGCGTCTGGCTGCTTTTGCCCGGCCGCGCAACCGTATAATCCCTTCGTTCGCCCTATACCAGGCATTGCGCCGATTGCGAGGACATCCACCGATATGGAATGGATCACCCGGCCAGAAGCGTGGGTCGCGCTGTTGACCCTGACCGTGCTCGAGATCGTGCTCGGCATCGACAACATCATTTTCATTTCCATTCTGGCCGGCAAGCTGCCGCGCGACCAGCAGGCCCGCGCCCGCCGGGTCGGGCTGGGGCTGGCGCTTATCACGCGGGTGATTCTGTTGTTGTCGCTAACGTTCATCGCGCGCCTCGAACATCCCTTGTTCAGCGCGCTGGGTTTCGAGATCACCGCGCGCGACCTGGTGCTGCTGGCCGGCGGGCTATTCCTCGTCGCCAAGGCCACGCGCGAAATCCACACCAGGCTTGAGGGTGAGGAAGGCCATATCAGCGCCAGAGTGCAGGCCACCTTCACCAGCGTCATCATTCAGATCATGCTGCTCGACATGGTGTTTTCGCTCGACTCGGTCATTACGGCTGTCGGCATGGCCAACCATGTGGTTGTGATGATCACCGCCGTTGTCATTGCAGTCGGCATCATGCTGTTTGCCTCGGGCCGATCAGTGACTTTGTCAATCAGCATCCTACGATCAAGATGCTGGCGCTGGCCTTCCTGTTGCTCATTGGCGTGACGCTGCTGGTGGAGTCGTTGCATGTGGAGATTCCGAAAGGCTACATCTATTTTGCCATGGGCTTTTCGGTGTTCGTGGAATTGCTGAACCTGCGCGCCAGCGCCGGGAGCAAGCTCAAGCCCGTGCATTTGCATCAACCCGTCATTGCGCCGGGTCAGGTGACCCAGATGGGGGTGACATCTGACGCCTCGCCGGCTGCGCCGCCAACGGCATCGCCGGGCGGGTGATCGGCAATCTCCGGAGAGGCAAATGAGCATAGATGGCATCCCAATCAACCAGCCCCGGCGCAAGGATCGGGCAGTGGCGGACGAGGGCTGGATCAAGTCGATGCTGCGCCGGGCGGCATACGGAACATTGGCAATCGCCGTGGGCAGCCAGCCCTACGCCCATCTGAATCTGTTTGCCTACGATGAGCCGGCCAACGCCATCTACTGGCATACCGCGCGCGAAGGGCGCGCGCGCGACAGTGTGGCGGCC
>Ga0308419_1002775_pt1 | contig 11188 bp, 10 predicted proteins | sample HotsprSampleMS50_FD_203674 | JGI IMG/M metagenome (GOLD analysis project Ga0308419, IMG submission 203674) | Hot spring phototrophic mat microbial communities from Mushroom Spring, Yellowstone National Park, Wyoming, United States - 20090730_MS50 ... | reverse complement strand
GTGGACGCCGACGGCGCGGTTGCGGACCCTGTGGCTGGCGCTGCCGGTTCGGATGCGGAGCGCGGCAAAGGGCGCAGATGAGACGTAATAGGTACTGGAACGATGGCCGGCCCGTCGTCGTCCAGGCTGGGGATCGCCTCTGCGTGCGCCCGGGCCTCAGCGAGCGCCGCCTCCACTTCGGCTTCTCTAACCGCCGCGCTCTCGTTTTCCATAATCGCTCCTCGCATCACTCTCCGGCGGTAGCATCGGCTGGAACCGGGCATGGCTGCATCCCGCACGTCCGATAGTGGCTGGCGGCCGGTTGTGCTTGTCGGAAGTTGTCTTGACCGGATCGCCTGGGGTCTCCTGGGTGATTTAATCCTTGCGGGCATGTGGGGTGCGGGCGACGGTACGTCCGTGCGCCGCCAGCCCCGGTAGCGGAGTATTTGATGATTCGCCTGAAACCCTGGATGGCCGCCGTCTGGCTGAGCGCGATTGGCGCGGCGGCCCAGGACGCTACGCAGCCGGCGGCGACACAGCCGGCGGCACTGAGCACTGTTCTTCGACGCCTCCCGGACGACGCGCACTTGGTTTTGGTCGTTCCAAGTCTGCGGACCGCGACCGATGGAGCGCGGGGGTTGGGTCGCTCGATCGGGATTCAGAGGCTGGACGAGCTGAAGCCGCACGCTGTCCTCACATGGACCCTGGGGGCTCAGGCACGCTTCTTTGATTTGGATGGTCCGCTGGTCGTGGCCGTCTCCGCGCAGCAGGGGGAACCGGTGATCCTCGGTCGGCGTGCCGGGGAGGAACCCACTACCACGGCACCGGCTGAGCCGGTGGCCGACGCACGCCTGTTCGAGCTCGGCGAGGGCGGCAGCCTGGCGCTGACGACGGACGGAGTAGTCGTCCTCAGCCGCGAGTCGGCGGACCTGCGGCGCGCGCTGCGGAGTCGGGGGCAGGTGGCGCGCGAGCTTGAGAGGCGCTGCGGCGACCTGTTAGCGCGACAACACCTCGTGTTGTACTTGGACGCCCCCCCGTGGAATGACTGGCTCACCCAGCAACTTCAGGTCGTGGCCCAGAGCATGTACCTCGGCATGGCCACGATGCCGGATGCCGCGGAGGGCATTCAGCTCTGGAAGTGGATGTTCGAGCAGGCCGAGCGGCTGACGGGCGAGGTCCGACTGGTCGTGGGGGCGCTGCGCATGGATGGCGCTGGCCTGCGGGCCGAGGTGCAGATGGATTTTCAGGAAGGCGGCGCGGCCGCCCGGTACCTGGCCGCGGTGCGCAAGTCTGACAAGGACCTGCTGCGGGGGCTGCCCGTCGGTGACGCGGCCGTAGTGTTCGCGTACGAGTGGGAGCTGGCGTCGGACGTAGAGGGCGTCGAAGCGAGCCTGCTCCGCGCCGTGACGCGGATGGAGTCGCTGCGGGAGAAGATGGGCGACCGCTTGGACGAGGCCGTGGAGCGCAGCATCGCGATGCAGCGCCGGATTTCCGGTTCGAGCGGTATGTTGGCCGGGTCGCCGGAAACGGCGGGCTTTCTATTTTCTGGCCTTTACCTGACATCCCAGCCGGTGACCGTCCGACGCGATCTGCGCACCCTGTACGAGAGCTGCCCGGAACTCATGAGCGCGTGGGGCGGCCTGCCCTCTTTCCAGTTGCGCCCCCTGACGGAGGAGGTCGCCGGCGTAACGGCCGACGTGTACGACTTTTCGATGCTTAGCGAGGACGCGCGGATTCAGTCGGCCCTGGAGGCGATGTACGGGCGGGACCCGCGGCTTTACCTGGCGGAGCACCCGCAGGGGCTGGCCTACGCCCTGGGGCCGCGCGACGCGGCGCGGGCCAGCCTTGAGCGACTGTTGGTCGCAACGTCCTCCGCGCCGCGCCGCGATCCGCGGGTCGACGCGCTGTTCACAACCTTGTCCCCAAGCCCGCAGTTATGCATCCTCGTCGATGCCCCGCGCAGCCTTCGCTGGCTGGGGGCATTGGTTCAGCGGATGGGCCTTCCGGTCCCCGTTGCAGTCCCTGACACGGGGACTGCGCCGCTCGCCGGCTTCGCACTTTATCTGGACCGAACCGCCGTTCGGGCGGAACTTCTCGTGCCGGCGGAAGCCCTGCGCCAGGTGGTGGCCGCCTTTGGCCGACCGGAAGCCACGTCGCGGACTGACCGGTAGGCCATTCGCAACGCGGCTCTTCCCCGGATACGCGGACCGCCCCGGGCGGCACCTCGCTCCCGCGGCCGTGGGCCGTATAATCCCGCTCGGCAGCGCTGCCCCGGTGTGGGTCTGCGTCCGGAGAGCGTCCTCATGGCGGTCGCAGGATCGTTCTGGCAACGGGTTGCCCGCCTGGTGGGCGGCAAGAACATGTCCCCCCCTGACGATGCACAGTCTGCGGCCCCGTCGCGGGAACTCGCCGTCGCCGACGCGCCGCCCGCCGGGGTTCCCTGGTGGCGCCGGCGTCAGGTTCGTCAGATGCACGTGCGCGAGGTTTCCCGGCGAATCGTCCAACTGGCCGACGGGCTTGAGGTCTACTTCCGGCAGCAGGACGAGCGGGCGACGGAGCTGACCGCCGCCTTGCAGCAGGTGGGCGGCATCCTTCAGCAGTTGGCCGAAGCCCAACGGCAGCAGGGCGATTCCCTGCGCACCATCGCCCAGCATGCGGAGGCCGGGGCCCGGCACGCCGCTGCACTCACGGAGACCCTGGGTCGCTTGCCCGACTCGCTGGTCACCCAGGCGGAGGCCGTCCGCGCGGTGGCGCGACAACTGGAAGTGGCCCAGGAGTCGGACACCCAGCTCATGCACTCCTTGCAGCAGTTTGGCCGCGCGGTGGACACGCTCGGCTCAGCCGGCACGTCGCAGGTCGAGGTCTTGCAGCGGCTCAACGCGGCCCAGCAGGAGCAGCACGCCGCTTTGATGACACTCGTGCGCGAACAGAGTCGACGATTCCTGCTGATTCTGTTCGTCGGCACGATCTTGGCGGTGGCCGGTCTGGGAGCCCTGGGCGCGGCCCTGTTCCTGCAATGGCGGTTGTAAAAGACAGGCACTTGGTTGCGCCTCGTGGCTTGGCCATGGACATAAGCGGCCGCCGGCGAACAGGTTGTCGGCTTCCAGAAGGTCGAGGCAGAGCATGAAGGCGACGTCGCCGGTTTCGGAGAGCCCGCACCGCGAGTTCCGCCGCGAGGCCCGCAGCCGGTTCGACCGCTGGGCGCACAGCTACGACCGGTCGTGGCTGAATGAGCTCGTGTTTTTTCCGACGCTGCGCGTCTGTCAAGAGGAGATCCTTCGCTGGCAGCAGTGGACCGGGCGGGCGTCGTTCCGACTGCTGGACGTCGGATGCGGGACGGGAACACTCGTGCACGCGCTGGCGGCGTGGCCGTCGGCCGAGCTGCTGGTCGGCTTGGATTACTCCCCGGCGATGGCCCGGCGACTGGCCGAAAAAATCGCGGCTTCGCCCCACGGGCACAAACTGCACGCGGTGGTGGCGGATTCCGAACGGCTGCCCTTTCAGGACGGCACCTTCGACGTGCTGACCTGCGGGAACTCCTTCCACCACTATCCGCATCCGGCGGCGGTCATGCGGGAGTTCTACCGCGTCCTGCGGCCCGAGGGCGTGCTGATCCTGGTCGACGGCTTTCGGGACAACGTGATCGGCTGGTTGGTTTTCGACGTGGCCGTCGCCTGGTACGAACGCAAGGTGCGGCACGTCCCGTGGTCCGAACTGCGCGACATGGTGCGGGCGACCGGCTTCGTGACCCTGCGGCAGCGTAAGCTGAACGTCCTGGCCCCCTTACTGGTCACCGTGGCCCAGCGGTGAACCATGGTGCGGGCGGTATTGGCACCGCATTGTTCGGCCGTTCGGGCCTACCTATACTGACTTCAGGCGGTTCTTGTCGATGCTGAACATGGGGGTTGGCGACGTGCCGCCCGGCACCGGACCGGTGTGAATCGGGCGCCGTGCGGCCCGGGGCGCGGCACGCCACTCGTTGAGGATCACGTATGACCATACTGATGGTTCTGGCGGCCGGGGTGGTGGTTCTGGGAGCGGGCGGGTACTGGTACAGTCGCAAGCTGGCGCGCGTGCTGGGCGAAGACGTCGGGCGGGTTACGCCGGCGGTGCGTTACAACGATGGGCGGGACTTTGTGCCCACGCCGACGCCCGTGGTCTTCGCGCACCATTACGCGAGCATTGCCGGCGCCGGGCCGATCATCGGTCCGCTGCTGGCCATGTGTTTCGGCTGGGCGCCGGCGATCCTGTGGATCGTGCTGGGCGGCATCTTCATCGGTGCCGTGCACGATTACTGCGCGACCTTCATCGCCCTGCGCGAAGGAGGTCGCAGTCTGGCCGTCGTGACGCGCCGGACCCTGGGGCGCGGGGCGTTCTTGCTTTACATTTTCCTGCTGATCGCATTGCTCGTCCTGGTCACGGCGGTCTTCCTCCTCATCAGCGCGCAGGCGTTGACCAACGTGGCCAGCGCCGCCGAACTCGGGCTCTCGCCCGGTCAGCATGTGCTGGCGCGCCATGAGTTTGTGGATGCCAGCGGCGCCACCCAGGTTCGCATCGGCGGCATCGCGAGCACCAGTGTGATCGTGATTACGCTGTGCGCCCCGCTTATCGGCTGGCTGTACCTCAAGCGGGGCGTGAATGTCTGGTTGTGCTCGCTGCTGGCGATTCTGGTGTGCTGCCTCAGTGTGGCGATCGGCACCCGCCTGCCCGTCCGGGCCGATCTCAATGTGTGGATGTGGTGCGTCGGTCTGTATACGCTGGCGGCGGCCGGCTTGCCGGTCTGGCTTTTCCTTCAGTCGCGCGATTTCATCAACGTTCATCTGCTCTACATCGGCCTGGCCCTGCTGTTCGTGGCTCTGGTCGGCGCGGGCTTTCGCGACGTCCCCGCCCACTTCGCGGCCGCGAGCGTGGCGCAGGGCATGGCGGTGAGCCGCGAGTGGTTGTGGCCGGGACTGTTCATCACGATCGCCTGCGGAGCGTGCAGCGGCTTCCACAGCCTGTGCGCCGGCGGGACGACCTGCAAGCAGCTCAAGAGCGAGAAGGCCGCCCGCTACGTCGGCTACTGGGCGATGCTCCTGGAAAGTTTCCTGGCGCTCTGTGTCGTCTGTGCCATCACCATCGGGCTCTCGCACACCCGTTACCTCGAGATCGTCTACCCCCGAACCGGAGCCGCGAACGTCAACCTCGGCTTCTCTCTGGCCATGGGAAATGCCCTCAGCCTGGGGCTCGGCATTTCCGCCGTCTGGGGCACCATCTTCGGCATGCTGCTGCTGGAAGGCTTCGTCATCACCACGCTCGACACCGCCGTGCGGTTGAACCGCTACCTCTTCGAAGAGGCCTGGGCCGCGTTGTTCGAGCGCTATGACGTGTTCGCGACCGCGGCGGAAAAAGCCAGTCCGTCGTCCGTTCCGGTGGCGGCCGGGTCGGGCGGCATTCCCGCGGAGACCAGCGCGTTGCACTACCCGGCGGATCAGCTCGCGCCGCGCACGGTCATCACCACACAGGGGTTGACCCGGCGCATGTTGCAAATACTCCGGCTGCCGTGGTTCAACACGGCTCTGGCCGCTGGGCTGATGCTGCTGATGGCCTACCAGGGGGGCGTGCGCGCCATCTGGTCCATGTTCGCCTCGGGCAACCAGTTGTTGGCGGGCATGGTCCTGGCGGTGGCGTCGATCTGGCTGCTCCAGCGCGGCCGAAACGCGCTCTACACGTTGCTGCCCGCGGCCTTCATGCTCGTCACTACCCTGACCATGCTCCTGCGGCTGCTCGTGACCCGGTACCTGCCGGACCCGCGCAAGTTCTCCGCCCTGCTCATCACCGATGTCATCGTGCTCCTGCTGGCCGGCGGGCTGCTGTACCACGTGTTGTGGGCGCTGCTGCGGCTACGCTCGGCGCCGCAGGCGGCGGCGGTCGCGGGGGAACCGGTCGCCCCGGCGCGGTAGGCTCGGCGTTCGACCGGGATGGCGTGAAGCTGCGCGTCGCGTCGCAGCGTCAACCGGTACGGCCGGCAGTCCGTTGCTCCAGCGCCAGCAGCCGGCGCTTCAGGGAAATCCCGCCCGGGGCCGCGTAGCCGCCCAGCGTGCCGTCGCTTCGCACCACGCGGTGGCAGGGAACCACGATCGGGAACGGGTTGCGGCGCATGGCCCCGCCCACGGCGCGCGCCGCCGTCGGGCGTCCTGCGCGGGCCGCCAGTTCCTGGTAAGTAACCGTTCGGCCGTATGGAATGCGCCGGCAGGCACGCCAGACGGCAGCGGTGAATACTCCGCAGGAGCCAACGTCCAGCGCGACGTCGAAGTTCACGCGTCGGCCCGCGAAGTACTCACGAAGCTGCCTGGTCAATCTCGGCAGCAGTCGCGCATCGGGCGCGGCGTCCGAAAACGCGCGCCGAATAGCTCGTATGATGCCGGACCGGCTCGGCATCGGCAGCCACAAGCGTTGCAGACCCCGCGGACCCGCGACAAACCCGGCCCACCCCAACGCTGTGCGAACCACGCGGTACCGTCGGCCCATCAACGTGACCCTTTCTGCATGCAGCCTGCCAAGCCCATCCTACGACAAACCGGTGGCGCCCGACAAGCTGCGGCGCGGTATAGTCTGGTCGCGGCGGCGACGCGGCTGCGCGGAAACCGTGACAGTCGCCAGCGACATAGAGCCGCGACGGGCGAGTCGGCGGAGCACAGCAATCAGATATGACGCTCGATCCCGTGGTACAGAAGATCGTGCTGGCCGCCGTGGGGCTGTGCCTCGTCGCGATCGTTCTGCATATGATCAGCCGGTGGCGGGACGCGGTCGCCACCGCGCGCTGGCGCGAGGAACTCAAGGCGGGTATGGAGGCGGTCCAGCTTCGCCAGGCCGAGATCCGGCGCTTGGCCGAACGGATCGTGGCCACGAGTTCCACGGACCGCATCGCGGGGTATGAGGTCACCCGACAGATCGAGGCCGTGTTCTGCGAGGCCCAGAAGTCCGCCGAAGCCGCCGTGGAGTTGCTCAAAGCGCACGCCGCGCGCAAGGGCGGCAACGCGCTGCTGAACGTCCGCACGCAGCAGTTGCCCAGCGGCAAATGGGTCGCCGCGGCCGACGCCGTGGTCGTCCGGCCGGTGTCGGCGGGTCCGGACAGAGCGGTGTAGCGGGCCACCGTTCTCTGGTGCCACGGTACCGGCGGCGCAGCACGCCGGAACGCGAAGTGCGTTCTCCCACAACGACGGAACGGCCGGCCGGAGGTTGGCCGACCGTCCGCGCGACGGGACACGAACAGTCGTCTTTTCGTTTACTCGAAGAACTGTTTGACGCGTGCGTACAGCTCCGGCTGCCCGGCTTCGAAGTCCGCCCGGCTCTTGAACTCGTATTTCTCGCGCCGTCCGTTCCGCGCATACTCCACGCTGATCGAACCGTCGTCCCGCACCTGGACCAGCAGGGTTTCCGTATCCCGTTCCCGCTCCGCCTGCCGCCCGGCGCGCTCCCAGGCCTCCAGGTATTTCCGAGCGGCGTCGGCCGACTGCCGCTCCGCCTCCTTCAGGGCATCCTTGGCGCGGCTCAGGGCGTCCAGCAGCTTGCTCCGTATTTCAACCTGCACTTCCTTCCGCAGCCGGTCGCCGCCCCGGGAGCGCAAGAGGCCCCAATGGTCGTCGTCGGCGAGCTCCGGCGCGTGCCGACGATACAGCCGATAGAGCGTCGGATCCGCCTCACGCAGGACTTCGGCGTTTTCATACGTGGCCGTGGACTCATGCCCGTCCCGGTCGCGGCGGGTCACTTCGATCTTGCCATCGGGCAACCGGCGGATCGACACGTGTTGTCCGTTCAATTCGACCTGAATCTGAACCTCGACTTGCGCTTCGCGTTCCGTGTCGGGCCGGGGCACATCACGGAAGACCGGCAGGTCGTCCGGTCCCCCGAAGTCCGGGCCGCCGAATTCGAAGCGTCGCAAGTGCTTCAGCAGGTCGTTGAAGCCTGACAGCGGTCCGAGTTCCTCGATGATCCAGCGCCCGTCTGGATCGCGGCGCAGGGTGCGACCACGCAGGAACCACGCGTCGTTGATGAGCGCGTCCTCCGGCTCCTCGTACTTCAGCTCCAGGTCCCCGTCACGCGGTCGCTCGACGGGCGTGATGTCCACCTCACGCTGTGTCCCCTTACGCAAAACGGTGAGGCGCAGTTTCTGACCGGCTTTCGCATGGCGCAGGGCGGCTAGCAGGTCGTCCGGTTTCTCGATCGCCTGCTGATCGACTTTGAGAATCACGTCATACTGCTCGAGCTCGGCCTGGTCCGCCGGGCTGCGTCGCACGATGTTGGCGATCATCACACCGGCCGGGCCGATGTGTGCGGCCAGCGGCGCCGGCAGCTCCGTCACCCGCAGACCCAGCCAGACCGGCGGTTCCTCGTCAGAAACGGACTTGCGGATAATGACGCGCCTATTCCGCCGAACCGCCGGCGCCGAGTCCGTGGCCCCGGCCGGCGACTCGTCCTCCTCGGCTATCTGGATGACGACGGCGCGCTCTGCGGTCCCTCCGCCGACGCCCACGGCCGGCGGCCGGGTGTCGTTCGACGCGAGCAGCGCCAGGAGTCCCAGCAACAAATGCGACATGGCAACCTCCTCTCAGTAATCGCGATGCACACCGATGATGTGCGTCCGAACCTGATCCATCTCGATCAGCATGTACACGTTCGGGCCGTCGCCCGGAATGATGATCCACTCCCGTTGCGTCCCGCGCCACCGCAACTCGGGCCGCTCGTATGCCGCCGGTACCGGCTCCACCACATCTCGCGGCGACGTGGGCCGCCACGCAGTCAGGCCGGCTTCCGTCAGCGGCCGCGCCGGCGACGCCGGCACGCGACCTCCCCGCTCCTCCGGTTGCAGCCAGACCAGCGTCGCGAGTCCAGCCGCCACCGCGACCAGTAACCCGCGCACCCACCCCGGGCGTCGCGCTGCCAGTCGCAGCGTCTTGGACGACCGCCCCAAGGCATGCCGCAATGCGTCACGGGCGGCCCGGTCAACGGCGTGCATTTCCTCGTATCGGGCGCGCACATCGGGCTGCCGGTCCAGGACCTGCCGCAGGTGCTTGCGCTCCGCGCGTGTGCACTCGCCGTCCAGTTCCCGCGAAATCAGTCGCTCGAGTTGTTCCCACTCGACACTCACGGTTCCACCTTGCCCTGCAACCATTCCCGCAACAGCCGCCGGGCGCGAACGAGCCGGGTTTCGACCGAATCGATCGGCAGGCCCAGCACCGCGGCGATCTCCGCGTAACTCCAGTCTTCTACGTGCCGCAACACGAACGGCTCGCGGTAGATGACCGGCAGCGCTCGAATGGCTTCGAGCACGTGGGTCCGCAGCTCGTCCGCGGCGAGCCTCAGCACCGGGCTGGTTTCCCGGGCGGCCGCGGCGTGCTCCCGCCACTCCTTGTGCGTCTGGCGCTGCCGTCGGCGGGCCTCGCTTGCGTCAATGGCCGCATTTCGGGCGATCGAATAAAGCCACGAGCGCAGCCGGGAGGGGTCCTCCAACGTATCGAGCTGTTCCCACGCCCGGGCCCAGACCTGCTGGGCAATGTCATCCACGCCATCCGCGCGCCCGGTGACCGCGAAGATGACGCTGCGAATCCACGCGGTGTTTTCCCGCACGAGCCGGTCGGCGGCCGCCCGATCGCCCCGCCGGGCGTCGGCCACCACCTGGCGCCAGGATTCGGCGTCGATCGCCATGCTCGTCATTTCACCGTCGTAGACGGCCCGCCTGTCGTGGACCCGCCAAAAAGTTTCGCTGTCTACTCGTTATTCGCACCCGCCGCCGCAGCGCTGCAAGCGGCGGCTTTGTGGGGTCGCTCGGCCCTGCGTCCGGGGCGAAGCGTCGCTGCTCACCTTTTTCCGGCCCTTGGCTCGCTCGCTGACGCGCCCTACGATGCCGCCTCCTGCCCGGTGACGCCACCGGCGCGGCGCCGGGGGCCGTTGTTCCCGGGCCTGCGTGGAGTGCCACGGATGCCAATTCCCAAGCCGTTGCGCGACCTGCTGTCGCTGCCGACAGCGGCCTATCTTGAAGCGGCCGTCCTCGCTTATCTTGAGCGCGAGTGCCGTAAGCTGCCGGGCGTCAGTTTACGCTACGACCGCTACCGCAATCTCCTGGCGCATTACCGCCACCGGCCGCGCGGCATCACGCCGTTCGTGTTCGTAGCGCACATGGACCATCCTGCCTTTGCGGCGTTGGAGATGGCGGGTCGCCGAACGCTGCGGGCGGCGTTTCGCGGGGGTGTGCGGGTGGAGTATTTCGACGGTGCCCGTGTGCGCTTCTGGACGGGGGATGGCTGGGTGCGTGGCCGCGTGCAGAAAGTGACCAAACTGGAACCGGTTCCGGGATGGACCGGGCGGCCAGAAGAAGTGCTTATCCGCGTCCCCGGGCCTGTTCCGCAGAACGCGCCGGGGGTCTGGGACCTGCCAGAACCGTTCCTGCGGGGTGACATATTGCACGCGCCGGGCTGCGACGATGTGGCGGGGACGGCTGCCATGCTCGCGCTGCTCCAGCGGCTCAGCCGCAGGCGGGTGTCCGGCGAGGTGTACTGCCTGTTCACGCGGGCCGAGGAAGTGGGTTTCATCGGGGCAATTGGTGCTGCCCGCGCGGGCACGATCCCCAAGCGCCTGCCAGTGATTTCGATCGAGACCAGCAGCGAGCTGCCCGGCGTCCAAATCGGCGCGGGCCCCATCTTGCGTGTTGGCGACCGAGCCGCCATCTTCACGCCGGCACTGACCGCCGCGTGTCAGCGCGTCGCCGAGAGTCTCCGTCACCGGCGGAAGACGTTCCGGTATCAGCGGAAACTGATGGACGGCGGCGTGTGTGAGGCGTACCCCTTCCTGGCGTACGGATACGCGGCCACGGGGATTTGCGTGGCTCTCGGCAACTACCACAACATGGATACGCGTCGGCAGAAGATCGCGAGCGAGTACATCAGTGTCCGGGATTGGCTCGGCATGGTGGACTGGTTCGAGGCGCTGGTTCGGGACGAGCGCGGCCCCGTACACGATACCGCCGAGATGCGCGCCAAGATCGATCCGCGTTTTGATGCGGCCGAACATATGCTTCTTCAGTAGGCTGGGCGGCGCGCCGGGCGGATGACCGCGGAGGTGTTTGCCATGCAATACGTGAACCTGGGGCGCACGGGCCTGAAGGTAAGCCGGCTCTGTCTGGGCACGATGAACTTCGGTCCGCTAACCACCGAGGCGGACAGTTTCCGCA
>Ga0308419_1002764_pt1 | contig 11200 bp, 7 predicted proteins | sample HotsprSampleMS50_FD_203674 | JGI IMG/M metagenome (GOLD analysis project Ga0308419, IMG submission 203674) | Hot spring phototrophic mat microbial communities from Mushroom Spring, Yellowstone National Park, Wyoming, United States - 20090730_MS50 ... | reverse complement strand
TCATGCTGACGACTGAGAACACCTATGCCCATTACCTGTCTCCTTACCTGGATGGCGAGGTGTACCTGGCGTTGTGGTACATGGTGTTCAACGGGGACAACGTGCGCTCCGAGCATGTGCAGGAATTGCTCGCCCGCATCAACCTGACCATGACCCGCGCGAACTCGTTGATGCCGGATGTGCGGCTGGACGAGTCGCCCATGAACGCGCTGTGGAACTACGAACAGGCCAACCGGCTGCTGACCATCCAGTTGTTTGCATTCAGCGCGCCGATCCTGGGTCTGGTGCTGGCTTTTATCACGCTGGTGGCCGGCCTCACTGTTGGCGGCCAGCGCAATGAGATTGCAGTGCTGCGCAGCCGTGGCGCGTCGGTGGGGCAGGTGGTGGCCATCTCGCTGGTTGAGGCGCTTGTGTTGGCGGGGCTGGCGCTGGTGGTTGGCGCCTTTGCCGGACAGGGTTTGGCGCAACTGGTCGGTCAGGCGCGCAGCTTCCTGAATTTTGCCGGCGGTGAGTCGCTGTCTGTGACCTTGACCGGAACCAGCCTGCGCTTTGGCGTGGCGATCGCGCTGCTTGCCGTGCTGGTCACTGTCACGCCGGTGATTGGCGCCGCCCGGCACACCATCATCAGCTACAAACTGGAGCGCGCCCGCACGCTGCGCCCGCCGCTGTGGCAGCGCATGTTCCTCGATGTGTTGTTGTTCATTCCGGCGGCCTATGGCACCTATCTGCTGAATCAGCAGGGCGCCATCGCTGTGCCAGGTGTGGTCAGCGTGGGCGGGGGTGATCCGTTCAGCAACCCGTTGCTGTTCCTGGTGCCCTCGTTGATGATGGTGTCTTTGGCGTTGTTCCTCATCCGCCTGTTTCCGTTCTTCCTGCGCATCCTGTCGTGGATTCTGAGCCGGCTGCCGGGCACATCGGCGCTGCTGGCGATTCGCCAACTCTCACGCTCGCCGGGGTTCTATTCCGCGCCCATGCTGCTGTTGGTGCTGACTCTGTCTCTCGCAACGTACACGGCGTCTCTGGCGGCCACGCTCGATCAGCACCTGGTCGATCGCATTCGCTATGAAGTGGGCGGCGACATGCGGCTGATCGAGCAACCGCAGAGCACATCGGTGGGTGGGGCAGGCCCTCTTGGCGGCGCGGCGCCGACAGCAGGGGCCGTCTCCGAGCCGGCCGACGCCGGGCCGCGCTGGCTGTTCCTCCCGGTCGGCGAACATCTGAAGGTCGATGGCGTCAAGGATGCCGCGCGTATCGGCTGGTTCCCGGCTACCGGCCGCACCGCCATCGGACAAATGCAAGGACACTTCCTGGGCATCGACCGGCTCGACTATGGCCGCGTTGCGTTCTGGCGGTCGGATTTTGCCTCGCAGCCGCTGGGCGCGTTGCTCAACAGCCTGGGAGTGGACAACAATGGCGTGTTGGTGCCCGAAAGCGTGCTCACCCAAAATGCGCTGCAAATTGGCGATCCCATCCGCGTGACGGTGCCTGTCTTTGGCGCGTCGGCCAACATGGACATGAAGATCGTCGGCACGTTCCGGCGCTGGCCGGCGTGGTATCCGAACAAAGAGAACGCAGGCCCTTTGTTTGTGGGCAACCTTGAATATTTCTTCGAGCAGGCCGGCGGCCAGGTTCCCTACGACGTGTGGCTGAAGGTGCAGGATGGCGCCGACCCGCAGAAAATCGTGGCCGATGCCAGCAGCCTCGGCTTCACCATTGTCAGTTTCTCTGATGTGCGCACACAGGTGTTGAAGGAGCAAACCCGGCCCGAACGGCAGGGCCTGTTCGGCATTCTGTCGGTCGGCTTTGCCGCCGCTGCGCTGCTCACGGTGCTGGGCTTCTTCCTGTACGCGGTCTTCTCGTTTCGCCGGCGCCTGATCGAGCTGGGCATGCTGCGCGCGATCGGCCTTAGCACGGTCCAGATGGCAGCCATGCTGGGCTGGGAACTGGTGCTGTTGTTGGGTGCCGGCGTGCTGGCCGGCACCGCGCTGGGGGTCGCGGCCAGCAACATCTACGTGCCGTTCATGCAAGTCGGCCTGACGCCGGAGGCCACGGTGCTGCCGTTCCGGGTGCTCATTGCCTGGCCGGCCATTTACAATATCTACGCTTTGTTTGGCCTGCTGTTCGTCCTGGCGCTGCTGGTGTTGCTGGCATACCTGACCCGGATGAAGATTTTCCAGGCCGTGAAGATGGGAGAGACGGTATGAGCGAAGAGAACGCTCCTGCAATCGTCAACGAGCCATTCATCTTGTGTGAAAACCTGGTCAAGATTCACAAGATCGCCGATCTCGAAGTGGTGGCATTGCAGGGATTGGACCTGGAAGTCAAAGAAGGCGAGTTGCTGGGCGTCGTCGGCGCCAGCGGCAGCGGCAAATCGACGCTGCTCAACATTCTCGGCGGCCTTGACCGGCCCAGCGCCGGCCGCGTGCGCGTGGGCAAGCGCGATCTGCTGAAAATGTCGTCGCGCGCGCTTACCGAGTACCGGCGCAAGGAAGTCGGCTTTGTCTGGCAGCAGGGCGCGCGCAACCTGATTCCGTATCTGTCCGCTCAGGACAATGTGGAGCTGCCGATGATCCTGGCCGGCCATGCCGGTCGCAAGGCCCGCCAACACGCCCGCGACCTGCTGGCCGCTGTCGGGCTGGATTCGAGGCGCCATCACTATATGCAGATGCTCTCTGGCGGTGAGCAACAGCGCGTCGCCATCTGCGTGGCGCTGGCCAACTATCCGTCGGTGGTGCTCGCCGACGAGCCGACCGGCGAGCTGGACTCGAACAGCGCGCTGACGGTCTATCAGGCTTTTCGCAACCTCTGCAAACAGGCCGGTGTGACTACGCTCATCGTCAGCCACGACCCCAATCTGGCGCGCCATGTCGATCGTGTGGTGGCTATCCGCGATGGCAAGCTGGCCGGCGAGACGGTGCGCAAGGTCGTCCCCCGACACGCCGCCGAACACGCTCATGAGCAACAGGCTCAGCACGAGCATGTGTTCGAGGAGTATGCGGTGCTCGATTCGGCCGGCCGCTTGCAAATTCCGAAAGATTTGCGCGAGCAATACGGCATCCGCGAACGCGCCAAGCTCGATCCCGTTGACGATGGCATTCTCGTGCGCCCCGTTGTGCGCGAGGGCGAGGCGGATGTCAATGGCCAGGTCGCCGACGCGGAAGTAATAGAGGCGCAGGCGGCGGCATCCCGCGCCGAGCGTCACGGCCTGCAGAAGCTGTTGGCGCGATTTCGCAGGAGGTAGAAATCTATGGCAGATTCCAACAACACTGAGATGATGACCCGGACGGCATCCGCAGGTGTTGCTGCCCTGCCGTCGTCCAATGGCAAAGGCGTCACGGAAGAAGGGCTGGCCGTTGAAACGGTTGATCTGGTGCGGGCCTACAAAGTGGGCAACAACGACGTGCTGGCCTTGCGCGGTTTGAGCATCCAGGTCAAGGCCGGACGCTGGGTGGGGGTGAAAGGCCGCTCCGGCAGCGGCAAGACCACGCTGCTCAACTGCATCGGCGGCCTGGATCATCCCACCAGCGGCGTGGTGCGTTGCTTCGGACGCGAGATTACGCGCCTGTCTGACGCGCAGTTGACCAAATGGCGGCGCGAGCAGGTCGGTTTTGTCTTCCAGTCGTTCGCGCTGCTGCCGACGCTGTCGGCGTTCGAGAATGTCGAACTGCCGCTGCGCATTGCCGGCGCCAAAGATCGGGCGCGCCGGGCGAAATACTGTCTGGATCTGGTCGGCCTGACCAAGTGGGCCAAACACCGGCCCTATGAGATGTCGGGCGGCCAGAATCAGCGCGTCGCCATTGCGCGCGCGCTGGCCAACCGGCCCCGTTTGATTCTGGCTGACGAGCCGACGGGCGAACTGGACACGACCACCAGCCGCGACATTCTGGCTTTGTTCCGCCGCATCGTCGAAACGGAGGGCATCACCATCTTGATGACCAGCCACGATCCGATCGTGCTGGAATATGTGGATGAGGTGCTCGAGCTGTCCGACGGCCAGCTCGTCAATCGCTGGGAAAACCAGTTCGAATAGAAAGCTCCACCGCTCAGCCGTGAATCAACGCTGCCCGCAGATTGAAGCCTGCGGGCAGCGTTTGCATTGTGGCGCGGTTGTCGCGCCGGTCAGTCCCAGGCGACGGCCTGGAAGCTGCGGGTCTGCGCGGATTGTTTGGCCTTCAGGCACATCAGAACGCTCAGCAGGCCGGCCTCGAGCGGCGCCACAGACTCGCTCGCGCCGCGCATTACATCGATGAAGCTCTGGGCCAGAGCGGTGTCGCCGCCGCCGTGAGACAGCGCCTTGCTGTCGACACGATGCGTCTCGACGCGCGGGGTGTGGTGCATGTGCACCTTCACCTCGTCGGTGTACCAGTCGAACTGAAGCGCGCCTCTGTAGCCAAGCAGCGTTGCGCCCCGCGTCGCTGCGCCCCGGCGGGCAAAGAAGTTCTGCGAATAGGAGACGTGCATGCCGGTCTCGTATTCGATCAAAGCGCTGCCGGAATCTTCGTTGCCGGTGTCTACGGCGAATGAACAGAGGTACGGTTCCCAGGGCGGATTGTCGGGGCTATTGATCTCGCCGGCCAGCCACAGGGTGTATGGGCTTTCGGGGCACACGCGCTCCTCCGGGCAGTCTTTGCACGCCAGGCCGGCCGGGTGGTCGCCCTTGAACACCTGCTTGGACATCATCGCGCTGATCCAGCGCGGCTGGATGCCCAGCAGGTAGTTGATGTAGTCAAAGTCGTGGGTGGCTTTTTGCAGCCACAGGCCGCCGGTCTCACTCTCGTCGCGGTACCAGTAGTGGTAGTACACCCCGCCATACGGCACGTTGTTATAGGCTTGAACGTGCTCGACGGTTCCGATCTGCCCTGAGTCGATGATCTGCTTGGCCAGTTGCGCCAGCGGCGTGACGCGCAGCGGGAACGACACCACGACCCTGCCGGCACTATCCTCGCCGGCCTGCTTGAGCGCCAGCAAGTCGGTCATCGTCGTCGCCACCGGCTTTTCGAGGAACAGTGGCAGGTTGCGCCGCAACACCTTCTGCGCCATTGCGCTGTGCAGCGAACAGCGCGTGCCGACCAGCGCGCCATCGAGCGCCATTTGATCCAGCATCTCGTCGGCTTCGGTGAAGAAGGCGATGTCATCGGGGTTTCTGCCGCGCGCGCGCATTTGCCGGCGGATTTCGTCGTTGCGCACATCGGTGATGGCGACGAGTTGCGCGCCGGCTCGCAAGCTCTCGATGATGTTCACCATGCCCTGAATGCGTCCGCCGTAGCCAATGACCCCAAGCTTGAGCATGTGTCTCCCTCGTATTGCGTATTGCGTACTGCGTATTGCGCGCTGTGCTTTCTGACTTCTGACTCCTGACTTCTGACCCCTGACCCCTAGAAGTCGTAATCGACCCGCCAGTGCGCTTCTTCGCCCGGCCCCACGCTCTGCTCGAAATACGGCTCGAACGAGAAGGTGTTCTTGTTGCCCCAGATCGGCATCCACGCCAGCCGGTAATGGCACATCGCGCTGACCAGCCCCAGTTTGGGATGCTTTTGCAGAATGGTCAGTTTGTCGGCTGCGTCGTGCTCCAGCGCGAGGAAGTGGCCGCGCCGGTCCCACGGCAGTTTCTTCTGGCCGATGAAGCCATTCAGCAGCAGCTCGTAGCCGGGGTTGTCCGGCACGCGGACGCCGATGTCGAACTTGCAGCACTCGCCGGTGTCGTAGAGTGGAAAGAAGGGGTGGGGGAACCAGCGCAAAGGAATGACGCCTGAGCCGATGTTCTTGAGCCAGCTCTCGCTTTTCAAGGTGCGACGGCGCAGCGTCAGTTCGCGCGTCAGTTGCAGCGACCAGTTGCGCCAGGTCTGCGTTGTTTGGAAGCGCAACGTCTCCGGCGTCTCTGTGACCGTCCACGCGCAGAACTCGCGCACGGTGTTGCTGGCGGTGTCAATGACGCCGATGCCGATGGCGAGTTGAATGGGATTGTTCGGGTCTGCCGGATCGCCCAACCGATTGGTGAATGCGTCGGGGATGCCTTGCCCGTCGAACCAGTTGAAGTCGTGCGGGTAGGTGGGGCCAGAGAGCAGATCGCCAGCGCGCTGATCGGCAATCTGGTATATGTAGCCGCCGGTGCAATAGCGCGCGCCGAAACGCGCCTGGTCGGCCACAGGGTCGAGCACGGTCACGGTCAGGTGGGCATTGTTCAGGGTTAACATGGTTGTCTCTCCGTCATGGTCACACGCCGCGCTCAAGGCAACAGCGCCTTTAGCAGGGGTTCGCGCCATTGCCGCGCTGTATAGTCATACACGCCAAAGCCGGCTCGAAACTCCCAGTACGCCCAACTGATGCCGCGCTGTTCGGCCTGCCGGGCGACGAAAGCAGTCCACAGGGCGCGCGAGTCCATATCTGCTTTGCTGTATGCGCCGAACTCTCCCAGGTAGATGGGCCGGGTATTGTCTTTGCCCCATTTGGCCGCCCGGTCCAGATCGAACAACACGCTTTGCCGTTCCGATGTGTTGGCGGTCCACTTTCGTCCCACCCACTTGTCTGTGCCGGCCACCCACTCCGCGCCCTGGTGGGTGAACTCGAACGGCAGGTAATAGTGGAACGTGACGATCAGCCGCTGATCGTCGGCCGGCAGCGCCAGGTCTTGCAGCCGGCGATGGCTCGACCAATCGACCGGCGTGACAATCAGCCAGCGCGTCGGGTTCGACTCGCGGATCACGCCGATGGCTTTGGCCTGCAAAGCGTTCCATCTCGAAGCGCTGATGTCGTGCGGCTCATTGGCGACCTCGAAGTACAGCGTGTCTGGCCGGTCGGCGTACCGTTCGGCGATCTGCCGCCAGATGGCAAGAAAGCGCGCCTCCTGCCCTGACGGGTCTTTGAACAACTCGTCGTAGTGATGGATGTTCAGCACGACGTTCAACCCGCGCGACAACGCCTGATCGATGGCCCAATCGACTCGCGCGAAGAAGGCCGGATCAATTGCGTAGGGCGCGTCGTCGGCTGTGTGCGCTGACCACCGGGTGGGCAGGCGAATGGAATCGAAGCCGGCCTCGGCGATCAGCCGGAAGTCGTTCTCTTCGAGCGTCACGCCCCATTCGCCTTCGCGGGGCGCTTCCAGCGCGTTGCCGAGATTGACACCCCGGCCCAAACGCGCGTTGGCGGCGAATACGTCGGCGGCAGGCGCCCGCGTGGGTTGACTTGAGGGAGATGAAAGGATTGGATTGCTCATGGCAGTTGGGGGCGGCGCCGGCGGCGCGATCTGACAGGCGCTCAGAACCAGGGCGAACAGTGTCATGCCGGGTGTGATGAGTTTGGCTCGCATCATTCCTCCAGTTTGGCTGCACTATACCTGCTGCCCCACGGCACAGGGGATAAGCCTGCCGGCTTGTGTGCCAGGCAAGGGACAAGCCTGGCGGCTTGTCCTACAGCGTCTGGGCTTCGCCGGCTGAGTGTCGGCGGCTGAGCCTGTCGAAGCCGTCGAAGCCGTCGAAGCCGTCGAAGCCGTCGAAGCCGTTGCCTGAGCCTGTCGAAGGCAACAACCTATCGCGATTACAAGAGAGCTTGCAGCGCCCGATAGCCAATCACGTGCGCCCCGATCTGTTTAAGATAGCGCGGGATTTCGGGGCGCATGAACGTCTCGAAGTTGGCGACCCGGCTGGGCCAGTCCGGCGCGATGGCGCGCAATTCGGGCGTGTCTTCGGCGGGATGCAGGATGAACACAGTGACGCCGGGCAGCAGGGCATCGAACGCGCGTTGGGCGTAGTCGAGCTGGTCGCGCGGGTCGCTGAGCGGCATGCCGGTGATGTGGTCGATCAACGGCACGCCGGCTGATTGCAGGTCTTGAAAGAAGCGCGCGGTGGCGCGGGCGTCGTCAACAGACATGCCTCTTTGTCGCAGGCGCGCTTCATCCAGGCGGGGAATCATTGGCACAAGGTGGTGTTGCAGAGCCAGTTGCGCGTAACCCTGAATCAAGCTGGCGTGCATGACAGCGCCCATGTGGGTGTCGATGTGGGTGAGTGGGATGCCGGCGGCGCGGGCGCGCTCAACTTGCGCGGCCAGCTCGCGTTGAACGGCTGTTGGGGTGGCGTGTTGTTGCGCCTCGGGCGTGGCGCGGTGAAAGCAGCCTTCGTCGTCCATCAGACCGGAGGCCGGGTCGCGGGTGGAGAGAGGCCCCCAGCGATAGCTGTCCCACTCGCAGGTAAGGGTGGTGTGCACGCCCATGTCCACATCGGGATGGGCGCGGCAGAAAGCGGCGGCTGCGGGGAACCAGGAGCAGGGGGGCATGAGCGCAGCCGAGGAGATGCCGCCGGCTTCGATGAGTTTCGCATAGGCAGTAATTGAGGCATGGCACATGCCGATGTCGTCGGCGTGAATAATCACAGCGCGATCGCTGTCGCTCAACCCAAGCCGGCGCAACACGGGGTTCGGTTCGTTCATCTCAACCCTCAACCCATCATCCCTTCGGCTCAAACCTCACGATGTCGAACGACTGGCGCACCACCTCGCGCAATTCAGCGAGCGAGCTGATCTCACCCGCGCCCATGGCCTGGGTCAGCACGTTGCCAATAGCAGTCCCTTCCACCGGGCCGGCAATAACCGGGCGCTGACACACGTTGGCGGTGAGTTGGTTCAAGATATGGCTGCGCGAACCGCCGCCGACGACATGAATTGCCTCGATGCGCTGGCCGATCAACCCTTCGATCTGTTCGATTACGGCGCGATAGGCCTGCGCCAGGCTGGCATAGATCAGGCGGGCAAACTCGCCCGGTGTGCTGGGCACGGGCTGTCGTGTCTCCTGGCACTTTTGCGCGATCGCTTTGCGCATGTCCGCCGGGTGCAGGAAGGCGTCGTCATTGGGGTCGATGATGGACGGGAAGCCGGAGGCTTCGTGAGCCATCTGGGTGATCTGATCGTAGGAGTAGTCGTGTCCTTCGGCTTTCCACTCGGCCCGGCAACGCTGGATCAGCCATAGACCCATCACATTTTTCAGCAGGCGGATTTTGTTGTCGACGCCGCCCTCATTGGTGATGTTGGCGGCCAGCGCCTGGGCATTGATGACCGGCTGGTCCACCTCCACACCCACCAGCGACCATGTGCCCGACGAAATATAGGCGCGCGCGCCGCCGCCTGGCGCAAACGGCACAGCCGCTACCGCCGAAGCGGTGTCGTGTGAGCCGACCAGCACGACGGTCGCATCACTGATTCCAGCTTCGTCGCGCACGCCGGGCAGCAGGGGGCCAAGTTTGGTCCCCGGCATCAGCGCGTCGCCGAACAGAGAAGCCGGCATTCCCACACCTTCGAGCAGTTCCGACGACCATGTCCGCGCGCGGGCGTCGAAGGCCTGCGAGGTGCTGGCGATGGTGTACTCGTTGGCCATCACGCCGGTCATCCAGTAGTGCAGCAGATCGGGAATCATGAGGCAGCGCCGGGCCAGCGCGACCTTGCCGGGGTTGCGCTCGCGCTCCACCGCCCACTGGTACAGCGTGTTGATGGGCATAAACTGGATGCCGGTGATCTCGAAGATGCGTTCGCGGCCCAGTTTGGCGCACACGCGCTCCAGCGCGCCATCGGTGCGCGCATCGCGGTAGCAATAAGGATTGCCGAGCAGATCGCCGTTCTGGTCGAGCAGCGCGTAATCTACGCCCCACGTGTCCACGCCCATGGCCGCCACATCGCCGGATTGCGCTGCGGCGCGCATGCCGTTTTTCATTTCGCGCCACAGGCCGAGGATGTCCCAGTACAGGCTGTCCTTCACCCGCACGCCGCCATTCGGGAAACGATGCACTTCGCTGAGCGTGAGTTTGCCGTCGCGCAGGTCGCCGATGATGGCGCGTCCGCTTTCTGCGCCGATGTCGAATGCAAGATACCTCATGGTGATTTTGGATTTTGGATTTTAGATTTTGGATTGCCGGGAGACGCCGGTTCGCAATCCAAAATCCCAGGCTCCAAATCGGTAACCGTCAATCGGCAGTCGGGTAGCCGCCGCCGGCGGCGTCGGCGATACCGCGCTGCTGGGCGATTTTGGCCTCGTACCCGCTGGCGCGCAGCGCTTTGATGGGGTCTGGATCGATGCCCATTTCCAGGCGCGTCTGCTCCAGCAGCGGACGCACGTCGGTCTCGAACGCTGTGGTGAGTTCGCGGTACGCGCCCAGCACGTCGCACTCGGCCTGCTTCTGCGCCAGCGTCTTGCGATTGACGATCAGGGCTTTCGCATAGGCAGTTTGGATGTTTGTCACCGACTGCACCATGGCCTCGATCTTTGGCTCGATGTTGTGCGACTGGTCGATCATATAGGCCACGTCTTTCGCGGCATCGCCGGCGTTGACCAGCTCATGATAGATCAGGAACAGTTCAAACGGATTTGAAGTGCCTACAATCAGGTCATCGTCGCCATACTTGCGGGCGTTGAAGTGGAAGCCGCCCAGCCGGCCCAGGTCGAGCAGGGTCGCCACAATGTGCTCGATGTTGGTTCCCTGCGCATGGTGGCCGGTGTCAACCAACACGACCGCCTGCGGGCCGAGCTTCATTGCCACGCTGTAGGCGACGCCCCAGTCGCTCAAGTCGGTGTGGTAGAACGCCGGCTCGTAGAACTTGTACTCGATCAACATGCGCATGGAGGCCGGCATAGCGGCGTACACCTCGGCCAGCGACTCGATCATGCGATGGCGCCGGCCAACCAGCGAATCCTGGCCGGCATAGTTGGTGCCGTCGGCATACCACAGGCTTAGCGCATTAGACCCCAGCACTTTGGCAATCTCGATGCACTCCAGATGATGATCGACCGCTCTGCGGCGCACCTTTGGGTCTGGATGGGTGATGCTGCCAAACTTGTAGATATCATCCTGGAATGTGTTGGTGTTGATCGCGCCGAGGCCGATGCCCAGATCGGCCGCCTCCTGTCGCAGTTCCTCCCAGTCCTTCACCTTATCCCACGGGATGTGCAGCGCCACCGTCGGGCACACGCCGGTCAACTTGTTGACCATGGCAGCGTCGGCGATCTTCTCGTGCACGTCGCGCGCGGCGCCGGGGTAGGCAAATGTCTTGAAGCGCGTGCCGCTGTTGCCGTAGCCCCACGAGGGCGTCTCGATACGCTGTGTTTTAAGCTTAGACTTGACCCACTCCACATCAATGCCGCGTTCGGTCAATTGTTCGGCCAGTATCTCGTATTGTTTACTCATGATGACCCCTGGTTCGTGTTGCGTATTGCGTACTGCGT
>Ga0308419_1002762_pt1 | contig 11203 bp, 8 predicted proteins | sample HotsprSampleMS50_FD_203674 | JGI IMG/M metagenome (GOLD analysis project Ga0308419, IMG submission 203674) | Hot spring phototrophic mat microbial communities from Mushroom Spring, Yellowstone National Park, Wyoming, United States - 20090730_MS50 ... | reverse complement strand
AGATTATTACAATAATAAGCCCGAAAGTGCTTTTTCGCTTGTATTTTCTAGTGGGAATAATATTGATACAGGTAAAATTAACGGACAAGTGATAGGAGAAAAAATAGATGGAGCATATATTTTTGCCTATACAGGAGATAAAAATTATTTTGATACATTAAATCCAAAATTTACTAAACCAGCCTATAGAATTCAAATAGGGACTAACGGAAAGTTTACGATTACTGCTTTAAAAGATGGTACGTATAGATTGATAGTAATTAAAGACTTATTAAAAAATGCTTTGTATGATTTTAATGATCCATTTGGAGTTGCTACAAACGACATAGAAGTAATTAATGGTAAAACAAATGATTTATTAATCAAACTAGGAGATGTCTATGATAAAACTTTACCATCTATTGTGTCAATTAATTCTCAAACTATGGATAAAATAATTATTAAGTTTTCTAAAAGGTTAATTGATTCTTCTTTTTATAATTCTAAATTTTTTATTACTGATACTTTATTTTCAGATACTATCAATATTAAAGCAAAATATAAAAATACTTTCGAAGAAAATACTTATGAAATAATTCCTGAAACTAAACTAAATCATCAAAAAGTCTATACCTTAATTTTTAATAAAGAAAATTTGCCATATGACTCAAATTTTAATAATTTAGATATAAATAGAATACCAAAATTTATAACTTACAACAAAATTGATAGTTTGCCAATTAGATTATTTACGAAACCTTTTAAAGATAGTAGCTTGAATATTCCATTAAATCCAATTTTTGATTACACTTTTAATAATGCTATCAACAAAGAAAATTTAATTCTTAACTATAGTCTATTTCAAAAGTCTAATAAATCTGCAATTGAATTGGATACGGTATCTGCTCCTGCTAATCAAATTTTATTAAGACCAAAAAATGCACTAAACGAAAATACAGAATATTTGCTCCGAGTTGAATTTAAAAATGTATCTTCGCTAAATAATAGCTTGACAATAGATACAACAATAATTTTGAATTTTAAAACTGATGATTTCAGAAATAGTGGCTCTATTTCAGGAAAATTTATAAATAATAATTTAAAATGTAAAGAGAAATTAATGATTGTTCTTTATAACAAAAATTATCGTTTTCAAAAAGAATTAAACGACAGAAATGAATTTGTTTTTATTAATATTCCTGCTGATACTTATAATATAGAAGTATATTGCGATAAAAACAATAATAAAAAATACGATTATGGTAGAGTATATCCTTTCGAATATGCAGAGCATTTTTATATACATAATCAAACTATTACAGTAAAAGCACGATGGATGGTAGAAAATATTCAAATTATCGAGACAAATGATTAAATTAAGTGAAATAAGAGAATATTACCAAAAAATTTCTAATATACTGATTATTATTTCGGGATTTACGGTTTTTGTATCATTGATTATTTTAATTGGGTTTTATTTAAGTGATTTTTGGTTAAATTTTTTTACAATTATAATTGATATAATACTGTATATTTTCATATTCGATGAATTAATTAAACTTACATTATCTCCAAATTTTAAAGAACATATAAAAAATAGAAAAATCGAAATTTTAATTTTATTATTTTTGCTTTTAGAATTTGCATTTTCTGAGAATTTAATCCAATTTATTGAATTGATTTTTCCTGGAGTAAGGCCACAGAAAATTGCTCTAATTTATTTGGTATTAATTGAAATTTCGATATTAACAGCTTATTTTGCAAAATTTGTAAGGGCATCCTACAGAATTTCTAATATAAGAATACACTCCAGTGCAATTATTGCTATTAGTTTTTTAACAATAATTCTTTTCGGTTCGTTTTTGTTAATGTTGCCTAAATCTTATAATCCAATAAACAATTACAATTACCTTGATGCTTTGTTTACATCTACCAGTGCTGTTTGTGTAACGGGATTAATAGTAAAAGATACTGCCACACAATTTACAAATACAGGTAAACTATTTATACTTATGCTAATTCAGATTGGTGGAATTGGTATAATGACATTAACTACATTTTTTGCATTTTATGTTGGTGCTGGAGTATCTCTCAAAGTTCGTTCGTTGGTTAAGGATATGTTCAACGAAGATAATTTTAGTTTAATTAGGCAATTAATCAAAAATATATTCATTTATACAATTACTATAGAATTAATTGGAGCTATACTTTTGTATTTTGCCAGTGTAAAAGATATTTCGTCGTACGATCCAAATATTTTATATCTATCTATATTTCATTCAGTATCTGCTTTTTGTAATGCAGGATTTTCTTTATATTCTGATAACTTAGCAAATAATTTAACCGCCAATAATTATTTATATTTAAATACAATTATGGCACTAATTGTTTTAGGTGGATTAGGATTTATAGTACATGTTAATTTATTAGAAAATTTAATTTATAAAATTAAAGGAAAAAGGATAAATTTTAGAATACATACTAAAATAGTATTAATTTCAACTAGTTTACTTATAATAACAGGAACTTTATTAATTTATAATTTTGATAATTTTAGTTATGGCAATAATTTATCAATATTTGATAAATTATATCATTCTTTGTTCTTATCTATTAGCTCCAGAACTGCCGGATTTAATATTATACCTACTGAAACATTAAGCAATGCTACTATTATGGTCTTAATACTATTGATGTGGATTGGTGCTTCACCTGGATCTACCGGTGGTGGTATTAAAACCACTACTTTGTCTGTAGCTTTAATTACTTTGTTTAGTTTTGTGCGTGGAAAGACCAAAGTAGAAATTTTTAGAAGAGAAGTATCGCCGGAGAGCATTAAGTCAGCATTTTTAGTTATTATATCTTCTATATCAATATTGGGATTTGCATCTACGTTGTTAGTATGGTTAGAGCCAAATTTCGAACCTTTGGATTTAATTTTCGAAGCAACATCTGCTATTAGCACAGTTGGATTATCTCGAAATATTTCTTTTTACTTAGGAAGTGATTCAAAAATTTTAATTATTCTTTTGATGTTTATCGGAAGAATAGGAGTATTAGCATTTATTACTTCATTAATAAAACCACAAAAAGATATTAAAATTAAATATCCTATGGAAAATATATTAGTTGGATAAGTTTATGAAAAAATTAAAATTTTGTGTAATTGGATTGGGTTATTTTGGCTATAATTTATCTTTATATTTAACTGAATTAGGTGCCGAAGTAATCTCTATAGATACCAGAGAAGATGTAATAGAAAATATAAAAGATAAAGTAGAACTTGCTTTAGTAATGGATACAACTGACCTAAAAGCATTGAAAAGTTTAGGAATAGAAGATATAGATGCTGTAATAGTTGCTATAGGCGAAGATTTCGAAGGCTCTATTAATACTATTGCAAATCTTCAGGAAATTGGTGTAAAAAGAATTATTGCTCGATCGATTTCGCCTATTCATCAACGCTTACTAAAATTAATGAATATTGACCAAGTAATTTTACCCGAAGCCGAAGCAGCAAAACATTTATCAAATAAACTTATTATACCTGATATATACGATTATATAGAACTTGATAATAATTATGCAATTTTTGAATGCAAAGTTCCTAATAGCTTTGTTGGTAAAAAACTATTAGAAATAAATTTAAGACAAAATTACGACTTGAATTTAGTAACAATAAAAAGAAATCAAACTAAAGGTATATTTAAGAAATCTTCAGAAAATTCTATTATTGGTATTCCAATGCCGGATTATGTATTCCAGGAACAAGATATTTTAGTTATTTTTGGGACTAAAACTAAAATTAAGAGTTTCTTAAATTCGATATGAAATATATTTTTTATATATTTTTTTATTTTATAGTCAATTATAATTTACTATGCCAAATAACAAATGCTTGGTCTAATCCTATTAATATTACAATTCTTAATTCTGAAAAAGATGATTACGCTCCACAATATAATAGATTTACTAATCAAGTTTTTTTTAATTCAGAGCGATTAGGTTATTCATTTTTTTATATTACAAATTATCAAAACGAAACTTTTTCAGAGCCAGTTTTTCTAAAATCTCCAATTAATAAACAGAGAAATAATCAAAATTATATATCATTTATTGATGAAAATACTGCTTATTATACTTCATTCCGTAGAACAAAAACTTATCCAAAATTTACAATCTACAAAAGTAATTATATTAAAAACAATTGGTTAGAAGGATATATTGATGATACTTTGAATATTAATGATAATAATTTTCAACTAACTATATCTCCAGATGGTAGTAGTGCTGTTTTTGTAGGATCTAGAGATGATTATCCTAATGATACAGATCTATGGTATATTACAAAAGATGAATTTGGAAATTGGGAAACTCCAATTAAATTAGAAGAGCTAAATACTTTAGGTAGAGAAATTACACCTTTCCTAAAGTCAAACGATACCTTGTATTTTGCTTCTGATGGATATGGAGGTCCGGGTGGATTTGATATGTATTTTTCAGTTTTTAGAAATAATAAATGGCAACGACCTACACCATTATTTCATATAAATACCGAATTTAACGAATCCGACTTAATTATTCTACCCGATGGCTCGATTATTTTTTCTTCTGATAGGCCTGGAGGTGCTGGTGGCTTAGATTTATATCATTCTAAATTGATTAAATTACAAAATGAACAAACAAATATCGAAAAGCCCGAGATTGCTTTTCTTACACAAACATCAATAATAAATGTAGAAAGCAATATCGAAGCAATTTTATTCCCATTTCCTATATATTTCCCATTAGAATTTTTCTACGAAAAAAGTAATTCTATTATCTGCAGATATTTACAAAATGCTTTAGATACTTTGTTCCATAGAATGAGTATAGATGAAAATACTATTTTACAAGTTACTAATTCTCCTTTTAATAATATTATCAAATCATTTTTCGAAACTTATCAGTTAAATCTAAATAGACTAATATTTACAGGCGAATCAAATAATTTCATTACAATCAATTCTAACAATCCTAAAATATTAGAGCCGATTGAACTAACTATTCAAAGTAATACGCTTCGCCCGCAAGCTTTAGATATATTAGTCGAAGGCACTAACTTAAATAATATCAAAGATCATAAGCTGATTTTAAAATTAGATAATGTAGAAACAGAAATAGCAATATCATCAAATGAACTCCCTGTTAGATTTTATTATGATTTAGAGCCATTTGCTAATCTTATTTTGAATAGTGATAGTATGACTCTATCTTTAGTAGCAGAATTAGTTGATAATTCAAAGATTAATTATAATAAAAAATTTAATATTATAAAAAATGAAAGTAAAACATTTATACAAAATAAAAATAATGAGCGTTACATCGAATTTTATTTCTTTGCTCAAAATAAATTAGAATTAAATAAAATAATAGCAAATTCTCAAAAATTAATAGAACTAATAAAAGATGAAATGGATATTTCTAAAAAAGTAACTATTGAATATTGGGATAATAATCAACAAACAGCCAATGATCTAAAAAATATTCTTTCTACAAAAAAAACATTTATAGAAATACTTCAATCTAAAGATAAACCAACAAATCCCAATCTTTTAAAAAAGTTAATAAGATTGAAAATTACAAAATATTAGAATAAATTTACAAAGTAGTAATAAATAGGCATACCAATAGAAATATTAAATGGGAAAGTCACTCCTAAAGCCATAGGGATATACAACCCTGGATCTGCCTTTGGTGCTGCTATTCTCATTGCTGCAGGAACAGCAATATAAGAGGCACTTGCTGCTAATATTGCAAATATTAACCTATCTGCATTACTTTGGATAAACAAACCCGATATAATTGATATACTTACACCGTTAAATAAGGGAATTAATATTGCAAACAAGGTGGCAAACAAACCATATTTTTTGAATGTGCCGAATCTACGAGTAGTTACCATACCCATTTCTAATAAAAAAATAGCAAGGAAGCCTTTAAATATATCATTTGTAAATGGTTTGATACCCTCTGCTTGTTTGATATCTGAAATTAATCCTATAAATAAACTACCAAGAACTAATACTACACTCCCATTTGTTATAGAATGTTTAATAATCTGCCATAGACTTACTTTTGTGTTCTCTTCAATATCATAACGATTGATTAGCGATACTCCTACTACAATTGCTGGAGCTTCCATAAACGCCATAACAGCAACCATATGCCCACTATATTCTTGATTAATTGACTCTATAAAAGATACAGCAGCTACAAATGTAACAGCACTTACCGAACCATAAGCAGCAGCAACAGCTCCCGCATCGCTAATTGAAAGCTTTTGCTTTAAGATATAAAAAGTATAATATGGAATAAATGCTGATAAAAACAAACCAAACAACAACGCATAAAAAATTTCTGTATTAAAATGCGAGATAGCTATTTGCTGCCCACCTTTGAAACCAATTGCAAATAACAAGTATAAAGAGATAAATTTTACTGATGTTTGCGGTATTTCTAAATCACTTTTTATTAACGCTGCAATGATACCCAATACAAAAAACAGTAATGTAGGATTAGTTAGATTTGTTATTAGTATTTGAAAATCCATTTAAAATTTATATATTAAACAATTCTTTAACGTTAATTTAAAATTAATAGTATAGAAGTAAGAAACTTTAAAAATTTATTCAATCTAATAACAACACAAAAAAAAATTTATATTTGTCTAAAAGATTGAATAAATAATATTTTTGAGCAATAATATTCCCTTAAAGTAATACAAAAATTAATTTATGATATTAGATAATATTTTTATGTTACAAAAATGTTATATATTTACTTTAGAAAATTAACTTTAAACAAAAGTTTTGTTAAAAATTAGAGAACAACTAATTTTTGGGGTATAGATATGAAGAACAAAATAGTAAAAGTGCTACTCTCATTGATTATGCTTTTATGTTTATTATCTTCTTGCAGCGAAGATAAAAATGATACAAACACAAATCCAACACAGAGCGTAGCTTCGTGCGAAGGCTGTCATACTAATTATGACCATTTAAAAAAAGTAGCTGATCCATATGTAGACAAAGGCGGTGGTGGATGTGGTGGAGATGTGCCACACGTAGAGCCATACGATGCTGTATATATGGGTGGAGCAGGGTATCAAGAATTTAAAAAGTCCAAACATTACGAAATAGGTTGTGTAGGATGTCACAAAGGTGTAGACAAAACTGATGATAAAAAGATAGCACATTCGGGAAATTTTATAGCAAAACCTTCAATCTTGGCTGGAGAATTATGTGGTGGCTGCCATAAAGAAGAAACAAAAGGTCATTCAACAAACATGCACAACGGTTTTGGTCAAATGAAAAAAGTAACACAAAGATTTGGTTTAGCAGGTGCACACGAGTTTAACAAATTACCACAAAATATTCAAGATGCATATAAAGGTAATTGTGCTACTTGTCATGCATCTTGTGGTGAATGCCATATTAGTAGGCCACACGCTGCAGGTGGTGGATTAGCACAAGGACACGCATTTAGCAAAAAACCCGATATGATAAATGTATGCGTAAAATGCCATTCCTCACGTGGTGGACATGCATACTTAGGAATAGCACCAGGTACGAAGCCAGATGTTCATCAGCAGAAAGGTATGACTTGTATGAGCTGCCATAGTAAAGAAGAAATTCACGGTGATGGAGTAAAATACGAATCACGCTATTTGGTAAAACAATTACCAAGTTGCGAAAATTGTCATTCTGGTATTGCAAACAAAAATTTATATCACTCTGTGCATTATACTTCATTTAATTGTAATGTATGTCATTCTCAACCATATAACTCTTGCGGTAGCTGTCACGTAGGTGGAGAAGGTGTTAGAATAACTTCATATCAGGATTTCAAAATTGCTTTAAATCCTATTCCTGATATTAAAAAAGGTTATAAATTTACAACTGTTAGAAGAAATCCAGCTGCTCCTGACAATTGGCAAAAATATGGATTAGATAATTATGCTAACTTTGCTACTCATCCTACTTATAATTATACTTCTCCACATAACATTTTACGTTGGACAGAACTTACAAAAGTAGAAGATGGCAAGTCTTGTTATAGCAATTGCCACATTAGAAACGAAAATGGAAAATTAATTAATAAAAAATATTATCTTTTCGAAGAAAATTTATTAGACTGGGAAATTCCAGCAACTAAAAAAATTACAGTAGATGGACAATTACCATCAAGTTGGTTAAAATAATTAATAACAATAATAAAGGAGTTAAAAAATGATTAAAAACTTAAAATTATTAGCCCTAATATTAGGTATTTTTATTGTAGTGGGCTGTAGCGAAGACTCAACAACACCTTCAATAAATGAGTCTCAAGTATTAGCTGAATATCTCGAAGCTAATGGTGATTATGTAAATACTTATTTACCTGCATTAATCACTGCTACTGATTTATATACCTTAAATCAAGGTGGTAAAGTATATATTATTGACCTTCGTGCACCAGAAGATTTTGCTAAAGGACATATTAAGAATGCTGTAAATGTTCAATTGAAAGACTTACTAACTCATATCAAGTCTATTGATGTTACAAAATACGAAAAAATTGCTTTAGTATGCTATACAGGACAAACTGCTGGATTTGGAACTGCATTGCTTAGATTTTTGGGTTATAATAATGTATTTGATTTAAAATTTGGAATGTGCTCTTGGCATAGTGATTTTGCAGCTAAATGGAAAAATGCAATAGGAAATGCTTATGCATCTCAATTTGTTAATACTCCAAGCCCTGCAAAACCACCAAAAGGCGATTTACCAAAACTTAATACAGGCAAGAAAACAGGTAAAGAAATATTAGAAGCACGTGTACAAGAATTATTAAACGAAGGATTTACTCCTGCAGGTATTAATGCAGCTGGATTATTCCAAGATTTAAATAAATATTATATCATTAACTACTGGACTGAAGCACAATATTTAGATCCAGGCCATATACCTGGTGCAATTCAATACGAACCAAAGAAAAGCTTCAAATTAGCTGAAGACTTAAAAACTATTCCAACTAATAAGCCTGTTGTAGTATATTGTCATACAGGTACTCAGAGTTCTATGCTTGCTGCATTCCTAAGAGTATTGGGGTATGATGCTAAATCACTATTATTCGGTGCTAATTCTATGATATACGACAAAATGAAAGACAAGAAACTAAGTATCTGGTCTGACACAGAAATTAAAAATTTGGATTATGTAAAATAGCTAACTTCATAAAACACTCCCTAATAAATTATAGGGGCTGTTCGATTTAACAGCCCCTTTGTATTTTAAGGAATCTATATTTTTTTATACAAAAGAAGATTGTTGCCTTTCACGTGAATTTTTTCGAGAAAAAATAATTGCTCTAATTAGGTAAATAATAGCAAAAACTACAATTAAAGTAACTAAAAATTTACCAAAATCAAAAGTAGGAGGATAAACATCTACAGTACCATCAGGATTTTCAGCATAGACAGGTTTTGAATAGAAAAAAGCAGGAATAGTCATCCACCATGCCATATTACCCATCATATATCCATACATTAAGCCACTTGAAAATCCCCCATAATCATTTAAACGATAGTTCATCTGTTGACCTAATTGATTATTAGTTACAACTTCTGATGTTCGGCGTGGAACACCATATTTGGCTGTTGCTTGTTCTTTGCTAATTCGTTTACCTCCAAAACTTGGAGTTTTAGCAGGATTTGATGGTAAAGATGAACTTCTTGATGCTCTTGGTGCTTGCTGTGTCCTTGGAGGTGCTGATGAACGGCTTCTACCAAAACTACCTCCACTACGTCCACCACGTCTTGCTTCGATAAATTCATACAAATTAAATTTATATTCTTTATCAAAATATTTAGGAATATTTAGATTAATGACTGGTTTTGCAAAAATCTCCTGTTCGCAAAATGGAAGTAATATAAAACTACAAATTAAAAAAATAAGTTTTTTCATATTAAAATATCCTTTCTGTTTCTAAACTATCATCTTCATTCCTGAATGTAATTTCTGCTTTAAACTCTATAGTATCAGGAATGTTATTTTTATTTAATAACTTACGAAGACCGTTTTTATTTTCTACACCTTTGATATGAATAAATAGATTTACAACACCTTCTAACAACTCGTCATTTAAATATAAATATGTATCATCTAAATCGCCATTACTTTCGATTGTAAATAATTGAAGGAATTTAGCTTCTTCTTCTGTAAAAACTGGCTCAATTACCTTTACATTATCTAAATATTCAAGGAATATATTTTTAGTATAAATTTGCTTATTAGTTCCTTCATATTGTATTAATGCATCGAAAGTTCCGTCTTCGTCTATATTTATAAATAATTCTTTTATTCCCGAAATTTGTTCGCCATTATAATAAACGGCTGTTTTTTCTAATCTCCCATTACTTTCTATTGCTAATGTTGGCATTAATTAACTCAATTAGTTAAAAAAAATTAATATTTTTGACGTAATTAAAAAGATATTTGTTTATTAAATGCTTAGAATATTACTTTTTATATACAATTATATTTTAATACCTATATTGAAAATTTACTTTAAGTTTAATCATAAACTAAATAGAGACAAAGTAATCTGTGATTTTTACGAAAAAATTAAACTGGATAACTCAGCCAATAATAGAGTATGGTTTCACGCTTCTTCTATGGGAGAATTCGAACAAGTAAAGTATATCATAGAATTATTAAAAAAAGAACTACCTCAAATAAAAATTATATGTACTTTTTTCTCTAATTCTGGTTACGAAAATCAAAAAAATTATCAGTATGCTGATTATATATCGTATATACCTATAGATTCGGAAAAGAATGCAAATAAATTTATCGAAATAGTAAAACCTAATCTAACAATTTTTGTAAGATATGATTTATGGTTAAATTTTTTAATTAAACTAAAAGAAAGAAATATATCATCTTTATTAATTAATGCTACTTATCCCAAAATTTATAAAAACAAAATAATTTTTAAACTAATTAAATCATACTATATTTATACTTATAGCTTAATTTCAGAAATTTTTGCTGTTAATAATGAAAGCTTTAATTTCTTTAAAAACGAATTATCTTATGAAAATGTTTATCAATCAAAAGATACTCGTCTCGATAGAATTGCTGAAATTGTAGACCAAAGTAAAAAACACGATATTTTACCTAATGAAATTATTAATTCTAAA
>Ga0308419_1002761_pt1 | contig 11204 bp, 10 predicted proteins | sample HotsprSampleMS50_FD_203674 | JGI IMG/M metagenome (GOLD analysis project Ga0308419, IMG submission 203674) | Hot spring phototrophic mat microbial communities from Mushroom Spring, Yellowstone National Park, Wyoming, United States - 20090730_MS50 ... | reverse complement strand
ACAGTCCCCGCACGCTTTGCAAGTAAGCGGTATAGTCCTTGACCTCGACCGGGGTGAGCAGGTTCCAGTCTGGTTCAGCGCCGTTCGTGCGGCGGTACCAGGCGTTTAATTCTTCCAGCGCAGCGCGGTAACGCGCCGCCGTGCGGGGGCTTGCAAGGGTTGAAAGGAAGTCATCCATGGGGTTCATCGGCACACTTTCCTCCGGCAAAAAACATTGTGCGACGCAGTTTAGAGCCTTTATTTGCCCCAAAAACGGGCATTTTGAGGGCATTTTTGGGGGTTTGGCGTCTTACAATGTCTATTGTACGACTACATTGTGCGATGCGCAAAGTATGCTAATTGACCATGTTTGAGTTTGCTTAACGCTCTGGGCCTATTTTCCCCTTCTTATTAGTATTCAATCCTTGTAAAGTCCCTGCAACTCACAATAATTGGTAAATCAGGATATTGCATAATTACACGAACCGATAATTAACGATTGGGTATTACCTAATCATTTTGTGGCAATGCCCAACCTGCCTAACAAGTTAAACGTCAAACAGACAATATAACAAATGCCGGGCTTGTTAAAACCCGGCAATCTTTTGCCAACTCACAAAAACTACTATCTTATTGAGACAATTCAATCGGAATGGACTTGAATGGCTTTTCTCATGGCAATTTCGGATAAGTCGCTGGCGATCTTTTCCAAATTTATATCGTTTGCCTCGATAACCTTTTGATAAGTTTCGGGGCTTAATTTTTCTATGCCAGCAAAGGTCCCTGTGATTGCCCCAGTAATCGTTGAGGTCGTGTCAGCATCTCCGCCCATGTTCACAGAACCAATAATTCCCAGATTCGGATCTCCTCTTGAAGCTAAAAACACCCCTATTGCAAAAGGTACCGCTTCTATGATAGGTAAACCGCAACCAATCACGCTTGCAAGCTTCTCGCAGATTGTGAAGAAATCCTCCTTCCCTATTGCAATTTCAGCCGCAAGATTAATCCGTGATACCGTCGAGGGACTTCTCAATACAATGGATTGTTTCTTGCCGATATCGTATCCTTTCTTTGCGCCATACGTCGCAGCATCAAGAACAGATAAAAGATTTGAATTCGGATTCAACCCCTCCGAAATTGCAGCAGCGACTGCCCCGGCTCCTGCAAAAGCCACATCAGCATTGTGGGTAGGAATGCATAAAACGACCGCATCCTCAACTGCTTTGTCTAAATCACCGGGATTTAGCCAGCCAGCTGGAGCGATTTTCATCGCAGCGCCGTTGGATATTCCCATTCCCATTTTTTCCGCGATTCCTGTTTTATAGGGATCATGTCCCGCTCTGAGCAATTCAATCGCCTTTTTTGTTGTTGGTCCGGCAAATCGGCTAAACAATTCATCTTCTTTTGCCCATTCCAAAAGCTGTCTGGAAACCAGTTCAACCGATATGTTGCCATTATTTTCAATAATTGCATGAATTATTTTCAGCATTTGGGAAGTGTCATCTGTTATTTGCCCAGCCTTTCTGCCAGAGGCAAAAGTTCCTTCACCGGGACTATAAAAGTCGGTAACTCTCCCGCCAAACCGTGAATTGATCTCTTCTAGAGTTAACGTCTCTGTGGCACTACCCATCGCATCCCCAATGAGCGCGCCTGCAAGACCACCAAGAATATGATTGAAAATAAAATCTTTATTCATTACTTTCTCCTTTTGCTAACCATGTGATAATTTGCTTCCAAAGCAGACGATAACCTTCCCATTTTATGAACTCCTCCGGACACCAGTGGGGGCCGATGTCAGAAGCCCAAGCCAATGTTCTTCCTTTTCCATACGTTTTAGTTACAAGGAGAGGTTTGTCTTGAACCGTAGCAATGAGGTGTGAGCCTGGTTTCAAGGAGAGTTCGTTATAGCCCAATAAATATGGCCAGGGTTCTGGAAGATTGTTGACAATAGAATGTGTGGAGTCAATTATGACCGGATCAACTCCCTGAGGACACTCAACTCGATCATCAAAAGTGAGAATATTGACCGGTAAGATTTCCTCAATGGGTGTTCGATAATATTTTGCACTGGCATAAATACCGGCAAAGGAGTAATAGCCTCCACACATTGCGAAACCCCCACCCTGCGAAACCCACTCCTTAATTAGCTGTAAACGATTTACCGATCGTTTTCCTCGAAGCCATACGTCAGAAGGTAAAAGCAAAGTGTTTGAACCGATATCACTGAAGATTAAAACGTGGTATGAGTTCAATCCATCAAGGGTTGAAGGAAAATGATCCGCCACCAGGTGGCCGGGTAAGTGAACTAATTCAATATTCGTTCCCTCGAGAGATTCTTTTAGATATTGAATTCCAACTTCATAAACGGTACTTGAAAAGAAATCCCATCCCTTGTAATGGGTGCTGTTTGAAACCCATGATTCTCCAGCAAGCATTACCCTAATTTTATTGTTCATTTTTTGCCTCCTTACTTTGCGCTCAAGTTGAAAGTCCAGACTGTTTAGCTTTTACAGAGAAAATTAACTGGTTGATTGAAACTGCACCAAGAAGAATAAAGCCCAGAACAGCTAATTGCCAGATGGCATTTATTCCTGCTAATTGAAGTCCTGATGCTACAAGTGTCACAATTAAGACAGCCAACAAGGTGCCAACCAGGCTTCCAAATCCGCCAAATATGTTCGTGCCGCCAAGCACCGTTACGGTGATCGATTGAAGTTCCATGCCACTACCTACATCTGGTCTGGCTGCCATCAGCCATGAAGCCATAACAACTGCCCCAATACCGGCCAAGATTCCATTGAGTGTATAAAGAGAAAAACGTACCCTTGTAACCGGAATGCCGGAAAATTTGGCTGCCGTTTCATTAACACCAATGAGATACACCCAACGACCAAGATATGTCCAATTTAAAAAGAAATGGATGATTGCAAAAACAGGCAACGCAACTAATAAAATTTGTGTGGGAATGCCAAGAATTCTTCCATCGCCAATGAAAGCAAATTCTCTTGGAAAGTTTGAGATCGGAATGCCGTTCGTGATAACCAGGGCTAATGCCCCAAAAGCCCACATTGATCCAAGCGTGCCAATTAGTGGAGGAAGCCCCCAAATTGCAACCGTGAAACCGTTTATTGAACCAAGTAAACCTCCAAACAGGATTGTCAATAAAGCTGCAATCCAAATATCAACCCCGGACCGTGAAAGGACTCCCAAGAAAACACCCGAAAGACTTAACATTGCTCCAACCGAAAGGTCTATACCCGCTCCACCTGCAAGAATCACCAGGGTCTGACCAATAGAGAGCAAGAGTAGAACAGTTCCCATTCGTAAGATATCGAGAATTGTTCTGGTATTGAGAAAATACGGACTGATCAATGACATAATAATCAGTACAATGATCAACAAGACGATCAAAAAATAAACCCGATTGCTCAATAAAGCGGGAAAAGACTGCTTTAGTAATCTTTCTACCATGATCCTATGCTTCTCCTATACGTGGCTGTCTGATTTTGAAACGAAGATATTTTGAAATCATCTGTCGCTTGTTGATCAGTAAATCAACGCCAACTGAAAATATGATCAAGAATCCAATCACAGCACGTTCCCATAACGAGGGTATACCCAATAAGAGCAAGCCATTTTTCATAAACGCCATGAAAAACACACCAGCCAAAGTTCCTATAATAGATCCGCGTCCACCAAACACTGATGCTCCACCAATAACGACTGCAGCAATTGCAGAGATTGGTAAATCAATGCCCACGGTTATTTCTACGCTTCCCAGCCTGCCCACATACAACAACGAAGAAAAGCCAACCAAGGAACCGAGCAGCATGTAACCAATAATTCTGGTTTTTCTTACGTCAATTCCTGAAAGCTTGGCGGCTTCCAGGTGGTTTCCTGTGGCATAGATGTGCCTGCCAATCGGTAGAAAAGTCAATAATATCCAAAAAACCAGATAAAAGATGAAAATTACAATAATTGAGGCGGGTATTCCAAAATATTGTCCCTGTACCAGGGGACTAAATACAGGTGGTAGACCGGTTATCCAGCGGCCACCAAGCATACCAAACACTGCTGCTCGAAGAATGTTTGACATTCCAAGTGTTGCGATAATATCTGGTATTCTGCCAAAGGTGATCAAGGAACCATTGATAAACCCAATCGTGGTACCAACGAGAATTGCAACCAACCCAATTACAAGTGGATGAATTTCTGCTTGAATTAACCAACCAACAATAATAGCAACAACTCCCAAGGCAGAACCGACTGAAATATCAATTCCTCCCATCAAAATGACAATTGTCATACCTATACTGACCAATGACAATTCTGTCGCATTCCGTAGTACGGACCGGAGGTTCGAACTGTTGAGAAAATTTTCTGAAATTATTGAAAAAATCACAACTTCAAGAAGTACCAATCCGATCGTGAACAAATCCCGACGACTCAATCCAGGAATGAATGTTTTCACCCTACCACTCCTATTTCTATTAGGATAATCTCGTTATGCCACACCAATTCATTACAATCACAGCCAGAACCTTAGTGGCAGTGACAAGATCTTCTTCATTGAGAGATTCGTCACTTTGGTGGGCGACCGAAGGTTTGCCCGGGCCGAAGTTGATGGTTGGTATACCGACATTAACAAACCAGCCCATGTCAGTGTGACTACCGATACCCTGAAGAACTACGTTGTTCGTAACCTGTAAAAGCGATGCTTTGCAGGTCTCCACAAAAGGATGATCGCCTGGCGTTTCAGCACAATCAGCGTCAATTAGCCATTCAATTTTTGGTGGATTTTGGATCAGCCATTCATCTTTTTGGGAAACGGAATAAATAAAGTCTTCGATCTCCTTCTTTACTTTCCCACCGAGGAAATTATTATCTCTTTCGGCTGGAAGATACTGGGCATTGAATACAAGTTCTGCCTGACCGGCAAATGTTGTTGGGTATTCACCAGCGTTGAATTGAGCAACATATAATTGACAAGGGATAGGTAGCAACGGATGAATTTTTCTGGCAGCCCAGTCTGAATTCAAAACATCAATTTGATCGAGAAAAAGGCGGGATAGGCGGATTGCGTCAACTGCTCCCCCATCACGCCAATCTGCTTGAGGTAATTCAATATGTCCACTGCGGCCTTTTATCGTGAGTTTACCCCACAGGATCCCCCTACAGAGAGGAGCAATGGTTAAATCGGTCGGTTCTGTGAGGATACAACCTTCAGCTCTGTAACCACGATCCACCAAGGCTAACGTGCCCATTCCACCTGCTTCTTCATCCACAACCGTAGCAATGCAAATATCACCGGCATTCTTCAATCCGACGGAGTAAATTGCCCTTAAAGCAGAAATCATGGCTGTGATTCCGCCTTTCATGTCTACAACACCTCGACCGATAATCCTTCCGTCTTTCCGAATGGCACCGAAAGGCTCAATGCTCCAATCAGAACCGGCTTTTACAACATCAACATGCCCGGTGAGTAAAAGTGACTTCCCTTCTCCACTACCCCTGATGATTCCTGCCTGATTTGGTCTTCCCTCAAAATTATGATCAGGATAATAACCGGGTTTTCCTTGATACTTTGACAACTGTTGAGGATCAGGTTCCCAACGATCAATCGTTGCTCCAAAAAATTTTAATTCTTCAGCGATCAGGTCCTGTACCTGTTCTTCAAACCTTTCTCCCGGTTCTTCTAAGAACCACGGATTGACACTGGGAACTCGAACGAGCCTTTGCAAAAGACCGATGATTTCTTCTTGATGATCATCAATCCACGATAAAACTCGGGAAATATCATTCATTGTGGGTTTGAAGAGTGGTTTTGAGGATGTTAAGTTCATCTTTTCTCCTGTTGTTTCCATTGATTCCTAGGGCTAGGCGGAGGATCAATTCTTCAGTGGCTTCTTGTCTGTCTAAAATACCCATCAACTGCCCTTCGTGCATGACCACGAAAGTATCAGCAAGGGACAATGCTTCGGGTAAATCGGATGTAATCAATATGATGGCGATTTCTTGATTAGCCAATTCAAATATAAGTTTGTGAATTTCATTTTTTGTTCCCACATCAATTCCATGAGTTGGTTCATCCAGTATCAATACTTTTGGCTTCAGAGTTAGATTTCGTCCCAGAACTACTTTTTGTTGATTTCCCCCGCTAAGACTTGAAACGGGTATCTCTATGTTGGGTGCTTTGATGGCAAGCTTTTGGAAAATCTGAGAAACAACTGAATTTTCAAGATTTGAATTTATCTTTCCAATTACAGAAGAAATATTTTGTAAAATTGAAGCGCTTATATTATCTTTGATAGAGCGAATTAGAAAAAGTCCTTGGGATCTTCGATCCTCGGGTAAGTAGACAATACCATGACCGATGGATTCTCGACTGCTCCTTGGTCTGATAGGGCGGCCCTCGAAAAAAATTTCTCCGGAGTCGGCTTGCATTTCACCGATTATGGTTTTAGCGACCTCTGAACGACCGGCACCAACCAGACCATAAAAAGCAAGAATCTGCTTTCGCTTAATGGAAAAACTGATGTTCCTATAAAATCCCTCGCAAGATAAGTTGTGAACAGAAAGTAAAGGTTCTTGATGATGAAACTCTCTTGGAAAATAGATTTCTGTCGAAATTTTTCGACCGGTCATTGCATTGATTAAATCGTTTTCGTTTGTGTCCGAAACTTTTGAATCCATGACAACGTAACCATCCCGCAAGACGGTAACGTAATCTGCAATCTCAAATATTTCTGCGAGACGGTGGGAAATGTACAAAATTGAAACATTATTTTCTTTGAGGTTTTGAATTGTTTGAAACAAAATCTCTGTTTCCCGCTGACTTAATATTGCCGTAGGTTCATCGAGGATCAGTAAACGAGCATTTCTCTGGACTGCTCTGGCGATAAGAACCAGCTGCTTTACACCCAAAGAGAGATCACTCATCGGTTTTCCGATAATCTCAGCGGGCAAGCCGATACGTTTGAGCGCACCTACCCCCATTTCGGTCATACTCTTCCAGTCTAATGTACCATTCGGTTTTTTGATCTCTTCCCCCAAAAACAGGTTTTCGACCACCGATAAATCATTAAAAAATAATGGTTCTTGGTAAACAATGGCTATTCCCAGTTTTGATGCATCCCTCGGCTCCTGGAATGTGTATTCGATTCCATTCCACAAAATTTGACCAGAATCGGGACGGAGAGCCCCCGCAATAATTTTCATCAAGGTGGATTTTCCTGCACCATTCTCTCCAACAACTGCGTGAACTTCACCGCTATGAGCAGTCAGACTCACACCAGACAGAGCTTTAACACCACCAAAGGATTTATAAATGTTGGTTAGTCTCAGTAAGGGGGTACTTTCCATGTGGGGTCTCCGTCCCATTTCTTTAGTAGATTCTAGAAGTCAAAATTATCAACGTTGTTGGCATCAATCACCAATGGCGGGCCGAGCAACAGAATCTTGGTGTCGGGGAAGTACTTTACGGGGTCGGACAAGCCAGGTACGATATTCTCTTCCTGGAATGGTTTTCCTTCAAGTAACTGTATACCCGCCCAAACATTCAGATACCCCAGTGCTCTTGGATTCCACAAAACGGATTCTTTCATCACACCGCTCTTGATGAATGGTCTGACGGTATTGGGGGAACCATAGCCGATCACGGCCACCTGTCCGATCTTTCCAGCATTTTCAACCGCTTTTGCCACACCGGGCACGGTTGTGGAAGCAACCGCAATCAACCCCTTCAGGTCAGGATAACGGGTCATCAATTCTTCGGCCTGTCTGAGGGCATCTTCCGAAGAGCCGCCTTGTGTGTACCGAATATCCACAATCTCGATATTCGGGTATTTGGTTGCAACGGCTTCTTTCATGAATTCGATCCATGTATTGAGGTTAGTCGCCGTTGACTCTCCCGAAATGATCCCGATTTGACCTGCTTCGCCGATTTGCATAGCCAATCGGTCAATCAGAGTGTACCCCAAGTCTTTATCCAAGGCCTGAGCAACGTACACTCTTCGGACGCTATTGGGACTGTCCGAGTCAGAGGTATATACCTTGATCCCTGCTTGTTCAGCTCGTTCCATAACCGGGTTCAAGGAAGCGGAATCCAGAACAGAAATGGAAATGGCATCTACCCGCTGCTGGATGAGATTTTCCATCAAACGAACCTGCTCAGCCGCATTCGCAGTAGGGGAACCAACATTCAGGTATGTTACGCCAAAGGCTTTAGCTGCATCATTGCCGCCCTCTTCCATGGCCGTAAAGTAAGGAATGCCGATTAGCTGGGGAATAAAGGCGATTTTCCAATTTTGAGATGCTTTACCTTCTTGTGGTTGCTCACCATTACTTGGGGGGGCTTGTGTATCTTGAGCAGGTGGTGGTGGAGAACTGGTATTTGTAGGCGCAGGGGTTGGTGTCGTACACCCCAGTACAACCACAGCAATCAACATCAAGATGATCCAAACACGCAGACTTTTCATTTTTTCCTCCTCAGGAATGTGCTAATGTAAATTTGGTCTAAAAACTCATCTTCTACACGTCTTGTTCACGAATAACTGGTACCTTCTCCTACCTCCTTTCTTTTCAACAGAAATTGTTCAACTTCAACTTGCCGGGGTAAGGATGAAATGGCTCCAATTTTTGTGCTGGCTAAAGCACCACAGGCATTTGCAAATCGAATTCTTTCTTTGGGCGTCCAGTCCTTCAATGTCCCATACACAAACCCGGCAATGAATGCATCTCCTGCAGCAGTTGTATCAACCACAGTGATCGGAAAAGCCGGGAGGTGAAATTGTTGATTTGATTGACTAAAGATTGCACCTGTTGAACCTAATGTGATGATGACTTCATCAGTTCCATTTTTATTGAGTTGGTTCGCAACTTGAAAGGCGCTGGTCAGATCGGTAATTTGAAGACCACTGATGATCTCGGCTTCTCCCTGATTGACAATTAAATAACCTATCAACTTGAATAACTCATCACATAACTGAAAAGCAGGCGCCGGGTTGACTAATACCTTTTTGTTTTTACCTTTTGCCAGTCTTAAGACGTATGGAAAAACGGGATGCATTCTCCCAAAGTGACAGACAACCAGGTCGGCTTTTTCAAATTCTGCTGCGGCCTGATCAATATCGGCTGGTGTGATTCGATAGTTTGACCCTTGAGCAACCACAATGCGGTTTTCCCCCGAATCCTCGAGAATGATCATTGCAATGCTGGTCAACTCATCTTCATATTGGGAAATAAAGGAAGTGTTGATATTCTCTTTTTCCAATTCCTGTATCAGGAAGTTTCCGAAATAATCCTTTCCTACGCGTCCAATTAGAGTAACATCTAACCCCAAGCGCGCCATTCCTACAGCTTGATTTGCACCTTTGCCGCCAGGAATAATGAAAAATTCCTCGGCATTCACCGTTTCACCGGCCGCCGGGGCATGATTTGTTATTGTAATGAGATCAATGTTCAAGCTTCCAACCACAACGACTTTATGCATGGTTAAGTATTAGTCCGTGGAAATGAGTTGACGAATCCTTCCTTGTTAGATATGATTTTAAAGACTAAAACTTATACGGTCAACCGGACAACAGGACAACTTGTATGCTCAACTCTTTAGTTTATCCACTTAATCAATCCGATCATGTTCCCTTGTATTTTCAGATAAAAAATGTGATAGCAGAGCAAATTCGGGAAGGCAGACTGGCCAGCGGTGAATTACTGCCTTCCGAACATGCGCTCATGCAAATGTTCAATGTGAGCCGCGCAACCATTCGCCAGGCGCTTGGCGAGTTGGAAATAGAGGGTTTAATAGAGCGCAGGCAGGGAGTGGGTACTTTTGTCAAAGCCAAAAAGATTGAGCCAGAGATCATTAAGTTGACCAGCTTCAGCGAAGATATGAAATCAAGGGGGTTTAAACCCGGCTCTAAAACAATAGAGGTTGAAAATATTCTGCCTGATGGGCAGATTATGAATTATCTTGGGTTGTCAGCAAAAACACCAGTCTGGTGTGTTCGGCGGTTGCGTTTTGCCAACGATGAACCGATTGGGCTACAATATCTTTACATCCCTCCCTGGGTGGAGATTGATCCCCAGGAATTGATGAATCTGCAATCCTATTACGAGCTATTGAGCCGAAAAGGTATCAAACTGGCTCATGCCAGCGAGTTGTTAATTGCAAGAAATGCCACCAAACGGGAAGCCGAATTGTTGAACATAAAGGCGGGCAGATCACTCCTTGTCGCGGATCGGATCACTTATGACACACGCAATGTCTGCGTAGAGTATGTTCAGTTCATTTATCGGGCTGATCGATACCAGTATCGTTTGACGCTTTATGCATAAACCTTTGGAACTTATGGCTACTGTCTTTGGTGATTGAAATGATCATTTAAAATGTTCCCTCAAAGGTTGTTTATCTGTTGCCAGACCGAAAGACTGGCTCGGTCAACATCTCTTAGTCCTAGACCGCATATTTAGTTACCTGGAACTTCTGCAAGACCTTGAAGCAGAAGGAGTACACTTTGTCATTCGCCTAAAATTACACAGTCAAGCGCCAAGTTTTGGGAGGCCAGTGAAAGAAGTCATTCTGACCGTATCCCATGGAGAGACCATCTCTCACTTTCACGTTTGTTTAAGCGCAAAGTTGCCCACTGCCGGTTAGTAAGAGACGAGTATCCTTACAAATGCTTTGAAAACTTTCTCTGATATTATTCAGCCTGCTCCCTAAATTATTAAATTTAGAATATCATGCTTGACATGATAGGAATAACATGATATAATCAAAACATCCCACTAAAAAGGAGGTTTCTACAAATGGAAAAATTCTTGATGGGGAAAAAAGATGATCAAGTCCTTTCGGCATGAAATAGCAGAGGAGTTATTTTTTACTAGCGACTTAGACAATAATTTGATAAACAGAGTCAGTAATCAGTTGGGATTGCCGCTTCATCTGATGCGAAGCACTAAAAGGAAGTTATTAATGCTCCATGCTGCAGCCACCTTACATGACCTGAAATCACCCCCCGGAAATCACCTGGAAAAGTTATCCGGCGACCGGGATGGGCAATCGAGCGTTCGCATTAATGATCAATATCAAATCTGCTTTCGATGGCAAGATGGAGATGCGTGGGAGGTGGAGATTGTTGATTACCACTAAAACCTAATCTCTTTAATCTGTGTTTATCGAATGTTACGCTAAAGTAGTGGATATGAATATGAATACGGATATGAAT